>Ga0307373_10004625_pt1 | contig 23009 bp, 21 predicted proteins | sample OX2MG_FD_202534 | JGI IMG/M metagenome (GOLD analysis project Ga0307373, IMG submission 202534) | Soil microbial communities from Risofladan, Vaasa, Finland - OX-2 | ecosystem: Environmental > Terrestrial > Soil > Coastal area > Acid sulfate soil | place: Finland: Risofladan, Vaasa | collected... | reverse complement strand
GATGGCGCGACCTCGTCTTTGTCGGCATCGCCACCGCGATCGTCACCGCCCCCTACTCCCTGCATTGCCTGCGCTACCTCGGATGGTTCAGCGGGGTGCGCAACTACTCGCCACTATTGTTCGATCCGATGCTCGACATACTCGGGCTCGTCGGCCTTATCGCCGCGCTCGGTCGTCGGCGCGACAATGTTCTGCTCCTGGCCTGGGCGGCCGCGCCCGCGGCGTGGGTTTTTCAGGACCCGGGCCGCTTCATCGTACAATCGGGACTGACGGCGAGCGTGCTCGCTGCTGTTTGGATGGCCGCGCGGCTTGTTCGGATGCGCGGCCCGCGCCGCACGGTCTGCGTCACCGCGATTGCCGCGATCGCCACGTTCTGTCCGTTTGGCATGCCCGCGTTCGCGGCCGAAGCGGCTTGGGCGGCGGGAATTCGCTATCCGCGGGCGCTCAGTTGGAAAACCGCCGAGGCGCTCGCCGGCGCGATCGAGCGTCACGCCCCCGGCGGACAACTGGTCGCCGATTATCAACCGGCGCTATGCCCCGCGATCGCGGTTTACGCGCCGATCGCCTGCGACAAGGGCCACTGGGTCGAGGTGCAACCGCGGGTCGATCCGGCCGACGCGCTCTCCGCCGCAAGCAAGGTCTACGTGCTGCCGCTTGCGCCCGGCGACGCCGCGCTCCAGGCGATGGCGCGGCGCGGATGGCTGCGTGCGTGGGGCGGTGCGGCCGACTCAACCGTAGTGACGCTCATCACGCGCGCTCCGCTCGAGGCCGCCGCCGCGGCCGCCGGGCAAATCGTCGCATCCGAGGCCGCCTGGCTCTCCGCGCACGCCGTCAACAACTCGCTGCGTGGCGGCGAATGGCTGATGATACTCTCGCCGGCGGCATTGCAAACCCGCCGCGCGCAGTTGCTTGAACAGCGCGAGCGCGCGGGGCGAATTCAACTGGCGCTCATCGTCTATACCTGTGCACTGGAACCCGCTTTTCCGCCGCAGGCCGCGCGGATGCGCCGCGCGGCACGCGACTTTGGCGTGACTGCGAGTTTTCTCGGCGACGGTCTTGCGCTCGGCTTCGAAAGCGACGCGGCCATGGCGCGACTGAAGTGGCGGCTGGGGCTGCTCTCCTTCGCGGCGCGATCGTTGGATCGGCAGCCGCCTCCGGATGCGGAATTCGAGCGCGCGCTCGACGAGACGCTGGGCGTATACCTTGTAACCAGGGGCGCGACCTTCTCCGAACGGCCGCCGGGCGCCAGTCAGGCATGGTTCTTCGCGCTGCCGCATTGATTCCCACCTGCCGGTCCGCACGCCCGGTACTCGCGGAGGTCGTGCGATTTTTGCATAATGTCCGCCACGTTCGTGCGCGCGTGCACTCCCGGCCTGGGCCGCTGCCCGAAAAAGCCGCCACAGCCGCACCGCGCACCGATTTCCGGCGCCGAGCCACGTCCCGGTAGTTTCACTCATGGCCGAAGCCGCAACGATCGAAGCCCCCGCGCAGGCGCATGTCTACGTCGAAGGGGCGCTCAAATGGCTGATCGCCCTGGCCGTCATCCTGTGCACCATCCTGGAGGTGCTCGACAGTTCGATCGTCAATGTCGCACTGCCGCACATGCAAGGCAGTTTCTCGGCCAGCGTCGACGAAGTGACCTGGGTCGTGACGACCTACCTGGTGGCGGCGGGCATCATGATCCCCACCACCGGCTGGATTGCCGGCCAATTCGGACGCAAGAACTACTTCCTGGTATGCATCGTCACCTTCGTCGCTTCCTCGGCGATGTGCGGCGCGGCGCAGACGCTCAATCAGATGGTGGCGTTCCGCTTCCTGCAGGGAATCGCCGGCGCCGCGCTACAGCCGCTGTCGCAGGCGATCCTGATGGAGACCTTTCCGCCCAACGAGCAGGCGCTGGCGATGGCGATGTGGGGCGTCGGTCTGATGGTCGCGCCGATCATGGGCCCGACGGTGGGCGGCTGGATCACCGACAACTGGAACTGGCGCTGGAACTTCTACATCAACGTGCCGATCGGCGTCGCCGCCGGGTTTATGGTCTCCACCTTCGTTCACGATCCGCCTTACTTGCGCAAGCTCAAGGGCAAGGGCCGCGCCGATTACCTTGGAATATTATGCCTGGTGCTCTCGTTGGGGCTGGGCGAGATCGTGATGGACCGCGGCGACCGCGCCGACTGGTTCCAGAGCGCGTGGGTCGTCTACTTCTCGTTGATTGCGCTCAGCGCCTTCGTGGTGCTGAGCATCCACGAGTGGCGCACCCCCAATCCGATTCTTCAGGTGCGCCTCGTCACCAACCGCTCCTTCGCCGTCCCAACCGCGCTGCTCATCATCCTGACCTTCACCGCGTATGGGATGCAAATTCTGAATCCGGTCTTTCTGCAGGAGCTCCTTGGCTATACCGCGTGGAAGGCCGGCCTCGCGATGGCGCCGCGCGGGATGGGTGTGATGGCGGCGATGTTCCTGCTGGGCGCAATCGCGCGCAAAGGTTACGACACCCGCAAGCTGGTCTTTCTCGGCTACATCCTGATCGGCATCGCGCAATGGAAATTGTCGACGCTCGACCTCACGATGAGCATCTCGGACTTCATCTGGCCCACGGTAGTGAGCGGAACCGGGATGGGCTTGATCTTTCCGACTCTGGCGGGCGCGGCGCTAAGCTCGGTCAGCCGCGAAAACATGGGTTACGCGGCGAGTTTCTTCTCGATGGTGCGCAATATCGGAGCATCGATCGGAACCTCTACTCTGACCACCTATCTCACCCGCCGGGAGCAGACCCACCAGAGCTACCTCGTGAACCATCTCACGGTATTCGATGCCTGGCGTCTGGGCGCGCGCGGTCCACGTTTGCCGGGAGCGATGCGCTTCGACTACACGCATCAACTCATCACCGGCCAGAAACAGGGGCTGGCGATAATCTATGGCCAGGTGCAGCAGCAGGCGATGATGCTCTCGCTCAACGATATCTACCGGACGTTGTGCTACCTGATGGTGGTCGCGCTCATCATCACCACCTTTCTGCCGCGCACCCACGCCCAGCGCGGGGCGGCCGCGGCGCACTGAAACTGTGTCGCCCTCCTCCGCCACGCGCCCGGACAATCGCTATTGCCCGCCTTACGCGAATGCTCTAGCGTAATTTCGTGATCGCCGAGGGGGCAAAATTCGCCGCGTGCCGCGGCGCACGGCAACCGCCCCCGAAGGTTCGCATCACGCTCTTCGCCGCCTGGCGAACCATGTGAGTAAATCGCCCGGAGAATTCCACCTGATCGAGCGGCTCCTAAAGCGGCTCGGTCCGGGTCGCCGCGCTATTCTGGGGCCCGGCGACGATTGCGCGATCCTGCCCCGCCCCCGCGCCTGCCAGCTTCTCACCATCGATTCCATGGTCGAGGATGTGCATTTCAACCTCGCGTGGGGCACGCCGCAGGCGCTCGGCCGGCGCGCGCTGACGGTTAACCTGAGCGATATCGCCGCGATGGGCGGGAAGCCGACCGTGTGCGTGGTCAACCTCGCGGTGCGCGAGGGACTTGGCGTGCGATTCTTCGATCGGATGTACCAGGGGCTCGGCAAAGCGGCGGCTCGCGCCGAAGTCGAGGTGGTTGGCGGCAATGTCACCCGCGCGGGCGCGCTCGCCATCACCGTCGCGCTACTGGGCGAAGTGCGCGGCACTGCGCTGCGGCGCGACGCCGCGCGTCCCGGCGACACCATCTACGTCACCGGCACGCTGGGCGACGCCGCCGCCGGATTGCGCATTCTCTCGGGGCGGCTGCGCGCCCGCGCCACCGCGCGCAAGTTCCTTATCAACCGTTTCCTGCAACCGACCGCGCGCCTCGAGGCCGGGCTCGGCCTGGCTCGCATCAAACCGGCGCCCGCCGCAATCGATCTGAGCGACGGGCTGTGGCAGGACCTCGGCCACCTGCTCGAGCGCAGCGGCGCCGGCGCCGAGATCGAGGCCGGCGCACTGCCGCTGTCGACGGCCTACCGGGCGGTGATCGGCGACGATCCGGCGCTCGCGCTCGGCGGCGGCGAGGACTACGAGCTGTTGTTTTGTCTGCGCCACGCCCTTCCCGCGTCCGCGCTTGCGCGCAGCCTGGGCGTGCGCGTGAGCCGCATCGGCCGCGTAACGTCCTCGGGCAAGGCGGTCTTGCTGGGTGCGCGCGGCGCGGCCGGCGCGCCGGCGCTCACCGGATGGGACCAGTTGCGCTCGCGGCTGCGCGGGTAGGCGATCGAGTTATCGGCAATGCTGTTGCTGCTGGTCATCGTGCTGCTCGGAGTGAGCGCCTTGCTCGCGGCGTCGGAAACCGCGCTGTTCGCACTGGCGCGGATGCAGCACACGCGAGCGAGCCTGGGCGAAGCGGCCGCAAGGGCCGTCGATTCGTTGCTGCGCCGTCCGCTCGAATCGCTGGTGGTGATCATCGGCTTCAACGAAGCGATCAATGTCTTCGCCGAATGCCTCGCGACCGTTTTTCTCCTGACCTGGCTGGGACCGCCGGGCGGATGGATCTCGGTGCCGGTGATGTTCGTGCTGGTGCTGCTGGTCAGCGACATCACGCCCAAGACGGTCGCGCTCGGCTTTCCGGATGCGGTGGCGCGGATCGCCGCGCGCCCGCTTGCCGCGGTCGCGCTGACCTTGCATCCGTTGGCGCGGCTTTTCGTGCCCGAGGAAGCGGCACCCTCCGCGCCGCTCTCGGAGAGCGAGTTCAAGGCGCTGCTTATCGCCAGCGAGCGCCTGGGTCAGGTGGCCCCGGCCGAGCGCGAATTGATCGACAAGGTGTTCGCCTTCGGCGCGCGGCGCGTTTCCGAAATTATGACGCCGCGCGATCGGATCTTCGCGCTCGACCTTGACACCGCCGTCGATCGCATCATCGCCGAAGTCGCACACGGCCATTACTCGCGCGTTCCCGTCTACCGCGGCAATCCCAACAACATCGTGGGCGTACTGCGGGCCAAGGATTTGGTCGCGCGTCGCCTGGAGTCCGCGCCGCCGCGCCTGGAGCGGTTGATCCGCGAGCCCTATTTCGTACCGCCGGGCAAGACGCTCGGTCAATTGTTCGACGAGATGCGCCGCCAACACTTCCAGCTCGCATTCATAGTCGACGAATATGGCCACTTGCTTGGGCTGGTCACCCTCGAAGACCTGCTCGAGGAGCTGTTCGGCGAGCTGCGCGACGAATTCGAGCTCGAGGGCCCCGACCTTACCGAAGCCGGCGGGGGCGAATGGCTCGCGGCCGGCACCATCGGCCTGGCCCGTCTGACCCAGGCGCTGGATGGCGGCGAATCCTTTGCCGCCCGCGGCCACGAGCGCACCCTGAGTTCGCTGGTGCTGCGCCGGCTGGGCCGCGTACCGCAGCCGGGCGAGCGGCTCCGCCTGGGCGGCTTCGAGACGAAAATCGAAAAAGTGCGCGGCGCGACTATCGAGCTGGTGAGGCTCAAACGATGCAGCTAGGCTCGCTCATCGCCGCGATCGCCGCCTGTCTGCTGGTGCAGGCCTTCTTCGCCGCCAGCGAAATCGCGATGGTGGTGACCGACGAGACCAAGCTCGACAAGGCCAACGAGCGCGACGGCCGCGAATCTCCCCTGCTGCTCGCGCTGCTGCACCGCCGCGAACGCGTGCTGGCCCTGACGCTCACCGGGGCCAACCTGGCGACCGTCATCGCCGCCAGCGTGCTCACCACCTTCTTGCATCAGTTCGGTCCCGACACTGCCTATCTCGCCCCTTTCATTCTTGCCCCAGTGACTCTGCTGATCGGCGAATCGCTGCCCAAGCTGCTGACCTTCCGCCATCCGATCAGGTTCGCACGGATCGCCGCGCGCCCATTGCGCGCGCTGGAAGCCGCCTTCTGGCCGCTGCTCGAGGCCGAAACGGTGGTCAGCCGGTGGCTGAGAAGGCTGGCCGGCGTACCCGCGGAAATGCAAAGCGTGTTCATCACGCGCGAGGACCTCGCATTGATCATTCGCTCGCTCGGCGATCAGCCGCAGCCGCCGATCGACGACGCGATTTTGCCGGCCGAGCGGCAGATGATCAGCCGCATCTTCCGCTTCAAAAACGCCGAGGCGCGCCAAGCGATGGTGCCGCTGGTGCGGGTGGAGGCAGCCGAGATCGAAACCACGCTCGCCGAAGCGGCCGAAATCGCCCGGCGCACCGGCTTCAGCCGCATCCCGGTCTTCGATAAGCGCATCGTCAACATCGTGGGCGTGCTCCACGTCTTCGATCTCCTCGAAGCGCCCGATCTGAGCCGCCCGGTCGAGGAAGTGATGCGCAAGGTGGTTTACTTCGCCGAGTCCACGCCGCTCGATGAAATTCTGCTCACCTTCCAGCGCACCGGTCAGAACCTCGCCGCGATCGTCGACGAGTACGGCGGCGCGGCGGGAATTCTGACGCTCCAGGATCTGCTCGAGGAGATCGTGGGTGAAATCGAAGAGGAGCACGCCCCGGGCGAGGAACTGGTGCGGGTGATAAGTCCGCGCGCGCTGAGCGCGTCGGCCCGCGCGCCGGTGACCGAACTCAACGAACGCTTCGGCCTCAAGCTGCCGGAAAGCGGCGAGTATGCTACGATTGGTGGGCTCGTGGTCGAACGTCTAGGTCATATTCCCCGGCCCGGCGAACAGCTCAAGGCAGGCGAAGCGACCCTCACGGTGGTGCACGCGGACGCCCGCGCGGTGCGCGAGATCCTGATCACCCCGGCGCGGCCGCTGGGCGCCGAACAGACGCGCAGGCGATAATTCACGGGCGTTTGCGATGACCGAGGAACGTTTGCGATGACCGAAGAACGTTTGCGCCGGCTCCTGGAGCGGGTCGCGGCCGGCCGCATGGGCGCCGCGGCGGCGCTCGAGCGCCTGCGCCATCTGCCCTTCGAGGATCTCGGCTTCGCCAAGGTCGACCAGCATCGCGCGCTGCGCCGCGGCGTGCCGGAGGTGATTTTCGGCGAAGGCAAGAGCGCCGCGCAAATCGCCGCGATCGGCGCGCGCGTCACCGCCACCGGCGCCAACCTGGTGGTCACCCGCCTGGAGGCGAAAAAAGCGCGAGATCTGCGCCGGCGCCTGCGCGACCTCGTTTATCATCCCGCGGCCAGGCTCGGCGTGATCGTCAAGCGCCGGCCCGCCCCGCGCGGCCACGGCAGAGTGCTGGTGATGAGCGCCGGCACCTCGGACCTGGCAGTGGCCGAGGAGGCGGCGCTGTGCGCCGAACTTTTCGGCAACGCGGTCGAACGACTCTACGACGTCGGCGTGGCCGGCATCCATCGCCTCACCGCCAACCTCGAGCGCGTGCATGCGGCGGCGGTGCTGATTGTGGCGGCCGGGATGGAAGGAGCGCTGCCCTCGGTGGTCGCCGGGCTGACCGACAAGCCGGTGATCGCGGTCCCCACCAGCGTCGGTTACGGGACCGCGTTCGGGGGGGTGGCGGCGCTGCTCGGAATGCTCAATTCATGCGCGAGTGGAGTCACGGTGGTAAATATCGACAACGGTTTCGGCGCCGCCTTTGCCGCGACGCTGATCAATCGGGTCGGCATCGCGCGGGTCGGCCTCGCGCGTGAGCGGCCGTGACGGAGATACGGAACAAATCGATCACTTCGGGACGCACGCGCCGTGCGCTGAAGATCGGCGGGCTCGCCTCGCAGGTCGGCTCCAGCTACCTCTGGACTTCGATCCGCAAGCCCTTCCTCAACGCCGCGAGCCACGAGCGCGAACTGCTCGACACCCACATTCGCAACGCCCAGCGCATCGTCGAAAGTTCCACGCAGTTGCGCGGCGCATTCATGAAGCTGGTGCAAATGCTCTCGATGCGCGAGGATTTGCTGCCGATCGAAGCGATCGACCTGCTCAAGACCACGCGCGACGGCGTGCCGCCGATGGACTATCCGATGATCGCGCAGCAGATCCGCCGCGAACTCGGCAAGCGCCCCGAACAGCTTTACGCCAGTTTCGAGCCGCGGGCCTTCGCCGCCGCCTCGCTCGGCCAGGTGCATCGCGCCCGCCTCAAGAACGGCGAGGAAGTCGCGGTCAAAGTCCAGTACCCCGGCATCGACGCGACCGTGCGCCAGGACCTTGGCAATCTCAAGCTGCTACTGCGCACGCTGCAGGCGATCGCGGGCGACCTGATGCGCCAGAAGATCGAGACTCGCACGGTCTACCGCGAACTCGAGGACCGCTTGATCGAAGAACTCGACTATCGCATCGAGGCGCGCAACACGATGGAGTTCCATCGGCTGTACGCCGCCGACCCCGAGACGGTCATCCCGCGCGTCATCGGCGATCTGAGCTCGCGCCGCGTACTGACGATGACCTACCTCGACGGCTACCATCTCTCGGACCTGATGAATCCGGCGGCCGATCTCGAACTGCGCAAATGGGTCACGCGCAAGTACTACGAGCTGGTCTGGCGTCAGCTGCTCGAATTTGGCGTGCTCCACACCGATCCGCATCCCGGCAACTACCTCGTCACCCATCATCCGCACATTTGCGTTCTCGACTTCGGATCGATTCGCCGCTTTCCCGAACCGATTCGCCGCGCCAATCTCCAGTTCGCCCGCGCACTGGTCGAACGCAACGACCGCGCGCTCGGGCAGGCCCTGGTCAAGCTCGGCTATCTCGATCGCGGCCAGAATCCACGTCCGATGGTCGAGGCGGTTCACCTGCTGTTCGAGCCGGTCCTGGAAGACCGCCTTTACGGGCCCGAAGAGTACGACCTGGTCGGCAAGCTCGCACAGGTGAGCGAGATCGCGTTCAAGTACAAGCTCTACAAATCGCCCGCGCACGGCGTGTTTACCGTGCGCGCGCTGGTCGGGCTCGACGGCATCATGCGCGGGCTCGGCGTACGCGCCAATTATCACGACCTGTTCGGGGAATGCGTGGCACGCGTGCGGGCATGAGCGCGGGACCCGCGCGTAAAAACTCGCCCGCGGAACCCGCGCGTAAGAAGCCGCCCGCGCGCGCGGCGTCCGTACCGACGCCGCTTGCGGCGCTCGAGGACCATCGCGACCATCATTTCCGCCGCCTCCGCCATCGTCGCATCGGCGGCGAGCGCGCGGCGCTCGGCTTCATCGAAGAGGTCGGCTTCTGCGCGGCGTTCACCGCCGGGATGGGCGTGCCGTGCCTGCGCGAGGCGATCGAGGGAACGCGCGAGCCGCCGCTGCCCGAACATATCCAGCACGACCGGGCGATCATGATGACCTGGAACATCAAGGATACGCTGCCGGCGCGGAAGTTGGTCTACTATGGCAAAGTGCTGGGCGGGCGGCCGAGCTTCATCGCGCGCGACCTGCTCGGCGCTTTTCTGCGCCTGCGCGCCGAGCCGCGCGGTTACCGCGCGCTGTACGAGCGCGGGATGCTTTCGCACTGCGCCAAGCTGGTGATGGACGCGCTCACGAGGCGCGGGGCGGCTGAGACTCGGGCGCTCAAGCTCGGCGCCGGCTACGCGCAGCCGAAGATGCGCGGCGAATTCGATCGCGCGATGAAGGAGCTGCAGGAAAAATTTCTCGCGCTCAAGGTCGAAGAGCGTTACGATCCTTTCACGTACGTGTGGGACACGATGGAGCATCGATGGAGCGAGGCGCTCCGCGAGGCGCGCACGCTCACCCGTGGCGAGGCCGCGTACCGCGTCGTGCGCCGGTACTTCGAGATCGCCGGGTTCGGCAACGAACGCGCCGTCGCGCGCCTGCTGACGATCGATCCGGCGCTGGTCGAGAGCGCCGCGCGACGGCTCGAGCTCGAACGCCGGCTAAGACGCCGCTTGCGCGTCGAAAACTTGATTGGCGAGCACAGCATCCTTGCCGACCTTACAAATTGAAGGAAAAGAGGACCATCTCATGAAGCAGAACGGCAACCGGGCAATGTTGATTGCGGCATTGATGGCGGGCGCGCTGGGCGGCACAGTTTCGGCGCGAGTGTGGCCCGCGCCGGCAACGGCGTTCGCCGACCAGCAGCCGCAACAAATGCTGACCAGCATCAGCGCCAAGCAATTCCAAGTGATGGACGATCAAGGCAATGTGCGCGTCAAGCTGAACGTCTCGGGCGAGGGAATGGCGCATCTGGGCCTGTACGATCAGCAGGGCGTCGAGCGGGCGGCGCTGGTCGTGACCAAGGAGGGAACCTCGATGCTGGCGTTGTCGGGCGACGACGGAAAGCCGCGCCTGACGGTGAACGTGGCAGCTCACCAAGGCCCGGCCGCGTTTACGCTGTTCAATCCCGACAGCACCTCCGCAGCCGCACTCGACATGAACAAGGACACGCACTCACTCGTGCTCGCCGACGGCAAGGGCAACGCACGCGTGCGTCTGCAAACGGGCCTGGCGGCCAACGGCGAGGCGACGCTTACGATTTACGACAAGAGCGGCAAGCCGCTCAAGAAAATTCCGTAGGTCGTGCGAGCGAACAAAGCCGTCACCATTGCTCGTAGTGGACGGCGCGCCGCTCATAGCCCGCGCCGCGCAGCAGATCGCGAAGGCCGAGCACGCCCTTGCCGACGCCGCACACGTAAAAATGACGGCTGCGATCGGAATCGGCGTCGACCCATCTCCGCCGGGTCTCGGCGATCAGCCGATCGTAAAGCTCGGCGGCCGGCACGAGAAGAGAAGCGAAGCTGACTCCGGCCGCCGACCACTCGGCGATCTCCTCGCGATACAGCAGATGGGCGGAATCCGGCGCCGCGTAGAGCAGGCTCAGCGCGGGACGCGCTCCAGCGCCGAGTGCACGCCGGATCATCGGGCGAATCGGCGCGATCGCGGTGCCCTCCGCGATGAAGACGCAGGCCTGTTCCGGCGCCCGATCCATCGTGAACGCTCCGAACGGTCCGGTGAACTGGAGTTCGTCGCCGACCTTGCGCTCGAACAGGTAGCGGACGCCTACGCCGCCCGGCACCTGGTTGAAGCAAATCTCTATCGCGTCGGTCTCTTCGGGACTCGACGCCACGGTGTATGGTCGCACGCGCGTCTCACCTTCCAGCGCGAGCGAGATCGAGATGAACTGGCCGGGCACAAGACCAAGCCTCCCGCCATCGACCAGCCTGAGGAACAGCGATCGCGTGTCGGCGTTGCGATCGAGCAGCCGCTCGACCCGCGCACGGTAGACCGGGCGGCGCGGCGGCGGCGGCGCGGCAGGCGCTCCCGACTCAACCATCGCAAAGCCTCCGGCGGGAATCGCCGCGCACGTTCACGGCTCCAGCTTGGCCCCGCCCTCGCTTATCTGGTTGATAGTGTAGCGGGGAATTACGACCACTATTTCGGCGTCGGGATCGTCGATCACTGCCTGACAGGCCAGGCGCGAGGTCGGAGTCAAACCGGGCGCCTTGTCGAGCAAGTCTTCCTCTTGTTCCGAGGACTCGGAGAGCTTGTTGAACCCGGATTTGACGATCACGTGGCAGGTCGTGCAGGCGCAATTGCCGCCGCAGGCATGTTCGAGATGAATGTGGTTGCCGAGCAAAACATCGAGAATCGAGCCAGGCTGGCCGTCATGATGGAAAGGCGCATCGGCGGGGTTGAAGTCGATAACCCGCTCGGCGTCACCGCTTTCGAAAATCACTCGAATCTTAGCCATCTCTTATCCAGTGGATCAGTTTTTGAGACGCAACGCGAGGGCTCTTTGAGGTACTTGCCGATTCGCCCGATTTTCGCCATCATGATAACGCCGCCAAGGAAGGTTCCGCTGGAGGTTGATGATTGATGGCCACGCTCACCAAACGGCAAAAGCAACTCGTCGATTTCCTTGAGAACTATATCATCGAGCACGGCTACGCGCCGACGCTGAGCGAGGTCGGTCAGTATTTTGGTCTCTCCTCGCTGGCCACGGTACACAAGCATCTGCACAACCTCGAGCAAAAGGGCTTCATCAAGCGGGTCCACAATCACAGTCGCGCGCTCGAGATCACGGTTGAAAACAAGCGGCCGGCGGCACGCGAGCTCAAGCTGATCGGCGCCGTCGCAGCAGGCACACCCATCGAGGCGATCGAGGGCGACGACACGATTGCGGTGCCCGAGGAGTTCGTGCGGCGCGACAACACGTTTTGCTTGCGGGTGAAAGGAGAGTCGATGATCGACGAGGGTATCCGCGACGGCGACTACATCATCGTCGAAGGACGCGACGCGGCCAGCCCGGGCGAAACGGTGGTCGCCTTGATTGGTGACGAAGCCACAGTTAAAAAATATTTCCCCGAAAGCGACGGCAAGGTCCGCCTGCAGCCGGCCAACGCAACGATGGACCCAATCTTCGTCAGCGAGGGCGACCTCCGGATTCGCGGCGTGGTAACTGGCCTGATGCGCCATTACCGCTGAGCACGCGCGGTCGCGGCAGTCCAACTGGATTGGGCTCAATCAACCCGCTTACCCGCCGAGTCCGCTCCCTCATCCCCTATTCGATCGCCACCTTGTAAGGGTCGCGCGCCATCGGATTTGGACCGTACTTTTTCACTTTTTCACTTTTCACTCCTTCGCTCTTTCGCTGTGCCTCGTGCCGCCTCTTTCCCGCATGCACTAAAATTCCCGCCGTATGGCACCTTTTCCCCCTGTGCCCCTTCAAATGAACACGATCGGGTCGGTGACGCCGCCAGCGGCTTTGCGCGGCGACGGTGACGGGGGCTCAATCGCTGCGGGAGTGGGAGCATGCTTGCCTCTCCCGGTCCGACCAAATATCCGTTTGCCCATTTTCCCCTCAATCTGCTGAGTTGCCAGCGACGTCGGCGGAATCCGCACCACGAAGCGCGAGCCGCGGCCGGGCGTCGAGCTGACCTCGAGCTTGGCGCCCAGCGCCGAGACGTTGCGATGTACTACGGCGAGTCCGAGGCCAAGTCCACGATATTTGCGCGCGCTGGACTGCGAGAGCTGCGCAAACGGCTCGGCCGCCTGCTTGATCAGCGCCGGACTCATCCCCAACCCGGTGTCGGCGACTTCGAGCACCATGCCGGGCTCCGCTCCGCGGACCCGCGAGCTGCTGATGCGCACGGTCACGCTACCGCGCTCGGTGAACTTGATCGCATTCAATACCAGGTTGGAGAGAATCGAGCGCAGCGGGCGGCGCGAGGTATGAATGGTCTGCGGTGCATGCTCGAGGTCGATTTTCAGAGTCACTTCCTTGGCGCCCTTGGCCGCTTCGATCGCCGGCTCCAGATCGTTCACCAGACTGCTGATCGACACGTCCTCCTCCACACGGCTGGTGGCGCCAGCTTCCGACATCACGAACTCCATGATGTTATCGACGGTCTGGGAGAGGTCGTGCAGATTGCTGTTCATCCGCTCCAGCATGGCGCGCGGCTCGGGATCGAACTTCTCAGCCCATTCGTCGCGCAGGATGTCGACGTAACCAAGCAGCACCTGCAAGGGCGTGCGCAACTCGTGCGCAAGGTTGGCCAGCACCTCCAGCCGCATGCCCTCGACCCATTGGCGCAGCGAGCCCCTGGACTCGATTGCGGTCGCGGGCTTCGATCCCGAATCGTCACCGGATGAAGTTCGGTTTGCCATGTGCGTCTCCTGTTTGCCCTTGCGACGCACGGACCGGCGAGCCTCGGCGGCGAAGCATAGGCGAATTCATGCTTCGCAAAGTAGTTCACACGGCGCGGATACCCAATCGGGAAACCGTTTAGATGATGGGGAAAAAGAGCCTATTTTTCTAAGGAAAAGTGCCTAGAAATCCGTGCGGCGAACGGACGCGCAAACGCTCGAACCGCTCAGCAGCAGCGGTTGGGCCCCTTGCTACGATGTGCCAGCGTCTGCTTCACGATGCGCACGCGCTCGACCCGCGAACCCGCGCCCGCCCCGATACGGTTGAGGCGGCGCAGCTCTGTGGCCAGCGGTAAAGCGATTGCGCCGAGCGTGTGGGTGATTCGCTTCATCCCTGTCCACAAAGGAGCGGCGTAGTGTCCGCGCAGCGAAGCTGCGTAGCTTCCTGGATGGCCGCAATCTCGATTCATCGCAATACCAATCCTAGTCCGTATCGCACCGTGCGCCAACCGACCCGTCGGCGGCTCTTCGCGATCATCACACCGCCACGGCACCGACACGACCGCATCACGCAAGCTGCTGGCGGCGTCCGCGAACGGTTGCTATCAAGATAGATTATGACTCCGGAACCGCTTCGTATCGCACTGGTCCAGATGAGCTGCGAAGCCGAGCCACGGCGCAATCTGGACAAGGCGCTTGCGCGGATCGAGGAGGCGGCCGCGCGCGGCGCCAAGGTCGTCTGTCTCCAGGAGCTGTTCTGCTCGCGCTATTTCTGCCAATCCGAGGAGGCTCGCAACTTCGACCTCGCCGAGCCAATTCCGGGGCCGACCAGCGAGGCGCTGAGCGCGGCCGCCGCCGCGCGCGAGGTCGTCATCGTCGGCTCGATCTTCGAGCGCCGCACCGAGGGCATCTACCACAACACGGCGGTGGTGCTGGACGCCGACGGACGCCTGGCCGGCCGCTACCGCAAGATGCACATTCCGGACGACCCGCACTACTACGAGAAATTCTATTTCACGCCGGGCGACCTCGACTTCACCGCACATCGCACGGCCCACGCGACGGTCGGCGCGCTGGTATGCTGGGACCAATGGTTTCCCGAAGCGGCGCGGCTGGTCGCGCTGGCCGGCGCGCAGATCGTTTTCTATCCCACCGCGATCGGCTGGGAGCGCGGCGAAATCGAGGCGGTGCGCCGCCGCCAGCTCCAGGCCTGGGAGACGGTGCAGCGCGGCCACGCGATCGCCAACGGGATGTTCGTCGCGGTGGTCAACCGGGTGGGCGTCGAGGACGGCCTGGAGTTCTGGGGCAACTCGTTCGTGGCCGATCCGTTCGGCGAGGTGATCGCGCGCGCCGGCGCGAGCGCCGAGGAAATTCTCATCGCCGACTGCGACCTCGGACTTATCGAGGAGACCCGGCGCAACTGGCCGTTCCTGCGCGACCGGCGGATCGACGCTTACGGCGATCTGTTGCGCCGCTTCCGATCCTGATTGGTGAAACGCGCAACCGTCAAACGTGACCGCGTGACCAAATGAAACCCCTTTCCCCCGCATCGCCGGAGCTCGCGGCGGCCTACCGGATGCCGGCCGAATGGGAGCCGCATCTGGCGACCTATCTGGTGTGGCCGCACAATCGCGATACGTGGCCCGGCAAGTTCGAGGCGATTGCGCCCGTGTTCGCCCGAATGGCGGCGGCGGTAGCCGAGTTCGAGGCGCTGCGATTGCTGGTCGGCGACGAGGACATGGCCGCCGCCGCGCGCGCGACGATCCTCGCAACGGCGGGTCCGGCGGCGCGCCTGGATCGAATCGCCTTCACGGTGGTTGCGACCAACGACTCGTGGATTCGCGACCACGGGCCGATCTTCGTCAATCGGGTCGCGCCCGGCGACGTTCCCGCGCAAGTCGCGCTGGATTTCGGCTTCAACTCGTGGGGCGAAAAGTACGGCGCCTACGACCTCGACGACGCGGTGCCGCGCCGGCTGGGCGAGAAACTAGGCTTCGAGGTGGTCGAACCCGGGATGGTGCTCGAGGGCGGTTCGATCGAGGTCGACGGCGCGGGCACCCTGCTTACGACCGAATCGTGCCTGCTCAATCCCAATCGCAATCCGGCGCTCGATCGCGCCGAGATCGAACGACGGCTCAAATACTGGCTCGGCGTGAGCACCGTGCTCTGGCTCGGCGAGGGCATCGCCGGCGACGACACCGACGGCCACGTCGACGACCTCGCGCGGTTCGTCGCTCCCGCGACGGTGGTGACCATGGTCGAAGACGACCCGCGCGACGAAAACCATCACGCGCTCGCAGACAACCTGAAGCGCCTGCACGCGATGCGCGACGCCGCGGGCCGTGCGCTCAGGATCGAGACTTTGCCGATGCCGCCGGCGCTGTTCCACGAAGGGACGCGCGTGCCGGCATCGTACGCGAACTTCTACATCTTAAATGGCGGCGTGATAGTGCCGACCTTCGAATGCCCGCAGGACGCGGCCGCGATCGCGACGCTTGAGCGTTTGTTTCCCAGCCGCCGCATCATCGGGATTCCGTCGAGCGACCTGGTATGGGGCCTCGGCGCGATTCATTGCCTGACCCAGCAACATCCGCTACCACCGGCCGCACGCGCCTGAAGCCGCGAACGCGATACGCGCGCGCTGGCGGGGCCGTCTATGGAAACAGGCCCGCCGGCGCGTCGTCACGCGACAGAGGCACGCCTGCGAGCCGCGCCGCGGGCGAATCGGCGCGGGCGAACAACGCGGCAACCGGATCGCGATAGATGAGCCGCCATCGCGCTTGCGTGGCCATGAAGCGCGAGGCCGCCGACCGATCGGGGATCAAAACGTAGTCGGTCGGATATGCTGCTAGCACCGCCGCCGCGCCCGTCCCGCCGCGCAGAAAATCCAGGTAGTCGCGCTGCACCTCGAGCGGATAGACCATTTCGAAGCGGCCGTCGATGAAGACTTTCGAGCCCGGCGCGTGCCAGATGAGGTAGCCGCCCCAGCTATATTCGTCGAGCACGTTGCCTTCAAGACCATGGGCGGCCATGAAGCCGACGGCGCCGACGGGCAATCGGACGGCCGCGCGCAGCGGGCCGGAGAGCAGGCCCGCGCGCAGCGCCAGTAAAAGTGCGGCGAGCGTCACGGCGGCCTGTAATGCGCGCGGCATCGGGGATGGCGCCAACCTCGCGGCCCCGATGCGCGCCTGCGCCGACGCGCTCAAGCGCAGGCGCGCCGCGGCCAGATCGGCGTGATAGGCAAGCGGCACCGCCAGCGCCAACACGGCCAGCGCCGTGTTGCGCACCGCGGCGAAGGCCGCCGCGACCATCACCACCGCGATCGCGAGCAGCGCCGCGTCGTCGCGACGCGGCGCCAGCACACAGGCGGCGACCAGCGCCGCGAGCATCGAAAGCATCGTCACCAGCGGAAAAGTTGGCATCCCGGCCCGTTGCAGCGCGCCAAGCGTCTCGAGCAGCGGCTTGAACTCGCTCACCCGGCTCATCGTGTACGGATTGGTGAGGCTCCGCACAACGACCGTCCATTCGCCGCTTCCCCACGGGTTACACAGCGTGGCGAGCGCCGCCGCCGCGGTTATCACGCCCGGACGCAGCGCGCGGCCGGGCCCCGTGCCGCGCACTACGCCTTCCGCCGCGAGCGCCGCGGTATAGATCCCGAGTGCGACGAGGCCGATGAAAAACCCGCCGTGCAGATTGGCCCACAACGCCAGCATCGGCACCGCCAACCACAGGGGCGCGCGCCGTCGGTAGCTCTCGCGCGCCAGCATCGCGATCAGCGCCGCGAGGAAAACATAGTCGAAGAGTTGCGGCCGGAACTGCATCTGCTGCACCAGCGCGACAGCGGCCGCGGCAAGCACGACGAATTGCGCCGCTATCGAAGCGCCGGTTTCGGCGAGGCCGGCCGCCAGCAGAGTCACCGTCGCGCCAGCGCACAGAAACTTCATCAGCTTGAGCCCGGCCACGCCCATCGCGTTGTAGAACAGCGCCATCACCACTTCGGCCAGCCATTCGTGGTCGATCCACGGATGGCCCAGCGCCGAATAGGAAAAGGTGTCGGCGCGGATGAGATGACCGGTGCTGAGCATCGCCTGGCCGAAGCGAACATGGCCCCACAGATCGGTGTCGGCGTACTGTGTCGAGTCCGCCGCGACGGCGGCGAGCAGCACGAGGGCGGGAGCGTAGCGCAGCAGCGAGCGCGGGCCGGGCCCCGCCTCGCGGCCCGGGCGCGCGGCCGGTGCCGCTGTCAATCTCGAATCTTCACCCGCGGTTTCGTTCATTCGCAAGCCTGCATCCGGCGCGCTTGCGGTCGGCTCAAGGAAAGACGCTCGGCGGGGCTTTTGCGGCCAGCTCCGGAACTCCGGAAAGGTGCGCGGCGGACGAGCCGGCGCGCGCAAACAGCGAAGATACCGGGTCGCGGTAGATGAGGCGCCAACCGGCCCGCGCCATCATCAGGCTGGAAGCGGCAGACCCGGTCGGCATCAGGACGAAATCGTTGGGGTACGCGTCGAGCACGCGCGCGGCGCCGGGCTCGGCGTAATAGATCGCGGCGAAGTCGCTTTGCACCCGATGCGGGTAGTAGGCCTCGAAGATGCTTTCGATAAAGACTTTGCTGCGCGCCGCGTCGTGGAAAAGCAGATAGTCGGCCCATCCGAACTCGCACAACACGTTGCCGTGCAGATCGTGGCTCCGCATGAAGGCCAGCGCGCCGACCGGCTTCGTCTCGACCGCGGGCATCGTTTTCGACAACAGCCCGGTGCGAATCGCGACGACCACCGCCAACAGGGCCATCGCCGCGTGCAATGCGAACCGGGCTGGCGCAAGGCGTGCGGCGATGGCACTCCTGAAGAGGCGCAGGCGGTCGAGGAGCAGACCGGCGTGGCGACAAAGCGGAATGCAGCAGGCGATCACGGCGAGGCCGGTGTTGCGCACGGCGTACAGGGCGGTCGCCGTCATCAACGCCGCGATTGCGAACAGGGCGAGGTCGTCGGCGCGCGGCGTAAGCGCGAAAGTGATGAACAGCGCGGTCATGATCGTGAGCGCCGCGATGAAGGTGAAAAGCGGACGATGCTCGCGGTAGAAGGAGGCGAGCACCGTGAGCAGCGGGCGGAACTCGGAAATATGGCTGAGCGTGAATGGATTGCGCAGCACACCGGCGATCACCACCCAATCGTTCACCCCGTAAGGATTTACGAGCGTCGCCAGAGTCGCCGCCGAAGTCAGGGCCGCCAGCCTGACCGCGAGCTTGAGCCCGCGCCCCTCGGCAAGGTCCTGCGCGCCCCGCACCGCGGCGTAAAGACCCATCGCCACCAGACCGACGAAGAAGCCTCCGTGCAGATTGGCCCACAACCCGAGCATCGGTACCGCGAGCCACAGCGGCGCGCGCCGGCCATAACTCTCGCGCGCCAACATCGCCATGAGCGCGGCGAGCAGGACATCGTCCGCGAGAAAGGTGCGAAACTGCATGTGCGGGATAAGTGCGAACGCCGCCGCCAGTAACGTCAACGCCTGGACCGTCAGCGCCGCGCCGGTCTCGGCCAATCCGAACGACAGCAGCACCATCACCGCCGCAACGCATCCGAACTTGGCGAGCTTCATCGCGACCACGCCGCCCGCGTTGTACACCAGCGCCATCAGCGCCTCGCCCAACCAGTCCACCATGATCCAGTTTCGCGGCCCCGGAGGGCAGGCGTAAGACGACGGCGCGTGGAAAAAGAGCTGATGCCGCGTGAGGACGATATTGCCGAAGTGGAGATGGCCCCAGAGGTCCGTGTCGCCACCGCGCATCGCGTCGGCGATCGCGATCGCGAACAACACCACGGCGGGCGCGAAACGCATCAGCGAGCGCCCGTGCGGTTGTGACCGGGCGTCCGGCGGCATGTCGATCGCAGCGCGATGCGACGAGGATTGACCAGCGCTCCGCACCACCTGCTCGAAAGTCCCCCCCAAAGGCCCTCACCTCCGCCCGAAGGACGGGCGCCCGCATCGGCGGGTAGCGCGGTCCGCAGACCGCGGAGCCGCTTCCCCCAAGCTTGACACTGTAACGGTGCGCGCCAGGACCGTCAAAACGGCGCGCGGCCGGGATGCGCACAGGCCGGACCGCAGCGGCCGCGCATGCGGCAGGCGTCAGGGCGCCTCCAGCAACCCGCCTTCCAGCGGAATCGATTGGCCGGTGAGAAAATTAGTGCGGGCGCACTTATTTCAGCCCGCGATTCTGCCGCAGCGCGCGGGCAAGATCGTCAACGTATCGTCGATCGGATCGTTCATCGGCCCCCAGGCGCGGGGCGATCGGTCCGAAGAATTGAAACTCTCAAGAGTGCGATCCGGTCGACTTGGCCGATACGCGCCACTCGTTGTTGGTGCTGCGGTCGCCCGCAAGCCACTTGCGCAGGTCTTCATGCGCGCTGGCGGTGCGCTTGGCCGTAATCTCGTCCGCGGCCGGATGATCGACCGTGAATTCGAGGTTGAGACCATTGGGGTCCGTGACATAGAGCGACACGCAATAGCCATGGTCGATCACCATGGTCTCGAAGCCAGCCGCGTCGAGCCGGCGCCGCATCTCCTGCTGCCCCGCCGCGTCGGCCACCTTCAGCGCCAGATGGACGAACGGCGAGTGCGGTCCGTAATGGGCGAATTTCTCGTGCTGCTTCGGATTGGCGAAATGGAAGAAGGCCAGCGCTCCGCCGTCGGCGATTTGGAAAAACAGATGGCAGTAATAAAGTTCGTCCTCGCCGAACACCTTGTCGCACTCGCGCCAGGCCGCCACCATCGGCCAGCCCAGTATGTCCTCGTAGAACTGCCGCGTCTGCTCGAGGTCGCGGCAAACGTAGGCCGCGTGATGCAGCCGCGTCGGAACCGTGCCCGTCTTGCCGCCCTTATGGCCGTTGGTTTGTGTGGTGCTCATGGCGATTATCCTCGTAGCCCGTTTTTAGTCCTTGTGCCGGGCTTCGCGCAATGGTGTCCGGCGGCCCGCCGTCGCCGGGTTGTGACGCGGGAACTCGGCGTCGGCGAGCGCGTCGGCGCCGAGATTGCGCTTGATACGTGCGAGCTGCTCGCGCAAAAGCGGTATCTGCCTTCCGGGTATTCCCGCGAGCGCGACCCGGTTCACTTCGATTGCGTAGGGCAGCAGCACTTCACGCAGCCGCCGGCCCTCCTCCGTGAGACGGATATTGACCTTGCGCCGGTCCTTGGCGTTGCGCGTGCGGCTGATAAGTCCACGCCGCTCCATGCTTTCCAGCGCCGTCGCCGTGGTGGGCTCCATCATGCTCACGCGCCGGCTGAGCTCGCGCTGGGTGAGCCCGTCCTCTTCCCACAACGCGCGCAGGAAGTACCACATGCCGACACTCACGCGGTGGCGCGACACGCGTGCGCCCAGCGCGCGGAGAAAAGCGCGATGGGCTTCGCGCACCAGGTAACCGACGCTCTGGTCGGGCGGAAGAACCGCGGCTGAATTCCGCGCTGGTGAAATCGCGACCTTGGAAGCCGCCGCCTTGGTTGTCATCAATCTTCCATTGTTTACAATGCGCCGCTTCGCTCCCACGCTCTGTTCAGGTTTTCGAGACCAACGCTTCGAGACCCCGCGAGAGCCCGCAGCATAGCAGGCTCTGGGCGCCGCGGCGCCCCGTTTTTCCGGGCTTGACGGTAGCCGGGCGGCGGACTACTAGGAATACTTAGATATCTTTGCATTTGGATATCTTAAGATTTGGATATCTTAAGATTTGGATAGCTTGGCATTTGGCGCCCTTGTCCGCGAGCAACAAAGCTGTCCGGCGCGTCGCCTCATTATACGGAGTATTCACGTGGAAGCAGTCGCGCAAAACTCCCACCGCTGGCCACCCGAGGGTCTCGGCCGCGTCCCCTACTGGGTCTATACCGATCCCGACGTTTACACCCTGGAGCAGACGCGCATTTTTTCCGGTCCGTACTGGAACTACGTCGCGCTCGAGGCCGAGATTCCGAAGCCCGGGGATTTTGTCCGCAGCCACGTCGGCGAACGCCCGGTAATCGTGGTGCGCGACAAAGGCGGCGGCGTCAACGTGATGCTCAACCGCTGCGCCCATCGCGGAGTCCAGTTCTGCCGCGCCAACTGGGGCAACACGCGCTCGTTCACCTGCCCCTACCATCAGTGGAGCTACGATCTTAAGGGCAACCTGACCGGAGTGCCGTTTCGCCGCGGCGTCAACGGGCATGGCGGGATGCCCGAGGATTTCGAGCCGGCGCAAAACGGCCTCGTGCGGCTTGAAGTCGCGGCGCGCCATGGCGTGATCTTCGCCAGCTTCGATTCCGCCGTGCCGCCGCTTCAGGAATATCTCGGCCCCGCGATGCTGCCGTATTTCGATCGCGTCTTCGACGGACGCGAGCTGCGCGTGCTCGGTTATTCGCGCCAGCGCATCCCGGCCAACTGGAAGCTGATGTTCGAGAACATCAAAGACCCCTACCACGCGAGCCTGCTCCACGTATTCCTGGTCACCTTCGGCCTGTTCCGCGCCGACCAGCCTTCGGAGGTGAAGATGGATTCGAGCGGAATGCATTGCGTGCTCACCTCCAGCAAGGGCGAACAGAAGATCAACTCGACCACCATGGAAATGAAAAACTTCCGCGCCGATTTCAAGTTGCGCGACCCGCGCCTGCTCGACCCGGTGCGCGAGTTTCCGGGCCCGCTCACGGTGGTGATGCAAACGCTGTGGCCCAATATCATTATTCAGCAACAGTCGAACACACTGGCGATGCGCCACCTGGTGCCGCGCGGGCCGGAAGTCTTCGACCTGATGTGGACGTTCTTCGGTTACGCGAACGACACCCCCGAAATGACCCAGCGCCGCCTGCGCCAGGCGAACCTGATGGGGCCCGCCGGGCTAGTTTCGATCGATGACGGCGAGGTGATGGAGTTCTCGCAGCAGGGCGTCCGCCAGCGCCCCGGCGGCGCCGGGATGCTCGAGATGGACGGGCGCGGCACGAACGACCGGGACCACATGGTCACCGAGGCGGCGATCCGCGCCTTCTACAAGCATTACCGCGAGGTGATGGAGTTCTGACCCCGATGGCGCACGCGCAGCAGGACTTGCAAAATTTCGCCTTGCGGCTCGAGATCGAAGAGCTATACACCCAATACGCTCACGTGCTGGACAACTTCGAGCTGGAGCAGTGGCCGGAGTTTTTCACCGACGATTGCCTCTACCAGATCGTCTCGCGGGAGAATCGCGAGCGCGCGCTGCCGCTCGCGCTGATGCGATGCGAGAGCAAGGCGATGCTGACCGATCGCGTGGTGACCATCCGCCAGACCCAGATGTTCGCGCCACGCGCGCTGCGCCATCTGGTCAGTTCGCTCAGGATCGCGCCAGCAACACCCGCCGGGGTCGAGGTGCAGGCCAACTATGCCGTGCTGCAGACCCTGGTCGACGATGAAACCCGCATCCTATGCGCCGGGCGCTATATCGATACGCTCGTGCGCGATGGCGACGTGCTCAAATTCAAATCGCGAACCTGCGTGTACGACACCGTGCTGATGCCAAACTCGCTGATTTATCCGCTGTGACCGTGAAATGAACCAAGCGCGCTGGATCACCGAAGCCGAAGTCGCCGCGCTCGTCG
>Ga0307373_10004624_pt1 | contig 23010 bp, 19 predicted proteins | sample OX2MG_FD_202534 | JGI IMG/M metagenome (GOLD analysis project Ga0307373, IMG submission 202534) | Soil microbial communities from Risofladan, Vaasa, Finland - OX-2 | ecosystem: Environmental > Terrestrial > Soil > Coastal area > Acid sulfate soil | place: Finland: Risofladan, Vaasa | collected... | reverse complement strand
CGAGGCTCGATCCGGCTGGCCCCGGTGAGCGTGCGGCCGTAGAAATCGAAATTTTCGCGGGCGAACGGCCGGGAAAGATCGGGCGCGGCGGCGTGGATCAATTGCCAGCGAAGATAGATCTTCCAATCGGCCAGCGGGACTGACGCCAGCTCACGATCCATGGCTTCGAAGAAATACGGACTGGTAACGTCGATGGTGTCCCCGACGCCAAGGCCGAGCGCCCGGAAGTAGCGCCCCCAGGAGAAATGCGGGGCGAGCGCCTGCAGCTGGCGCTCGGTCATCTTGTGATCGGCGGCCTCGGGATCGCCCGTCGCGCCCGGGCTCGCCGCGGCGCGCGCCAGGCGCGTCTCGATCCGCAAAACGGTTTGCGCTTCGGCGCGGGCGCGGCGGTCGCCCAGCAGGCGAAACATCCGGCGCACATGAATCAGGTATTTTTCGCGGAGTGCGCCGAAGCCGGCGCCGGCCTGAAGGTAATCTTCGCGGTCGAGCAGGCCCAGACCTGCCGGGCGAGCGTGGGCAATCATCCGGGCGCTGCCGGTGGAATCGGGCGCCACGCCGAGGGCGAACAGCGCGGCGGCTCCCATCCCCTGCAGGTGCGCGACTTCGGGTGCAAGATCGCCGAGATGGCGCAACCGCTCGATGCGGCCGAGTTCGCCCGCCAGCGGCCTCCACCCGGCCGCGTCGATGGCCCTGGTATCCATGCAGCCGGCGTAGAAATCGCCCAGTTCCCGGTCGATCGAGCCCGGTCTGGCCCGGGCTCGGCCGTCGGCTTCTCGCTGGAGTATCTGCCGGAGGATTTCCTGATTGCGCTCGCGCAATTCGTCGATGAGGCCCCAGGAGTCGTGGCCGGGCGGAATCGCATGGGAATGAATCCAGCCGCCGTCGGCGAATTCGTAGAAATCCTGGCAAGGGCTCACCGAGCGGTCCAGGTTTGCCAGGTCGAGCCCGTGAGCGCCCGGCCCGCCGGCCGTCCCCGCGGCGCTCGCGGGCGAGGCGGCCTGCGGCGCAGACCGAACCCGTGCCCCGCAGCCGTGCGCCTGCGCGGCCGGCGTCCACGCCAGCAGGAGCGCCAGCAAGAGTCCGAAAACGGTAAAGCGAAAAGGCATGAAATCCTTTGGTTGCGAAGCGAACGGCGAGAATAGTGGCTGCCGCGCGGCGAAGTCAAACGGGGATTTCGGGCAAAAGCCCTGCCCACGAGCCCGGCTGCCGGGTTAGATTGAGAGGAGATCATGGCCCTCGAAACATCCCTGCCCATCGGGGTCCGGACGCAAATCCCCGCGCGGCTCGACCGCCTGCCCTGGAGCCGGTTTCACTGGCTGGTCGTTGTGGCCCTGGGAATCATCTGGATTCTGGACGGGCTCGAAGTCAGCTTCAAGGCGGCGATCAGTGGCGTCTTGCAGGAGCCGGGCGTCATGAACTTCAGCTCCGCCAATATCGGCCTGATTGCTTCGGCTTATCTGACCGGGGCGGTTCTCGGCGCGCTCTTCTTCGGCTATCTGACGGACCGGCACGGGCGGTAAAAACTGTTCTTCATTACGCTGGCGGTGTATCTGGGCGGCGTGCTGCTGACGGCCTTCTCGTGGAATCTGGCGAGCTTTTCCCTGTTCCGTTTCTTGACCGGCTGCGGCATCGGCGGCCAATACGCCGCGATCAATTCGGCCATTGACGAATTGATTTCCGCCGCCTATCGCGGCCGGGTCGATCTGATCGTCAATGGAAGTTACTGGATCGGCGCGGCGCTCGGCTCGCGGCTGGGATTCGGCATCGGGGCGGTGCTGCGGCTGACCATCCTCTTTCCTGCGCCGCTACGTTCCCGAAAGCCCCCGCTGGCTCGTCACGCACGAGAGCGTCGAGGAGGCCGAGCGCGTGGTCGGCGAGATCGAAGCGAGGGTGGAAAAGGAGATCGACGGGCGGCTGCCCGGACCGGTCGGGTCGCTGGTCATTTATCCGCACGGGCGTTACGGCTTTCGGGGCATCGCGAAAACGATGTTCCGCCGTTACCGCACGCGCTCGATTCTCCGTTTGTCGCTGATGGTTTCGCAGGCGTTTCTCTACAACGCCATCTTCTTCACCTAGCCATGGTGCTCACCGTTTTTATCGCGTCTCGGCGGAAAAGACCGGGATCTACCTGCTGCCCTTCGCCGTGGGCAATTTCCTCGGTCCGCTCGTGCTCGGCCGGTTTTTCGATACTGTCGGTCGGCGCCAGATGATCTCGGCCACCTATGCGGTTTCCGCCGAGCTTCTCGGGGCGACCGGCGCGGCCTTCGCCGACCGTCTGCTCGGGCCCGTCAGCCAGACCGTGCTTTGGAGCGTGATCTTCTTTTTCGCTTCCGCCGCGGCCAGTTCCGCCTATCTGACGGCCAGTGAAATTTTCCCCCTGGAAACGCGCGGCCTGGCGATCGCCATCTTCTTTTCGCTTGGCACGGCGGCGGGCGGGATCGTGGCGCCGTGGCTGTTCGGGACGCTGATCGGCAGCGGATCGCAGGATGCGGTTTTCGGCGGCTATCTGGCCGGGGCGGTGTTGATGTTGGCCGCGGCCGGCGTCACGTTGCGTTACGGGGTCCGGGCCGAAGGGCAGGCGCTCGAACAGATCGCCACCCCTCTTTCCTCGGAAACCGAGTACGAGTAATGGACTTCTGCTGGAAATAACGCCATACTATAGGCACGACGCGCGGTGGTGATTGCTGCTGCTGAAGGCTTTTCAGTGGGGGTTGTAACAGTAGGCCAGGGTGACCGGCGTCGCGCGCCCGCCTGCAGTGTAAGAAAGCCCTCTTTAAAAAAGATACGGAGTGAAACGATCGTGATGCGCCTCTTGTATGCCCTGCTGATCGTAGCGGTGACCGTGGAACTGTCGAGCTTTGCCACCAGCATCTATCTCCACCGGTGCCTGGCTCACCGTGGCGTGCGGCTGAACTGGTTCGTCGCGTTCTTGATGCGTTTCGAGTTATGGCTGGGAACGGGAATCAACACGAAGGAATGGGTTGCCGTTCATCGCAAGCATCACCGCCATACCGATGTTCTGGGCGACCCTCACAGTCCGGTGATCGAAGGCCTCTGGCACATTCTGCTGGGTAATGCCTACTACTATACGAAAGAGGCGCGCAACCCGGAAACGCTCGCCACGTTCGCTCCCGACATCGGCAACGACTGGTTCGACCGCCACATTTTCCGCTACGGGATGGTCGGAATTGTCCTGGGCATCGGGATTTTCGTCTGGCTGCTCGGTCCGATATGGGGAGGGGTGGCGTTCGCGGTGCAGGCGGCGACCTACATATTCTTCAACGCGGTCGTCAACGGCGCCAACCACGCCGTCGGCTATCAGAACTTCGAAAACACCGCGACGAACCTTCGCATTGTCGCCCTGCTGACGGCCGGCGAGGGTCTGCACAACAATCATCACGCCTACCCGACATCGGCCCGGTTCAGCGTCCGCCGGAACGAGTTCGATCCGTCCTGGGTGGTGCTGCGCCTGCTGACTTGGCTGCATCTGGCGCATCCCTTGCGCGTCGCCCCGCAAGTCGACTGATTTCCCGCCTGCAGAAGCGGCCCGCGTTACGGCTTCGGCCGGTCCGGATCCCGGACCAATTCGGCATCGCCGCGCAGTAGATGGCAGGAATGCGTTTTCAAGATCAGCCACACCGCCTGCCCCGGCGCAAGCGCAAGCGAACGGCAGGCATCGGGCGTCAGCAGAACCGTGAACGCCGCGCCGCAATCGACGCGTGCCAGCACCTTGAAATCCTTCTCTTCGAGTGAGGTGAGCGTGCCGCGAAGCACGTTGCGCGCGCTCAGCCCCCTCGGCTCCTCGATGGCCAGCAGAATGTCTCCCGCCCGCACCCCGACGCGCACAGCTGCACCCGATTCGACCCCCGATTCGATTCTTGCCTCGATTCGTGCCAGCGGAACTTCCAGTTGGACCGCGCCGGGAAGCAGGCGGCAGGTCATTGTGCCGGCGGCTTCGTGCACGGCGGCGACCTCGGCATCGAAAATATTCTCGAAGCCGGCCAGCTGAGCGACGGTTTCCGTGCGCGGCGCGCCGAGAACGTCCTGCGGCGGGCCCTGGGCGGAAATTTTTCCCTTTTCGAACACAATCACGCGCTCGCCCAGGGCGAACACCTCTTCGCGGCTGTGGGTGACGTAAAGAATCGGAATCCGGCGTTCGCGGTTCCACGCCCGCAGGTCGTCGACGATGCGCCCTTTCGTCGCGGCGTCGAGCGCCGAAAGCGGCTCGTCGAGCAGCAGCACCCGCGGCCGCGTCACCAGCGCCCGCGCCAGCGCGGTCCGTTGGCGCTCGCCGCCGGAAATCTCGGCGGGCATGCGGCGGCCCAGGTGCGCGATGCGAAAGGATTCGAGAATCTCGCCGGCGCGCCGCCGGCGCTCCGGTTCGGGCAGATGGCGCAGGCCGTAACGCACATTGCGCTCGACCGTCAGATGCGGAAACAGGGCGAGGTCCTGAAATACGTAGCCCACCGAGCGCCGCGAGACATCGACGTCGATCGCCGCCGCCGAATCGAACAGCACGCGGCCGGCCAGGCAGATGCGCCCCTGGTCGGGCTGAACGATCCCGGCAACCATCCCCAGAGTGGTCGTTTTCCCTGCTCCCGAGCCGCCGAAAAGAATCGAGATGCCGGCGGGAACGGCAAAGTGGATCTCCAGCGAGAAGCCGGGTGCGGCGCCCGCGACGAAACGCTTTCGCGCCAGGACTTCGAGCGCCGGGCACGGATGCAAATGGTCGGGGGATGCCATCGGTTCGGTTGCGGCGTCGGGCGGCCTCATGCCCAGGGCGTGCGCGGCCAGGCGCGGCGGTTCCATGCGTAGACCAGGGCCAGAATAACGAAGGATACCGCCAGCAGCACGAGCGACGTGCTATTCGCGGCGGCGTAGCTGCCCGCTTCCACTTTGTCGAAGACGTCGATCGAGATCGTGCGCGTCAAGCCGGGAATGTCGCCGCCGACCATCAGCACGACGCCGAATTCGCCGAAGGTGTGGGCGAACGTCAGGGCGACGGCCGTTGCCACGCCCGAAATCGAGAGCGGCAGCACGACGCGGAAAAAGGTCGAAAGGCGCGAGGCGCCGAGCACGCGAGAGGCCTGGATCAGCTGGGGATCGACGGCCAGGAAGGAGTTCACGAGCGGCTGCACGGCAAACGGCATGCTGTAGAGGATCGAACCGACAACTAGTCCCTCGAACGTGAAGGCCAGCGTGTGTCCGGTCCAATGCTGATACAGGCGGCCGAGCGGGCTCGAGGAGCCGAAGGCGACCAGAACGTAGAAGCCGAGCACGGTGGGCGGCATGACGAGCGGAAGCGCCGTCGCCGCCTGCGCCAGGAATTTCCATCGGCGGGGCGAGTAGGCGATCCAGTAGGCGATCGGCAGGGCGATCAGCAGCAACGCGGACGCGGTGACGAGCGAAAGCCGCAGGGTCAGCAGCAGGGCTTGCCAGTTCATGGCCTCTTCTCCGAAGGCAAAGCGAAGCCGTAGCGGGAGAAAATCGACCGCGCCTCGGGCGTCTCGATATAGGCAAGGAAGGCGCGGGCCAGCTGTTTTTGGCTCGATCCTTTGACGATCACGGCCGCCTGCTCGAGCGGCGGATAGTCCTCGGGCGGCACCAGCCAGTAGCGGCCCGGCGGCTTCGCGCCCGGAGCGAGCATCAGCGCCAGCGCGGTCAGCGCGGCCTGGGCATTTCCGGAAACGACGAACTGCGTGGTCTGCGAAACGTCTTCGCCGAGCACCAGCCGCGGCTGCAATTTCTCGTAAAGCCCCGCATGCCGCAGCGCCGCCACGGCCGCGCGGCCGTAGGGCGCAAAGCCCGGATTGGCGATGGCGATCTTGCGCACCGCGGGATTTTCCAGCGCCGAAAGACCTTGTTCGTTCAAATCGAGCGGAGAACCCGGCGGAACGTAGACCACGAGCCGGCCCACGGCGTAGCGGACCAGCGAGCCCGGCTCGGCCACGGCTTCGCGTTCGAGTTGTTCGGGATGCGCGACGTCGGCCGAGAAAAACAGATCGAACGGGGCGCCGTGCTCGATCTCCGCGGTCAGGTTTCCCGACGAGCCGAGCACCAGGCGGACCGGGGCGCCGCTTTGCCGCTCGAAACCCTGAATGAGCGCGCGCATGGCGAATTGCAGATCGGCGGCCGCGGCGATGGTCAGCGGCCCGGCGGCACGAACGGAAACGGGCGCCAGGCACGCCAAAACCGCAGCGAGAACGACGGCCGAGCGCGCCAGAAAATTTTTCATTTCCCCTCCGCCGATCAACGCCCCGGCCTAGAACGGAAGCCGGATCGTGAAAATCAGATTGTGATTCGTCCGGTGAAAATGGGTGACGGCGATTTGCACGCCGCCGCCGACAACCACCCCGGCGCGGCCCCATAGCGGGAAACGGCCGATGACCAGGCCGGGGGTGAGAAAGGTTTCCTTCTTGCCGTCCTGGGTTCCGTTGGGCCAGGCCGTCGAGTTGATCTCCACTTCGGGCCAGAATTTCCCGAAGATGTGGTACTGGAATGCCGCATTCAAGGCCAGCGGCGTGCCGAGTTCCCGCCAGGTTCCCACCGGAATCGCGGCGCCGAATGTGCCTTGCACGTCGAAGTCGCCCCAGCCCTTGCCGAAGGCCAGGGCTGGGTGAAGCACCGTCTCGCCGGCGCCGTTGCCCGCGGTTCCCGTCGGCAACGTCGCGCCGAAGAATGCCGTGAGGACGTAGTTCCCCTCGCCCGAGGGCGCGCTGAACATCCGGTATTTCACCAGCATCGGGAAATCGCCCCAACCGCTTCGCGCGGGCGACGGGGAGCTTCGGCGGAAATAGGCCGGCACGCCGGCGATCACTTCGATGTGCTGGGTGGGAATCAGTTCAAGCCCCTTCCCGTCGAACGAGTCGGCTGTCGTCGCTCCGCTCGATGCGGTCTGCCAGACCTCGTCGAAACGGAACTCTTCGGCGAGCAGCGGCGTGACCACGGCGACGGGCGTGATCCAATGCGGTTGGGAGGCTTGCGCGCGGCCCACGCGGGCCCACCAGCCGGATTTCCGTTCCCGGGGCGGGGCCGGCCGCGGATGGGCCATGCCGCGCGCCGGGATGGCCATCGCGGCCAGGGCCAGGGCGGCGAGGAGGGGGCTTCGGTGTCTTCGCGAGCGCATGAGAAATGGGGGCCGGAAAATGGCGATGAAAAGACCGCCCGTAGTCTTTTATATGAATACAATCGTTATGTCAAACTGGTTTAATACGAATTGGAGGGGCGGGGAGGGGGTTCAGACGCGCATGATCATGACTTCGGTGGATTTGATCAGGGCGGCCACCACGTCGCCCTTCCGCAGCCGGAGCTCGCGCACGGCGTCGGCGGTGATGATCGAGGTGATCTGCTGGCCCCCGATCGAGAGCGTCACCTGCGCCATGAGCCCGCTGGTCTTCACATCGACCACGCGGCCGACCAGTTGATTGCGGCCGCTGACGCGGCGAAAGGCGCGGCGGCGCTCGGCGGGTTCGGCCTTGCGTTCGGGCCGGGCGAGATAGCGGTCCAGTTCCGATTCGGGGATGCGGTGGTGGCCGCCGGCGGTTTTCACCGTGCGCAGCTTGCCGCGATAGACCCACTGTTTGAGCGTCGAATAGCTGATGCCCAGAATCTGCGCCGCTTCCTTCGGTTTGAGCAGTTTGCGCGCGTTCATGCCGGTTTCCGATCGAATCGTGGTTTGGTCGCGCTCATCGTTCGCCGCGGGTCCTTACTTGCGGAGGGCGCTGCTGGCTCCGCATGACGGCGTGCGGGAGCGTTCTTCCCCCATCCGCCCAGGTCGCATTATGACGAACCTGCGGCGGATCGCGGAGCATTTTCTGACTTTTCGGCCGGCCCCTTGAAGTTTCCCTTCTCGCCGCATAGGGAGCCCAGGGCCGGGCCGCGCCGGCGTGTGCTGTTAGAATACGGAGCACCATGGCTAAACTGACTTTCTTGGGCGCCGCCGGCACGGTCACAGGGTCGAAGCACCTGGTCGAGGCGGGCGGCAAGCGGCTGCTGGTCGATTGCGGGCTGTTTCAGGGCGAGAAGGAAGTTCGCCAGAGGAATTGGGAAAATCTGCCGATCGATCCCGCGAGCATCGACTGGGTCATTCTCACGCACGCCCATATCGACCATACGGGATATCTGCCTCGGCTGGTCAGCGGCGGGTTTCGCGGGCCGATCCTGGCCAATGCCGCCACGCATGAACTCTGCCAGCTTCTCCTGCGCGACTCGGCCCACCTGCAGGAGGAAGATGCGCGCTACGCGGCCAGGAAGGGCTACAGCCGCCACAAGCCGCCCCTGCCGCTCTACACCGTCGAGGAGGCCGAAGAGACCCTGATGCGGTTTCAGACCATTCCCCGCGAGGGCCCCTACCGCATCAGCCCGGAATTTTCCGCGCGGCTTTACGACGCGGGGCACATCCTGGGCTCGTCGATCATCGAACTCACGATCACCGAGAACGGCCAATCGACGGTGGTCGTGTTCACCGGCGATCTGGGCCGTTACAACCAGCCGATTCTCAAGGATCCCGAGCCGGTTCGTCGCGCCGATTATCTGGTCTGCGAATCCACCTACGGCGACCGGGCGCATCCGACCGATGCGCGCAACGAACAGCTGGCCGAGGCGGTGAACCGGGCGGCCGGCCGCGGCGGGGTGATCGTCGTGCCGGCCTTCGCCGTCGGCCGCACGCAGACGCTGCTGTACATCCTGCGCCAGCTCGAGGACGAAAACCGGATTCCCCGGCTTCCCACCTATCTGGATAGCCCGATGGCGATCAGCGTCACCGATCTCTACGAGAAACACCACGAGGACCACGATCTGCTGTTTCGCAAAGAGGAGCAGCAGGGCGATCCGCTCAATTGCCATGAAGTGCACATGACGCGCTCGGTCGAGGATTCCAAGAAGATCAACGCGATCAAATCGCCATGCATCATTCTCTCGGCCAGCGGCATGGCGACGGGCGGGCGCGTGGTGCATCATCTGCTGCAGCGCCTGCCCGACCGGCGCAACCTCGTGATGCTGGTCGGCTATCAGGCGCAGGGAACGCCGGGCCGCGCCCTGCTCGACGGCGTCCGCCGGCTCCAGCTGCACGGGGAAGAGGTTCCCGTTCGGGCCGAGGTTGTCGACCTGCCGCAATTTTCGGCCCACGCCGACGGCCGGGAGGTCGAGCGCTGGCTCGGCAATTTCGAAACGGCCCCGAAGCACGTCTTTCTGGTGCATGGCGAGCCGGCGGGAGCGCGCGCCCTGCGCCAGACGCTCGAGGAGAAATTCCGCTGGCCGGTCTCGCTGGCCGAGTACAGGCAGGAAGTCGATCTGGTCTAGCCCCGCAGGAACCGCCGGACTTCCCCCTCCCCGCACAGGGCGGCGCGGCCGGGCTGCATCCTTGCCGGGAACTTTCCGCATCCAAACTGCATAAGGCTCGGTGGCAATTCGGCCGCGCGCGCGGCGAGGAGAATGGGCGATGAAAAGGATCCTGGTACTACTGGCGATTGTCTCGATGGCGGCGGTGGCCTGGGCCGCGCCGGCCGAACGTTACCTGCACGTCCGGGTCGAAAACGCCGACAAGCAGCAGAGCATCCGCATCAGCCTTCCCGTATCGGTTGCCGCGGAGATGATTCCGGCGATCGATCATGGGCGCGTGCATGACGGCAGGATCGACGTGGGCCATTTCGACGTGAACGGGATCGACGTCGTGCAGGTTCTCAACGCGCTCAAGAACGCGCCCGACGGCGAATTCGTGACCATCCAGCAGCGCGATCAGACCGTGCGCGTGGCCCGGCAGGGGGGCATCCTGATGGTTCATGTGGCCGGCAGCGAACCGGAGGAGCGGACGGTCGATATCGCCGTTCCCTGGGCGGTGGCCCGGGCGCTGGTTTCCTCCGGAACCCCGCACCAGCTTAACCTGGAAGCGGCCATCCTGGCGCTAGGCGCGGCGGGCAATGGGACGCAGGTAACCGTCAGCAGCAATCGGCGTCTGGTGAGCATCTGGGTCGATTCGCAAAGCACGATGCCATAGCCCGGCCTCGCCGATCGCTACCGGGCGAACAGAAGTACGATGAAAATGCAGTAGCCGGCCAGCAGCCAGGTGCCTTCGATCCGGCTGACCTTTTCCTCCCTCCACATCAGAAGCGGCAATGCCGCCGAAAAAACCAGCAAGGCCAGAAATTCCAGACTCAGCGGGGAAACGTGCAGTGCGAGGGGCCGGAAAAGGGCGGCCGCTCCCATGGCGCCGAGGATGTTGAACACATTGCTGCCCACCAGGTTGCCCAGCAGCAGTTCGCTGTGCTGATGCCGCGTGGCCACGACGGAGGTGGCCAGTTCGGGCAGCGAGCCGCCGACCGCGACGATGGTCGTCGAGAGCGCCAGCTCGCTGACGCCGGTCGTCCGCGCCAGCGCCACCACCGCTCGAACGAGCAGGCCTCCGCCCAGAACCAGGGCGAGTATGCCGGCGAGGGTGATGGCGAGGTCGCGCGCCAGATCGAATCGCCGCCGGTATTCGCGAAAGGCCTCTCGCCGGACTTCGGCCGCCACGGTGGATTCGCGTAACGTCCATCGGGCGACGCTCGCCGTGAACCAGACCAGGCCGCCCAGCAGCAAGAGGCCGTCGATTCTGTCGAGCCGCCCGCGCCAGGACAGCAAATAGAACACGGCCGTCGCCGCCAGCATGCACAGGACTTCCCGCTTGACCAGCCGCCGCGGGGCGGGCACGGCGGCCGTCAGGCCGAGAATCAGGCCGATGTTGGCGATGTTGCTGCCGATCACGTTGCCCACGGCTACCGTCGGCCGTTTTTCGAGCGAGGCCACGACGGAAACGATCGTCTCGGGCAGCGAAGTGCCGAAGCCGACGACGGTGATCCCGATCAGCAGTGGATCGACATTCAACGCATGGGCGATGCGGGAGGCGCCGCGCACCAAAGCCTCCGCCCCCAGATACAGGCTGATGCCGCCCAACACGAAAAACGGGATCGTCCAGAACATTTCCGCTTCAACGGCTCGTCCCGGCCGCCGGCGAACCGGCTCAATCATTTCGGGCGCGACGATCACGGCCAGGGAAAAGCCGCGGTCGCGTCCGTTCAGTGCGAACCGGAGCCGGGATCAATGCGTGGCGTGTTGAAGAGCAATGCCGATTTCCTGGTCGGCGGCGATCTGCTCGTCGGCGGCGCGGAGGCTGGAAAGCTCCGTCGTGGGAATAACGACCCGGTTGACGGTGAAGGTGCTCTTGTAATCGAGCACGTTCCCTTGCGCCGTGGTGGCGCTGCGGTAGGAGATGGTGCCGCAGTCGACCGTCGTGGGCGGAGGCAACTGGCCGACCAGGTAGCCGGGCGGCAGGGTGATCCGGAAATCGTCGGTTTCGAGCAGCGTCCCGAGAAGCTCCAGCGGATACCGGCGCGTTGTTTGGATCGTTGGAACCGGCGTGCTTTCCCCGAGGACGGCTGGCCGCAACAGAAACAAACTGCCCGTGGCCGAGGCGTAGTCCTCGGCGATGAACTGATAGTGGATGACCAGAACGTTGTTGAACTGATGCAGATTGCCGAGGGTCGCCGACCCCAGGTTGAAATCGTTCAGGAAGCCGGCGAGATAATTGTCTAAAATTTTTGCGCGGTCGGCCGGAGACACGCCCAGATATTCCTCGCGGCCCGTCGCCGCCGGCCCTCCCCAGCGCATTTCCTGCACGCTTCCCGACAAGTTGCCGTTCGGCGCCAGCGTGAACGTCCCGATGCGCATCAGCCGATTCGCGGGCGGCGGCACGAGCGGCAGATGAACCAGTTCGCCGCCGCCCCCCGTTACCAGCAGCACCGAGTTGTCCTGGAGCGAGGCGGGCAGAAAGCCGAAGGGGGTGTATTCGTCGGTGGGATCGAAGAAAAGAAGCTTGCCGAGTTTAGGGTCGTCGACCGTGGCGAAGAGGGAGGGCGAAGGTCCCGGGGGAAGCTGGATCGCCAGGATTACGTGGTCGAAACTGGTGATCAGCGGAAAGCCCGTCTGCACGACGCCGCGCTCGGTTTGCGCCACCACGTAGTAGGATTTCACGCCAATGACGGCCAGCATCGATGAGAGCAGCGTCGCCTTGTCCTTGCAGTCTCCATACATGTTCGTGAAGACTTCTCCGGCCGGATGAGGCTGGTATCCGCCAATGCCGATTTCGATGGCGACGTAGCGGATGTTTTGCTGGACGTAGGTGGCGATGGAGCGAATCTTATCGATCGTCTGGGACTCGCCGGCGGTGAGCGAGGCCACCTGCTGGCGAATCGCCGGCGTGGGTTGGCGGCGGCCGGCCGCCAGTTGGGCGTACCAGAGACCGAGATCGCGCCACGAGCCGGCCTGCTCCACCTGCGCCGTGTTTCCCGGCGAATCGAATTTCACCGCCATGCGCCCGGCGATGCTGCCCCAGGCGGGCATGTGGTCTTCGATGGCGATCGCGGGGATGTTGCGCAACTCCCAGACATGCTCGCCCGGCGCGGGCGAGCTCGGGTCGACGGGCGAATGATGGGCCCAATACACGCCGAAATTCCAGCCGTCGGGAATGCGCAGCGAGTAGCGCGCCTCGAGCACCGGCACCGACTCCTGGAACCGCCATTCGTCCTGGGAAAGCAGGGGTGCTCCCTTCTTTACATACTCGTAGCCGACGACATTTCCCGGATCGGCCGCGGGAATGGTTAATACTTCCTCGCTCGCGTCGTCGTAGAGTTCCCAGTCGTCTCCGCCGCTGACTTCGGCCGCGTCCTTCCGGCCCACCTGATAGGGCTTGCCCTCGGCGGGAATGCACCAGCCCTCGAGGGACTCGATCGGCGTTTTGTTGGAGAAGTACACATCCACCTCGCCGAACGCCTGTCCTTCGGGGCGAAGAATCCGGTAGGCTTTGCGAACGATGGTTTCCACCGCGCCGTCGGAATTCACGATCGTTTGCCGTTCGGAATAGAGCGCGACGGTCTTGGCGTCCTTGGGCGCCCAGGCCGGCGTGGGTTGCCGGGCCGCCTCGGCCAGCCAATCGGGCACATGGACGCGCGCTCGCGCCGGCAGCGCAACCCCCGCCAGCATCAACACGAGGGCCAGGGAAAGCCCGCTATTTTTGCGCTGCCGTCGCCGTTGCTTGCAGGACGATATCGGATGCATCGCCGGCCTTTGCCAAACTGAATATCGAGCGAACCGCCGGATAGTATTTCACCGGGAAGGCAATCAGATTCACGGCCAGCTTGCGCGTGACGTCCACCGCCCCGATCTGTGCGCTCGCGCCAATCTGATACTGAATCGCGCCACTGGGAACGCCGGCCACCTTCGGAAGACTCTCCACCTGGAAGCCGAAGGGAAGCTGGATCGACGTGTCGTCCAGCACCTGGAAGGGATAATGAAAATAGACGACGTTGACCCGCTGCGTGGAGGTGAAGGCGCGCGCCACCGCCGACCCGTAGAGGGAGAGCGGCAGAATCAGGCGGCCATACACCTTGTTTCCGGGAGAGGAGAGTTTCAGGGTTCCTTCGACGCGGAGCGGTTTCGAGGTGTCGTTCCAGTTCTCTAGCTTCGTGATCTGGAAGGTTGCGTCCGAGGGCAGCCACCCGCTGATCTCATCGTGCAAGTCCTTGCGCCGGCCGGTCTCATCGTCGTTGCGGTCCGCCTGGCGCCAGAGGGCCGCCTCCTGCCCGGTGTAATCGACTTCGAGCGTGCCGGAGAGCGACCCGTTCTCGGCGAGACTGAGCTTCGTGTGGCGGGAAATTTCCGACTGGCTGGAATCCTCGCCGGGCACATGGATGACCTCGCCTCCATTCCTGGTCAGGAGCACGCCGCCCACATTGCTATCGGCCCACGGGAGCAGGCCGAAGGGATAGGCGAGCGCACCCGGATCGAGGTAGAAGGTTTGTGAGCCTGACTTCGCTTCGACGATGATCGAGGCCAGCTGATCGGCATCCTCATCCTGCGGCATGAACATGGCCTGGTCCCGCGGGGCCACGTAGACCAGCGTCGCATCCATCCCGGCGGCGCGGGCCAGGCCGACAAACAGTTCGTTGATGTCCTTCCGCGTCCCATGGCCGTGCTTGAGCACGTCCCCGGCATTCTGATTGGCGACGATCTTCTCCTGCTTTTCCTGCTCGGGTGTCATCGAGGAGGCGAAGGTGAGATTCCGGATCTGCTGGGCGCGCGCGTAAAGTTTCTCGAGCTTCCCCTCGGGCGTCTCGCCGGCCCGCACGACCGCCGCCACGGCGTCCTCAAGCGCCCTTTTCCTGTCGATGAACGATTCGAGCTGCTTATTCCATTGCCTGCCCTTTTGCTTCCAGTACTTGTCGGTGGGCGTGTTTCCCCGATTGGCGTAATAAAATTCCACCCGCTCGCGAATCATTTCCTTGGGAAACATGTACGGCTCGGTCTTCAAGGCCGGGACGTTGTGCACCACGAGAAGATAGCTTCCATCGCCCTGCAACGTCGGCCGTTCCGGGCCGTGGGCAAAGAGGATCCGCCAGCCGTAGTAGCCGTGTCCGACCAGGTCGGGGTCGGTAATGGGAATGAAAACGAATTTGGCTTCCCGGGTGAAAAGGCTCCGCTGCACTTCCCAGTCCATGGCGGAGATGTATTCCCCGGGATCGTAGGGCTCGTCGTACATGTATTCGACGATGCAGCCGGGCTGGACGTCGGGCAGGCTGAAGGATTTCTCGTACACCTTCACTCCACCGGCCTTGACGATTACCTTGTCGTATACCTTTCCCGTGAAGGGAACGACGGCGCCGCTCGGCAGAATGGTCCGCGCGACGACCGACTCGATGCCCTCGAAGTTCGGCTCGTAGGGAATCTCCACATTTCCCCATTGCTTCCCTGTTTGCGTGAAAATCTTGATTCGGTAGTATTCGGACCGCAAGTGCTGCTGCTCGTTCAGGGTCTCCGCGCGGTAGAGGATCATGGCATCCGAGCCGGGACTGGCCGGATTATTCTTCAGCGCAAGGTCGGCTGGATGGATGGGGAGCCACTTCTGATTGGCGCGGGCCGGCGCGGATACTCCAAGCGCGAGGCAGAGCCCGATCGCCAGGCCTGTGCTGCTCACCCAACGCAATCCGCTCATGGGCACACCCCCCCATGCGATCTGTTTTTTTTGTTCGAGAGCGCGATCCCGGCCCACAACCCCGCGTGCCCGGCCGGCATGCGCACTGCTTGCCATAGAAGCGCCATCAACCTACCCCCGAAGCAAAGGGCAGTCAAGAAGGGAGAAATAAAAATTCGCTATTCGCTATAGGGGCCGTTATGGAAAGCGATCGGGAAGCCGAAGGCGACTCGCGGCGGCCGGCCCGGTTCTCGGGCCCGGCCGTCACACCGCGGCGCGGGCCGGCGCGCGCCGCCAGCGAACCCACTTGATCAGCTCGGGCACGACGATCACGGGCAGGGAGAAGGCCGCGATGTAGCCCCAATCCTCGATGGAGAGCGGCGTCGTGTGCAGCACGCGCTGGAAAAACGGCACGTAGATCGTCGCGATTTGCAGCGCCAGCGTGGCCGCAAAGGCCGCCAGCAGAAATCGATTGGTGCCGTAGCCGATGACCGAAAGCGGCTCGCCCTGCGAGCGGAAATTGAACACGTTCACTTCCTCCATGATCACCAGACCGCAGAAGGCCATCGTCGATGCCGCCGCGGGTCCGCCCATCCGGCCGCCCAGGTAATGATGGAACAGCCAAAGCGCGCCGAAGCCGAGATAGCCGCCCAGCGACAGGATGGTCGCGAATCCCGCCCAACCGACGACCGGCTCGCGGGCCGACCGCGGCGGCCGCAGCAGGATTTCGCGGTCGGCCGGTTCGACGGCCAGCGCCAGAGCGGAAACGCCGTCGGTCACCAGGTTGATCCAGAGGATTTGCACGGGCAGAAGGATCAGGGGTCCGCCCAGGAGGGTATTGAAAAAAATGGCCACCACCTCGCCCATGTTCGACGAGAGCAGATAGCGCACGAATTTCTGGATGTTATCCCACTGCCGGCGGCCCTCCTCGATGGCGCCGACGATCGAAGCGAAATTGTCGTCGGTCAAAACCAGATCGGAGGCGTCCTTGGCCACATCGGTGCCGCGCAGGCCCATGGCGACGCCGATGTCGGCCTTTTTCAACGCCGGCGCATCGTTGACCCCGTCGCCGGTCATGCACACGATGTGTCCGAGCTGCTGCAGCGCGGAGACGATGCCGATCTTGTCTTCCGGGCTGATGCGGGCGAAGAGTACGTTGCCGGCCAGCGCGGCCTTGAGGTCGGCTTCGCCGATCCGGGCCAGCTCCGCGCCGGTGATCGTGCGATCGACGCGCAAGCCGATGCGGCGCGCCACCTCCGCGGCCGTGGCCGCGGCGTCGCCGGTCATCACAATGATCTTGATCGAGGCAGCCTGGGCGCGGCGCACGCTTTCGGGAACTTCCGGCCGCGGCGGATCGATCATTCCCGCCAGACCCAGAAAGGTCAGTTCCCGTTCGACGGCGTCGGCTTCAAGCTTTACAGCGGGCGCGACATCGGGCGGCAGGCGCCGCCGCGCGATGGCCAGCACGCGCAATCCCTCGCGGGCCATCGCATCGCGGGCGGCGAGTATCCGGGCGCGATCGGCGGGCGTAATCGGGCGCGCGCCCAAGCCGTCGAACATTTCGGTCGAGCGTTCCAGCACGATTTCCGGTGCGCCCTTGACGTGAGCGATGAGCGCTCCGGCCTTGCGTTCGATGACCGTCATTCTCTTCCGATCGGAATCGAAGGGAAATTCGGTCACGACCGCGGGCGAAGGCTCGGTGGACAGCCCGGCCTTCGCCGCGGCGACCACCAGGGCCGCTTCGGTCGGCTCGCCCAGGTGCCGCCACAAGCCTCCGTCCGAGTAGATGCGAGCGTGATTGCAGCGCAATCCCGATTCGAGCAGCGAGAGCAGGTCCGGCGGAACGGGATTTCCCAGCGGCGCGCCCTCCCGGCGGAAATCGCCGATGGGCGCGTAGCCGTCCCCGCCCACCTCGATGTTTCCGGCGCCCGGCAGCCAGATGGCCTTCACTGTCATTTCGTTCTGGGTGAGCGTGCCGGTCTTGTCCGTGCAGATGACCGTAGCCGCGCCGAGCGTTTCGGCCGCCTGCAGCCGCCGCAAGAGCGCCCGCTTGCGAGCCATCGTGCGCGCGCCCAAGCCCAGCGCAATCGTGACCACGGCCGGCAAACCCTCGGGCACCACGGCCACGGCCAGCGAGATCCCTGTGAGGAACATGTCGATCAGCGGTTTGCCCAGCAGCCAGCCGCTCAGGCCGACGACGGCGGCAACGAACACCGCCAGCAGGCCGACCTGACGGCCGAGGCCGGCCAGCCGCTTCTGCAGCGGCGTCGCCTCCTCCGTGAGGGCCTCGGTGAGATGGGCGATTCGGCCGAATTCGGTCGATTCGCCGGTCGCCACCACCACGCCGCGCGCCGAGCCGCCGGTGACGTTCGTGCCCATCCAGGCCATGGAGCTTCGCTCGGCCACCGGCTGTTCCTCGGCGACCGGCGCCGCCTGCTTCGAAACCGAAGCCGATTCCCCGGTCAGCAGGGACTGGTCCGCACGAAGGCGGATCGCGTCGAGCAGGCGCAGATCGGCGGGGACCCGGTCGCCTGTTTCGAGGAGCACGATGTCGCCCGGCACCAGCACGCGCGACTCGATTTCCCGCTCCTCGCCGCCGCGCATAACGCGCGAGCGAGGCGCCAGCATTCGCCGGAGCGATTCGAGCGCCTCCTCCGCTTTCCATTCCTGAAAAAATCCGAGCGCGCCGTTCAAAACGATGATTGCCAGGATCGCCGCGGCGTCCACCGTTTCCCCCACGGCGAAGGAGATCGCCGCCGCCGCAACCAGAATCAGGATGAGCACGCTCAGGAACTGCCGCAGCAGGATCGCGTACCAGGGGGGGGTTCGGGTGGCCGCGAAGCTGTTCGGCCCGTATCGCTTGAGCCGGCGCTCGACTTCTTCACTGGCGAGCCCGCTCCGCCCATCGCTATCGAGGCGCGCGAGCGCGGCCGAGGCGTCCATCGCGTGCCAGGAAATGCGCGGGGCCGGTTCGGTCTTGCCGTTCGTGACTGCTGAAGAAGCTTTCATGCCTAAAATTCCCCGCGGGACCTGCGCAACACCGGCGTTGCTCGCCCGCCTGCCCGGTCAGACCCCCGCCAAACCTTTCAAGGCAACGCCCAGCATGTCTTAAGGAAGGAAAGAGGTCACGGATATTTCAACACGACGGGCGGGATTCGCAAGGGTAACTTATTTTGGGTGGGACGGCGGCGCCGCGCGCCCGCCGGCGACGCAACCCCCTAGAATCCGGGGGCGCTGGCGGCGGCCGGACGCGTTTCGCTCGGCGTTGGGGCGGCCGAATGGGAACGGAAGCGCTCGAAGTAGGGCTGGCCGAGCGACATGATGCCCGTATAGAGATAGCCCCAGACGAACAGGATGAGGAACGGGATCGTGGCGTAGTTCCCGTATCGGATCGCGTAGGCGATGGTCCCGATGAAATAGACGCCCAGGGCCAGCTCGATGAAGGGCGTCCAGCCCGGGCCGCGCCGGTACGCCTTCGGGCGAGCGGCCATTTTTTGCTTGCCCTCGATGCGGTACTTCGGGGTCCGCGCGAAATCCGATTTCATGCCGAAGAGCGCTTCGAGAACCGCCCGCGCGTTTCTCACCGAGAGCCCGATGCCGACCGCCATGACGAAGGGAAGAAGCAGGATCGACCGCTTCCAGTTTTTCGGGTCGATTTCGCGCTGGCTGACCAGGTAGAAGCCGGAGATCGAGCAGGTGGCCGCCAGGAACAGGGGCAGGTCGAGCAGCAGCATCTGAAACCAGCCCTGGTAGAAGCGGACGATCATGGCGGGCAGCAGAATCACCGATAGCGCCACCATGAGCGGATAGCTGATGTTCGCCGTCAGATGGAGGAAGGCCTCCACCTTATGACGGCCGCTGACCTTGGAATCGAAAACGCGCGGCAGCGTCTTCTTGGCCGTTTGCATCAGGCCCTTGGCCCAGCGCGCCTGCTGCGTTTTGAACGCGGTCATTTCCACCGGCAGTTCGGAGGGGCATTCGATCTGGGGCACATAGACGAACCGCCAGCCGCGAATCTGCGCCCGGTAGGAGAGGTCGGTGTCCTCGGTCAGGGTGTCGTGTTCCCAGCCGCCGGCATCGTCGATCGTGGCGCGGCGCCAGACGCCGGCCGTGCCGTTGAAATTGAAAAAGATGCCCCGGCGGGACCGCGCGCCGTGCTCGACGACGAAGTGGCCGTCGAGCAGAATCCCTTCGACTTCGGTCAGGGCGGAATAGTGCCGGTTCAGGTAGGTCCAGCGCGTCTGGACCATGCCGGCCTTCGGGTCGGCCAGCAGATAGGGCAGGGTGCGGCGCAGGAAATCGGCCGGCGGCAGGAAATCGGCGTCGAAAATGGCGACGAACTCCCCGGTCGCCTGCAGGAGCCCTTCCTGCAACGCGCCGGCCTTGAACCCGACGCGATTGGTGCGATGCAGATAGAAAATCGGCTCGCCGAGCGCGCGATAGCGATCGACCACGGCGCGGGTGATCTGCTGCGTCTCGTCGGTCGAATCGTCCAGCACCTGGATTTCCAGCTTGTCGCGCGGATAATCGAAGCCGATGGCGGCGTCGATCAGGCGCTCGATGACGTACCGCTCGTTGTAGATCGGAAGCTGTATGGTAACCTTCGGCCAGTCGGCCGGTTCAGGCGGCGTCGCGGGGACGTTGTGCCGGTACTTGAAATAATCGTAGACGAGCCAGTAGCGGTGGACCCCATAAACCGCCAGGATGCCCAGCACGATGAAGTACGGCAGCATCATCGACAGATCGAAGACGTTCGCCTGGTAGAGTCCGCGGAAGGGATTCAGCGTCGGATCGAACTGCCGGTGGAAATAGCCCCAGACGGGGCTAGCCGCCTGCAGGGCGATCAAGCTAACGGCCCAGTTCATATTTCACCTTCCCGCCCATGTTCCCGATCATGCTGACACGCTCCCGCCCGCGCCCGGCCTCGCAATTGCTTCGCGTGCTCCTCCCCGCGCTCGGGCTCGAAGCGGCATTCCTGGCGCTTGCTCGGCTCGGCCCACTCGATTTGTACGTGATTGAAGCCATCGCCATTGCGCTGGGGGCCGGCGTCGTCTACGTAACCGCGCTCTATCTGCTCGAACACAGCTCCGATAGCCGCCGCGCTTTCTGGTTGATCCTTCTCGCCTCGGTCGCCTTCCGGCTGACCCTGGCGCCGCTTCGCCCGACGCTTTCCGACGACATCTTCCGCTACCGCTTCGACGGCCACGTGCAGGCGCTGGGCTACAATCCCTATCTCGTCCGGCCCGAACAGGCCCGTTTCGCCGTGCTGGCCGTTCACTCGATTCGCAGCATCCCCGGCCAGGGAATCCGGACGGTCTACCCGCCCCTCTCGGAACTGGTTTTCCGGGCGGCCTGGCGTCTCTTTCCCGGTCCGGCGGCGTTCAAAATACCGTTCCTGTTGGCCGACCTGCTGGTTCTCGGGGCGCTGGCCTGGTGCGCACGCCAAGGCCGAATCCGAAACTACCAACTTGCGCTTTACGGATGGAATCCGCTCGTCGTCGTGGAGTTTGCCGCCAGCGGCCACAACGATGCGCTGGCACTGGCCGCAACCGTTGGAGCCATCGTATTGATTATAGGCCCGCGCCGGGTAGTGTCAACGCTTCTGCTGGCCGCGGGAATCCTGGCCAAAGCCTTCCCCGCCGTCCTGATTCCCCTTTGGGCCGTTCGGCTGGGCTGGCCGCGGCGCGGCTGGGCCTCGGTTCTGGCCGGATGCGGGCTGGCGGCGGCCTGCCTGTGGCCCTATCGCTCGGCCGTGGGCGCGCTGGCAACGACGTTCCGGCAGTATCAGACGGGCTTCCAGGACAACAACGCCAGCCTGTATCCGGTTCTTCAGCACATCACCCACTCGAACCTGTTGCCGCTCGGCCTGGGCATCGGCGTGGTCGCCGGGCTGGCCCTGTGGGCGGCGGCCCGGCGGCTCGATCCGGCGCGGGCGGCGCTGCTGGTTTTCGGAGCGATATTGCTGTTTTCCCCCAACGCCTACCCCTGGTATTTCACCTGGGTCGTTCCCATGATGGCGCTGGTCGGCGAATCGCGTTACCTGGCGCCCTGGCTGCTGCTGACCATCCTGCAATTTTTGTCGTATGAGGTTTTGATCGGGTATCAGGCGCTCGGGGTGTGGCATTTCGAGCCGCTCTATCTGTGGCTGACCTACGGCCCGTTTTACGCCTGGCTGCTCTGGAACGCCTTCACCGCTTCGCCGCCCTCGGCTCGCCCGGCCGGCACGCGCATCCCCGTCTCCGCCGTTCCGCCCGCTCCCGCCGGCGCCCCCGAGCAGGGATAGCGCGGTGGGCGGCTCGAACTATCTACTTTTTCCCGGGTCGCGGTCACAAAGGCCGACTCTCCGTGCGACCCGCCGCCGACCACGGTCAGGCCTGCACGTTTGCAGGCATTGATAAGATTGGCGGGGGGAATGATCCCATAGAATGAAGTGCCCCTGGCATTTTTCACTAGCCAGCCATCGTTATAACGCCGTGCGCGCGGATTGTATGCCCACCCGGCGAAGTGTGAGTTTCGGAACTGGACGCACACGAGGAGTACTCCCTTTCCTTTCAGCCTACAGGCCAGGCGGCGAAGCAGGAGTTGTCGAACGCTCGGCTCGGGGATCGTCGACAGCACGTTCGCGCAGAGGATTACGTCAAAGGTGCGTCTCCACCGCCCGGACTCCACCGGACACACGTGCACGTTCGTCAGGAATCTCCTGGCGTAAGCCTCAACGGAGGTACGTCTTCCATTTATGGTTTGCTTTCGAAAGATTTGGTAGGAGGAATCCACGGCAAAAACGGAGCGCACGCGCTTAGCCATTGGGAGCGTGTATCTGAGTTTCCCACAGCCAAAGTCCAGGACCACGGCGTCTGCCGGTAGTGTCCGAATCCATGAGAGGACCCACTGGCTGGCTTGCGCACAGGGCTTGGCGCAGTTTTCCGTTTTAATTAAGTCACCCTGGACGATATAGCGCATCGAAGACTGCCTTGATCTCGCGACAGCGATCCGCATTTGCGAGAATTTCCCTGACTTCGGCATCCGCCGCGCGGACGCAAAACCGACCCCCGAAAATCCCGAGAGGCGTTAATAGGAGCAAAGCAGCGCCCAACCATGCCGCGGCGTGGTACGCGCCGCAGAGCAACAGGAAGAAAAAGGCAAAGGTGCCAATAACCAGAAATTCGATGAGGATCCAATACCACGACCAGTTATCAAGCGCACGAGTGATCAAGTGCCTCTGAATCTTAGGTTCGGTGGAGCTCGCATAGCGGTAGAACGTCTTATTCATCAGTTGCCTGCGTTCCTTCTTTAGAACCTCCAGCCTGTCCAGGTCGAGCGCGTATCCGACCGTTCCAGCCAGAGGAAGCAGGATGTGGAACACGTCGAAGTTCTGGCGAATCGCGAAGCGGTCTGAGATCTTGTCGTGGAGCCGGACGATCCGAAAGACAACCGATATGACAACGGGAGGAACGATGTACATCAGTGGGACGGCGATCCCACCGTAGACGTCGATCCTAACGTGATACTTACCGAGAGCATGCGCTGCGGCCGGGCATGCGGCACCGACCACGAGTGTAAGGGCAAAGGAACTGACGAAGGTCCAGATCGAGATCTTGTTTAGCATCTCCGGGTAGTTTGCCGGGGACGCCAACGGGTTCGTCATTTCCGAAGTTCCACCAATGTTCTGCCCGGTCCTGGATTTCTAGGACGCCTCCAGAAGCCGCGTGTAGTAATCATCCCGACGTGGCGGGTTACGCTCCCACATAGCACAGAACCGGCACACGCGGAAAGGTAAATTCACATTGCCTGGGTTTATAGAATGGAGGACTGGCCCTCCCGAGCGCTGGGCGTGGCGAACGGGCCGCCTTAGGCCGCATCCAGTTCCTTGCTCAGACGCTCGGTTTCGTAGTGACCGACCAGGGCGTCGACCATCGGGGCGAGTTTGCCTTCCATGACGCTATCGAGCTGGTGCAGGGTGAGGCCGATGCGATGGTCGGAGACGCGGTTCTGCGGAAAGTTGTAGGTGC
>Ga0307373_10004623_pt1 | contig 23021 bp, 18 predicted proteins | sample OX2MG_FD_202534 | JGI IMG/M metagenome (GOLD analysis project Ga0307373, IMG submission 202534) | Soil microbial communities from Risofladan, Vaasa, Finland - OX-2 | ecosystem: Environmental > Terrestrial > Soil > Coastal area > Acid sulfate soil | place: Finland: Risofladan, Vaasa | collected... | reverse complement strand
CGACCGGCGCCGTCTACGCGTTCGGCGACGCGCACTACGCCGGGGGCGCCGCACCGACCGGCGCGACCTACGTGGGGCTCGCCACGACCTGAGCGAGCGTCGCGCCGAGAGTGGCGCGCCGGTCGGGTCGGGCCGGGCGCGGGCCGGGGACGACCGGCGAGGTGTCCCGGTCGATCGCCGGGCGACGGTGAACTTTCATCCCGCGGTCATCGACGGGTCGCGGACCGAGCACGGTCCGTCCACCTTCACCTCCTACGGTCTGGCGCGACAACGCTGCACCCCACGCCCGTGGACGAGGCCCCTTACCGCCACCTGCTGCGCGTCGCCGCGGAGCTCCTCGGGGCTCGCCTCCCGCCGGTCGAGCGCCGCTGGGCCGGCGTCTACAGCGAGGTGACCGAGCCCGGGCGCCTCTACTACCGGGCCGAGGTCGCCCCCGGGGTCGTGGTCGTGACGGGGCCGGGGGGTAGAGGGATGACGATGTCGCCTGCGATCGCCGAGGAGAGCTTCACGTGAACGGTGCTCAGTACCCCGCACCCCGCATCGCGCTCGCCTGCCTCGACATGGCCGGGACCACGGTCGAAGACGCCGGTGCCGTGCGGTACGCGTTCGCCGCAGCGCTCGACGAGGTCGGCGTGGAGGAGGGCTCGGCCGAGTGGGCACGCATGGCCGAGTACGTGGCCGAGACGATGGGGACCTCGAAGATCGCGGTGTTCCGGGCGCTGTTCGACGACGACCAGGTGGCGGAGCGGGCCAACGCCGCCTTCGAGGCCGACTACGAGGAGCGCATCGCCTCGGGCGGTGTCGTGCCGATCGCCGGGGCGGAGCAGGCCATCGCGGCGCTTCGCGGCGCGGGCGTGAAGGTGGCGCTCCACACCGGCTTCTCGGTGGTGACGCGCGACCGGCTCGTCGCGGCGCTCGGCTGGGAGGAGGTCGCCGACCTGCTGCTCTGCCCCGCCGAGGCCGGGCGGGGGCGGCCGTACCCGGACATGGTGCTCACCTCGCTCCTCCGCCTCGGCGTGGACGACGTCGCGGCGGTCGCCGTCTGCGGCGACACCGCTGCCGACGTCGAGGCGGGCCGGCGCGCCGGCGCGCCGGTGCTTGCCGGCGTGCTGAGCGGCGCCGACGGCGCGGAGCGGCTCCTCGGCGCCGGCGCCACGCACGTCCTCGGCTCGGTCGCCGAGCTCCCGGCGATCCTCGGCCTCCCGTGAGCGCCCCCGCCGGCGCCCCGCGCCCCGCACCCGACCTCGGCCCGCGCCCCGCGCCCCGCGCCCGACCTCGCGACGCGCCCCGCGCCCGACCTCGCGACGCGCTCCGCGCCCGACCTCGCGGCGCTCGTCGCGAGGCGCCGGCCGGGGTTCGGCCTCGAGCGCCGCTTCTACGCCGACGCCGACCTCTACGAGGTTGAGCTCGACGCCATCTGGCGGGCGGGCTGGCTGTTCGTCGGCCACTCCTGCGAGCTCGCCCACCCCGGCGGCTTCCTCGCCTTCGACGCGATGGGCGACCCGGTCGTCGTCGTCCGCCAACGCGACGGGTCGCTGCGGGCGGTGCACAACGTCTGCCGCCACCGGGGCTCGCTCGTCGTCACCGAGGAGTCCGGCCACGTCTCGCGCCTCGTCTGCCCGTACCACCAGTGGGTGTACGACCTCGACGGGCGCCTGGCGCGCTGCCCCGGGGCGCCGGCGGGCTTCGACCCGTCGGGCGCGGCGCTGCCCGGCGTCGCGGTGCGCGAGCTCGAGGGACTGGGGTTCGTCTGCCTCGCCGCCGAGCCGCCCGACTTCGACGAGGCGGCCTCCGAGCTCGGCCGGATGGCGGCGCCCCAGGGCCTCGGGGCGGCGCGCGTGGCGCGCTCGATCGACTACCTCGTCCCGGCGAACTGGAAGCTCGTCTGGGAGGACAACCGGGAGTGCTTCCACTGCGCGGTCAACCACCCCGACTTCTGGTGCCATGCCAGCTGCGACCACGCGGTGACGACCCGCCTCGTCCCGGCCGGTCCGGAGGCGACGCGGGTGCGCGTCTCGTGGCTCGTCGCGGGCTCGGCCGTCGAGGGCCGCGACTACACCGCCGGGCGGCTCCTGGCGTTCTGGCAGCTCACCTCGGAGCAGGACTGGGCGATCTGCGGGCGCCAGCAGCGCGGGGTCACGTCTCGGGCGTTCGTGCCCGGGCCCCTCTCCCCGACGAAGGAGGCCAATGTCGAGCGTTTCCTCGCCTGGTACGTGGGCCGGCTCGCCGGTGCGCTCGGGCTCGGCGCCCCGGTCACGGCCGGGCCGGCCGCGCGCCCGCGACCGACGGTCGCGGCCCGGCCCCGAGGGCCCGCCGGCTCAGGAGGCGCTGAGCGCCACCGCGGCCTCCGGCGAGGCGACCCGGAAGCTGAAGCTCTCCTCGAGGTAGAGCCGGACGGCTCCGGCGTCGTGGCCGGCGAAGCCGAGGGAGAGGTCCTCGCCCGACTCGAAGGAGAAGTCGTCGCCGCGCATGCTGAGGACGACGGCACCGCGCACGCCCGGGGCCCAGACGATCGGGCCGCCGAGGATGGCGCGCAGGTGCTCGAAGAGGAGCACGCCGCCGTGCTCGGCGGTCTCGACGACCCCGGTGTAGCCCTCCGGGCTGAGCGCCAGCCCGTAGGGACCGTCGACGCCGGCGCCGCGGAGCACCGCCACCGCCTTCGCGACGCGGCCCGGGTACTGCGCCACCCCGTCGCCGAGCGGGATCGCCTCGTGCGGCGAGGCCTCGGTGATGCCGGTGATCCCGCCCTCGGCGAAGCCGTGGAAGACGGCGACGTTCTCGGCGAGCGCGAGCTTGCGCGCCGCCTCGTCGAGGTTGGCGAGGTCGAGGTCGTCGGCCCCCCGGTCCGCGTCGCGCAGCTCCGCGAGGTCGAGGCTGAACTCGGCGCGCAGCTCGACGAGGGGCAGGACGCGCCGCTGCGCGGCGGAGACGCCCGCGACCGGGCCGGCCCCGAGCGCTGCGACGCGGCCCAGGTTCGTCGCCGAGTGCTCCCAGCCGTGCGGGCCGGAGAAGTCGACGAGCTTGCGCGCGGCGAGCGCGGGCCGCAGGGCGGCGCGCGCCTCCTCGTCGAGGGCCTCCCAGCCGGCGGTGGTGATGGGTGCGTGGTCGCGAAGGAGGTGGTTCACAGCGTCGCCTCCCTGCTCGAGCTCTTCAGGCCGCCGATGCCGAGCGAGCCGGCGCCGTCGGGCGCCGGGGACGTCGCGCCGGCGGGCTCGGCCGTCGAGCTCTCGACCTCGAGCACGGGGAGCGCGCTGAACAGGTAGGTGCGCAGCTGCTGGTCGAGCGCGGGGTCGCGCCGGCGCAGCCACTCGAGGGTCATGGCCGCGTGCTCCTTCTCCTCGTCCCGGTTGTGGGCGAGGATCCCCGCCAGCTCCGGGTCGCTCGCGGCGGCGACGCGCTGGTCGTACCAGTCGATCGCCTCCAGCTCCTCCATGATCGACACGATCGCCCGGTGCCGGTCGACCAGCTCCGGCGAGAGCACCTCGGTCGATTCGTGCAGGCTCCCACTCGATGCCGCCATGCGTACCCTCCTCGTGTCGAGCCCAGCGCCGGCTCCTGACGGGCGCCAGCTGGTGGTGCGTACGGCTCCGGCCCCGCCGAGCGGCGCTGTTAGCACGGTAGCCGGAGGTGCCGCCGCAGCGTCGCGCCCGCCCCGGGATGTGCCGCTGCAGCCGTCCGCGGCGGCCGTTCACGGTGCGGCGCGGCGCCAACTCCTAGGGTGAGGGGATCGTGTCGCCGCACGGGCGCGGCCGGAGCAGGGAGGACAGCGACCTCGATGTCGGTTGGCGTGCCGGCGACGAACCTCGGCTTCCCGCGCATCGGCGCGCAGCGCGAGCTGAAGCGCGCCCTCGAGGGCTACTGGTCGGGCGAGCTGAGCGCCGCGCAGCTGCGCGGCGCCGCCTCGAGCCTGCGGCGCGAGCGCTGGCTGCTCCAGCGCGAGCACGGCATCGACCACATCCCCTCGAACGACTTCTCCCTCTACGACCACGTCCTCGACACGGCCGTGATGGTGGGCGCGGTGCCGGACCGCTACGTCGGCGCCGACGGCCCGGGCGGGCTCGAGGCGTACTTCGCGATGGCGCGTGGCGGGGAGGTCGAGGGCCGGGCGGTCGCGCCGCTCGAGATGCGGAAGTGGTTCGGCACCGACTACCACCACGTCGTCCCCGAGATCGAGCCCGGGCGGCGCTTCGAGCTGTCCTCGATGAAGCCGATGGACGAGTTCCGCGAGGCCGCGGTGCTCGGCGTCGCGACGCGCCCGGTCGTGCTCGGCCCGATCTCGTTCCTCCACGTCGCCCGCCAGCGCGGCGCGGACATGCTGCGCAGCCTGTTCGAGGACGGCCTGCTCGACGTCTACGAGCAGCTGGTCGCCTCGCTCGCCTCGGCGGGCGCCACCTGGGTGCAGATCGACGAGCCGGCCTTCGCGACCGATCTCGACGCCGAGCTGCTCGACGTCTGCCGCTACGTCTACGGCCGCCTTGCGGCCTCGGCGCCCTCGTGCGCGCTCGTCGTCGCGACGTACTTCTCCGACCTCAGGCAGAACCTGCCCGTCGCGCTCACGCTGCCGGTCGCGGCCCTCCACCTCGACGTGGTGGCGGGCACCCGCCAGCTCGACGAGGCGCTCGCGCTCTCGCCCCGCTCGCTCACGTTGTCCCTCGGCGTCGTCGACGGCCGCAACGTCTGGCGGAGCGACCTCGAGCAGACCTTCGCCCTCCTGCAGGCCGCCGAGTCGCACATCGGCCCGGACCGCCTCCTCGTCGCGCCGTCCTGCTCGCTGCTCCACCTGCCGGTCGACACCCGGACGGAGGACCAGCTCGCCCCCGAGCTGCGGGACCGGCTCGCCTTCGCCGTCCAGCGCCTCGACGAGGTGGCCCTCCTCGTGCGCGGGCTCCGGCACGGTCGCGAGGCGATCGCCGACGCCCTCGAGGCGAGCGCCCGGGCGGGCATGTCCCGCGCGGTCGCGGCGGCCCGCGGCGACCGGGAGCTGGCGGCCCGGCTGGCGGCGCTCGACGGCGGCGCCGAGCGCCGGGCCAGCCCGTACGAGGTGCGGCGCGAGGCCCAGGCGGCGCGCTTCGGCCTGCCAGAGCTGCCGACGACGACGATCGGCGCCATGCCCCAGACGCGCGAGCTGCGCCGCCAGCGCGCCCGACGGCGCCGGGGTGAGCTCGTCCAGGGCGCCTACGACGACGCGATCCGCGTCGAGATCGCCTCCGCCATCGCCGTCCAGGAGATCGCCGGTCTCGACGTCCTCGTCCACGGCGAGTTCGAGCGCGGCGACATGGTGGAGTACTTCGCCGAGCACCTCGAGGGCTTCGCCCTCACCGCCAACGGCTGGGTCCAGAGCTACGGCTCGCGCCTCGTGAAGCCGCCGATCATCGTCGGCGACGTGGTGCGGCGCGCGCCGATCGCCGTCGAGTGGACCTCCTACGCCCAGTCGCTCACCGACAAGCCGGTGAAGGGCATCCTCACCGGACCGATGACGATGCTCGCCTGGTCCTTCGTGCGCGACGACTGCCCCCCCGAGACCGTCGCCCGCCAGCTCGCGCTGGCGGTGCGCGACGAGGCCGCCGACCTCGAGGCCGCCGGGATCGGGATCATCCAGATCGACGAGCCGGCGCTGCGCCAGGGCCTCCCGATGCACGAGGACGACCGTCCCGGCTACCTCCACTGGGCGGTGGACGCGTTCCGCCTCGCCTCCGCGGGGCTGGCGGACTCGACCCAGCTCCACACGCACATGTGCTACGACGACCTCGAGGACATCGTCGACGCCGTCGTGTCGATGGACGTCGACGTCCTCTCGGTCGAGGCGGCCGGCTCGCACCAGCGGATCGTCGCCAGCTTCGCCGCGCGCGGCTACCGGGCCGGGCTCGGCCCGGGGGTGTGGGACGTCCGCTCGCCGCGCGCCCCGTCGGTCGAGGAGATCCAGCAGGCGCTGCGCGCCGTCCTCGAGACGCTCCCCGCCGACCAGGTGTGGGTCAACCCGGACTGCGGGCTGAAGACGCGCGACTGGGACGAGGTGACGGTGGCGCTCGACGCCATCGTCGAGGCGGCCGTCCGGGTGCGTGGACCGGCCCCGGCGCCCGGCGCCCCGGCCGCCGCCGCAGCCGCGCTCGGCGGGGCGAGCACAGGCGAGGGGCTGAGCGCCCGGGCGACGAACGGCGCGGCCGGCGCGCCGAGCGGGGAGCCCGTGTTGCCCGTGTCGCCGGTGACCGCGCGCGACGGCGGCGCCCCGGGCCAGGCGGCGCCACCGGCGGAGGGCGCCGAGCCGGCGGGACCGCCGCGAAAGCGCCACCGCCGACGCGGCTCGCACGGGCGGCGCCGGCCGGGCCCGCCGTCGCCGGAGGCCTCGCCCGGTCCGTGACGTCACCGCGGGCGCCCGGGACGCCACCGGGGGCTACGACGCCGCCGCGCCCGCCCCGCCGAGGTCGCCCCCGCCCTCGATCGCGAGGAGGATGCGCTTGCGCTCGAGCCCGCCGGCGAAGCCCGTGAGCGTGCCCGACGCCCCGATGACCCGGTGGCAGGGGACCACGACCGCGATCGGGTTGCGGGCGTTCGCGTGCCCGACGGCGCGCGCCGCGCCGGGGCGGCCGACGGCGGCGGCGACCTCGCCGTAGCTCGCGGTCGTGCCGTAGGGGATGGCGCAGAGCGCCTCCCAGACAGCGAGCTGGAAGGAGGTGCCGCTCGGCGCGAGCTCGAGGTCGAAGTCGCGCCGGGCACCGGCGAAGTACCGGCGGAGCTGCTCGGCCGCCGCGTCGAGCTCGCCGTCGGCGCGGACCGCGCCCGGCGCCGGCCCGGCCGGGCCGCTCCCGTGGTCCATCTCGACGCCGGTGAGGCGGCCCTCGTCGTCGGCGGTGAGCAGCAGGGGGCCGATCGGGCTTTCGAGGAAGCGGTAGTGCTCGGTCATCGTGTCGTCACCTTTCGTCGGGAGAGCCGCCCGTCCGGGGCGGGGCGACCCCGGGAGCGGACCAGAGATGGAGCACCGCGTACGAGCGCCAGGGCCGCCAGCGCTCGGCCAGTGCGGCGACCTCGCGGACGCTCGAGCCGTGGCCGAGCGCGGCGAGGGAGCGGCGGACGCCGAGGTCGCCGGCGAGCATCACGTCGGGATGTCCGAAGGCCCGCATCGCCACGTAGTCGGCGGTCCAGGCGCCGATCCCCGGCAGGGAGCGCAGTCCGGCGCGGGCCGCCTCGGCGTCGGCGCCGGCGTCGAGCACCACCGAGCCGCCGGCGAGGGCGTCGGCCACCGCCACGAGCGCGCGGGCGCGTGCGCGGGGCATCGGCAGCGAGGAGGGGTCGAGCGACGCGAGCGTGGCCGCGTCGGGGAAGAGGCGGGTCAGCCCGGCGCTGCCCGGCGAGCGGCTCGGGGTGAGGGGCTTGCCGTGCTCGGCGACGATGCGGGCGAGGAGGCTGCGCGCGCCGGCGACCGACACCTGCTGGCCGACGACGGCGCGCACCGCGAGCTCGTGCGGGTCGACGCTGCCCGGGATCCGCCGGCCCGGCGCGGCGCGCACGAGCGGGCCGAGCGTCGCGTCGACGCCGAGGCGCTCCGCGACCGCCACCGGGTCGGCGTCGAGGTCGAGCAGGCGCCGGCAGCGCTGGACGGCGCCCTGCAGGTCCCGCAGGTCCTCGAGGTGCAGGCGCGCCCGTACGTGGCCGTCGGCCGGCGCGAGCTCGGCGAGCCCCGTGCCGTGGGGGAGCGCGAGCGTCCGCGCATAGCGGCCCGGGCCCGTCTCTTCCATGCCGAGCACGGCGCGCGCCGAGAGGAAGGACAGGGTGCTCGCCGCGTCGTGCGGGAGCCGCACCGCCAGGCGCAGGTCGATTGTGTCGGCGAGCCCGGCCTGGCGGTGGCGGCTGCGTCGGCGCAGCCCGGTCGGGGTAGCGGCGAACACCTCCCGGACGGTGTCGTTGAACTGGCGCACGCTGGCGAAGCCGGACGCGAACGCGACCGAGGAGAGGTCCAGCGCGCTCGTCTCGATGAGGATGCGCGCCGTCTGGGCGCGTTGGGCCCGGGCGAGCGCGAGTGGGCCGGCGCCGAGCTCGGCGTTGAGCAGCCGGGTGAGCTGGCGCGGGCTGTAGCCGAGGCGCCGGCCGAGGCCGCCGACGCCCTCGAGGTCGACGAGGCCCTCCGCGATGAGCCGCATCGCCCGGGCCACGACGTCCTGGCGGACGTTCCACGCCGGCGAGCCGGGCGACGCGTCCGGGCGGCACCGCTTGCAGGCGCGAAAGCCCGAGCGCTGCGCGGCGGCGGGGCCGGGGAGGAAGCGCACGTGCTCGCGCCGCGGCGTGCGGGCGGGGCAGCTCGGCCGGCAGTAGATGCCGGTCGAGGTGACGGCGACGACGAACCACCCGTCGAAGCGGGCGTCTCGCGCCGACACCGCTCCGTAGCAGCGTTCGAAGTCCTCGACCACCGGCCCATTCTGCGCCCGCCCGGCGCCGGCGGCTGGCGGGTTTCGGACATCGCGCTCGGGGGCCGGCGAGGCGGCCGCCGAGCCGGCGCGCGCCGCTCCCCGTGCGGCTCGTGGCCGCGGCCCCGCACGTGGGGCGCGGCAGGCGTCCTCCGGGCGGGCGGAGGCGCACCGTTCGTCCCGGCCGGCTGGTGTGCAGCTGTTCAGATGTTGGTGATCTTCTCGAGCCCGGCCGGGGTGTCCGGGTCGTGCCCCCGCGCGAGGGCGAGGTGATAGGCGAGCTGCTGGGCCCGCAGGATCGCCGGGACGGGAGCGAGCGCCTCGGGCAGGCCGGAGGGCAGGGGGAGCGGGGACCCCGGCTCCTCGTCGGCCAGGTACACGGGGACGTCCCGGCGGGCGAGCTCGTCGGCGAGGGACCTGACGTAGGAGTGTGCCGGGCCGGCGCACGCGAGGAGCACCGCCGGCGTGCCGGGCCTGATCGAGGCGATGTGACCGTGGCGCAGCTCTGCGGCCGAGTACCCGACGGCGAACAGCTGCGCCGTCTCCTTGACCTTCAGCGCGAGCTCGAGCGCGGCGGGAAGCAGGTAGCCGCGGGCCGCGACGAGGAGCTCGTTCGCGCCCGACAGGCGCCCGGCGAGGGCCGCGGCGGCGCTGTCGTCGGCGAGGACCCTCGAGGCGACGAGCGGCAGCCGGCGCAGGTCGCGCTCGTCGAAGGGGACCGGTCCGAGCGCCGCGGCGATGAGCGCCAGGGCGACGACCTCCGCGGTCACCGTCTTCGTCGCCGGGATGGCGCGCTCCGCGCCGGCCCCGAGCGCCAGGGCCTGGCGCGCGGCCCCGGCGAGCGCGCTCTCATGGTCGTTCGTGACGGCGAAGGTCGCGGCGCCGCAGGAGGCGAGGCGCGTCGTGACCTCGACGATCTCCCGTGTCTCGCCCGACTGGCTGAGGGCGATCACGAGCTGGCCCGAGTAGTCGGCGTCGACGCGGTAGAGGGTGTGCAGGCTCGGTGCGGCGACGCTCACCGGGTGGCCGGTGGCGGCTTCGAGCAGGTACCGGCCGTAGAGGGCGGCGCAGGCGGAGGAGCCGCGGGCGACGAGCGTGACGCCGTGGAACGGTCCTCCGGCGAGCGACGCCACCTGGTCGCGGATCTCGCCGGCCCGGGCGACCAGGTCTGCGAGCACGCGGGGCTGGTCGGCCATCTCGTCCACCATGAACGAGGTCATCGGGCCGCCTCCACGCCGTGCTGCCTCGCCGCCACGTGGCACGCGGCGTCGTGTCCGGCCTCCAGGGTGAGGAGCTCGGGAGGGACCTCGCGACAGATCTGCTCGGCGAGCGGGCAGCGCGGGTGGTAGGGGCAGCCGCCCGGGGGCTCGGCGACGACGGCGAGCGGCTGGACGTCCTCGCTGAGGCGCCGCCGTGCCTCGATCTCGGGGTCGGGCACCGGCACCGCGTCCGCCAGCGCCCGGGTGTAGGGGTGCAGCGGGGCGTCGAGCACCCGGTCGTACGGCCCGGACTCGACGACGCGCCCGAGGTACATGACGTCGATCTCGTCGGCGATGTGCCGCACCATGGAGAGATCGTGGCTGATGAAGACGTAGGTGAGGCCGAGCTCGCCCTGGATGCGGACCAGGAGGTTCATCACCTCGGCCCGCACCGAGACGTCGAGGGCGGACGTCGGCTCGTCGAGGACGAGCACCTTCGGCCCGACGGCGAGCGCCCGGGCGATGGCGACCCGCTGCGCCTGGCCGCCGGACAGCTCGTGGGGGTAACGGCGGAGGAAGCGCCTGCCGAGCGCCACCATCTCGAGCACCTCGACAACGCGCGCCTCGCGCGCTTCGGGGCCCGGCGCGAGGTCGTGCACCCGGAGCACCTCGCCGAGCGCCCGCTCCACGGTGAGGCGCGGGTCGAGCGAGGAGAAGGGATCCTGGAAGACGAGCTGGATCCGCCGGGCGAGCGCGCCCCGCGCCTCGTTCGACGCGGCGGCGACCGGGGCCCCGGCGACCTCCACCGAGCCGGACGTCGGCGGCTCGAGCCCGACCAGCAGGCGCGCGAGCGTCGACTTGCCGCAGCCGGACTCCCCGACGATCCCGAGCGAACCGCCCGCCGCGACGTCGAAGGACACCCCGCGCACCGCGCGCACCGGCGGCCGGCCGCGCCGTCCCCGGTACTCCTTCGTCAGCGCCCGGGCGCGGATCGCTACTCCGTCCACTGTTCGGACCTTTTCCAGCACGCGGCGCGCCGGCCGGCGCCGCGCTCGAGGAGGCCCGGCTCCTCCGACTCGCAACGGTCGAAGGCGAAGGGGCAGCGGAGCCGGAACGGGCACCCGCCAGGCAGGTGCGCGGGGTCGGGCGGCGACCCGCCGATCTGGTGGAGCCGCCCGCGGTGGGCGACGCCCGGTCCGGGGAGCGACGCGAGCAGGGCGGCGGTGTAGGGGTGCTCCGGGCGGGCGAAGAGCTGCCCGGTCGGTGCCTCCTCGACGATGCGCCCCGCGTACATCACCGCGACGCGCTCGACGAGGCGCGCGACGACGCCGAGGTCGTGGGTGACCCAGACCACCGCCATCTGGGTCTCGGCCTGCAGCTCGCCGACCAGCCGGAGGATCTGCTGCTGGATCGTGACGTCGACCGCGGTCGTCGGCTCGTCGGCGATGAGCAGGCGGGGCGAGGTGGAGAGCGCCATCGCGATCATCACCCGCTGGAGCATGCCGCCGGACAGCTCGTGGGGGAAGGAGGTCTCGAGGCGCGCGGGATCCGGCAACCCGACCTGCTCGAGCACCTCGCGTGTCCGCGTGGCGGCCCGCTCCTTGTCGAAGCCGTGGGCGCGCAGGGCCTCGCGCAGCTGGGTGCCGATGCGCAGCAACGGGTTCATCGAGCTCATCGGGTCCTGGTAGACCATGGCGATCTCCCCGCCCCGGACGGCGCGGAGCCGCCGCTCGTCCATCGAGAGCAGGTCGCGTCCGCCAAAGGTGATGCTCCCCGACAGCACGCTGAGCGGCGGCGAGGCGAGCAGGCTGAGGACGGCGAGCATGGTGAGCGTCTTGCCCGAGCCGCTCTCGCCCACGATGCCGAGCTTCTCGCCGGGGGCGACGTCGAGGTCGACGCCGCGCACGATCTCGAGCACGCCCTGGCGGTGGGCGATCCCGATCCGCAGGCCGCGGATGGACAGCGCCGGCCCGCCCGGCGTGCCCGGCGTGACGGGGACGGCCTCGGTCGCGACGCTCACGTCGGCACCGCCTCGACGAGCGCTGTGCGGATGACGGCGCGCGACGGGGCCTGCTCGGCCACCCGCAGCGCCAGCGGCGCACGTCCCGGCGTGACCGAGCCGAGCACGACGCTGCGGCTTGCCCCGGTGCACGACGCCACCGTGGCCGGCAGGTTGTGGAGCGTGAGGAAGCCGACGACGGCGAAGACGAGGGCCTCCTTCGCGGCCGAGGGGATGCCGTAGTCCTCGATCGACCGCACGGTGACGCCGGGCAACCGGGCGGCGAGCTCGCGCATGAGCGTCGGGTTGCGGGTGCCGCCGCCGGAGGCGACGACGTCGCACACCTGCCAGCGGACGAGCTCGGCGGCGACGGTCTCGGCGGTGAGCGCCACGAGCGTGGCGAGGAGGTCGTCGGGGGCGACGTCGCGACCGGCGAGGCGGTCGAGGAGGTACTCGAGGTGGAACAGCTCCTTGCCGGTCGACTTCGGCGGCGCCGCCGCGTAGTCGGGCTCGTCGAGCAGATCGGCGAGGAGCGCCCGGTCGACGGCGCCGGCGGCCGCGCGCCGGCCCGCCTCGTCGTAGGCGTGGCGCCCGGCGCTCAGGTGGGACACCGCTGCGTCCAACAGCGCGTTCGCCGGCCCGGTGTCGTACGCGATCGGCTCGGTGCCCGGCCCGACGACGGTGATGTTGGCGATGCCGCCGAGGTTCAGCGCGGCACGGGTGTGGCTTCCGGGGCCGCCGAGCAGCAGGACGTCGAGGAGGCTCGCGAGCGGGGCGCCCTGGCCCCCGACGGTCAGGTCCCGGCTCCGGACGTCGCTCACGACGGCCGCCCCGGTGCGCTCGGCGATCCACGCCGGCTCGCCGAGCTGGAGGGTGCCGAGGGCCGACCCGTCCGCCACCCAGTGGAACACCGTCTGGCCGTGCGAGCACACGGCCTCGGCGGCCCCGTCGAAGCACGTCCTCGCGAGGTCGTCGGCGACCTCGGCGAAGGTCTGGCCGATGGCGGTGTCCAGGCGGCACACCTGCTCGACGGTCGTCGTCGCGGGCGGCAGCACGGCGCCGATCTCGGCGCGCAGCCCGTCGGGGTAGGGGTGCGAGACGTGGCCGCGCAGGTCGCACTGGAGGGTCGTGCCGTCGAGCTCGAGATCGACGGCCACCGCCTCGATGGCGTCGTAGGAGGTGCCCGAGATCATCCCGATCATCCGCATCGTCGTTCCCGCTCCTCTCCTGTGGCGCCCGGTGCGCGCCCGGCCGTCGGCGCCTCGTGGACGGTCATCGGTTGCGCGCCCGGGGGTCGAACGCGTCGCGCAGGCCGTCGCCGACGAAGTTGAAGCCGATGACGGCGAGCACGATGGCGATCGAAGGGCCGGCGAGCGTCCACCAGGCGATCCCGGCGAGGCTGCTCGACTGGCTGACCATCTCGCCGAGCGACGCCGTCGGCGGGGGTGGCCCGAGGCCGAGGAAGCTGAGGCTCGCCTCGGCGAGGACCGCCCACGACAGCGCCAGGCTCGTCTGCACCGCGACGGCGCCGCCGACGTTCGGCAGGATGTGGCGCAGCAGGAGCCGGGTGCGGGAGAAGCCGAGGACGCGCCCGGCGCGCACGAAGTCGGCCTCCCGAAGCGCCAGGACGGGGCCGCGGACGACGCGCACGAAGATCGGGACGTAGCCGACCCCGATGGCGAGCGCGCTGTTCAGCCACCCGGGCCCGAGGGCCGTCACGATGGCGAGCGCGAGGAGGATGGCGGGGATGGCGAAGAGGATGTCGGTGACGCGCATGATGAGCAACGAGGGCCACCGGCCGAGGAACCCCGCGACGATGCCCGCGACGGTGCCGACGACGCCGGCGATGAGCACCGCGACGACGGCGATCTCGAGCGAGACCCCGATCCCTTGGAGCACGAGGGAGAAGACGTCCCGCCCGAACTGGTCGGTCCCGAAGAGGTGGTGGAGCGAGACGCCCTTCAAGGCGGCGGACGCGTCCGCGTAGGTCGGGCTGTAGGGGGTGCCGCCCGCCGCGGCGACGATGGCGGCGAGGACGACGATCGCCACGAGCACGCAGCCGACCCGGCCGTTGCGGTTGTGCACCAGCGCGCCGAGCAGGCTGCGGCGCTCCGGCTCGGCGACGTCGTCCAGCCTCGTCGGGAGCGGCGCAGGTGGTGCAGCCGGCGCCGGCGCCGGGGTCCACGGGGTGCTCACCGCGACCTCGTGCGCGGGTCGATCACCGTGTAGAGCACGTCGACGAGCATGTTCACGATCACGAACCCCGTGGCGAACAGCAGCGTGAGGGTCTGTACGACGGGGAAGTCGCGGTTGTTGATCGACGTGACGAGGAGCCGCCCGAGGCCGGGCAGGACGAAGATCTGCTCGATGATCACGGTCCCGCCGAGCAGGTAGCCGAGCTGGATGCCCGACATCGTCACGATCGGGACGAGCGCGTTCAGCAGGAGGTGGCGCCACGTCACCGCGCTCGGCGAGAGCCCCTTGCCCCGCGCCGTGCGGGTGAAGTTCAGGTTCGTGACCTCAAGCACCGCCGCACGCGTCGTGCGCATGATCGCCGCACCGATGCCGAGGCTGAGCGCGAGCGCGGGGAAGAAGATCTGCTGGACGTTGAGCCACGGGTTGGAGAACAGGCCGGCGAAGGCCTGCGAGGACGGGAAGTAGTGGAAGGTCGAGGCGAGGAAGGTGACGAGCCCCGTCCCGATGATGAAGCTCGGCACGCCGAGCCCGAAGACGGCGACGCCCTGGCCGATGTCGTCCGCGATCCGACCGGGCCGGAGCGCGCCGAGCACGCCGAAGCCCACGCCGATCAACAGGCCGAGGAGCATCGCCGCGATCGCCAGCTCCAAGGTGACGGGGAGCGCCGAGCCGATGAGCGACGCGACGGACACGCGGGCGGCGAGGGAGATCCCGAGGTTCCCGCTGAAGGTGGAGCCGACCCAGTCGGCGTACTGGTTGAGGAGTGGCTGGCCGATCCCGTAGTAGTGGTTCAGCGCGACCAGCTGGGCGTGGGTGAGCAGCCCGGCGCTCACCCCGAGCGACGCGGTCACGGCGTTGCCGGGGAGGAGGCGGAGGATCACGAAGATCACGACGGAGACGCCGAAGAGCGTCACGACCGTCGTCGCGATGCGCCGCCCGATGCCAAGCAGCATGTCGACCCTTACGCTCCGTTCCTGCTCCCGGGCGTTCCCTGCACGAGCTGTATGCCGAGACGATGACGGCGGCCGGCCGGCGGCACGGCGCCGGCCGGCCGCTCGTCACACGCTAGGAGACGGTCGTCTGCGCGAGCGACTGGAGCGAGCGCGTCGGGCTGATCTGGAACCCCTTCACGCCCGGGGCGAGAACGGCGTAGTCGAAGCTGTCGAAGAGCCAGATCCACACGGCGTTCGACGTGAGGTTGTTCGACAGCTGCGCCCAGATCTTCGTCCGGGTGGCGGTCGAGGCGGCGCTGTCGCCCGAGACGATCAGCTTCTGCAGCGCCGACGAGCTGTAGCCCGCCGGGACCGAGAGGTTCGCGCCCGGCCCGAAGTAGCGGCCGTACATCGTGTACGGGTCGGGGTTCGCCCCGTTGTAGGCGAAGGCCGCCTGGAACTGACCCTTCAGCCAGTCCTGGATGTACGCGTCACCGGCGAGGTTCTGGATGTTCATGGTGATGCCCACCTGGGCGAGGTTGGCCTGGACGGTGATCGCCTGCGCGTTGCTCGACGGGTCGAGGTCGGTCGAGGTGATCGCCGTGAAGGAGAAGCCGTTCGCGTTCCCCGCCTGGCGGAGGTAGCTCCTCGCCTTGGTCAGGTCGGGCGTCGGGCAGACCGCCGAGACCGGGTTCGAGGCGAACTGGCCCACCGGGACGGGTCCGACGACCTTGCCCTGGCCGAACACCGAGGCCCCGAGGACCTGCGTGCGGTTGACCGCGCAGGCGATCGCCAGCCGGTTGTTCACGTTGGCGAGCGGCCCGGTGAGGTCCTGCAGCATCATCGCCCGGTAGGAGAGGTCGAGCACCTTCAGCACCTTGTAGGCGCTCGGCAGGTGGTTCGCCACCTGGGGCTGGGTGAGCAGCGCGAGCTGGACGGTGTGCGCCTGCAGCGCCGAGGCGATCGACTGCTCGGAGGGGATCGTCTTGATCTCGACCGTGCCGATCGACGGCTTTCCGCCCCAGAAGTTCGGGTTCGCCCGCACTGTGTAGGAGTTGTCCGGGCTCCAGCTCACGAAGGTGAACGCCCCGGTGCCGTCGGGCTTCTTCGCCACGGTGCCGGCAGCGATCGCCTTGGACGAGAGCATCGCGAGGTTCATCGAGGTGAGCCCGTCGATGATCGAGGTGTCGGGTCGGCTGAGGAGGAACCGGACCTCGTAGGGGCCGACCCGCACGACCTGCTTCACGGTGCTCACGTAGGAGGCCGCGGCAGCGCCGGTCTTCGGGTTCTGCACCCGCTTGATGGTCGCCGCGACGTCGGCGGAGGTGAAGGTGTGCCCGTCGGCGAACTTGACACCCTTTCGCAGCATGAAGGTGAGCACCCGGCTCCCGCCCGAGAACTTCCAGGAGGTGGCGAGGTCCGGAACCACCTGGAGCTGCTGGTTGAACTTGACGAGCGTCTCGTAGTTCAACCCCAGGGCCTGCAGGTCGAGGAAGTTCGTCGCCACCTGCGGGTCGAGCTTCTGCACGCTGAGCGTGCTCCCGACGACCAGGGTCGACGCCGACTTCCTCGGCGCGACGGTCGCCGAGGCGCTCGGCCCGAACGCGGCGAGCATGCCGGCCACCGCCCCGACGCTGGCGAGTGCTCCGAAACTGCGGAATCGACGGCCCATGGCGGACCACCTCCAATCCGGTCGGCGTGACGACCGATCACGCCGGTAAGAGGTACGTACCGAGAAGTTACAAGTTCAACCCCGGCGGCATACTATGTCACGTGGAGCCCCGGGTCACGCGCCCAGGTGGCATACGATCAAATACCTCGTTCACAGGGTATTTGTCGAGGTTGGCGACGGGGACACGCTGGGTGATGAGACCTGCTGGTATCGATATGGCGGCAAGTTGTCATGATCGTTGACCAGACCAATGACCGCCAACTACCGTTCAGGTGCTACGTGGGACGACGAGCGCGTTCGATCGACGGAAGGTGCGGTCGGTGCCGATGAACGGCGAAGCCCTGAAGCATCGCCGGGTCTACGAGGCGTTGCTGCGGATGGCCAGCGAGCTGCCGGCCGACACCGCGCTGCCGACGGAGCGGGAGCTCTGCGCCTCCTTCGCCGTCTCGCGCTCGACCGTGCGCCGGGCGCTGCACGAGCTCGAGGTGGAGCAACGCGTCTACCGCCAGCAGGGCCGGGGGACCTTCGTGGCCGGGCCCAAGATCGACCAGCTCCTCGAGCTCACCAGCCACACCGAGGACATGCGGGCCCACGGCGTGCGGCCTGGCTCGAAGCTCGTCGACGTGAGCCGGATCACGGCCGACGGCGAGGTCGCGTCGAAGCTCGAGCTCCCGGTCGGCGCGGAGGTGCTCCGCATCGAGCGGGTGCGCCTCGCCGACGGCGAGCCGATCGCCATCGAGGCGCTCTACGTCGACGCCGAGCGCTTCGACGACCTGATGTCCGCGCTCGGCGAGGAAGGCTCCTTCTACCAGCTCCTCCACCGCCGCTACGGCGTCGACCTCGCCTCGGCCGACGAGACGATCGAGGCGGTGGCCGCCGGCGAGCGCGAGGCCGAGCTCCTCGGCACCGTGCCGGGCGCGCCGATGCTGCTGCTCGCCCGGCGGACGGTCGACACCTCCGGGCGGTCCACCGAGTACGTCCGTTCCTTCTACCGGGGCGACCGCTTCCGCTTCCGGGCGCACCTCGAGCGCCCGCGCCCGGCCGCCACCCCGGCGGCTCCGACGTTCCGCCTGGGGCGGGAGGAGGACGCTCCCGAGCTCGCCGCCGTCTTCGCCGACGCCTGGCGCGCGGGCTATGGCGGGATCGTCGACGACGCCGTGCTCGAGGCGCTCGACGACGCCGAGCTCACCGAGTGGCTGCGGGGCCTCGTCGCCTCGCGCATCCAGGCGACGATCGTCGCGCTGGACGCCACCTCGAGGGTCGTCGGGTTCGCCCGTGTCGGCGACGATCCCGACGACGCCCGCCGGGGGCAGATCTACGCCCTGTACGTGCGGCCCGACGCGGCGGGACGGGGCGTCGGCCGGGCCCTCCTGCAGCAGGGACTCGACGCGCTGGCGGCGCGGGGGCGCAACGACGTTACGTTGTGGGTCTTCAAGGAGAACGAGCGCGCCCGTGCCCTCTACGCGTCGTGCGGCTTCGTGCCCGACGGCACCCAGCGCGTCGAGGCGCAGTTCGGCGCCGAGGAGGTCCGCATGCTCCGCACCGCCGGGCGCGCCGCGGCCGCAGGCGACGGGGCACCTCCGCTCGGCGCCGCGGCGAGCGCCGGTTGATGGCCCCTGCCGCCCAGCTCGGCATCGAGCTCGCCGTCCGGCCGCGCGCCTGGCGCGCGCGCTGGGACCGCCTCGTCGGCGCGCTCGAACGGCTGCTCGCCGGCGGGTACCCGCCGGCCGTCGCGCTGGCCGTCGTCGAGCGCGACGGTCCGGTCCTCAGCGCCTGGGGAGGGTTCGCCTGCACGCTCGGCGAGCCGGTGCCGCTCGAGCGGACGACGCTGTTCGACCTCGCCTCGCTGACCAAGGTCGTCGCCACGGTGCCGCTCGCGCTCCTCCTCGCCGAACGCGGCGCCTGGGACCTCGCCGACCCGGTGCGCTCGTACGTCCCCGGCTACCCGCGTCCCGACGTCACGCTCCGGCACCTGCTGACCCACACCTCGGGCCTCGTCGCGCACCGGCCGTTCTTCGAGACGCTGCGGGGGCGGGCAGCGATCCGGGCGGCGGTGCTCGCGGAGGCCGCCCACGGTGGCCCGACGGGCGACGTCGTCTACAGCGACCTCAACTTCATGCTGCTCGGCTGGGCGCTCGAGGCACGCGGCGGCGCGCGCCTCGACCGTCTCGTGCGCGACGGGGTCACCCGGCCGCTGCAGATGGCGAAGACGCGCTTCACCCCGCCCCCGACGCTTCGCCGCCGGTGCGCCGCCACCGAGCTCGACGGCGACCAGCGCAACGAGCCGGGGCTCGTCTGGGGGGTCGTCCACGACGGCAACGCCGCGGCGCTCGGCGGGATCGCCGGGCACGCCGGGCTGTTCGCTCCGCTCGGCGACATGATCCGCTTCGTCCGGCCCCTGCTCGACACCGCCCGCCATCCGGTCCTCTCGGTCGGCTCCCTGGCGATGCTCTCGCGCCGGAGCGCCGCGACGGGCGGCGACGTGCGCTCGATCGGCTGGAGGCTCGCCCCCGAGGGGTGGGGGGACTGGCCCGACGGGACGTACTGGCACACCGGGTTCACGGGGACGTCGCTGCTCGTCGCGCCCGGGAGCGGCGTCGCCGTCGTGTGCCTGACGAACGGCGTGCACCCGGCGCGGCGCCCCGAGGACCAAGCGCGCGTGCGGGCGGAGCTGCACGCGCTCGTCGCCGAAGCCTACCGGTGAGCGGGCCCGCGGCGCGGCGCGACCCGACGGGATCGCCTGGAGCGGTCCCCCCGCCGGACGAGCGCATCGGCGGCCTCGGGACCGAGGGGGTCCGGCCCGAGCTCGGCGAGCTCGACCGCCTCACCTCGATCGAGCTGGTCGAGCTGATGTGCGCCGACACGCGTCGGGTTCCCGACGCCCTGGTGCAGGCGGTGCCTGACCTCGCCCTCGCCGTCGACGCGATCGTCGCCGGCCTCGAAGCGGGGGGTCGCCTCGTGTACGTGGGCGCGGGGACCGCCGGACGGATCGGCATGCTCGACGCCGCGGAGGCGGGACCGACCTTCAACGCCCCGCCCGGCCAGGTCGTCGCCGTCCTCGCGGGCGGGAGCGACGCCTTCGCCGCCCCCGCCGAGAACGCCGAGGACGACGCGGCTGCGGGGGCAGTCGCGTTGCGGGCGATCGACGTCGGGCCCTCCGACGCCGTCGTCGGCATCTCCGCGAGCGGTCGCACGCCCTACGTCCTCGGCGCGCTCGCCGAGGCGAAGGCGCGCGGAGCGACCACCGTCGGCGTCGCCTGCAACCCGGCGACCCCGCTCGGCACGGTCGCCGACGTCGCGATCGAGATCCCCGTCGGGCCCGAGGTGATCGCCGGCTCGACACGGCTGAACGCCGGCACGGCGCAGAAGGTGGTGGTCAACGTCTTGTCGACGGCGTCGATGGTGCGCCTCGGCAAGACCTTCGGGAACCTGATGGTCGACGTCCGCGCGACGAACGAGAAGCTGCGCGACCGGGCGGTGCGCATCGTCATGGCGATCACCGCCACGACCGCCGACGTGGCGCGCGCCGCGCTCGAGCGTGCCGGATGGCAGCCGAAGGTGGCGAGCCTCCTCGTGATGCGCGGCCTCGACGTGGCCGGGGCGGAGGAGCTGCTCGCGGCCTCGGCCGGCCGCCTGCGGGTCGCGCTCGACTCCCCGGTGCCCAACGCCCCGACGACGCGCCCGGGGGGCGGCGGCACCCGGCGCGTGCGCCGGCTCGGCGTCGCCGGCGCGGTGGTGGGCGGTGTGCTCGTCGGCGGCGACGTCGCCATCGAGAGCGACGAGGTGGTCGCCGTGGGCCTCGCCGGCGGCGGGAGCGGCATCGCCGCCCCGGGCCTCGTCGACCTGCAGGTGAACGGCTACGCGGGCGTCGACGCCCTGACGGGCACCCACGAGGAGCTGGAGGAGATGTCGCTCGCGCTGCTCCGCGTCGGGGTGGTGGCCTTCCAGCCGACGCTGATCACCGCCGAGCCCACGCAGACCGTCGACGCGATCGGGCGTCTCGACCTGCTGCGGCGGCGTCCCGGCCGCGGCGCGCGGATCCTCGGGGTGCACCTCGAAGGGCCGTTCCTCTCCCGGCGTCGGCCGGGCACCCATCCCCTCGAATGGTTGCGGGCACCGGATCCCGGGTTGCTCTCACGGCTGCTCGCCGCCGGGAGGGTGACCATGGTCACCCTCGCGCCGGAGCTGCCCGGGTCGCTCGAGCTCATCGAGGCGTGCCGGCGCCACGGCGTGGTCGTCGCCCTCGGCCACAGCGCGGCGACGGCCGAGGAGGCACGGGCGGCCTTCGACGCTGGAGCGAGCGCCGTCACCCACCTGTTCAACGCGATGGAGCCGCTGTCGGCGAGGGCCCCGGGCCTCGCCGCGGCGGCGCTCACCCGTCCGGGCGTCGCCGTCCAGCTCATCGCCGACGGCCGGCACGTGAGCGACGACATGGTCCGCCTGGCGTTCGCCGCCGCGGGCCGGCGTTGCTCGCTCGTCAGCGACGTGCTCTCCGCCGGCGGCAGCCCCGAAGGACCGGCCCACCTCGGCGAGGTCGCGGTCGAGGTGCGCGGGGGCCTGGCGCGCCGGGCCGACGGGACGATCGCGGGTGCGGTCGCGCCGCTCCCGGTCGGGTTGGCCCGCCTCGTCGCCCTCGGCTTGCCCCTAGAGATCGCCGTCCAGGCCGTCACGGAGCGACCGGGCCGGCTGGCTGGCGACCCGGTCGCCGGCCGCCTCCTGCCGGGGAGCCGGGCCGACCTGGTGGTCCTCGACGACGCCGGCGTCGTGCGCCGCGTGCTGTTCGAGGGGAACGAGGTCGAGCCGGGCTGATGGCGCGGGCGTCGCCGGCCGGAGCGCTCCTGGCCGGCGACCGCTCAGGCCGGGTCGAGGCCGAGCCCGGCGCCGGACGGCATGAGGAGCGTCCCGTCCCGGTACTGCAGCGCCTCTTCGGGACGGCTCTGCGCGAGCCACCACGCGGCGTCGAGGTCGTGGACCGTGCCGGCACGGCCGAGCAGGGCGAGCGCCCCGCCGCCGGCGACCGCGACCGGCGGCTCCATCATCCCGCCGACGATCCAGCCGACACCCGCTTCGTCGAGGGCGGCGACGATCGCCCTCGCGTTCGTGATGCCACCGGACTTCATCAGCTTGATGTTGACCAGGTCGGCGGCCTGGCGCTCGACCAGCCGCTCGGCGTCGGCGACCGAGTGCACGGCCTCGTCGGCGAGCACCGGCGTCGCGAGGGTCGCGCTGACCAGCGCGGGGCCGTCGAGATCGCCCGCCGGCACCGGCTGCTCTACGAGGTCGAGCGGGACGCCCCGGAGCTCCAGCTCCTCGACGACCGAGATCGTCCAGCGCGCCGTCCATCCCTGGTTGGCGTCGAGGCGGAGCCGAGCGCCTTGCGGCCCCGCGATCTCGGCCACGGCGAGGATGCGCGCGAGATCGTCGCCCCGGCCGTCGCCGACCTTCAGCTTCAGGCAGGTGAACCCGTCGGCGAGGCGGCGCCCGGCGGCGGAGGCCATCTCGGCCGGCCCGCCCGCGCTGATCGTGACATCGGTCGCGACGGGGCGGACGCCGGCGCCGAGGAAGAGGGCGAGGGGGACGCCCGAGCGCCGGGCCGCCAGGTCGTACAGGGCGATGTCGAGGGCCGCCTTGGCGCTCGGGTGGCCGGCGAGCGCGGCGTCGAGCAGGGAGGCGAGCCCGACGACGTCCTCGCTGTCGTATCCGACGATCACCGGCCGGAGCTCGCGCTCGATCACCTGCAGGACGGACGCCGGCGACTCGCCGGTGATCGCCGCCACGGGCGCGGCCTCGCCCACGCCGCGGAGGCCGTCACCGGTCCGCAGCTCGACGAGGACGCTCTCGACGCTCGTGGCCGACCGCAACGCCGTGACGAATGGCTCGCGGAGCGCCAGCGAGCGGCGGCGAAGTCGCAGATCCGTGATCCTCGAGCTCATGCGGGCACCGTCGGGAGAACCGCGGGCCGCCCGAGCCGGCTGCCGCCTCCCCGATCGCTCACCGGGGTCGCCTCCTCGGCGTCCCCTCGGAGCGCCGCGCCCGGCGCCGGTGGCAGCGTTGGCATGGACCAACGTTCTAGCGGGGTCGCCGGGCCGGGCGGAGGAGGAGGCCTCTTCGTGCTCCGGCGCGCCGCGCCGGGCGCGCTCGCGGCGTAAGACTCATGTGGAACGGCTTGTCAAGTCCCCTGAATCGCCCTCGGTGCGCGGTTTTTGGCCGCGACGAACCAACGGTTCGTCGCACGGATGATCTCGAGCGGGCGGCGGGGCCCCGTGGTCAAGGTGGAGCGCCCGCAGCGCAGCGAGGACGAACGACCTTGACCACGGGGTGACGGCTGCTACGTCGTTGCCCCGGGTCGCTTCGGTGGCGGACGGGCTCCGGTGCTCGCCGGACGCGCCAGCCGATCGTGGATCGGGCCTCCGCCACTCTCATGTCCGCGGGTTGGAACCGCAATGTGTGTATCCGCAGGAAGTTGCCCCAAACTTGGAACGCTGCCGGGTTGGCCGGCGAGCAAAGTCTTGACGGGGATCTGGCCTGCGACGGCGGGTGGCTGGCGCGTCCGGTGAACGCCGGGCACCTCGAGCGCCGATCGGCGAGGTGACCGGAGGAAGAGACTCATCTCAGTCGGTCATC
>Ga0307373_10004622_pt1 | contig 23026 bp, 23 predicted proteins | sample OX2MG_FD_202534 | JGI IMG/M metagenome (GOLD analysis project Ga0307373, IMG submission 202534) | Soil microbial communities from Risofladan, Vaasa, Finland - OX-2 | ecosystem: Environmental > Terrestrial > Soil > Coastal area > Acid sulfate soil | place: Finland: Risofladan, Vaasa | collected... | reverse complement strand
GCGAATCATCCTCGGCCAGCGCGAGCACGCGCTCGTGCGCACGCCGGCGATCCTCGACCGTGAACACGGTCAGCCGACGACGACGTTCACGAGCTTGCGCGGCACGACGATCGTCTTCCGCACCTGCGCGCCGTTGAGATGCGCCTGCACGCGTTCCGACGCGAGCGCGAGCGCCACGAGCTCGTCCTCGGACAGGTCGACGCCGACCTCGAACCGGTCGCGCACTTTTCCGTTCACCTGGACGACGAGCTCGAACGTTTCCTGCTGGAGCGCCGCCCTGTCGGCAACCGGCCACGGCTGCTCCCATAGCCGCTCGTGCCCGAGCGCCTGCCACAGCTCCTCCGCGATGTGCGGCGCGTACGGCTGGATGAGCGAGACGGCCGTCTCGGCGGCGAAGCGCGCATCGGGAGCCGCGGGATCCTCGGCGAGCGCGTGCACGAGCTCCATCAACGCGGAGATCGGCGTGTGGAACTGGAACCTGCGCTCGATGTCGTCGCTGACGCGTGCGATCGTCTGGTGCGTCTTGCGCGTGAGCGTGCCGGGCTCGCCGGCGGCCGGCGCCTGCTCGGCGACCTCGTGTACGAGGCGCCACAGGCGGCGCAGGAAGCGCACGGTGCCTTCGATGCCGGCATCGGACCACTCCTTGTCCTGATCCCCGGGGCCCATGAACATGATGTAGAGACGAACGGCGTCCGCCCCGTACTCCTCGACGAGCTCGTCCGGGCCGACGAGATTGCCCTTCGTCTTCGACATCTTCGTCCCGCCCATCGTGATCCAGCCCTGGTGGTAGAGGCGCGCGAACGGCTCGCGGAAGCCGAGCAGGCCCATGTCGTTCAGCGCTTTCACGAAGAAGCGCGAGTACAGAAGGTGCCCGGTGGCGTGGTCGATGCCGCCGATGTACTGCGACACCGGCATCCAGTAATCGACGACGTCGCGGCCGAACGGCGCCTCGTCGTTCGTCGGATCGACGTAACGGATGAAATACCACGACGAGTCGACGAAGGTGTCCATGGTGTCGGCTTCGCGCGTCGCCGGGCCTCCGCACTTCGGGCAGTTGACGTGCAGCCACTCCTCATTCGAGGCGAGCGGCGCCTTGCCCTTGGGCAGGTAGTCGTCCACGTCGGGGAGCAGCACGGGCAGGTCCTCGTCGGGGACGGGAACGACACCGCAGGCGTCGCAATAGATGATCGGGATGGGCGCGCCCCAGTAGCGCTGCCGCGAGAAGCTCCAGTCGCGCAGCCGGAACGAGACCGCCGGCGCGCCACGGCCCTGCTTGTGCAGCCGGCCGACGATCGCCGTCTTCGCCTCGTCCGCCGGCGTCCCGGTGAACTCGCCCGAGTCGACGAGCACGCCGTCTTCGTCGATGACGGTGCGGACCGGCAGGTCGTAGGTCCGCGCGAACTCGCCGTCGCGCTCGTCGTGCGCCGGCACGGCCATGATCGCGCCCGTGCCGTAGTCCATGAGCACGTAGTCGGCGACCCAGATCGGAAGCCTTTCGCCGTTCACAGGGTTCGTCGCGTAGTGCCCGGTGAAGACGCCCGTCTTCTCCTCCTCGGCCGCGCGGTCTTCGGCCCTCCGCGCGCCCGCATGCTTCGCGTACTCCTTGGCCTCCTCGCTCGCGTACTCCTCGATGAACGGATGCTCGGGCGCCATCACGAAGAACGTCGCCCCGAACAGCGTGTCCGGCCGCGTGGTGAACACCGGGATGTCGCGGTCGAGCTCGTCGACGCGGAACAGGATCTCTGCACCCTCGCTGCGCCCGATCCAGTTGCGCTGGATCGTCTTCGTCCGCTCGGGCCACTCGCCGCCGGGCGGGAGCTCGAACTCGCGCAGCTCGTCGGCATACGCGGTGGTCTTGAAGAACCACTGCGTCATGTTGCGGAGCTCGATGAGCGCGCCACAGCGCTCGCAATGCCCGTCGACGACGTATTCGTTCGCGACCACGGTCTGGTCGTTCGGGCACCAGTTGACGGGAGCCGCGCGCCGGTACGCGAGGCCGCGCTCGAAGAAGCGCAGGAACAGCCACTGCGTCCACTTGTAGAAACGGGGATCGTGCGATGAGACCTCGCGGTCCCAGTCGATCGCCCAGCCGAGGCGCTGCATCTGTTCGCGGATGAGGATGATGCTGGCCTCCGTGATGTCGCGCGGGTGGCCGCCCTCGCGGATGGCCGCATTCTCGGCCGGGAGGCCGAAGGCGTCCCAGCCCATCGGCCTCAAGACCCGAGCGCCGTTGCGCCGGTGGTAGTGCGTGACGACGTCGCCCATCGTGTAGTTGAAGACGTGCCCCATGTGCAGGCTTTTCGCCGACGGGTAGGGCAGCATCTCGAGCTGGTACCAGCGCTTCTCGTCCTTGTCCTCGGCCCCAGGCTCGGGGTTGGGAACGTTGAACGCCCGCGCGTCGGCCCAGACGCGCTGCCACTTCGGCTCGATCTGCTCGGGTTCGTATCTGTCCATCAACGAAAAAGCCTCTCGCAAGAGAGGCCGGGGAACTCGACGCGGCCTCGCCGCGGGCCGTACCTGCGCTAGCGAAGGCGCTGCCTCTCCACCGCGCCGATCGTAGCAACCAAGCCGGATTCGCGCACTTTCAGGTACACGCGCGTGGAATCCGGGTCCCGACTCCCTCCCCCCACCGACCTGAGCGCGATCCTATTTCTGCAGCACGCCGGGATGGTGACGAGAGCGTCCGGCTTTCGCGCCGGTTCGTCCACAGGGCAGACTGGCTCCGTGCTCGACCTCCTCCCACTCACCGCCGAGATCGTCGACGGCCGGCTCTCGATCGGCGGCATGGCCGCGACGCGACTCGCGGAAGAGCACGGGACGCCGCTCGTCGTCTACTGCGAGGAGACGATCCGGGCGCAGGCGCGTGCGTACCGAACGGCGGCGCACGGCGCCTCGATCGTCTACGGGACGAAGGCGTTCGCCAACGTTGCGCTGTTGCGCGTCCTGGCGGAGGAGGGAGTGGGCGCCGATGTCTCCACCCTCGGAGAGCTCGCGTTCGCTCGCGAAGCCGGGCTCGACGGCGGACGCATCCTCTTCCACGGCAACAACAAATCGGACGACGAGCTCCGCGCGGCGGCCGAAGCGGGAGCGACGGTCGTTCTCGACGCGCCCGACGAGCCGGCGCGCGCGGCGGCGGCCGGCGTCGGCCGCGTGCTCGTGCGCCTTACGCCGGGCGTGGAGGCCGTCACACACCAGTCGATCCAGACCGCGCACGACGAGTCGAAGTTCGGCCTCGCTCCGGACGCGGCGCTCGCCGCCATCGCCGAGGCCCGTGCGCTCGGCATGGATGTCGCCGGCATCCACTTCCACGTCGGCTCCCAGCTCGCGCGCGTCGAGGAGAGCCTCGTCGCGGTCGACCGGCTGGTTGCGTTCTGCGCTCGTGCCGAGGCCGAGCTTGGATGGGCTCCGCAGGTTCTCGACATCGGGGGCGGACTCGGGATCAAGTACACGCGCGAGGAGCACGTCCCGGAGATCGCGGACTTCGTGCCACCGCTCGTTGCGCGGCTCCCCGCCGGCGTGGAGGTCGTGCTCGAGCCGGGGCGATCGCTCGTCGGCCGGGCCGGGGTGACGCTCTACCGCGTCGGCGTCGTCAAGGAATCCGGTGGCGTGTCCTACGTCGCGGTCGACGGGGGCATGTCCGACAACCCGCGGCCGCAGCTGTACGGCGCACGCTACGAAGCGCTGCTCGCCAACCGCGCCGACGAGCTCCCGGACGGTGTCTTCCGTATCGCCGGCAAGCACTGCGAGTCGGGGGACGTCCTCATCGACGCGATCGCCCTCCCGCACCCGCGGCGCGGGGACCTACTCGCGGTGCCGGCGACCGGCGCGTACACCCTCGCGATGGCCTCGACGTACAACGGCGTCCCGAATCCGGCCGCCGTGCTGGTCGCCGGCGGTGTCGCACGGCTCGTTCGCGCTCGGCAGCCTGTCGCCGATCTCCTACGCTTCGAGCGATGACGCAGCGCCTCGCCAACGTCCCGGGCATCGTGCTCGTCAGCATCGCCGCGACGATGTGGGGGCTCGACGGCCTCATCCGCAAGCCGCTGGCGCACACGACGAGCGCGGCGACGATCGTCTTCGGCGAGCACGTCGTCCTCGTCGCCTGCACGATCACGCTGCTCGTGCCGGCGCTGGCATCGCTCTGGCGTGCCGGCCCTCGTTACATCCTCTCAGGCGTCCTCGTCGGCGCCGGCGCGTCGGCGATCGCCACCATCCTCTTCACGGAGGCGCTGTTCCACGGCGACTTCATCACCGTCGTCGTGCTGCAGAAGTCGCAGCCCCTGATCGCCGTCGTCGGCGCATGGCTCGTGCTCGGCGAGCAGCCGCGCCCACAGTTCGCGTGGTTCCTCGTTCCGGCCCTCGCCGGCATCTGGCTGATCGCGCTCCCACACCCCCTCGCACCGCACGTGCACGGCATGACGCCGATCGCGGAGACGCTCGGCGCGGCCTCGCTGTGGGGGCTCGGCACCGTCTTCGGCCGCTACCTCGGCCGGAAGCTCGCCTTCGAGCACGTCACCACCGTCCGCTTTGCGTTCGGGCTGGTCGCGAGTGCCTGCGCGCTTCCGATCGTCGGAGCGGCCGCCTACTCGGACGCGCACGACAGCTTCTACATCGCCGTACTCGCGCTCGTGACCGGCCTGGCCGCACTCGGCCTCTACTACTACGGCCTCCAGCGCACGCCGGCGCTGCTCGCCGCCCTGGGCGAGCTCGCGTTCCCGGTGACGGCCACGCTCGTCGGCCTGTACGTCTTCAACAGCTCGCTGCGGTGGTCGCAGTGGGTCGGGGTCGCGGTCACGGTCGGCGTCGTCAGCCTCTTGCCGGCACGCCGCCGCGACATCGTCCGGACACCCGACTTGGTGCCCGCTCCCGCGGCGAGCTAGGCTCGGCGTCGTGGACCTGCGCGACACCGCGGAGGAGGGCGCCTTCCGGGCCGAGCTGCGCGCCTGGCTGGACGCGAACCTGCCCGAGGAGCGGCGCGGCTGGAGGGGCGGCGAGCAACGCTTCGGCGACGACTTCGGCCGCGCGTGGAGCCGCAAGCTGTACGAGGCCGGCTATGCCGGGCTGACCTGGCCGCAGGAATACGGCGGCGCGGGCTCGCCGTACAGCTTCCAGGCGATCTTCTACGAGGAGATGGCGCGCGCGCAGGCTCCGGCGCACGTGGGCGTCATCGGTCTCGGGATGGCGGGGCCGACGATCATGGCGCACGGCAGCGACGAGCAGAAGCAGGCGCACCTGTCGAAGATCCTGTCCGCCGAGGAGATCTGGTGCCAGGGCTTCTCCGAGCCCGACGCCGGCTCCGACCTCGCCGCCGCGCGCACGCGTGCCGAGCGCCGAGGCGACGTGTACATCGTCAACGGCCAGAAGGTGTGGTCGTCGTTCGCGCACATCGCCGACTACTGCATCCTCGTCACGCTCAGCGATCCCGAAGCGCCGCGCTACAAGGGCCTCACGTACCTCATCGTCGACATGCACTCGCCCGGCGTGGAGGTACGACCGCTACGGCAGATCACCGGCGAGGCGGAGTTCAACGAGATCTTCTTCACCGATGTCGAAGTGCCGGTGTCCAATCGTCTCGGCGACGAGGGTGACGGCTGGCAGGTGGCGATGACGACCCTGCTGCACGAGCGCGGCACGCTCGGCTTCGCGCTCACCGCGGCCCTCGACGTCGGCGTCGGCCGCCTGGTCGAGACCGCGCGCGAGCACGTCAACGGCGACGCCGGCGTGCGCGAACGGATCGCCGCCGAGTGGATCGAGATGCAGGCGCTGCGCTATACGAACTACCGCTCGCTCGGGGCGTACCAGCGCACCGGCGTCCCCGGACCGGAGGGATCGGCGATCAAGCTGCGCTGGTCGGAGCAGAACCAGCGCCTGACGAAGCTCGGCCGCGAGCTGCTCGGCCCCGAGGGCGTCCTCGACGACGGCTGGTGGCACTACCAGCAGCTCCGCAGCCGGGGGAACACGATCGAGGCCGGCAGCTCCGAAGTGCTGCGCAACATCGTCGCCGAGCGCGTGCTCGGCCTCCCGAGGAGCAGGTAATGGATTTCGCCTTCACCGACGAGCAGCGGCAGCTGCAGCGCGAGGTACGCGGGTTTCTCGCCGCGAACTACCCGCTCGACCGCGACTGGGAGAACCAGGACGACCGCTGGCAGGAGCTCGCCGAGCTCGGCTGGCTCGGTGGCGCCGATCTGAGCTTCGTCGAGGAGGCGATCCTCTTCGAGGAGAGCGGCTACGCGCTCTACCCCGGCCCGTTCCTCGTCACCGTCGCGTTCGCACTGCCCTGGCTCGGCCCCGAGGATCGCGAGGCCGCAGCGGCAGGCACGACGACATGGTCGGCGGAGGACCGTGGGCTCGTTCCGTGGCTCGGATCGGTCGACATGGTCGTCGATTCCGACGGCAACGCACAGCCGGCGCGCGGCGAAGAGCTGCCGACCGTCGATCCGACGCGGCCGCTCGGCCGGCTGGAACGGACCAACGGAACACCGCTCCCCGGTGCGCGCGACGTCCCACGCGCACGGACGGCAATGGCGGCCGAGGCGGTCGGTGTCGCGCAACGCGCACTCGAGCTCGGAGTCGAGTACGCGAAAACGCGCGAGCAGTTCGGAAAGAAGATCGGCGTCTATCAGGCGGTATCGCACCAACTCGCCGACACATACGCCGACGTCGAGCTCGCGCGCTCGCTTGCCTACTGGGCGGCCTGGTGTGTCGCCGAGGAGGATGAGCAGGCGCCGCTCGCCGCGGCGGCGGCAAAGGCCTTCGCAACCGAAGCCGCCGTCAAGGCATGCGAGCGGTCGATCCAGGTGCACGGCGGGATCGGCTTCACGTGGGAGCACCCGCTGCACCGCCTCTACAAGCGCGCGCTCTGGCTCGAAGGCTTCGGACGCCGTCCCGCCGAGCTCCGCGCCGAGATCGCAGACGCGCTGCTCGGCGTGGCCGTGACCGCCTGATGGACGGCCTCATGATGGACTTCCAGCTGACGCTGCCGCACCTGCTGCGACGGTCCGAGACGTTGTTCGGCAACGGCGAGATCGTCACGCGGCTCCCCGACAAGAGCCTGCACCGGACGAACTACCGCGAGACGATGGCGCGCGCAAGGCAGCTCGCAGTCGCGCTGCAGAAGCTCGGGCTCGAGCGCGGCGACCGCGTCGCGACGCTGTGCTGGAACCACCACCAGCACCACGAGGCCTACTTCGGGATTCCGTGCGGCGGCTTCGTCCTCCACACGCTCAACCTCCGCCTCCACCCCAACGACCTCGCGTACATCGCCGACCACGGCGGCGACCGCGCCGTGATCGTCGACCGCTCGCTCGTACCCCTCCTCGACCAGTTCCGCGACCGGACGAAGATCGAGCACGTCTTCGTCGTCGAGGACTCGTACGAGGACCTGCTTGCGACCGCATCGCCGGACGAGTGGCGCGACCCGGAGCTGAACGAGAACGAGGCGGCCGCCATGTGTTACACGAGCGGCACGACGGGCCTGCCAAAGGGGGTCTGCTACTCGCACCGCTCGACGGTGCTCCACTCGATCGGGGTCGCGGCGAACAGCCCACTCGGCATCGGCATCTCGGTGAACGACGCGATCCTTCCTGTCGTCCCGATGTTCCACGCGAACGCGTGGGGCTACCCCTACGTTGCGACGATGACGGGCTCGAAGCTCGTCTACCCGGGCCCGCATCTCGATCCCGAGAGCCTCCTCGGCCTGATGGCGGACGAGAAGGTCGCATGGGCTGCGGGCGTCCCCACGATCTGGATGGGAATCCTCCAGCTGCTCGACGCGAACCCCGGACGCTGGGATCTCTCGCCAATGAAGGCGATGCTCGTCGGCGGGTCCGCGGTACCGCGCGCGATGATCGCGGCCTACGAGCAGCGGCACGGAATCAGGATCGTGCAGGGCTGGGGCATGACGGAGACGTCGCCGGTCGCATCGACCGCGACGCTGCCGCACGACCTCGCGGATGTCGACGAGGAGACGCGCTTCGACATCGAGTCCTGGGCCGGCATGCCGCTGCCGTTCGTGGAGATCCGCGTGCGCGTCGGCGACGAAGAGATCGCCTGGGACGGCGAGTCGATGGGCGAGCTCGAGGTGCGCGGCCCCTGGGTGGCGGCCGGCTACTTCGAGACGCCCGAGCAGGCCGACCGCTGGACCGAGGACGGCTGGTTCCGCACGGGCGACATCGCCTCCATCCATCCGCGCGGGTACATCCAGATCAAGGATCGCTCGAAGGACGTGATCAAGTCGGGCGGCGAGTGGATCTCGTCCGTCGAGCTCGAGAACGCGATCATGGCGCACCCCGCCGTGGCGGAGGCCGCGGTGATCGCCATCCCCGACGAGAAGTGGGCCGAACGGCCGCTCGCCGCGGTGGTGCTGAAGGAGGGCGCATCGGCGAGCGCGGACGACCTGCGCGCGTTCCTCGCACCGCAGTTCGCGAAATGGTGGCTGCCGGAACGGATCGAGTTCATCTCCGAGATCCCGAAGACAAGCGTGGGCAAGTTCCGCAAGACCGCACTGCGCGAACAGTTCGCGCAGGAACCAGCGCCGACGAGTTGAGAGCAGCGCTGCTGCGCGAGGTCGACGGGCCGTTCGAGCTCGCCGATCATCCGGATCCTGCTGAGGAGGGCCGCATCGTCGTCCGCGTGCGGGCGGCCGGGATCAACTTCGCCGACGTTCTCATCCGGCGCGGCCGCTACCCGCAGATGCCGGAGCTTCCGGTCGTGCTCGGCTCCGAGATCGCGGGCGAGCTCGAGGACGGGACGCGCGTGATGGCGATCACGCCGGGCAGCGGCGGCTATGCCGAGCTCGTCGCTGTCGACCGTGCGCAGGTCGTCCCGCTGCCCGACCATGCGAGCTTCGCCGAGGGCGCGGCGTTTCTGCTCACGTTTCTGACTGCATACATCCCGCTGACGCGACAGGTGCGGCTGCGGCCGGGATCGACCGTGCTCGTCACGGCGGCCGCCGGCGGCGTCGGCACGGCCGCCATCCAGGTGGCGCGCACACTCGGCGCGCGCGTCGTCGCGGCCGTCGGCTCGCACGAGAAGCTCGACGCGTGCCGCGAGCTGGGCGCCGCCGAGACGTACGTGTACGACGAGCTCCCGGACGACCTCCGCGTCGACGCCGTCCTCGATCCCGTCGGCGGCGAGCTCTTCGAACGCACGCTCGGCCTGCTGAAGCCGCTCGGCACGCTCGTCGCGATCGGCTTCGCAGGAGGGATGTGGCCCGAGATCAGTCCGGCGGCGCTCGTCGGGCGCAACGTCGGCGTGCAGGGCTTCTATCTCGGGCGGCTGCTTCGCCATGAGCCTGAGGTCGTCGGCGAAGCGGTCGGCGAGTTGCTCGCGCTCTGGGAGACGGGCGCGCTGAAGCCGATGGTCGGCGCCGAGTTCCCGCTGGCCGAGGTGGACCGCGCACACGAGCTCGTGGAGTCGCGCACGAGCGTCGGCAAGGTAGTGCTCATCCCGTGAGGGCTCTCGTGACCGGAGGGCGCGGCGGAATCGGCCGCGCCATCTCAGCGGCACTCGAGGGATGGGACGTCGTCGCGCTCGACCTGCCGGAGTTCGACGTCGGGTCGATCGAGGCGTGGAACGCAGTCGACGGGACGTTCGACGCGGCGTTCCTCAACGCCGGGATCGGCATCGGCTATCCCGACGTCGCGGAGCTGCCGGACGCCGAGATCGCTCGCATCGTCGACGCGAACCTCCTCGGTGTCGTGTACGGCGCCCGCGAGTGCGCGCGGCGGCTGATGCCGAACGGCGGCTCGATCGTCTGCACCGCGTCGCTCGCCGGGCTGACCGGCATGCCGTTCGACCCGATGTACACGGCGACGAAGCACGCCGTGGTCGGGTTCGCGCGCGGCGCGGCCGAGGGTCTACGGATGCACGACATTCGGATCAACGCGCTCTGCCCCGGCTTCACCGACACACCGATCGTCGAGGACGAGCTCCGAGGCGTCCTCCCCGTGCCGCTGATGGAGCCGTCGTTCGTCGCCGAGGCAGCCGTGACGGTGATGAATGACGCGGAGACCGGCCGCGCGTGGATCGTTCAGCCGAATCGCGTACTGCCGTTTCGCTTTCCCGGGATCCCTGGGCCGCGCTGATGGGAAGGACGCGTCGCGCCTGGGGCGACGAGGCACCGGCCGCGCCGCACATCTGGCGCACGCTCGGGTATCGCGGTATCGAGCAGGGCGACGGCCGGTCGGTCATCGAGTGGGAGGCCGCTCCGAAATACTGCTTCCACGACGGCAGCGGCGGCTTCATCGTCCACGGCGGGATGGTGACGACGCTCCTCGACACGGCGATGGGCAGCGCGTGCTGGTCGGTGCTCGGCGACGACGAGAGCTTCCTGACCGCAGACCTGCACTGCGAGTTCATGCGGTCGGCGCGGCCCGGTGTGCTGCGGGCGGAGGGTCGCGTCGTGCAACGAAGCCGGCGCGTCGCGTTCTGCGCGGCCGAGCTCTATGACGCAGACGGCGAGCTGCTGGCGTCGTCGCGGTGCACCCAGATCATCCGCGGCGCCGACACGAACTCGTGACACTTTCCGGCCGGTACTTAGTACCGGCCTTGGCACAGTGGTGCCGCGTGGCCGAGGCCGGTACTAGGTACCCCGTCGTCGGTGTCACGAATTCGACACGGCGGCGAGGCGCACTTCGAGGCTTGCCTTCACCGTCGGCCAATCGTCGTCGATGACCGCGTACCAGGCGGAGTCGCGCCGCTCGCCGCCGCGCACGAGCATGTGCTTGCGAAAGATGCCCTCGAACGCCGCCGGCAGCGCCGCCAGCGCCGCACGCGCACGCGCATTCGTCGCATCGGTCTTGAACTCGACGCGGAAGAAGCCCTCGTCTTCGAAGGCGTGCCGCATCAGGAGGTACTTCGCCTCCGTGTTCGCGCCCGTCCCCCAGGCCGCCGGCGTCAACCAGGTGTTGCCGACCTCCACCACGCGGTCGCCCTCGTTCACGTTGAGGTAGCTCGTGTGCCCGACGAGCTCGTCGTCGAAGAAGTGCGCAAACCCGAGCTCGATCGACGTGAACCACTGCCGGAAGAGCGCACGGCTCTCGTCGCCGCGCACCCTCATCAGCGCCCAGACGCGCGGATCCTGTGCGATCCCCCACAGCGCGTCTTCGTGGCGCGGCTCGAGCGGCTCAAGCCGCACGCGCGCGCCCTCGAGCGTCACGTGAAGCGCCAGGTTCCTCCGTCTTCGAAGTCCCGCAGGATGCGCCGCGCCACGACCATCTTGTGCACCTCGTCCGCTCCGTCGTAGATGCGCGCCCCGCGCGCCATCCGGTACATCATCGCGAGCGGCGCATCCTCGGTCATGCCGAGGCCACCGTGCACCTGGAGCGCGCGGTCGATCACGTCGTGGAGGACGCCCGCCGCATAGAACTTGATCAGCGACACCTCGACGCGCGCCTCGTCCCCTTCGTCGAGTCGATGCGCCGCCTGTAGCGTCATCAAGCGGCACGCCTGGATCTCGGCCGCCGACTCCGCGATCCAGTTCTGGATCGTTTGCTTCTCCGCGAGCGCGCCACCGAACGCCTTGCGCTCGAGCGAGTACGTGCACATGAGCTCGAACGCCCGCTGCATCTGCCCGAGCCAGCGCATCACGTGGTGGATGCGTCCAGGCCCGAGCCGCTTCTGCGCGATGCGGAATCCTTCGCCCGGCGCTCCCAGCGTGTTCTCGACCGGCACGCGGACGCCGGTGAAGCGCGTCTCGCAGTGCGTTCCCCACCCGCGACCCTCGTGTCCCATCACGGGCACGTTGCGCACGACCTCGTAGCCGGGCGTGTCGGTCGGGACGAGGATCATCGACGCGCGCTCGTGCGGCACCGCGTCGGGATCGGTGACGACCATGACGACGCCGAAGCCGGCTCCGTCGGCGCCGGAGGAGAACCACTTGTGCGCGTCGATCACCCACTCGTCACCGTCGCGCACGGCGCGGCCGCGCAGCAGCGTCGGGTCGGAGCCCGCCACCTCCGGCTCCGTCATGCCGAAGAACGAGCGCGTCTCGCCGGCGACGAGCGGGCGCAGGAAGCGCTCCTTCTGCTCCGCTGTCCCATACAGGTGGAGGATCTCGCCGTTGCCGGCGTCAGGTGCCTGGCAGCCGAACACGAGCTGGGCGATGAAGCTGCGGCCGATCTCCTCGTTCAGGTACGCGTACTCGATGAAGCCGCTGCCGCTGCCGCCTGCCTCCGGGGGCAGATGCGGCGCCCAGAGGCCGGCGCTCTTCGCCTCCTCTTGCAGCCCCCGGATGAGCGCCTCGGCGGCATCGTCCTCCCGGATGAGCGCCTGCTCGTTCGGGTAGACGTGCTCCTCCATGAACGATCGGACGCGCTCGCGACGTTCCACGATCACATCCGGGATGACAACGGTCGCCATCGACAGCGATGATCGCACAGAGATGCGTGAGGCGCTCGAAGCTGTACTCGGCCCCACGACGGAGCCAGTCCTCCTGGCCGGCGGTGCGTCGAAAGAGGCCTGGGCCGTGGACGCCGGCGGCCAACGCCTGCTCGTCCGCCGCGCCGCGGTCGGCGTCATCCACCGGCACACGCTCTCCCTGAAGGAAGAGTTCGCCGTCCTCGAAGCCGCCTATGAGGCGGGAGTCAAGGTGCCCCGACCCGTGATGTACATCCCGGAGCTCGAGGGCCGCGAGGCCTTTGTCATGGAACGGCTCGAGGGCGAGACGATCGGCCGGCGGATCGTTCGCATGGACGTCCCGGCGCAGCTTCCCGTTCAGCTTGCGGAAGAGCTCGCGAAGATCCATGCCATTCCGCGCGAGCGCCTGCCGTTTCTGCAGGAGGCGCGGCTCGAGCGCATGATGGACGAGCTCGACGACGTCGGCGAGCCGCATCCCGCCATCGAGCTCGGCCTCTGGTGGCTGCGCGAGAACCGGCCGGCGCCGCGCGCAGCCGTCGTCACGCACGGCGACTACCGGATCGGAAACGTCGTCGTCGACGAGCACGGCCTCGTCGGCATCCTCGACTGGGAGTTCGCGCATCTCGACGAGCCGGTCCGCGACCTCGGCTTCGGTCTCGTGCGCGCGTGGCGGTTCGGCGCGGACGACAAGCGCTTCGGCGGCATCGCCGACGTGGACGACTACCTCGCGCGCTACAACGAGCTCACCGGCCTCGACGTCCGGCTCGACGAGCTCGACTACTGGGAGCTCGCCGGCAACGTCGGCTGGGCCATCGGCTGCCTCACGCAGGCGCAGCGGCACCTGAGCGGCCAGGACCGGAGCGTCGAGCTGGCGATTCTCGGGCGTCTCGGTGCAGAGGTCGAGTATGAGATCTGCCACCTGCTGGAGAAGATGTGGGCATGAGCGAGCGGCCGACCGCGCAGGAGCTGACCGAGGCGATCGCCGAGTTCCTCGGCGGGGAGATCCTGCCCACGCTGACCGATCACCGGCTGCGCTTCCGCATGCTCGTCGCGATGAACGCGCTCGGCATCGTCCACCGCGAGCTCGCCGCGCTTCCGCCGGAGGACGACACCGAGCGGCGGGAGCTCGCCCGCCGCATCCGCGCCGACGACGTCGAGCAGGGAATGCTCGCGGTGGTGAAGGCCGACGTGGAGGCGCGCCTGCGCATTGCCAGTCCGCGCTATCTCGACCGCTACGCGTGAGCGAGCTCGAGTATTCGATCCTGGGCACGGGTGACCGCGACGCCGTCTGGCGTCAGCTCTGTCCGGAGGCAGTCGAGTGCTTCGCTTTCGAGGTGGGCGTCGGCGCGCTCTTCGGCCTCGTCGTCCGCGGCGGCGACCGCGTCGCACTCAACGTGCACCGCAGCACGACGGCCGAGCGCCTCGGGGCGATGCAGCAGGTGCAGAAGCACCTCTGGCGCTATGGCTTTCCCTGCCCGCGACCACTCGGGGTGCGCGGGCGCGGCACGCTCGAGGAGTGGCGCGACGACGGCGAGCGCAGCGATGCGCACGAGCCCAAGACCCGGCGCGCGCTCGCGCAGCTGCTCGTTCGGCTGACAAGGCTGACGCGCGGCATCCGCCCGGCTGTCGACCTCCCGCCGTTTCTCCCGCGACCCGGCGGGCCGCTCTGGCCCGCGTCGCACAGCGTCCTCATCGACTTCGACGCAACTGCCGCAGGTGCGGAGTGGATCGACGAGATCGCCGGCGCCGCGAAGGCACAGCGCGACCGGGTCGGCGGCGACATCGTCGTCGCTCACCATGACTGGACGGCAAAGCACGTCCGCTGGGCCGGTATCACGCCGTCCGTCGTCTACGGCTGGGGCAGCCTGAGCATCGGGTTCGAGGCCGTCTTCGCAGGTGAAGCGGCCGCGCAGTTCACCCGGGACTTCGAACCTCTTCCGTCCGTCGACGAGGCCCTGATGTTCATCGCCGACTACGAGCGTGCTCGGACGAGCCCGTTTACACGCGAGGAACAGGCGACCGCCTCGGCAGCGGCCGTCTACGCACGCGCGTACGCGACCCGGTGCGCGCACGCGCTCGGCGGTGACACCGAGGCCATGAGCCTTCCCGACTACGCAACCGCGTTGCTCCAGTAGGCTCCGCCCCGTGCCCGATCTGAGCGGCAAGGTCGCGATCGTCACCGGCGCGGGGCGCGGCATCGGCCGCGCGCACGCGCTGGCGCTCGCCCGAGCCGGAGCCAAGGTGGTCGTCAACGATCTCGGCGGATCGCTCGCCGGCGAGGGCGCCGACCTGTCGCCGGCCGAGCAGGTCGTCGCGGAGATCGAGGCAGCCGGCGGCGAGGCGATCGCCGACGGCGAGAACGTCGCCGACTTCGAAGGCGCGCGCAGGCTCGTCGAGCACGCGGTCGCAGCCTTCGGCGGCGTGGACATCGTCGTCAACAACGCCGGCATCCTCCGCGACCGCATGCTCGTGAACATGGACGAGGACGAGTGGGACGCCGTCATCGCCGTGCACCTGAAGGGACACTTCGCCGTCACGCGTCACGCGGCCGCGCACTGGCGTGAGCGCGCGAAGGCCGGCGAGCAGCTGCATGCGCGGGTCATCAACACGTCGAGCCCGTCCGGCGTGTTCGGCAACGTCGGCCAGACGAACTACGGCGCCGCGAAGGCGGGCATCGCAGGCTTCACGATCATCGCGGCGCAGGAGCTCGGCCGGTACGGCGTGACCGTCAACTGCCTGGCGCCGAATGCGCGGACGCGCATGACCGAGGAGACGTTCGAGATGGGCGAGCGCCCCGAGGGCTTCGACCCGCTCGACCCGGCGAACATGTCGCCCGTCGTCGTGGCGCTCTGCGCGGACGACGCGCAGGAGATCACGGGGCAGGTCCTCCACATCTGGGGCGGCGCGGTGAACGCCTTGCAGGGCTGGACCTCGGGCGAGCTGTTCCAGCGCGACGAGGGCTGGGACGCCGACGGGCTGCTCGCAGCAATGCTCGAGCGGTTTCCGGACGGAGCCGCCCCCGAGGGGATGGTCGCCGGCATGCAGAAGGCCGGCGGGCAATCCCTCCGCGCCACGCCGTAGTGCAGCGCCGCCGCATCTACCTCATGCGCCACGCCGAAGTGCGTTACTTCGACGGCGTGCACCCGGAGCAGGTCGTGCTCACCGAGCGCGGCCGCGTGCAGGCGGAGACGGCAGCGGCCGAGCTTGCCGAGGTCGCCTTCGACCGCGTCCTGACGAGCGGCCTCGCCCGCACGCTCGAGACCGCTCGGATTGTCGCCCCCGGCCGGGAGCCGGAATCGCACTACGCGCTGCGCGAAATCGAGAGCGGCGACATCCGCGAGCTCTCGCCCGACGAAGTACAGGCCATGATGACCGCCGCCTTCCGCGGGGTTGTCCCTCCGGGCACGCGGTTTCTCGGCGGGGAGACGATCGGCGCGCTCATCGACCGCGTGCTCCCGGAGCTGGACGCGCTGCTCGCCGACGCGGATTGGGACATCGCGCTGCTCGTCCTGCACGGCGCCGTCAACCGCGCGATCCTGAGCCATGCGCTCACCGGCGACCGGACCTTCCTCGGCGGGTTCGAGCAATCCCCGGGTTGCATCAACGTGCTCGACGTCGGCGCCGACGGGCGCTGGATCGTCCGCGCGGTCAACCTGCTCGCGTACGACCCCGTCCATGTCACCGCGTCGCGCTTGACGACGATGGAGCACCTCTGGCAGGAATACCTGGACTCGAGCCCCTGATGGCCCTCCTCTCGCTGCAGAACGCGACGCTCCGCTTCGGCGGAATCGTCGCCCTCGACGACGTCTCCCTCGCGGTCGATCCGGGGACGATTGCCGGCCTCATCGGGCCGAACGGCGCCGGCAAGACGACCGCGTTCAACGTCATCACGCGCCTCTACCGGCTCGAGTCGGGCGACGTCACGTTCGACGGTCGCTCGATTCTGCGCACGCCGCCGAGCCGCATCGTCCGACTCGGAATCGCGCGCACGTTCCAGAACGTCGAGCTCTTCCCGACGATGACAGTGCTCGAGAACGTCCTCGTCGGCGCGCACACCACGTCGTTCTTCGAGCGTGAGGCGAACGTGCGTCGCAGCGCGCTCGAGACGCTCGACCTCGTCGGCCTCGGTTCGGTCGCGCACCTTCCTGCGGCCGGGCTCCCGTTCGGGACGATGAAGCGCGTCGAGATGGCGCGCGCGCTCGTGTCGAAGCCGCGCCTGCTGTTGCTGGACGAGCCGGCCGGCGGGCTGAACCACGAGGAGGTCGAGGAGCTCGCGTCGTTTCTGCGGCGGCTGCGCGACGAGCTGAATTTGACGGTGCTGCTCGTCGAGCACCACATGAACCTCGTCATGCGCGTGTCCGACCACGTGCACGTCCTCAACTTCGGCCGCACGATCGCGAGCGGCCCACCCGCCGACGTGCAGCGCGACCCGAAGGTGATCGAGGCCTATCTCGGCGGCGAGCTCGAGGGCGCGGCGTGACGGCGCTCCTGGAGTTGCGCGACGTCCATGCGCGCTACGGCCCCGTCAACGCGCTGCACGGAGTCTCGCTCACGGTTGGCGAAGGGGAGATCGTGGCCGTGCTCGGCGCGAACGGCGCCGGCAAGACGACGACGCTGCGTGCGATCTCGAACACAGTGCACCGCGACGGCGAGATCCGGTTCGCGGGCAACACCGTGCGCGGCGGGCCCGAGGCGGTAGCCCGACTCGGTGTCGCACACGTCCCGGAAGGGCGCGGCACCTTCGCCGAGCTGACGGTGTGGGAGAACCTTCGCCTCGGCGCGTACACCCGGCGCGGGAACCTCAAGGACGACTTCGCCCGCGTCGGGGCGTACTTCCCCTGGCTCGAGGACCGGCGCCACCAGCAGGCTGGGACGCTGAGCGGCGGGGAGCAGCAGATGCTCGCGCTTGCCCGCGCGTTCATGCAGCGCCCGCGCCTCCTGCTCCTCGACGAGCCGTCGCTCGGGCTCGCGCCGCTGCTCGTGACCGAGGTCTTCCGCATCGTCAAGGAGCTGAACGAGAACGAGGGCGTCACCGTCCTCGTCGTCGAGCAGAACGCGCACATCGCGCTCCAGCTCGCGCAGACCGCATACGTGCTCGAGGTCGGCCGCGTCGCGCTCTCCGGCCCGAGCGCGGAGCTGCAGCAACACGAATCCGTCCGCCGGAGCTACCTGGGCTACTGATGGTCGAGCTCGCTCGCAAACATCCGCTGTCTGCGCGACGCCTCCCGGCGAGCCCCGTGCTGCTGCTCCTCGTCGCTGCCTGCATCTTCCTGACCGTCGGCTCGCTCCGGAGCACGATCTTCGCGCAGCTGACGGTGGCCGGAGTCGCGACCGGCGTCGTGTTCGGAAGCCTCGCCCTCGCACTCGTCCTGATCTATCGCGCGACCGAGGTGATCAACTTCGCACAGGGCGAGATGGCGATGGCGATGGTGTACGTCGCCTACCAGCTCATGCTCTGGGGCCTCACCTACTGGGAGGCCTTTTTCCTCACGCTCGCGATCGCATTCGTCTTCGGCGTCGTCACGCAGCAGATCTTCATCCGCCCCGTGCAGGGGCGCTCCGTGATCGCGGTCGTGATCGTGACGGTCGGGCTCTTCATCCTCATCGACGGCCTCGTCGAATGGAAATGGAGCGCGAACCAGCGGTTCATGCAAGCGCCGTTCGGCAACAAGATCTACCACCTCGGCAGCGTCCCGATCGCGCGCCAGGACCTGGGCACAATCGTCATCACGCTCGTCTCCGTGCTGGCGCTCTGGGCGTTCTTCCGCTTCACGAAGCTCGGCCTCGGCATGCGCGCCGGAGCGCTGCGGCCGGCCGCGGCGCGCCTCGTCGGCGTGCGCACGAACGCGCTGCTGGCGGTCGGCTGGGGCCTCGCGGCAGTCCTCGGCGCGGTCGCCGGCCTCATGACGGAGCCGGCCGAGTACGTCCTCCAGCCGACGCTAATGCAGCCGGTGTTGCTCTACGCATTCGCAGCCGCCGTGCTCGGCGGTCTCGAAAGCCCGGGCGGCGCGCTCGTCGGCGGCATCGCGCTCGGCATCTTCCTCAATCTCATCGGCCAGTACGTGCACTTCGTCGGTTCGGTGCTTCAACTGCCCGTCGCCTTCGCAGCGCTGCTGCTCGTCCTCCTCGTCAAACCGACGGGCCTCTTCGGCCACCGGACGGTGCGGAAGGTATGAGGCGCAGCGCCCCCGCACTCGTCGCCGTCGCGATCGCTGCCCTGTTCTTCGCGTTGCTGCCGTTCGGCCTCAGCGACTATCACCGCGGGCTCGCAGCCAGCGTTGCCGTCTACCTCATCGCCATTCTCGGCCTGAACGTCCTCACCGGATACACCGGCCAGATCTCGATCGGGCACAGCGCGTTCATGGCGATCGGCGGCTACACGACCGCGATCATGTCGCACTACCACAACACGAACCTGATCCTGACCTTGCCGCTCGCGTTCGCAATCACGTTCGGGTGCGGCGTGCTCGTCGGGCTACCGGCGTTGCGCCTGTCCGGCGTCTACCTCGCGCTCGCGACGTTCGCGCTCGCCGTTTCGATCCCGCAACTGCCGCTGAAGTTCTCGACGTTCACGGGCGGCAGCGCCGGCATCTCGGCGAGCAAGAGCGTCTCCAACACGTGGCTCTACGGCGTCTCCTGGTCGACGGCCGCGATCGCGTTCCTGTTCACCTGGCTCGTCCTCCGCGGGCGGACCGGCCGCGCCTTCCGCGCCATCCGCGACAGCGAGATAGCCGCCACCTCGTCGGGCGTCACCCTCGCGATCTACAAGACGCTCGCCTTCGGGGTCTCGGCCGCGCTCGCCGGTGTGGCCGGCTCGCTCTTCGTCCTGGTGACGAACGGCTTCGCGCAGCCGAACGAGTTCTCCGTCACGCTGTCGCTCAAGATTCTCGTCGGCGCCGCGGTGGCCGGCCTCGGGTCGCTCTGGGGCATCCTGTTCGGCGCGGCGTTCATCGCGCTCCTGCCCACGCTCTCGGCCTCGGCGCCGCTGATCGGGTCCGCCCATGGGCAGGACGTCGTTTTCGGCCTGTTCGTGATCGTCGTCATGATCCTGCTCCCCACCGGGGTGGCGGGCCTCGTCCCCCGCCTCCGCCGTATCCGGGTAAAGGCTTGACTCGTGGTTCAATTTTCCCTATCTAATCGGATCCAAGGACGTCATACTCGGTATCCGGCCTCGACGCCGGACAAGGAGCATAGGAGGGTTGATGGGTAGGAAGGGCAGATTCATGGCGGTTGTCGCCGGCTTCGCACTGTTCGCGTCGGTGGCCGCCACGGCCGCATTCGGCGCGCACCGTGCCACTCCGGGCGTCACGTCCACCACGATCACCATCGGCGGCACGTTCCCGCTCACCGGGGTGGCGTCGCTGTACAAAACGATTCCCGCGGCCGAAGGCGCGTACTTCGCCTATGTGAACGCACACGGCGGCGTCAACGGTCGGACGATCAACTTCAAGGTTCTCGACGACGCGTACGACCCGTCGAAGACGGTGCCGCTCACGCAGCAGCTCGTCGAGCAGGACGGCATCTTCGCCGACTTCGGGAGCCTCGGCACCGCGCCGAACCTCTCCATCTGGAGCTACCTGAACCAGCACAAGGTGCCACAGGTGCTCATCGCCACCGGCGACTCGTACTGGGGGTTCTCCGCGAAGAAGTACCCGTGGACGATCGGCTACCAGCCGGATTATCCGGGTGAGGGCAAGGTCTACGGCAAATACATCGCGGCGAACATGCCGAACGCGAAGATCGGCGTGCTCTATCAGAACGATGCATTCGGCAAGAACTACTTCGCCGGACTGCGAGTCGGCCTGGGCGCGAAGAAGAGCCAGATCGTCAGCTCGCAGTCGTACGACCCCACGCAGACGAGCCTGGTGCAGCAGATCCTCGCTCTGAAGGCGGCAGGGGCTGACACATTCGCGATCTTCGCTCTGCCCTCGCAGGCGATCACCGCGCTCGTGACGGCGACGAAGGTGGGCTGGACCCCGACGACGTTCCTCGGCAACGTGTCCGCCGACCCGGTCTTCATGAAGATCGCGGCCCAGAACGGGGCCAACGTCGACGGCGTCATCTCGACGAGCTACCTCGTCGATCCGACGCTCGCGTCGCAGGCCAACCTGCCGGGCGTGGCGCTGGCGAAGTCGATCATCTCGACGTACGCTCCGCCGCTCCTTCCTAGCCTGAACGCGGCAGATGCGAACGTCGTGTACGGGCTGGGCGCGGCGTGGACGTTCGTCTACGCGCTCAAGCAAGCGGGCAAGAACCCGACCCGTGCTGGGCTCATGAAGGCGCTGAAGAGCATGAAGAACGTCAAGGACCCGTTCCTCTATCCGGGCATCACGATGAATACGTCGGCGAAGGACAACTTCCCGACGGAGCAGGAGATCCTGGTCAAGTGGGCCGGCGGGGCGACCGGCGACTGGGCCGCCTTCGGGAAGCTGTACAACAACGTCCGCTAGTTCAGCGGACGTCGTCGTCATCGGTGGCGGCGCCCTCGGCGCCGCCACCGCTTTCCATCTCCGCCGCCTCGGCGTCGATGACGTCGTGCTGGTCGAGCGCGACACCCTCGCCGCCGGGTCGACGAGCAAGTCGGCCGGCGGCATCCGCGCGCAGTTCGCGGACGAGCTGAACATCCGCATCGCGCTGCGCTCGCTCGCCGAGTTCGAGGCCATGGACGAGATCGGGTTCCGCCGCGACGGGTATCTCTTCCTGCTCGACCGCGAAGAGGACGTCGCCGCCTTCCGCGACGCGCTCGCGCTGCAATGCTCGCTCGGCGTCCCGTCGCGCGAGCTCTCGCCTGCAGAGGCTGCGGAGCTCGTGCCTCAGCTCTCGCTCGACGGTATCCTCGCCGCGGCGTACTGCCCCTCGGACGGCTACGCGACGCCCGAGGCCGTGGTGCAGTGGTACGCGCGCGAGTCCGGCGCGACCGTGTTGCAGGGCTGCGCCGCGACCGCCATCGAGGTGCGCGGCGGGAAGATCGAGGCGGTCGAGACAACGGGCGGCCGCATCGCCACCGGCACGGTCGTCTGCTGCGCGGGCGTATGGTCGAAAGAGGCCGGCGCGCTCGCCGGCGTCGCGCTCCCGGTCGAGGGCGAGGCGCGCTCGATGTGGTTCACGCCGCAGGACGGCGGCCTGCCGGAGCGCGTGCCGTTGACGATCGACTTCAGCACCGGCTTCTACTTCCACCGGGAGGGGCCCGGCCTCGCGTTCGGCGGGCGCGAGCGCTCGCTCGAAGAGGTGGCGGAAACGGCCGCGCGGCGGCTGCCCGTGCTCGCCGACCTGCCCGTGCAGTCCACGTGGTGGGGCTGGTACGACGTGAGCCCGGACTGGAACGCCCTCGTCGGCGAGGCGGAAGAGCCGTCGCGGTTCCTGTACGCGACCGGGTTCTCCGGCCACGGCTTCCAGCAAGCGCCGGCGGTTGGCGAGCATCTCGCCGAGCTCGTCGCCGGGCGGGAGCCGACGCTCGACCTGTCCGCGTTCTCCGCCACGCGCTTCGCGCGCGGCGCCGAACGCCCTGAAGCCTTCGTCGTCTAGGAAGGCCAGCTGTGCGACGCGGGGCGCAGGTCGTACGCGCCGCCGTCGCGGCACTCGGGCGACCAGTACGCCGGCGTCTGGACACGTCGTAGCGGATAGATCCGCTGCGCGAAGAACGCCGCCATTGCCTGCGCCTCCGCCACGGACGCGCCCAGCCGTGTCGCGACGAACCAGATGGATTGCATGCCGTAGCAGTCGACCTGCGCTTCGTTCGTGTAGCCGAGCAGGTGGTACGACTCGTGCGCGACCGTCTCCACCGCCCAGATGATGTCGACGGCGGTCTTGCAGTCCGTCCCGACGCACGTGCGCGGGTCCCACCGCTGCGGTGCCTCGTGGAACCAGGCGAGGTACGTGCACTCGGCGGGCCGCATGAGGAAGTAGTCGAATGCGTGCCCGTTCGCGATCGGCGTCGCGCCGAGCACATAGGGGTCGGGGACCCCGGTCGGACCGCAGCGAACGGAGACGTCGCGATGACCGGTGAGCCGCTCGGCGACCGACTCCGCGATCGTCTCCTCCGGTGTCGCCGGACGCGCGAGCAGCACGCGGTCCTGTGGCGTCACCGGCCGCGCGGAGGCGGACGCCGTCGCGGCGAGGACGCCCGCGAGCGCGAGCATGACGAGCAGGAGGCCGGAGCGCACGCTCTAGGTATCGGCAAACGCCCCGGCGTCCGTGACCGGCGCCTGGCACGCGAATCGCTCACAGACGTAGACGGCAGGCTTGCCGTCCACGAGACCCTTGCCCGAAAGGAGGGGCACGTCGTCCGATGGTCCGAAGGCCACGACCGCGTTCGGGTCGAAGCCGCGCAGAGCGGCCCGCGCGACCTCGCTGCCGGGTGACCCGATCACGGCCACCTCGCGGGGCGTCGACAGGTAGAGGTCGAGAGCGCAGAGCGCCCAGCCGAACGCCGATGGCACGCGCGGCAGAGTGTCGCGCACGAGGCGCAGCACGCCGGCCGCGCGCCGTTCCAGGTCGTCCTCGCCCCAGATCCGCGCCAGGCGGATGAGGACGAACGCGAGCATCGAGTTGCCGGACGGGATCGGGTTGTCGTCGAGGTCCTTGCGGCGCGCCACGAGCTCCTCTCCATCGGCCGGCGTGAGAAAGAAGCCTCCGCGCTCCTTGTCCGAGAACCGCTCGACTGCGCGCA
>Ga0307373_10004621_pt1 | contig 23027 bp, 19 predicted proteins | sample OX2MG_FD_202534 | JGI IMG/M metagenome (GOLD analysis project Ga0307373, IMG submission 202534) | Soil microbial communities from Risofladan, Vaasa, Finland - OX-2 | ecosystem: Environmental > Terrestrial > Soil > Coastal area > Acid sulfate soil | place: Finland: Risofladan, Vaasa | collected... | reverse complement strand
GCGCGCGGCGTTTCGCTCGACGATCTGGACGCTCAAAGCGACGCACTGCGACTCGGCTTTGCCGCCGCGCTCATCGGCGCCGAGGTCACGCACTTCCGCCATCAGGCTGCGTTCGTCAGCACGATGCCGCTGGCGGTGGACGCACTGCATGCGGGCAAGCTCGTCGACTCGGCCGCCGCCGCCACGTGCATCCCCTGGGTCGAAGCGGGGTGTTCGGACGCTGGTGGCTACCGCCTTGGTTCCGCGATCCGATCGGGGTTGCCCGTGCGCGTCGCGCCATTCGACACCGAGCGACACACCAATCCGAACATCGCGGTCTTCGCTGCGTCGGGCCATGGCAAGAGCTTCGCCATCGGAACGCTCGTCCTCGAGGCTGCAGTCGCGGGTGTGAACTCCGTGATCGTCGACCCGGAAGGCGAGTACCGAGGTGTCGTCGAGGCGCTCGGCGGGCGCTATCTCGAACTGGCGCCGGGCACCGATGCTGCGGTGAATGTGTTCGAGGGAGCGGGGGACGAACCGGAGGAGGCGATTGCCGCGGTCGTCGATCTCGTGACCGTGCTGTGCGGCGACCGGCTCAGCGATGTCGAACGCGCCGTCGTGGATGCCGCCGCGCGCGACGCATTGCAGCGTGCGCAGAGCGAACATCGCCTGCCGCTGCTCGCGGATTGCCTCCCAACGCTGGATGCAGAGGCACGCCCGGTCGCGATGGTTGTGCGCCGCTTCTGCACGGGTGGCCTCGGCGCGCTGTTCAATCGCCCGACATCGCTCGCGGTCGATTCCGGCGTCTGCGCGATCTCGCTCCGCGACATGCCGCCAGAGCATGTCCCGGCGGCAACGCTGATCGTGGCGCGCTGGTTGTGGGACCTTGTCCGCCGCGATCGCCGGCGCCGTCACATCGTCTTCGACGAGGTTGGTGCGCTCTGCGTCCACCGTCCGTTGCGTGAGCTGCTCGTGCAGCTCGCGCGACGTTGCCGCAAGTACAGCGCGTCACTCGTCGTGGCCACACAGAACGCGCAGGACCTGCTCGGCAGCGATGAGGGCAGCGTAATCGCGACCAACTGCGCGCTCGTCCTCCTGGGCGGTCATCGCGCCGCGGAAACGATCCGAATGGAGCAGGCGTTCGGTCTCACGGAGCGGCAGCGGACCTTCCTCGAAACCGCATCTCGTGGCGAGTTCCTGCTGATCGCGGGGGACCGCCGCGTCGCGATGCGGATCGAGGTTCCCCAGGTCCATCGTGACATCCTGACGGGGGCAAACCACGTCCCAAAACCCCTTGACACCGGACACGGCGACTCGCAAGATATGGGGGCTCCCGACCGGCCGAGCCCCAAGATGTGGGATCATTAGGGTGATCCCACTCGCAGAGATTGGGGCCTCGAGCCCGCCAGGGCGCGGTCCTGCACACGTCTCCGCACAATGAAGCGCCCACCAGCTAGAAGAGGAAAGACCGTGGATCGATCCGCCTCCAAACCCCTCCCAGACGACGCTCACCACATCTCGATGGAACCGCCGTCGGGACGGCGCGCACCCCGCAAATCGGGGTCGGAGCACGCCCGGGTGAGCAGCAAGGTGGAGATCGAGGCAGGCGGTATCCAGGTCGAGCGCAAGTTCACGCACGAGGGTGTGCATCCCTTCGATGAGGTGACGTGGGAAACGCGCACCGCAGCCATTGGGAACGAGAAGGGCGAGACGGTCTTCGAGCAGAAGGACTGCGAGATTCCAACGTTCTGGTCACAGATGGCCACAAACGTCGTCGTCAGCAAGTACTTCCGCGGCAAGCTTGGCACGCCGGGTCGCGAGACCAGCGTCAAGCAGATGATTTCGCGCGTCGCGGACACGATCGCGAAGTGGGGCCGGGAGGGGGGCTACTTCGCAACCGAGACCGACGCCCAGGCGTTCCAGGACGAGCTCACACACCTGTTGCTGCATCAGAAGATGAGCTTCAACAGCCCGGTGTGGTTCAACATCGGTGTCCCAGGAAGCAAGAATCAAGCATCGGCGTGCTTCATCAACAGCGTCGAGGACACGATGGAGTCCATCCTGACGCTCGCCAAGACCGAGGGAATGCTCTTCAAGTACGGCAGCGGCACGGGGACAAATCTCTCGACGATCCGCTCCGCGACCGAGTCGCTCGCCGGCGGCGGCACCGCCAGCGGGCCGGTCTCCTTCATGAAGGGGTTCGACGCTTTCGCGGGGGTCATCAAGAGCGGAGGCACGACGCGGCGTGCCGCCAAGATGGTCATCCTCAACGCGGACCATCCCGACGTCGAGGAGTTCGTCACCTGCAAGGTGAGCGAGGAGCGCAAGGCGTGGGCGCTCATCGAGGCCGGCTACGACAGTTCCTTCACCGGTGAGGCGTACGCGTCGGTCTTCTTCCAGAACAGCAACAACTCCGTGCGCGTCACCGACGAGTTCATGCGTGCTGTACAGGACGACCGCGACTGGCACCTGCGCGCGGTCACGGATTCGAACCGCATTCTCAAGACCGTGAAGGCTCGCGAGTTGATGCGGCTCATCGCGGAATCCGCATGGCAGTGCGGCGATCCCGGCATGCAGTACGACACGACCATCAACGACTGGCACACGTCGGCCGCGACGGGGCGCATCAACGCGAGCAATCCGTGCAGCGAGTTCATGTTCCTCGACGACACGAGCTGCAACCTGGCCTCGATCAACCTCACGCGGTTCCTCAACGACGACGGCTCGATGGACATCGAGGCGTACAAGCACGCGATCCACATCTCGATCACCGCTCAAGAGATCCTGGTCAGCAACGCCTCATATCCGACCGAGAAGATCACGAAGAACAGCGAAGACTTCCGTCCCCTCGGTCTCGGCTACGCGAACCTCGGCGCACTGCTCATGGCGCGTGGCGTGCCATACGATTCTCCGCAGGGCCGCGACCTCGCCGCCTGCCTCACCTCGATCCTCACCGGCGAGGCGTATGCCCAGTCGGCGCGCATCGCTCGCGAGATTGGCGCCTTCAACGGCTACGCGGTCAACCGCCAGCCGATGCTCCGCGTCGTCGGCAAGCATCGCGAGGCCGCGTACAACATCCCGACCGACAACGTCGAGGCCGACCTCATCGGCGCCGCCCGGCATGCGTGGGACGAAGCGCACGAGCTTGGTGCCCGCCACGGATATCGCAACTCGCAGGCAACCGTGCTCGCACCGACCGGCACGATCAGCTTCATGCTCGACTGCGACACCACGGGCGTCGAGCCGGACATCGCGCTCGTCAAGTACAAGAAGCTTGTTGGCGGCGGGATGCTGAAGATGGTGAACGGCACCGTGCCTGCAGCATTGCGCCGGCTCGGCTATGGCGAGACGGCGATCGGCGACATCATCGCCTACATCGACGCCAACGACACCATCGAGGATGCGCCCACGCTGCGCGATGAGGATATCGCCGTCTTCGACTGCGCGTTCACACCGCAGAACGGCAAGCGCTCCATCTCGTGGCAGGGTCACCTCCGGATGATGTCGGCGGTGCAACCGTTCATCAGCGGCGCCATCTCCAAGACGGTGAACATGCCGACCGAGGCGACCGTCGAGGACATCGAGCGCGCGTATACCGACGGCTGGAAGCTCGGCCTCAAGGCGGTTGCAATCTACCGCGACGGCAGTAAGCGCAGCCAGCCGCTTGCGACCAGCATCGACAAAACCACCGGCCACAAGACCCAGATCGTTGAGCGCCCGCTCCGCAAGCGCCTGCCCGTCGAGCGCACCGCACTCACACACAAGTTCGAGGTCGGTGGACACGAGGGCTACATCACCGTCGGTCTCTACGAGGACGGCACACCTGGCGAGATCTTCCTGCGCATGGCCAAGGAAGGCTCGACGGTCAGCGGTCTCATGGACTCGTTCGCCACCGCCGTGTCCCTCGCGCTGCAGTACGGGGTCCCGCTACCGGCGCTCGTCGACAAGTTCTCGCACACACGCTTTGATCCACAGGGCTTCACGCGGAATCCCGAGATCCCGATTGCCAAGTCGGTGATGGATTACATCTTCCGCTGGCTCGCATCTCGTTTCCTGCCGCAGGAGGAGCGTGATCGCCTCGGCATCATTCGCCGCGAGCCGGACGGCAGCGCCTCCGCAGCATCGGACCTCGCAGACTTCGGCACCGAGCCGGCCGTTGCCCCAGTTGTGGTGGCGGCTCCCACCGCGGCACCGGCCGCGACGGCGCGCAAGGCGGCCACGCCGATTTCCCCGCTCAGTGCCGGGGCGTTCATCAACCAGGAGGACGCGCCGACGTGCAGCGACTGCGGCAGCCTCATGGTGCGCAACGGCGCCTGCTACAAGTGCCACAACTGCGGAGCCACGAGCGGCTGCAGCTAATTCCCGAGAACCTCCTCCCCTCTCGCCCGGGCCGCCTTCGAGACGTTTTGGAGGCGGCCCTCTTTATTGCCGCTAGGAAGCGAGCGGGGTTCACCGGCCGCGGGGTCCGGACTTCGCACGACGAGCCAAGGCGCGACTCGCGGCCTGGGTTGAAACGGCTCCGACAGCAGTGAGGCTTGCGAGGCGATCGTCTTCCCCGGCGGCAGCATCACATGGTCAGGTCAGAGTTTGGCCACCCGTCTTCCCAGAAGCGGCAGCGCGCGCCGCGCGTACACTCTCGGCATGCGCGGCAGAGCCTCGGCGAGGAGAGGGAACGCTGCCGCACCGGTGCGCACCGGCTCGTCGGTCGCATCAATCCCTGTGCCGGCAGGCCAGCTTGAGGTCGGCATCGACCACCCACGAGTCGCGGGCGTCTGGCGCTTCGAGACTGCTGCCCCGTCGCTGCTCACGGTCGACTTTCTCGCCGCGGATCCCATTGATGTGGCGGGTGGCATCGCCATCGAACGAGGTATTTGCGACGACTTCATCCCACCGCCGCGTATCCGGGTGAGCATCAACGGGGTTGAACACGAGGTCGTCAGCAGCGCCGAGCCCGTACTCGAACGCAACTACTCGCGACCCGACCACCAGACGGCGTACGTGGCCGACCGATGGGGCACGGCATTCAACGAGGCCCGGCTGCGGCAGTGTCGCAGGCTCCTGGAGGGGATCAGCGGTGAGGTCTGCGACGTTGGCTCCGGTTACTCCATGGTGTGGCACAGCGGGCCCTGGCCCTTCACCGTACACGCGTTCGATCGCGATCCGGCAGCGGTGGCTGCGCTGCAGCAAAGAGGCGTGGATTCGCGCTTTGCCCCAGCGGACGAGCCGCCCTTCGAAAAGGGCAGGTTCGATGCCGTCTACGCCGGCGAGATCATCGAGCATCTCACCGAACCTCAGGCAGCGCTGCGCCGCTGGGTGGAGCTACTCAAACCCAATGGGAGGCTGATTATCACAACACCGAACCGCCGCCATTTGTTGACTCGAGTTCGGGGTTTCGAACTGGTGGAGAATCCGGAGCACCTCTTCGAGTGGGACTTAGGTCAGCTGCGTCGAGCGGTTGTCAGGGCCGGCGCCGAGGTCGACACGGCCGAAGGCTTGATCCAGCAGATACCCGTGTTCATCCCCGGCAGGGGGTGGCGCGATCTCACGCCGACGTTGCTGCATCACATGCCCCACACTCCGCGATGGTTCGTGCGCGCCATGATCGACGCTGGGCGCTGGGCACCGTCACTCGCATACAACCTCGCCTTGGCGGCTCACCGCACCCGGTGAGCGTGATGGCTCACACACCCCCGCCCGAGCCCCAGCGGCCGCCCCAACATGCGAAGGGTCGATGATCGACCCATCAGCTGCGCACTGTATTCCAACGAGTTGATCACGCATCGGCAAGGATTCGTCGGTGTGGCCGGACAACAGCATCGGCGATCCGAGCAACCACCGATGGAGAGGGTGACCATCGCTCGCAGGAATGATGGCCGCGGACAGCTGATTCCTGAGAACCTCCTCCCCCCTTGCCCGGGCCGCCTCGAGTCGTTTGGACGCGGCCCTCTTATTCGGAGGTGAGAGCGACGTCCGCGTCGTGACCGTGGCATCGCGGCATCATTGTGGGTATGCGCTCGAAACAGCAACGTCCGCATGAAGAAGCCGGCGCGACGCAGCCTCTCTTTCAGGGATTCAGCGCATCGACGTTTGAGTGGTTCGCGGGACTCGAGCACGACAACTCACGTGAGTATTTCAAGGCGGCGCGTGATCGGTACGAGGCGGACGTGCGAGTCCCGTTCACACTCATGCTGCAGGAGTTGAGCGGGACGTTCGGCGGCACCGTCCACGTGTTCCGGCAGCAGAACGATATGCGCTTTGCGCCTTCGACTCCCTTCAAGACGAGAACGTACGGCGTCCTCGACTTCGAGGCGCCGGTGAGAGCTCGGCTCTATGCGGACATTTCCGCGCGCGGTCTCTACGCCGGCGCGGGATACCACCGCCTCGCATCCGATCAGCTGCGCCGGTACAGAGACGCAGTCGTCGACGCGCAGCCCGGCGCGCGTCTGACAGAGGCGCTCGTCGCAACACGGCGGGCCGGTCTTGAGCTCATCAGCGACAGCATGACCTCGGTGCCTCGCGGATTCCCGCGCGATCACCCGCGAGATGAGATGCTGCGATTCCGGTCGCTCCTCGCGGGACGCCTGACAGCCGGCACATCGCGCGTCGGTCGTGACGACGCCGTCGGTCACGTCGCCGGCACATGGCGCGCTGCTGCGCCGCTGACGAACTGGCTCGATGAGCACGTCGGGGCCAGCATGGCGGCGCTGCATTGCGAACCGATCGGTCAGAGCGTTACGACCGCGCCCCCGTCATGAGTCGCTCACGGTCGAACAGCGCGGACACGAACCGATACCCGACGACGTCGAGCACCAGCAGCAGCACTGCGAAAAAGACGACGAGCCGCGGCGTGATCTGAATGACGTCGTAGGCGATGAACGCAGTCACCACCGCCGAGGGGACGCTAGCGAGGACGCCGAGCTGCTGCGCGACGCGGATCTCGCTCACTCGCGTGGAGATCGCCATGCCAAGCCAGATGGCCCAGCCGGCGATGAGCGGCGTGAACAGCACCTGCGCAATCAGATCCGGCACCTGGAACGCCGCCGATGCGACCGCGGGGTGTGCGAACAGCGCGATGCACGCGAGGAACAGGCCAAACACCGAGTACGAGATGAACAGCGAAGGGATGAACGCCGCGAGCGCCTTCCCAAGCAGAAACTCCTCGCGGCGAATCGGCGTCGTGAGCACCGGCTCGAGCGTGCCCTGCTGGCGCTCTCCGACCACCGAGTATGCGGCGACCGTCGCCGGCACCAAAGCCGGAATGCCAAGCAGGTAGGCCAGCGGGTCGCCGTTGAGGAGGCCACCCGCTCCCGACGACGACAGTTCGAGCAGTGCGATCAGTGGGGGGATGACAAAGATCAGGGGGAGGACCGCCATGGTGACCACGATGGATCCGTTGTGCCGGAACTCGCGCAGTTCCTTGCGAAAGATCGCGCCGATGCGTCGCGCGCTCAGCTTCACGTGCGGCCCGCCTCCCGGTCCTCATCGATCAGCTGGAGATACACGTCCTCGAGCGAGTGCTGCGACTCGCTGATCGACAAAACGTCCGCGCCGGCCGCTACGAGCGCTCGCGTCACCGCCGGTGCCGCAACGGTGGCGTCGGTGACGTCAAGCACGTACGTCGCAGCGATATCCTGACGCCAGGCACCCGCGCCCGGAAGGCCCGCGAACACATTGCCGGCGTCGGCGAGCGGAACGAGCGTTCTCACCGTGAGCGTCTTGGAGAATAGCCGCTCACGCAGCTCGTCGGGACGGCCGATCGTGCGCAGCGTGCTGTTGAGGATCGCGACTCGATCGCAGAGACGCTCGGCCTCCTCAAGGCGATGCGTGGTGAGGAAGATCGTCACGCCGCGCTTGCGCAGCTCGTCGATCAACTCGTGGACATCTCGCGCGGCGACCGGATCCAGTCCCGCCGTTGGTTCGTCGAGAAACAGCACCTCCGGGTCGCCGAGCAACGCCCTCGCGAGCGCCACACGCTGTCGCAGACCTTTGGACAGCGTGCCGCAGGCATCGTTGGCCCGGTCAGCAAGATTGACCGCGTGGAGTGCGAATTCGATACGGTCCTTCGAGTTTGATGCTTCGTACAGGTCGGCGAAGCACTCGAGGTTCTCGCGCACGCTGAGCCGGAGGTAGAGCCCGGGCGACTCCGGCATGATCGCGATCCTCCGGCGGATGTCGACGCCGTTCTCGGGGAGGAGCGGAATGCCGGCGACGGTCGCCGTCCCCGACGACGGCGCGATGAGCGTCCCGAGTGTGCGCACCGTCGTCGTCTTGCCGGCACCGTTGGGGCCGAGAAACCCGAACACCTCCCCGCGTCCCACCTCGAAGGAGACATCCTCGAATGCAAGGCGATCGCCGAATCGCTTCGACAGATGCTCCACCGTGAGCGCTGGGACGCCGCTACCGCCGGACAGCGGAACAGCCGTCATCCGGTACCGGCGCGGGCGGGACGCGAGCGCGCGAGTGCGAGCCTCCGCAGCGACTGGTGAACGACGAGCACGAAGACCGCAAGCTCGACGAGCCAGAGCACGGCCGCCACAGCGAGGTCCGCTTGTGCATACACGAACGATCCACGGCTCAACCCTCCCAGAAGGCTCCACGTCGTTGCTGCGAAGAAGAGCGCAAACGCAAGGCCCGGCCAGCGCTTCTCTCTGCCGTATGCCCACGCCAACCACAGCAGGAACAACACCGCGACCCCGGCTGATATCGCCAACGGGTCAATCTGACCCGTCACGACTGCTTGCCATGCGGCGGCGGTGAAGCCGGGGTCGCTGGTGACGATGTTCGACCTGACCTGGTCGAGGCTCACGAGCAATGTCATGGCCGTGGCCAGCTCCAGCATCGCGCCGAGGCACATGAGTTGAACGACCGCAAACACCGACCGGTTGGTGCGAGGCACGCGCGGACGCACACGCATGACGATCGCACCGGTCAGCAGGTCGATGCACTCCGCGGCTCGCAGACGGCGCTGGTCACTTCTCGCGCCGGCCATCAGCACCGTCAGCATCTCCGCTTCGTGCTCGCGCCGGAAGGCGCGTGGGTAGCAGCGGAGCCAGCGGCGATATCCGCGCTCGAGCGCGGCGGAATCGCTCATAGCGCTACCCCGCCTGCGGGCCCGAGCCGCGCGAGTGCAGTCGCCGCGTTGGACTGGACCCGTGCCGCCTCGGCGGCGAGCTGCATGCATCCTTCGAGCGTCAGCCGGTAATAGCGGCGCAGCCGATTCTCGACGATCTCCTCGCGGTCGACGGTGATCAACCCGTCGATACGCAGACGGTCCAGCGCCGAGTACAGCGTGCCGGCGCGCAACCGCACACGCCCGTCCGAGATCTGCGCAACATCCGAAATGATGCCGTATCCGTGCTGACTGCCAGCCGCGAGCGCTGTGAGGATGAGGAAGGTCGCCTCCTGCATCGTGCGCTTGCTCACGTCAGCAGTATATATCGCCCAACTATCGGTTGCCGGGCCATGCATCGGGCGTTGCCGCCCCCGGGATGGCGCGGGGGCGGCTCATGTCGTGGCCGACGTTTGCGGCGGGCGTCAGACGCCGGCTTGCAGGTCGGCCTCGAAACGCTCCCGGATCCTGCGCCGCCGGCGCGCCACGCGGGAGCGGCGCGCGAGGCGGATGCGATCGAGGTTCGGAGTAATCGTCATCGCGGTGGCGAGCGCTCCCGTGGTGCCTGCCGCTAGGCCGGCGTTCAGCAGCATTGTTGCCGTTGTCATGTCGTTGCCTCCGTCGGGGTGGGTTGATATCGACCTTCCCGAGATTGACGACGGCGCGTCGGAATTTCGTCTGCGAGTGCTCAGAGTTGCCTGAGAGATTGGCGGTGCGTCACTAACTGTCGACGTGCACGTATCGCGACCCTCGTGACCACGACGCCGCGGCCGCGATCAGCGATGCCGCGGCAGCGAAGATGAACGCGGTGGCCAGGCCTGAGTGAAAGGGACCCGAGATCAGATTGGGAAAGAACGAATGCCCTGTGAGCGCCGCACGGTTTGCGGGCGAAAGGTGTGAGAGCACGTTTGATCCCGCAAGTGTCTGGATGGGGTTGTATCCGAGGAATGCCGCGAAGAGAATCGATACCGGAGGCAGGTCGCCAACGTGCGCGGCAACCGCTGACGGGACGCCGTGCATCATCAATCCCTGCGTCAGAGTCGTGGGCAGCGTCGCCGACAGCCCGACGATCATCAGCGTGAAGAAGATGCCGATTGAGAGCACCTGGGCGGAGCTCTGGAACGTGGCATTCATGCCGCTGCCCGCGCCGCGGTGTCGCGCAGGGAGGCTGTTCATGATCGCCGCGCGGTTCGGGGCAGCGAAGGCACCCATGGAAAGCCCGCAGAGCAGCAGGATTATGGCAAACCCCCAGTAGTTGAAGTCGACGGGGAGGAACAGCAGGAGCATGAAACTCGTTGCCGCGCCGGTCATTCCCCCTGTCGCCAGATAGCGCGCACCCAGTTGATCGGACAGGTACCCAGACACCGGCCCGGCGAGCAGGAATCCTGCGGTCAGTGGCAGCATCAGGATGCCGGCGTACAGCGGTGTCTGCGCGAAGCTGTAACCGTGCTCGGGGAGCCAGATGCCCTGCAGCCAGATGATGAGCATGAACATGAGGCCGCCTCGGCCGATGGCGGACAGGAGCGTTGCGAGCGTGCCGAACGTGAATGCCTTGATCCTGAACAGGGCGAGCCGGAACATCGGCTCGGACACATTCGACTCGATGATCCCGAACGCAGCCAGCGACGCGACGCCGACGCTCAGCAGCGCAAGGACGGGAGCGCTGGTCCAGCCCATGCTCTTTCCGTCCGCCGGCTCGATGCCGTACGTGATCCCGATCATGATGAGAACCAACCCGACGGCGAACGTGATGTTGCCGCTCCAGTCGATCGTCGCCCGGTGACGCTGCCCGAGCTCCTTGAGGTTGCGATACGACCAAACGGTGCCGAACAAGCCGAGTGGCACAGACACCAGGAAGACGAGGCGCCAGTCGATGGCGCCAAGCGCACCGCCGAGGATCAGCCCGATGAACTGTCCGCTGATCGCGGCAATGTTGTTGATTCCGAGCGCAAGGCCGCGCTGGTTCGACGGGAACGCGTCGGTGATGATGGCGGCGGAGTTCGCGATGAGAAACGCAGCTCCGACACCCTGAAGAAGACGGCCGATAATGAGCCAGAGCGCACCTGCCTGCGCGGTGAGCGGGTCGACCGTCAGCACCAGCGACGCCGACGTGTAGATGACGAATCCGAGGCTGTACATGCGGACTCTGCCAAACATGTCGCCGAGGCGTCCCAGACTCACCACCAGCACACTGCTCACGATCAAATATCCAAGGATCATCCAGAGCAGGTAGAAGCTGTTTCCCGGTGCCAGTGGGTTCAGCTCGATGCCGCGAAAGATGTCCGGCATCGCGATCAGCATGATCGACGAGTCGATCGTCGCAAGCATCACCCCGATCGTCGTGTTCGACAGGACCACCCATTTGTATCGAGGAGAGATCGCGGGCGGGGTGGGTGTGACGGTGGTGGCCGTGCTCACGAGTCGGCGATCCTGTTGATGATGCCCGTCGCAGCGGACAGCAGCCGTCGTTCGCTGACCGAGAGCGCCTCGAGTTGAGCATTGAGCCACGCGTAGCGGCGGCGCCGTGTCTCCGCGATGAGCGCGGCACCAATCGGTGTGGCGACGAGGATGACCTTGCGACCGTCGTCCGGGTCGCCGCGTCGTTCGACAAAGCCCCACTCCGCGAGTGCGTTCACCGTCTGGTTCATCGACGGCGGTGTGACGTGCTCGTGATCACTGAGCTCGCGCAATGTCCGCGGACCATCCTTGACCAGATGGGCCAGCACCGCGCGATGCGAATCACCGATTTGGTCGTCGGCCTTCTCGGCGCGGAGACGCCGGTACAGGCGGGTGACCGCCGTGGAGAAATCCGAATCGAGCTCCCCGGCGCTGGAGCCGTCGACGACCGGCCTTGGAGCGCGCTGCATATCGTTAGGTTACCAAATTAGGCTACCTAACGCCACTCGATCTCACTGCGGGGGTGTGCAGAGTTCGAAACTCGGTTGTCTCAGTGTTGTTCGGACCCACCGATGTCTCGATTGCATGCTTCGACCGCTTGTACCGTGAGGCTAGGAGCAGCCCAGGCATCTGCTGCACTCGACAATGAGGAAAGGGCTGTGCAACGCACGTCGCGACTGGGTTGGTCTTCCCGGGATATCCCGTTCTGGGTGAGCGGCGCGGGTTATGCGCTCCTCACCTGTGGGGTGCTGATCGCACTCGTCGCCCTGCATGGCTGGTCGAATCAGCAGGAGGCCGCCGCGCAAGCGGTGAGCTCGCTTCGGACAGCCGTCGCCCTGGAAGAGGAGGGTGTCCTCGATACCGTGGACACGAGGATGGCAATGCAGGCCGATGTGTTCGCCGCGCTGACGACTGTCCAGCTTGCCGATGCGACCGACGCGGCACTCCCCTCCATCACTCGCATGACACATGACTATCAGGCGGCGGTCTCCATCGAGCTGGCGAGCATCCGCGCCGGCGGTTCGCAATCAGCCGCCGATATCTACGCGCAAGTCGGCGCGCTTCGATATGCGCCACTGAGCGGCGCCTTGGCTCAGGAATCGCGTGACGAAGCCGATAGCGCGTCCCGCGGCGTGACCATTGCCTTTGTCGCATCGATCGCCATGGTCATCGGGTCGGGTCTCCTCCTGTTCGTCTTCGCGTTGATCGCACGCCGGCGCCGGCGCCGGAGTCTCGCCATCGAGGCGAAGGCGGATCAACTCGCTCACGAGTCGCGCATTGCAGCCACGCGCGCGGAGACGTTTCGCGCGCTGTTTGACGAGAACCCGCAACCGATGCTCGTCACGCGCCTTCCGGCGGTCCATATGGAACGAGGCGACCTGCGATTTCTCGCTGTCAACAACGCCGCGCTCGAGATGTACGGGTACACTCGCGCGGAGTTCCTCAGCCTCAATCTCGGTGAGATCCGTCCGCCCGAAGATCGCGGTCAGTTGCTGAGCAACCTGACCGCGGTGCGCGGGGGACGCACCCACTTCGCGGGCATTCGTCATTGCACCAAGGATGGACGCACCCTCGACATCGAGGTCGACACTCGAGAGACGATCTTCAATGGCGAGAACGCGATGATCATCTGCCCGAACGACGTTACCGCTCGCATTCGGATGCGTCGCGACCTCGAGCATCAGGCGCTCCACGACGCGCTCACGGGCATGCCGAATCGGTCGCTTTTCAGCGACAGGTTGCTGCATGCTCACCAGCGACTCGAGCGCAGCGGCGGGTACTACGCGGTGCTCATGCTGGACCTCGACAATTTCAAGACGGTCAACGACAGTCTCGGACACTCGGCGGGCGACGATCTGCTGATCCGCGTGTCCGAGCGTCTCACTGCGAGCGTCGGCCTCGGAAACACGGCTGCGCGGCTCGGCGGCGATGAGTTCGCCATCCTGTTCGAGGATCTCGCGGAGCCGAATGAGGCGCCTGCAGCGGCGGAACAGCTGCGCGCCGCACTCCGAGCTCCATTCGTCATCGCGGGACGATCCGTGACTGTGACAGCCACCATCGGCATCGCCAGCTCAATCGGTGCGGATGCGGCCGCCGACGTGTCGCGCAACGCGGATGTGGCCCTCTACGTCGGCAAGGCTGACGGCAAGGATCGCTGCGCCGTGTTCACAGACTCGATGTATGTCTCGACGCTCGAGCGGATGACCCTCGAGCAGGATCTGCGCGCGGGCATCGGACGCGGTGAGCTCCTGCTCCTGTACCAGCCGAAGGTCGACTCACAGACCGGCAGGCTTGCCGGCGTTGAGGCACTGGTGCGATGGAATCATCCCTCACGGGGCCTCATCGCTCCGGACGCGTTCATTCCGATCGCTGAGCAGAGCGGGCTCATCAACGACCTCGATACGTGGGCGTTGACGGCCGCGTGCCGGCAGGCGCAACTATGGGCGGAGGCCTGCATCGATCCGGTGCCAGTTGCGGTGAATGTCTCGGGTCGCAGCCTTGTCACCTGCAAGCTCCTTGAGCGTGTCATCGACGCGCTCAAGCACACCGGGCTCGACCCGCGCCTGCTCGAGCTCGAGATCACGGAAAGCGCCGCGGTCCCACAACAGGGCGAGGTGCTCGGGTTGCTGCAGGCGATTCGCGACCTTGGCGTGCGCGTCGCGATCGATGACTTCGGGACAGGGTATTCGGTGCTGAGCCGGTTGCTGAAGTTTCCGGTGGACACCATCAAGATCGATCTCACCTTCACTCGCGCGATCGTTGCCGAGCATCAGCCGGCGCCGATCGTTGACGCCATGATCGCGATGGGCCTCAGTCTCGGACTGAAAGTCGTCGCAGAAGGCGTGGAGACCGAGGTGCAGCGACGCTACCTGGCGACCCGGCACTGCACCGAGTTGCAGGGGTATCTCATCAGCCGGCCCGTCGCTCCAGAGGAGATCGTCGCGCGCTTCGCACGCGCGAAACGCCCCGCGGCGACGGCGTCACTGATCACCGCTCGGGTGTGAGGAACGCTCGCAAGCACACGTGAGGGGCCGCCCGAAGGCGGCCCCTCAGGGTGTCAATCAGCGTTGGTCAGGCGGCTGGGCAGGGGTTGTTCGGCAGGTTGTTCTGGTAGTCGTTGAACGAGTACGACACACTGCCGGCCGCGCCCGAATACGCGACCTTGAGCAGATGACCGTACTGCTGGTGTGCACCGAAGTTATTGGTGCTGAAGCCCGGGTAATTCTGTCCGACCGTCCAGGCGCAACCGCCGAGCGCGTGGCCGGTGGAGTAGAAGGGATAGAACTGCGCCGGTGTTCCGTCGTCCGTCGGCGGAATGATCGTGCAGCCCGCACCCGTGCTGGTGTCGCAGGTGCCGAGGTTGTCCTCGATAGCCGGGAGGTCCGTGTTGAATCCAACCGACGAGTAGTTGGTGTCGTAGTGAGCTCCCGTGAGCGGACTCGTGAAGATGAAGTTGGTCGGCCGGCTCGAGCTGCCGTTCGGCCAATCCGCAAGATACGAGGTCCCGTCATAGCCGACGTTCGATCCCTCGCAACCGCCGATCTTGATGAGGCTCGACGCGGAAGGTGCCCAGCACCCGAAGTCATCGCCGTCGTTCGGCTCGGCGTTCTTGCCGACGCCCTCATGACCGAGGCACGAGCCTGTTGTGGAATCGACCTTGCTGCAGTAATCGAAGTGCCCGACCTCCGTGTCCATTGCGACGTTGTAGGTCGCAGCCGCCCACGGCACAGTCGTCTGCGGACTGGACGTCGCATACATCGGATGGAAGTCGTACGGAATGTTCTTGCATTGCGTCGAAGGGCTCGGGGCGAACTTCACCTGGCCGAAGCCGTTGGAAGCGCTCGCCGTCATCGAACCTGACGAGCCATTGGTTGTGTCCTTCACGACCGCCTGCAGTCCGTGCGGGGTGTCATGCAGGTTGACGGTGAATGCGTCACCCTGATTCAGGAACTCCACCTTGGCGGGGTTCGGGTTGCCCGACGCCGCGGGGGTGAACTGCACCGGGTTCGGGGGGCCCTGCGGCTTGCCGCTGTGCGTCAGGTACGCGAAGTTGACGTACTCCTCGCCGACGACGCTCTCGCAGGTCGAGTTCAACTGCTCACCGGTGAGCGAGTTCAGCGCGAGGCTGTCGATGGTCAGTGCGACGCACCACTGCGTAGCCGAGCAGCTGAAACCGTTCCACTGCTGGACGTATCCCGGCGGATAGAACTGGAGCTCCATGTACGCGGTCCCAGGGTGGTACGGGCTCTTGGCAGGGTTGACGATGTTGGCGTTGCTGTCGGGCACGCACGAGTTCACGAGCTCGGGGTACGACTGCGAGTCGCACATCGCCATCCCGAACCAGAAGGCCGCGGCGTACTCAAAGGTGTAGACGTGCTTGCCGGCGACATTCGTCGCCGTCGGCTCCACCGGCAGTTGGCCGCTGTACTGCATCTGGTTCCCTGAGCCGGACTTGTTGGAATAGAAGAGCACGCTCGGCTCATCGTGACCGACGTAGTGACCGAAGACCTCGTCCGATTGGTTCACCTCGGTGCAGAGAAAACGATTGCTGTTGCTGCAGTCGATGTGACTCGGCGCGTTCGATGCCGCCGAGGATGCCGACGATGTGATCCCTCCACCGGCCAGAGCCGCCGGGATTGCCAGCGCCGCCACGGTGAGCGGCGCGAAGAGACGCCATCGCGGATGTCGCATTCGCTTCCTCCATGGAGCGGTCTTCTACAGGAACCGGATGCCAGCCCCCTCCGGGAACGTCCACTCCCACGCTCTCGAGTGAGCAAACCGTAGCAGCCGGTACGACGGGTTGCAACCACGCATCGGAGGACGCCGGCCGGTGCGAATGTATGAGCCACGAGCAATGGTGACCCGGCTAGCCGCCGCAACCGGTGGGTCGTTGGGAGGGGTCGTGCGGCCGCGAGGCATCGAGCATGGCGGCGCGACGTGCATCGATCCGATCGCTGAGGAGCAGGATCGTGCTTCCGGCCGCCACTGAGACCACGAGACAGCCGACCCACAGCCATCCCTCGCCGAGATGCTGGAGCGTCACTGTGCCGACGATCGGCGCCACGAATGCCGCAGCACCGAACGCCGTTCCGAAGACGCCGTTGTAGCGGCCGCGGAGGTGCGCCGGTGCCAGATCCGCGACCAGCGCCGAACCCACGGCGTTGAACGCGACCTCGCCGAGTGTCCAGACCAGGACGGTTGCCGAGTACGCGAGCGTCGACCGCGCGAAGACGGTCACGAAGAACCCCAGGCCAAGCATCACGGACCCGCCGGCGAACACGTGGACGAGACGCTGTCGTGCCAGCCATCCAATCGTCAGCGGTTGCAGGACGATGACAGCTGCCGGGTTGACGACGTATGCGAGCCCGTACGCAGCCGGGCCGAGTCCGTGGATGCTCATCACGAGAGGCAGCGTCACGAACGACTGCATGTAGACGATGCCGGTCACGAACGCCGATGCAGCCAGAGCCATGAGCAGGCGATCGGCGAGCACGTCGGCGTAGCCGCCACCCTGCTCGCCGTGGCGCTCCGGGCGCGTCTCCGGTACGCCGACCGCGACGACAATCGCGAAGCCGACGCACGTGATGGCGTCGAGCGCGAAGAGAAACCAGTACGAGTGCTGTGCGAGGAACCCGCCGGCGACCGCCGCGACGCCGACACCGATGTTGAGACCCCAGTACAACAGTCCATACGCTCGCGGACGATCCGCCGTCGGTACCACGTCCGCGACGAGTGCCGCGACCGCCGGGCGGTACAGATCGATCGCGAGGCCGCAGACTGCCGCGGCGATTCCGATGACCGCGACGGTCGGCGCGAGTCCAAGCACGATGAACCCGGCCGCCGAGCCGGTCATCCCGAGCATGATCGTGAAGCGCCGGCCGATCCGGTCGGCGAGCATGCCACCGAGTGGCTGCGAGACAAACGACCCCGCGCCGAAGCATGCGATCAGCAGACCCGCGGTGCCGATCGAGATGCCGCGGCCGCGGACGAGATACAGCGCCAGGAACGGCTCAACGACATAGCCGAGCCTGTTGATGACGGTGCCGATCCAGACGAACCAGAACGCACGCGGCAATCCGCCGCCGTGACGCGACAACCACACACGTGGTCCACGCGCGGTCGGCAGTGGACCGATTGCCGGAGCCGACATCGAGGTGACACTAGCAGCGGCTGCACAATCCCAGGGTCGACGACGCGCTACGACCGTTGTCGATGACCGGCCACGCCCCGAGCCTACTTGTCGAGTGCCCGCTCCTTGTTCACAGTGCGCGCCGCAATCTCCTCGGCAAGGTCCTCCGACTTCCCGCGCTCCTCGAGACCCTCCTTGATGTGCTCGTACTGTCGCTCACGCTTTGCCGACCAGGCCTTCACCGGCATCGCTGGGTCCTCCTGCACTGCACCGCACTGCTTGATCAAAGAGGATGCAACGCGGTACCAGAGGTGTCAAACGCGCGTCGCGCTCGCGGGATCTCTCCTCGAGGACGCCGCCCGAGACAGCGGCTGTGTCCATACCGGGTCGGCCGACTCCCACACACGCGCATCCTCACCGAACACGAGGAATCGATCGAAGCTGCGCGCGAACCAGCGATCGTGGGTGACCACGAGCACGGTTCCCTCGTACGCTTGGAGCCCATCCTCAAGCGCCTGTGCGCTGTCGACGTCGAGGTTGTCGGTCGGCTCGTCAAGGAGCAGCAGGGTTGCGCCGTCCACCTCGAGCAGCAGGATCTGCAACCGCGCCTGCTGACCGCCGCTCAGCGTCTCGAACACCTGGTCTGCACTTCGATCAAGTCCGTAGCGGCGCAACATGCCGATCGCCTTGCCGCGCTCGAGCTGCGCGTTGGCAAGAACCTCCACAGGCGTGCGACCGGCAAGGTCCGGACGCCGGTGGAGTTGCGAGAACACACCTGGGACAACCCGAGCGCCGAGACGGAAGTCGCCGGTGTGTGCCACCGCCTCGCCGGCGAGCAGGCTGAGGAAATGCGACTTCCCTGATCCGTTCGGCCCCACGATCGCAACGCGTTCGCCGAACACGACATCGAGATCGAACGGTTGCAGCAGTCCGGTGAGCTCGAGCTTCTTGCAGATGATCGCCTGCACGCCGGTCCGGCCGCCCCTGAGGCGCATGCGCACCTGCTGTTCGCTCGGTCGTTCGGCGGGACGGTCCTTCTCCTCGAAATGGCGGAGGCGGGTCTGCGCGGCCTTGTATCGCGCGGCCATCGCCGGACTGCGCGCGGCCTGCTGCTGCAGCGTCCGGACGTACTCGATGATGCGTTCGTGCTCCTCCGTCCAGCGGCGGTGCAGCTCCTCGAGGCGCTCGGTCCGACCTCGCCGCGCCTCGACATACGTGCCGTACCCGCCGCCGTGGATCCACGCACCGTGACCCTCGAGGGTGACGATGCGTTGCGCGGTGCGCGAAAGCAGCTCACGATCGTGCGTGATGAAGAGCACGGTCTTGGTGCTCGCGACGAGCGCTGCTTCGAGCCACTCCTTGCTGGGAACATCAAGGTAGTTGTCCGGCTCGTCGAGCAGGAGCACCGTGCTGGTACCACGGAGCAGCGCGTCGAGCATGAGGCGTTTCTGCTCACCACCACTGAGCTCATCGACCGAACGTGCCGCCGCAATCGTGTAGTCCTCACCAAGCGCTGCGTTGGTGCAGAGCGTCCACACGGACTCCTCGTCGTACCCACCGGCATCGGCGTAATCGGCGACGGCCTGCGCGTACGCCGCGCCCGCACTCTCGCCGCCCTCCTCATCGAGCCGTGCCTCGGTCGCATCGAGGGCTCGCGCGGCGCGACGGAGCGACGCCGGCGAGACGGAGATGAGCAGGTCGCGCACTGTTCGCACACCGTCAGCGCTCCCCATGAACTGACGCATGACGCCGAGGCCGCCGGCGCTCGAGATCGTGCCCACCTGCGGTTTCAGATCGCCCGCGATCATCCGCAGCACCGTGGTCTTTCCGGCGCCGTTGGCGCCGAGGAGCGCTGTCTTGCTCCCTTCGCCGACACGAAAGGACACGTCATCGAAGAGCACGCTTCCATCTGGAAGGACATGGCGGAGCCCTTGCACATCAACGAATCCCATGGCCGGCTATTCTGCGATCCCGCTCGAATCGCGCGCGTCGGCGTGGGAGAAAGCGAACGGCGCCTGGGGGTGCCGGGCGCCGTCCCGGGAGAGATTGACGAGGTCGGTGGACCGGACCTTGACGTTATCAATATAGTCTTCACACTCACGTGAAATCCCTGATCCGCGGCGCATTTGCCGGCACCATCGCCACCGCCCTCATGAGCGCACTCATGCTTGCCGCGCGGCGCCTCGGTATCACCGGGACGCTGCCGCCCGAGAAGATCACCTCAAAGATGCTGCGGAGCCATGGGATCCACCCGGACCGTGGGCAGCAGGACGCACTGGCCGCAGGGCTGCATTTCGCGTTCGGAGCAGCGGCAGGCGGTGTGTTTGGAGTCATCGCTCGCCGCGTCCCGGTGCCGTCGGTGCCGCTCGGTATCGCATACGGCGCCGCGATTTGGGGCGTCAGCTACGGCGGATGGGTTCCGTCGATGGGCCTGATGCCGCGCGCCGACCACGACCAGCGTGGCCGCCAGGCGGTGATGCTCGCCGGGCACCTTGTGTTCGGTGCGACTCTGGGAGCGCTCGCCGGCCGCCGGCCTCGGCGACGGGACGCCGTGGAGGCTGACGAGGCCCCAGCAGAGGAAAGCTGACGCCTCACCGTGGACGCGCGGGTGGGTTGACCGTTCCGGGACCGGCTGGTACGGTGCTCCGGCATCCTTCCATCCCCACATCTCACTCATGGAGGCAGCTGCTTGCTCGCTGGTCGCGCGCGTCTTGCCGCCGCGTCAGGGGTCATCGCCCTGGTGGTGGTCAGCTCCCCGCTGAGCGAAGTCCGGGTTGACGCCGACCAGTTCACGCAGCAGATCACCGCACTCTCAGCGCAGGCGGGCGCGCTCTCGCACGAGATCGCAGCGCTCGGCAGCGCGAGTTCGGCGGCGCTCGGCAACGCGCTCGCATCCGAGCAGGCGATCACGAACACGCAGACCAAGCTCGCCGAGGCGCAGATTCAGCTCGACCAGGCTAACCAGAACCTTGCGAACACGACGAAGCAGCTCGCGACGGTACACGCCCAGTTCGCGACTGACCAGTCCGACCTTGCGCAGCTCCTCGTCCACGTCTACGAGCTGACCGACGACGGAACAGCGACCGAGATCCTCGTCAACAGCAAGAGCCTGCAGGATGCGATGGACACGCTCACGAGCGTCGACCAGGTCAGCAGCCGGGTGGACACGCTGGTCACGGACATCCGTGCCCAGCGCGATCAACTGACCTTGCTGCAGGCGCAGCAGACGCACGATCAGGCGCAGGCGAATCAACTGGTCGCAAGCCTGCAGACGCTCGCCGGCCAGGAGCAGACCGAGGAGGTGACGTACAAGCAGCGGGCGTCGGCATTCAAGGGCAAGGCGGCGACGCTGATGGTGCAACTCCAGGGCGTGCAGTCCAAGATCGCCCGGGTACGCCGGGCACAAGCCGCAGCCGCTGCCGCTGCAGCCGCCGCTGCAGGGAGGGGCGCCGCTCGGGTGATCGGCAACGCGCTCCCACCCTTCGCATTCGGACCAACGTCGGACTACTTCCCGTGGGGGCAGTGCACCTGGTACGTGGCCTCACTCCGCAACGTCACCTGGAACGGCAACGCCTGGGAGTGGGCCGCCACCGCACGTGCGGCCGGCCGGCCCGAGGGCATGAGGCCGCGTGTCGGGTCCATCGTGGTGTTCGGCGCGGGCAACGGCTACAGCGGCTTCGGGCATGTCGCCTATGTGGTTTCCGTGCAGGGCTCGCACAGCTTCACTGTGGATGAGGGCAACTTCCTCGGCCTCGGAGTCGTGGACCAGCGCCACATCGGGTCGCTCAACGACGTCGAGGCATTCATCTACTAGCACCGCATCACGCGCCCCACGGTTGCACGTCTGCCGAGATTATTCGCCGGTCAGGCCGTCCAGCAATTCGCGCGTCGAGTCGGCGTGTCCGGCGTGGCGCGCGGTCTCGTTGATGAGGTGGAGCACCACCCAACGCAGGTCGGTCCCGTCGCCATTGCGGCAGGGTTGCCCGAGGAACGCGGACCTGACATAGGCGTCGGTCGCCACCGCGCGCTCGCGATAGGCGTGCACCACGACATCCACGGTCACTTCGGCGTCGGGATAGAACTCCGATTCATCGCGACTGGTCTGCTCGCCAAGCATGGCGCCGTCGATCCAGCGCCACTCGAGGTGCGTGAGATGATTCACGATACCCAGCAACGAGATCAGCTTCCCGTCCGGCGTCCAGCGCGCGTCGGCGTCGCTCAGTCCGTCGATCTTTCGCAGCACCGCGCCGCGGAGAAACCCGAGCCAGCTCAGCAGCAACTCGCGCTCATCGGGGTTGCCGACGGGAAAGGGCGGATATTGACTCATTGCCTGGGCAGTCCGTTCCAGCTCAGGAGCGCCGTCCACTCGTGCTCGTACCCGAGCATCGATGGTGCGGCCGTCGCAAGTTGGAGATGCTGCGCGGCGGGCGGCGCGAGCTCCAGCCACAGCGCCGTGAGGATGCGCAGGTGATGCCCATGGCCGAACAGCAGGACGTCTCCCGGCACCGCGCGAGCGCGTTCGATCACGCGACTCGCCCGCGCGGCGACCTCGTCGATCGTCTCGCCATCGACGGTTCCGTCGTCGAACAGCGTCCAACCGGGCCGCTGCTTCTGGATCTCATCGCTCGTCTTGCCTTCGTATCGACCATAGTCCCACTCGACCAGGTCGGGGTCGACGACGGCGACGTCCCCGTACCCGGCGAGCACGGACGTCTCGAGCGCGCGCTGCAGCGGACTCACGAGGACGGCAGCGAACGTGATTGCTGCGAGGGCCGGCCCCAGCGTCCGCGCCTGCGCCTCTCCCTCCCCGGTCAGCGGGATGTCCGTTCGACCGGTGTGCCGCTTGATGCGGCTCCATTCGGTTTCACCGTGACGGACGACGACGATGCGCTGCGACGGTTCGGGTGTCTGTCCGGTGGCGAGGTCGGTCATGCTTTCGGCGCCTGTTGCCTCGCCGGTGCCGGCTTCGCGCCGACGACGTCCCACAGCTGCTCGGCGACCGCGGCGCTCACCGCGTCGATGTCCTGCTCACGCTGGTCCACCCAGAACTTGCACTGCAGCAGCGGCGCCTCCCCGTCGAGAATCGGCTCAAAGGCGATGCCGGGCTTGGCGTCGACGCCCGCCACGCTTTCGATCACCCCCCGGGCGCGGCGCATCAGGTCGGCGAGATCGGTATCCGCGGGCACTCGCACCGTGACGCCGAGCCGCCGCGTGTCGTAGTGACTGGAGTTGATGACGATACCGGTAAAAACAGTGAGATTGGGAAGGATCGCGAGCGCTCCGGCGCCCGTGCGCAGTGTCGTTGTACGCAACGTGATGTTCTGCACCGCCCCGGTCTGATCGAGGACCGTGATGGTGTCGCCGAGCCGGAACGGCTGCTCGAGCAGCAGCCAGATGCCCGCGAGCACGTTG
>Ga0307373_10004620_pt1 | contig 23030 bp, 23 predicted proteins | sample OX2MG_FD_202534 | JGI IMG/M metagenome (GOLD analysis project Ga0307373, IMG submission 202534) | Soil microbial communities from Risofladan, Vaasa, Finland - OX-2 | ecosystem: Environmental > Terrestrial > Soil > Coastal area > Acid sulfate soil | place: Finland: Risofladan, Vaasa | collected... | reverse complement strand
CCCGGGTCTACTCTTCGTCGTTTCAGGCCCCTCGGGGGCCGGCAAGGATACGTTGGTAGATGCTTTGCGCGAGCGCTCGCCGCGCCTGCATTACTCCGTTTCGGCCACCACCAGAGAGCCACGCGAGGGAGAGCGCGAAGGCGAGCACTACTTCTTCCTAACTCGCGAAGAATTCGAACGGCGGCGGAATGCCGACGGATTCCTCGAATGGAGAGAGTACAACGGCAACCTCTACGGTACCCCGCGCGATTACGTGATTGGGACCCTTCATCAGGGTTACGATCTAATCATGAAGCCCGAGGTCAATGGAGCGTTGGCCGTCAAAGCGGCATTTGCCGATGCGGTCCTGATCTTTCTCGTGCCGGATCGCCTCTCGCACCTGCGCGAACGGCTGCTGGCGCGAAGAACCGAGACGAACGAAGAGATCGCTCGGCGGCTAGAAATAGCGCACGAGGAGATGAAGTTCATTCCGGACTTCGATTATCTCGTCATCAACGAGCAGGGGCGGTCCGAACAAGCGGTGCGCGACCTGCAGGCCATTCTCCAAGCGGAGCGCTTTAGAATCCATCGTTATAGCGATGCCTCGCTAAAAAACGTAGAACTCACCTAAGTAGCACCAACAGAAGTAAGGAACCCATGAGTAAAACGGTATTCGGAGATCTCGACGCGCTGCTCAAGCACGCGGATTCCAAATTCAGCCTCGTCAACATCGTGACCAAACGCGCGCGTCAGCTCAATAACTGGATTCGCGTCCAGCAGCTCCCGGCGGCCGACCGTCGCGAGTTTTTTGCAAGCGAACCGCTGATCGCGCAAGACGAAATCAATCCCAATAAGCCCGTATCGATCGCCTTGGACGAAATCGCCGAAGGAATGATCGAATACCATCGCACCAAGGAAAGCATCAAGTAAGCGCGATTGCGTTAGAGACAAACTATGTGTGGGATCGTTGGATACATTGGGGAACGCGATAGCGTCCCCATCATCATGGATGCCCTCGGGCGGCTAGAGTACCGCGGCTACGACAGCGCGGGCGTTGCGGTTATCGATGCCGCAGGCACGCTGACCGGCTCCAAAGCCGAGGGCAAACTTTCGCGACTTGCGGAGCGGCTGCGCGACGGCAGCCCCCTCGCCGGTACGTGCGGCCTGGGCCACACGCGGTGGGCCACGCATGGAAGGCCGAACGATGCGAACGCGCATCCGCATATGGACTGTTCCGGAAAGATCGCCGTCGTCCATAACGGCATCATCGAAAACTACGGTCCGCTCCGAGCCAGATTGGTCGAACTCGGGCATACGTTCAAGAGCGAGACCGATACCGAGGTGCTCTCGCATCTGATCGAGATGCACTACGACGGCGATCTCGCGGTCGCGGTGCGCAAGACCCTGCGCGAGGTGCGCGGAGCCTACGCGCTCGGCGTCATATCGAGCGACGATCCCGAACATTTGGTTTTCGCACGTAACGGTGCGAGCCCGCTGGTGGTGGGTATCGGCGAAGGGGAGATGTTCGTCGCCTCCGATACGCCGGCAATCCTCCCGTACACGCGGCGCGAAATCATTCTCCAAGAAGGCGAAATGGTCGTGGTCGGGCGCGACGGCTACAGCCTGACGGATTACGAAGGCGTACCCATCGATCGCGAGGTCGTGACGGTAACGTGGGATGCTACGTCGGCTGAAAAGAGCGGCTACAAGCATTTCATGCTCAAGGAAATCTTCGAGCAGCCGGTCGTGATCAAAGAGACGCTGGCCGGGCGAATGGACGAGAACGGCCGCGTGCATCTCGCGAACGAGCTGGGCGGGGTCACCGACGACACCCTGCGCGCGATCAGCAAGATCGCCATCACCGGGTGCGGCACCGCGTATCACGCGGGCATGGTCGGCATGTATCTCCTACGCTCGCTCGTGCATTTACCGGTCGAAATGGAACTCGCCAGCGAGTTTCGTTACGGCGACCCGGTAATCGACCCCACCGCTTTGGTGATCGCGATGTCGCAATCGGGCGAGACGGCGGATACGGTTGAAGCCGTGCGCATCGCCAAGGATGCCGGGAGTACGATTTTGGGCATCTGCAACGTACTGGGATCGCATCTCACTCGCTTGGCGCACGGCACGCTCTACACGCGCGGCGGGCCCGAGATCGGCGTGGCGGCAACGAAGACCTACGTTTCGCAGGTTACCGCCATGACGCTCTTCGCGCTCTATTTGGCGAAACTGCGCGGCACCGCCGATCCCGCGCGCCTCCAGGCGATCGGCGAGGGCACCAAGCTTCTGCCTGCCGCGGTCGACGTCGTGCTCGACACGTCCGACGAGATCCGCAAGGTCGCAAAAAAATATCGCAAAATGCAGAGCTGCCTTTTCATGGGGCGGTACATCAATTATCCGACCGCGCTCGAAGGCGCGCTCAAGCTCAAAGAGATCTCATACATCCACGCCGAGGGCTACGCCGCGGGCGAGATGAAGCACGGCCCGATCGCGCTGCTCGATCCGCACGTTCCGGTCATCGGCGTTATGACCGACGATCGCGTTCGCGAGAAAATGCTTTCGAATCTCATGGAGTCAAAAGCGCGTGAAGCACCCGTAATCGTCGTCGCGAATCACGGAGATGAAGAAGCCCGCGCGGTTGCCGACCACGTGTTCTGGGTTCCGAAGGTCGACGAACTGCTCTCGCCGATCGTCAACGTGATCCCCTTACAGCTCCTGGCCTATCATATTGCCGATATCGAAGGTAAGGATGTCGATCAACCGCGTAACCTTGCAAAAACCGTCACCGTTGAGTAACGAAAGTACCGGTATCATGACCCGTAGCGATGGGCGTCGGCCCAATCAACTTCGCCCCGTCACGATCGAGCCCAACGTGATGAAGTACGCGGAAGGCAGCGCGCTTATCAGCATCGGCCATACGCGCGTCCTCTGCGCCGCGACGCTCGAAGAGCGCGTCCCGGGCTGGATGAAGGGCAAGGGCCTAGGATGGGTCAGCGCCGAGTATGCGATGCTGCCGCGCGCGACGCACGAACGCACGCAACGCGAATCCTCCAAAGGACGGGTCGGCGGCCGCACGCACGAAATCCAGCGCATCATCGGCCGCGCGCTCCGCGCCGTGACCGATACCGCGAAGCTGGGCGAACGCACCATTTGGATCGACTGCGACGTGCTGCAGGCCGACGGCGGGACGCGTACGGCTTCCGTCACCGGCGCATTCGTCGCGCTCGCGCTCGCGCTCGCCAAGAACTTTCAACCAACCGACGCGCGGCGCTGGCCGTTGAGCGGCATGGTGGCGGCCACCAGCGTCGGGATCGTCAACGGCACCCCGATGTTGGACTTGGCGTATGACGAAGATAGCAAGGCGCACACCGATATGAACGTGTTCATGACGGATGCCGGGCGATTCGTAGAGATACAAGGAACCGCAGAGGCGGCGCCTTTCGACCGCGCCGAACTCGATGCGCTCCTCGCGCTCGCCGACAACGGCGTGCGGGAACTCTTCACCACACAACGCGCAGTCCTGGCGGCCTGCGGCGTCGATATCGGCACGCATGCCGGTTGATCCACAGCTCGCCGAACTCGCGCGGCGCGTCGGCGAATTTCACATCACCGATCGCGCGATGAGCGAGGCGCAACGAGCGATCTCGGCCGCGATCGCATCGGGTGACGCCGACGCTCGCGAAGCGCGGCGGTATCTCGAAGCGGTGCGGCGCTATTTCTCCGGTTTCGAAAGCGAAGCGCGCGCCCATCTGCGAGACCTCGATCGACGCCTCGAACAGCTCCATCAGGTCCAATTCAATCTCACGGCGGAGCGGGGCGTGGCCGCAAAACGCATCGAAGTGACCCACGGCGTGCTCGCCGACGCCGACGCGCTGGAACGTTCGACCGCGTGAAGATGCTCGATAAGGTCGGTCGCGCGACGATCGGCTTCTTCGATTACACCGGCGGCATCACGGCGCTTGCGGGCGAGTCGGCCGGCTTCTTGGTGCGCCTGCGCATTCGGTTCGTCGAAACGCTGAACCAATGCTATTTCCTCGGCTTTCAGTCGCTCTCGATCGTCCTGCTGACCTCCCTCTTCACGGGCATGGTGATCTCGCTCGAATCGGCCATGCAAGCCGTCCAATACGGCGTCGGCAACTTGGTCGGCGGAGCGGTAACCTACGGCTCGGTCCGCGAGCTGGGCCCGATGCTCACGGCCGTCGTCGTCGCCGGACGCGTCGGCGCCGCGATCGCCGCGGAGTTGGGCTCGATGGTCGTAACCGAGCAGATCGACGCGCTCACGTCGATGGGCCTGGAGCCCACGCGCTTTCTGGTCGTACCCCGCCTACTGGCGCTATTGATCATGCTCCCGTTGCTCACGATTTGCGCCGACGTCATTTCGACGCTCGGCGGCATGTGGATCGCGCAGACCTACGCGCACATTTCCGTCGAGACGTTCCTTTCTTCGGCGCGCCAAGCGATCGGATTCGAAGACGTCCTCAAGGGCTTGGTGAAATCGCTCGTGTTCGCGCTGATCATCGCACTCGTCGGCGCATACCAGGGGCTTTCGACGCGGGGCGGAGCGGCCGGCGTCGGTAAGGCGACCACCGGCGCGGTCGTCATTTCAATCATTCTTATCTTCATCTCGAACTTCGCGCTCTCGATGGTGTTGTTCGGTGGCCACTAGCGTGCCGAACGTCATCGCCAAGCTCGACGACATCAGCTTGAGCTACGGCGAGAAGGTCATTCTCAAGAACTGCTCCCTCGATATCGTCGAAGGGGCGATCACGTGCATTATCGGCCTCTCCGGCGCCGGTAAATCAACCATCGTGCGGTTGCTCGACGGTTTGAGCCGGCCGCAGTCCGGACACGTCTATCATCGCGGCGTGGACATTTGCCATATCTCCGAACGCCAGCTTATGGACGTGCGGCGCAAGATCAGCCTAAGTTTTCAATTCGCCGCGCTCTTGGATAGCCTCTCGATCGGCGACAACGTCGCCCTCCCGTTACAGGAGCAGACCCATCTCTCCGAATCGGAGATCCAGAAGATCGTCGTCGACGCGCTCGACTCGGTCGGCCTATCGAACACGTACGACAATCTTCCAAGCCAGCTCTCCGGCGGTATGCTCAAGCGGGCCGGCTTTGCCCGAGCGATCGTTACGCGCCCCGAATTGATTCTCTACGACGAGCCCACGACCGGGCTAGACCCGATCGTTACCCATTTGATTACCGATACGATCGTCCGCCTGCGCCAAAAGCTCCAGGGCACCGCGGTGGTGATTTCGCACGACTTGCAGTCCATATATATGATGGCCGATTACGTCGCTATGCTCTTCGAGGGGGCGATCATCGCCTACGGTACCGTAGACGAGATCAAGCAGTCGCCCAACCCGATCGTGCAGCAATTCATCCAAGGCTCCGAAATTGGCCCGATCCCGATCTAGCGTGCCGCCTCGCTCGTCGGCAAGGCACAATTCCCCGTGAGGCGTAAATAGAAGCGCATGACGCGACAGGCCCAGGTTGGGGCTTTTGCCCTCCTCTCACTCCTACTGCTCTTTGGGGTGTTCTACGTCATCACCGATTTCGGCACCCGGCACACCGGCTACCGCATCGGCGTCCATTTCCAATCGGCCGCAGGCCTGCATTCGGGCGCGATCGTGTACTTCAGCGGGGTGAGCGTCGGAACCGTCGATTCGATTTCGCTGCTCCCAGATAATACCGTCGACGTGATCCTGGCCGTCAACCGCGACGTCGACATCCCGAGCGCTTCGCGCTTTCTGATTCAGGCGCCGCTAACCGGCGACCCGAACCTCATCATCGTCCCGCCGGTCCCCATCCCTCGACCGGCTGGGGTGACCGGGCCCACGCCCGCGCCGCAAGCCATACCGATGCTCGCGCGTCAGGTTTTGCCGATCGACGAACAGCCGCAAGGAAACAACTCTGCGACGATCGCCGATTTACTCCAGCAAGGGCAGGGGCAAATCAAACGTCTGGACACAATTCTCGCCGATCTCGAATCGCGTGAACCCAAGCTGCTCGACACGCTGCAGGCAACGATAGAAAACGCCAATCATCTAACCACGACCGCCGACCAAACCATGCAACAATTCTCGACGCAGGCGCTCCAAATCGCCGACTCGTTGCAGAGCAGTTTGGGTACTGCCAGCCGCAACATCGACGAATTGACCGCAACGCTCAACGACACGACGCAGCTCAACTCCAAGAAGATCGACGTCATACTCTCGAACTTCCAAACCACGTCGGTCGCGCTCAACACCTCGATGACGTCGCTGGCGAACATCGCCTCCGACCCCAATCTCAAGACCAACATTTTAGCCACGACCAAAAACATCGCGGAAACCACCGATGCGATCGCGGGAATCACTAAAGATCTGCGAAGCATCACCGGCGACCCTCAGACGCAGAGCCAGGTACGCAATACGGTTGCCAACCTCGATGCGACGATGCAACGCGCGAATTCTCTCCTCGGATCGCTCGGCGGCACCAGCAGCGTCTACGGCGTCGACCGGGGTGCCACGCCGGCCCCCATTCCCACCGGTACGACGTCGCCCTTTTCCCTATCGCCGCCGAGCCCCGCGCCGTACGGCGCCGCCTCGCCGAGCGTTCAGAGCACGCCCGGCCAGCTGGACCGGCAACGCGATGCCGTGCGGCGTCTTGCCCTCAAGCGACGCCTGGCTACGGTCGCGCGCAACTTGCTCGCGATCCAGCTTCGCGTCAGCGCGCTCTCCGCGCAGCATTATTGCTGCGATAACCCGCTCTTGAGCAAGGATCGCGGCCCGCAGACCGATATCAATGCGATCGTGTTTCCGAAGGGCGAGACCAGCTTCATCGTCGGTGCGAACGACATCGGCTACCACACGACGGCGAACCTCGCCGCGCTCAAGTCGTTCGGACATGGCGTGCGCCTGGGTGGCGGGTTGCTCTACTCGCAACTCGGCCTGCTCGGGCAGTTCAATCAGCCGCATTACGGCATCGAGACGCGCATTTACAACCTGCGCCGCCCCTCGCTCGATCTGTACGGCAACTTGCGATTGATGCCCGGCGCGGAACTCTTCTTTGGCCAACGGGATATGACGCACATCACCCGCCGTACCGTTTACGGCATCCAACTGCAGTTCTGATTCATGAGCGACGCTAAAATCAAAGTCGGTATCATCGGAGCGGGGTCGATGGGGACCCTCTTCGGATATCATCTCGCGAAGACCAGCGACGTGACGATCCTGGAATCCAATGCGACCGTCTCCGACGCGATCCGCCGCAAGGGCCTGTGCGTCAACGACGGCAAGCCCGTGAAGGTCACCGTCGCGCGAAGCGCGCGCGAACTCTACGCATCGAACGTGCTCTTTCTATTCGTGAAGGCCGTGGACACGCTGCGCGCGCTACGCCCGTTCGCGGGCGAACTCAATCCGTCGACGCCGGTGGTCTCGCTTCAGAACGGAATCGGCAACGAGGACGCCATTCGCACCGCGCTCGGCGGGGCCGTACCCGTGATCCTCGGTATTACGACCGAATCGTCGACGACGCTTGGCCCCGGACGCGTGTCGAGTTCGGAGCAGGGGGCGACCATCATCGGTTCGTCGACGGCATCTCCGACGACGTCGCGCACGGTCGCCGACGTGCTCGTACATAGCGGCCTGCAAGCCTCGATCGTCTACGACATCCGCCCGCACCTGTGGGGGAAGTTGGTAGCAAATGCATCGATCAACGCCCTCTCGGCCTTGCTGGAATGCCCGGTCGGCGCGATTCCGAAAGAACCGAACGCCGCGCACCTAGCCGAAGTGCTCGCCGACGAGGCGGCCGCGGTTGCAGCCGCGCTGAAAATCAATTTGCCGTACGCGAACCCCTGGCACTACGTTATGCAAGTGATTCTGCTGGGCGCCGATACGAAGAGTTCCATGGCGTTCGATTTGGAGACCGGGCATCCGAGCGAGATCGATTATATCAACGGCGCGATCGTCGCGTTCGGCCGCCGAACCAACGTCCCGACCCCATACAACGACACCATGGTTCGACTCGTTAAAGCCCGAGAAGCGCTGCTCGCTCAGACCCGCGGCGCGTGATGCAGAGACTGCTCGCGGAGCTCGCGGCAATCGTCGGGCCGGCCGCCGTCCTTACCGATCCGGAACAAACGCAGGCGTTCTATAACGATTGGCGCGGCGTCTTTCGCGGCAACGCGATGGCCGTCGTACGGCCGGAATCGACGCAGGAGGTGGCTCGCGTCGTCGCGCTAGCGCATGCAACGCGCACCGCGATCGTCCCACAAGGTGGAAATACCGGCCTCGCCGCCGGTGCCACGCCCCTCGGGCTCGACGGTGCGATCGTGCTCTCGCTATCGCGCATGCATCGAATAGAGTCCGTCGATCCGATTGGGAATACGTTGACGGCGCAGGCCGGCTGCGTCTTGACCGACGTTCAAGCCGCGGCGAACGCCGCGAACCGGCTCTTTCCGCTCTCGCTCGGCGCGGAGGGGTCGGCTCAGATCGGCGGGCTCATATCGACCAACGCCGGCGGCTCGGGGGTCCTTCGCTACGGAACGATGCGCGCGCTCGTGCTCGGATTGGAGGCCGTTTTACCGGACGGAAGCATCGTCGACGGCTTACGCGCGTTGCGGAAAGATAACGCCGGATACGATTGGAAGCAACTCTTCATCGGTGCGGAGGGCACGCTCGGCATCGTCACGAGCGCGGTGCTTCGGCTCTTTCCCAAGCCCCGTTTTCAAACGACGGCGTTGCTGGGCCTCGGCAGCCCGAAAGACGCGTTGCGCGCGTTTAGCCAACTGCAGGAACTGCTCGGCGATACGCTCGTCGCCTGCGAGCTCTTTTCGGATACGACGGTGACGCTGCGATCCGCGCAACAGCCCTCCCTCACGCGTCCGATGCCGGCTCAGCCGTGGTATCTGCTGTTGGAGGCCGCCGCATCGCTTCAGGGGATGCGCGACGCCTTCGAGGCCGCGCTCGCAACGCTGATCGACGCCGACATCGCAATCGACTGCGTCGTGGCCGAAAGCCAGCGGCAAAGCGACGAACTCTGGGAATGGCGTGAGTCCATCCCCGAAACGGAGAAGCGCGCGGCGCGTAGCGCAAAACACGACGTCTCGGTTCCGATCGTCGACGTGCCGCGCTTCATCGAAGAAGCGACACTGGCGGTAGAAACCGCTCATCCCGGAACGCGCGTTCTCGCCTTCGGCCACGTAGGCGACGGGAACGTCCACTTCAACGTGTTGCTCCCAGGCGAGGACGCCGTGCGCAGCGATGCCGTCAACGCAACGGTGCATGCGATCGTTACCGCCTACCGTGGAAGCATTACCGCCGAGCACGGCATCGGGCGCTATCGCCGCGACGAACTATCGACGCAGCGCAGTCCGCAGGAAATGGCGCTCATGCGCGCCGTGAAGCACGCGATCGACCCGCTCGGAATCATGAACCCCGGGAGCGTCTTGACTATGCCTCCGGGTGAAGGCTCAGCAGCCGAATATTCCCCCGCTTGACGTCGATGTCGATCGCGCGCGCGGCTCCGCCGTTCACGACGCCGTCGATGGTCTCGCCCGTGCCGCTTGAGGTGCCATGGAGCGGGAAATCCGTGAAGAGCATCCCATCGCCGGTGTGCAGGTGCACGCGGAATTTCGCGGTTTCGGTCACCCACACTTCGACGTCGCCGTCCTGATTGCGAAAGGTCAGCACGCCGGGCCACGTCGTCGAGCCCATCGTCACGGAGATCTGACCTTTTGTGACGCTCGCCTGCGCGTATCCGGCGATCATGACGTCGACGCTGCCGACGCCGGCGTGAACGTCGACGTTACCGGAGATTTCGGTTACGTCGACGTCGCCTCGCTGCGAATCGACGTTGAGATTGACGTTCGCCGGAACGCGTAAGAGCAGGTTGCGCAGCGGCGCGCTCGCATCGACGACGATCCCGTTGCCCGCGTGACGGATCGTCGGAGCCGCGGGCGGAACGCCCCCGAGTGCCGTGGCGCTGACCGTGAAAAGATCGTCCGGTTGCCCGACGGCGGGCTTATAGGCATTGATGCCGGCTTGGACGGCCTGCACGGTCATGACGGCGTTCGCCGGCAAGGTGCCGGTCGTCGTGATATAGGGAGCGTGTGACCCGCACGATGCGAGCCCGACGGCTGCGAGAAGAAGAAGGACGATCGACCGATGGTTCAACGCGGGGATACTCCTCATCGCTCTTCGGTGCGGTCGCGGGGGTGTGCGTCTTCGTAACTGCGCCGCATATGTTCGAGCGAAACGTTGGTGTAGATTTGGGTGGTGGAAAGGCTCTCGTGGCCCAGCAACTCTTTGATGGTCATGATGTCCGCACCGTTTTCGAGCAGATGCGTCGCGAACGAATGGCGCATCACGTGCGGTGTGACGTGCTGCGTTAACCCCGAAAGCTCGGCGAATTCTCGAAAGATCACCCAGGCCTGCCGGTGTGAGAGACGCGTCTTGCGACGCGACAGAAACAGCGCTTCGTCGGAACTGCGTGGACGCACGCCGAGATAATTGCGGACCGCGTCTGCGGCAGCCTGATTGATGAAGACCATCCGCTGTTTGTTGCCCTTGCCGATCACGCGCATCAAACGGCGCTCTAAATCGACGTCGCTGATGTTCAACCCCACCAACTCCGCGCGACGGATACCGCTCGCATAGAGCAGTTCCATGATGGCGGTATTGCGCAGGCGCTGGAAATCGTCTTTGCCGGCGACGCGCGTGCGCAGCAGCCGCGCCACCTCGGGCTCGGACATGACGTGCGGTAAACGTTTGGGAGCTTTGGGCGGCGGGACGTCGGCTGCGGGATTGTCGGCCCGGTGCCCTTCGCGTTTTCGCAGCGCAAAATACGAGCGCAACGCCGCGAGCTTGCGCCGGACCGAGACCGGCGTGTATTTGCGCGGGCCCATCAGCTCCATCACGAATCGTCGCACGTCGGATGTGGTGGCCGTGCCGAGCTTGAAAAACGCCGCCGTCTTCGGGTGCCCGGGCTCGAGGAACTCGCCGAACACCTCGACGTCGCGTGCGTACTCCTCGGAGGTACGCGGCGACTGCCCGCGCTCCAGGCGCAGGTACGCGGCGAACTCGGCGATCGTGGGATCGGCGGGAATGAACGAACTCATACTCGGTACCCACGGCGTTCGGCGAGAAGGTGCCGAACCTTCGCGAGCGGGCCGATAGTTCTAAGAAGCATGCCGATCCGCCCCAGTCGCATCCTGGCTCTCGCCATCCTCATCAGCGTCGCAGGTTGCGGCGGCGGCACGGCTGCCACACGCTCCTCGGGGGCGAGCCCGACCGTGCCCGCCTCCGCGCCGAGTACCGGCTGGTCGCCGGCTCGGATAGACACCTATCAATGGCAACTCAGCGGAACCATCGACACCACGATCGCGGCCAGCGTCTACGATCTCGACGCATTCGATACCGCCGCGCAGACCGTTACGGCGCTCCACCAGCTCGGCCGCCATGTGGTCTGCTACGTCGATACCGGCACCTACGAGAATTGGCGGCCCGACGCCCCGTCGTTTCAAGCGAACCCGGTGGTCATCGGCAGCCCCGATAGCGGCTGGCCGGGCGAGTATTGGCTCGACATTCGGCGCATCGACATTCTGGGGCCGATCGTGGAGGCTCGATTCGATCTCTGTAAGGCCAAGGGCTTCGACGCGATCGAGCCCGACAATATCGACGGCTATCAGAACCAAACCGGTTTCCCGCTGACGGCCACCGACCAATTGACGTACAACAGGTGGCTGGCCGCCCAAGCGCACGCGCGCGGGCTCGGCATTGCGTTGAAAAACGACAGCGACCAAGCGAGCGCCCTGGAGCCGTCGTTTGACTGGAGTCTGGACGAGGACTGCTACGCCCAAGGATGGTGCGCCGCGCTCGCGCCGTTTACGACCGCCGGCAAAGCCGTTGTCGCGGTTGAGTACGACGACGCCTTGACGCCGGCGCAGTTTGCCGCCGGCGCGTGCCCGGCCGCCGCGCTCGGCGGATACCAAACCATCCTCAAGCACCGTCTGCTCGACGCTTGGCGGCAGAGCTGCCCGTAGCGCCGATCCCCGTCCAGCCATCATCTCTCCACAGGCGATTCTACATCACCAAATCATTGTTTGTGGATATACGATTCGCTGTGGATGATAGTGGGGTCCTGTCCACCGTAGCTCCGAACATGGCGGCCCAATGAGCCCACTTCTTACGGCAACACTGTGGATCGTCACGGCTGCGACGATCGCGGGGATCCTGATTCGTCCGTGGCGCGTCCCCGAATGGGTCTTTGCCGTTGCCGGCGCGGCGCTGCTAGTGGCCGTTCGAGCGATCCCGGTTCCCGATGCCTTTGCCGCGCTGCTGCGCGGCGCCAACGTCTATGCGTTTCTGCTCGGAATCGTGCTGCTCGCGGAAATCGCTCGCAGCGAACGACTGTTCGATTATCTGGCGGTTTACGCGCTGCGCGCCGCGCGAGGATCTCGAAAGCGCCTGTTTGGCCTCATCTACGGGGTCGGGATCGTCGTGACGGCGCTTCTCTCGAACGATACGACGGTTGTGGTGCTCACGCCGGCCGTGCTGGCGGTCCTCGCCAGAACCGACTTGGATCCGTTACCGTACCTGTTCGCCTGCGCATTCGTCGCGAATGCCGCCTCGTTTATTCTTCCGATCAGCAATCCGGCAAATCTGGTCATCTTCGGGCACGCGCTCCCCGCATTACTTCCTTGGTTGGCGAGTTTTGGGCTCGCGGCCGTCGCCGCAATCGGCCTCACGTACGGCGTCTTGCGGATGCTCTTTCGCAAGGCGCTCGGCGGCGCGGTCGTGCATTCTACGCCGGAACACATCGGCCGCGACCGGCGGATGCGGCTGGCCTTCGCCTCGGTCGGGGGGGCGACGCTGGTACTGTTGCTCGCGGCCGCGTTCGGACTGAGCGTCGGGCCGGTGGCCCTGGTGGCTGGACTAATCGCTCTGGGGATCGTGACCACGGTAGACCATACGGTTCCCCTGAATATCACCAAACACTTGGCGTGGCAGATAGTTCCCCTGGTCGCAGGGCTCTTTATCCTAGTGGAAGGCCTCGATCGGAGCGGTGCGCTGACCGCCGCGCGCGAGGTGTTCGCATGGGCCGCTTCCACGCCTTGGCCGTGGGGGACTCTCGGGCTCTCCGGCGTCATCACCGTCGCCAGCAATGCCCTGAACAATCTGCCCGTGGGCCTGGCGGCCGGCTATGCGCTAACCGGAGCCCACGTCTCCCCACATATCGAGCAGGCGGCGGTGATAGCCGTCGATCTCGGCCCGAACCTCTCCGTTACCGGATCGCTGGCGACCTTGCTGTGGCTGATCGCCCTGCGCCGCGCCAAGATCAACGTTACCGCTTGGCAGTTCTTCCGCTACGGCATCGCCGTAACCATCCCCGCCCTAGTCGCCTCGGTATTGCTTCTACGCTGACGTTTCGATATAGTCAGACTAGTCAGACTATATTTTGGAGGTTCCGTGCTTCGGATTAAAGGCGAATGGCAGCTTCAAGAGGCCAAGGCAAAACTAAGTAGCGCGATCGATCGCGCCATCGCCGGTGGCCCGCAACGCATCACCCGGCACGGCCGGCCGGCCGCTGTGCTTATCTCCGAGGATGATTTTGCACGACTGACCGGGCGCAAAGCGCAGCCGCTCGCAGCATTCCTGGCCGGCAGCGAGCTGGGCGACCTCGAGCTATGACCGGCTTTCTTCTCGATTCCGGGGTCGTATCTCGAGCCATGCAGCCCAAGGGGCCTGGATCGCTACGGGATTGGCTACAAGAGCGCGACGAGAGCCAACTATTTCTAAGCGTCGTGACCCTGAGCGAGTTTCGCGCCGCGATCGAACGGGCGGCACCCGACCGCGCGCGCTTCGAACGCTATGCTGCGGCGTTGGAGCGCCTGCGCTCCCGCTTCGAAGATCGCATACTGTCGATCGATGCCGCGGTCGCGGAACGATCCGGCGAGATCCTTGGCCGCGCGACGCTCTTCGGTACGCCCGCCCTCACCGCGACCCAGGGCTTCGTGGCCGCAACCGCTCTGGTCCACAACCTCACGCTCGTCACGCTCCACCCCAGCATCTTCGAAGCAATCGCCGTCAGAACGGCGCAGATCCAGCTATAGCGCCGCACCAGAGGCCGGACCACGCTCGATCGCTACTGCTCGAAGCCGCTGTGGACGATGGACCAGTGGGCGCCGCCGTCGGCGGTGGCATAGATGCGTCCGCGCAAGCCGACGGCGAGGCCGTGTTGCGAATCGTAGAATGCCAGGTTGAGCAGGCCCGCCATCGGCGCCACGATTTGCGTGACCGGGTCTACTGCCGTCGTTACCGTCTGCCAGGTTGCGCCGCCGTCGTTGCTAAGCCAGACGATGCCGTTCGTCGTCGCGTCCTTGGCGAGCCTCGGGCTCAATTGGCCGGCAATCACGATGTTGGCCGGCGAGAGTCGCGCGGCCTCAACCAGCGTTTGGTTCGCCGCGCCCGAAGGCACGGTTGCGGGCGCCGACCACGACGCGCCGCCGTCGCTCGTGAGATAGATCGTTCCCTCTTCTCCCACGATTGCGCCCAAGCCGGTCGTGCCGTCGAACGCTACGCCGAGTAAGAACGGCACACCTGAAAGCGCCGGCGTAAACGTTGCGCTCGAGCGGCCCCAACTTCTTCCGCCGTCGCTGCTCTCGTCAACGCGCTCTCCCGTTCCCACCGCAACGATATGCGTTGCGCTCGCCGCCGCGATATCGTGAAACGCGTTGCGCTGATCCGGAGCGGCACTCGGAGCCGGATACGGGGGGACCACATCGACGAAATAATCGCCGGCTGCATTCGAATACTCGATCGGGCGCGCGATGCCGGTGAGCAACAACGTACCGGCGCTCGGCGAAATGAGGCGATACTTATCGAAGCCGTCTTGGAACTCCACCTTCGTCCAGGTTACGCCGCCGTCGCGCGTGTAGAGCTTGAGATCGTGGTAGCCGACGACGTAGCCGTGGGTGGCGTCCGTAAACGTGACGCCGTTGCCCCAGCAGTGCGTGCCGTCGAAAGGCGTCGAAACCGCACTCGCCGTCAGCGATGCCGGCTGCGCAAAATTGCCGCTCACGGCGTAGAGACTCCCTGCATCGCCGGTGACGAACGCGGTCGACGCATCGCGAAAACCGACGCCGCGAAACCAATGCAGACTATAGTTGCTCGGATCGGTATCCGTGCAACGCAGAATATCGAGCCCGACATTACCGTTGTAACTGGGCAGCGACGGCGCCACCGGCGGAGCATTGGGGGCCGAAACGGTTCCCCCGCCGCACCCGCTCGCAACAACGGCGACGAAAAGAATGGCCAGAACAATAGGTAGAAACCGACGATGCATGAGTGACGCCTCTCGTTGTCGTTATGGTTGGGGAACCCAATCGCGCGTGAGATAGAGCCAGAACGCTAACCCGGCGTACTCTCCGTACCGCGCAAACGCCCTGCGCATCGTCGTATCGGTGGCGCGTTTCTTGCCGGAACGTGCGAGGTAGGTGGGGCGGGTCCACGAGTCTAGGATCAGGCGGCGATGGCGGCCGAGCAATTGCATGATGTGGGCGGCTGCATACGGGCCGACGCCCGGGAGTTCGAGTAACGCGGCCTCGACGTCGTCGTCCGCCATTCCGTACACGGGGAGCAATCGTTCGAGATCGAGCCGTCCGGCTGCAACGTCGCGGCCCAGCGCGGCAATGTACGGCCCGCGGTATCCCATCCGCGCCACATCGGTGAACCAGCGGGCGCCGGTTGCGGCGACGCGCTCCGGCGATGGAAAGGCGCCCTCACCCAATTCCGCTAGGGCGGCCGTCATCCGCAGCGTCGCCGACCACGCGCAGTTGGTCGTACAAATCGTCTTCACGACGTCTTCGAACACGGTTGGACTGGCCAGCAGCCTTCCCGCACCGAGTGCGGCGAAATGCAGATCGGGGTCGCCCGCGACCGCGCGATAGAACGGCGAGAGATCGTCGCCCAGGCGAAACATGCGCGTGATTTGCGCAACGACGGCGCGCGATTGCGACGCTCCCAGACGTGCGTCCGCATCGATTACGAGCTCGTCCGCATCGACCGTAAGCGTAACCGGGACGACGCGTTCGTCAACGCGGAGCGCCGTGCGATACCAGGTGTAGTCGGGTGCCACGACCGCGGGAGCGAGTGCGGCGCAACCGTGCGAGCCGATCGTCTGCGCAAACAGAATCGGTTCGCCGCCGCCGCCGCGCAGCGCGAGGCGTGCGAGCGGTTTACGCGACGTAGGAGACGTTGACGGCAAACCCGGCTGCTTCAGCGCGCATCAAGACGCCGTATACTGCGTCGAGTTCTTCTTCTATTGCCGCAATCTCACCGGCGCTAACGTGAAAGCGAGCCGCATACGTCCATAGCAAATTGCGCGCGCGTTCGAAGGCGGAATGCAAGCGCTGCGGCGTCGCTTCGAGCACCGGCCAATCCAATTCGCCTTGCGCGGGCACCACGCGCCAGCCGCGACCCGAGATCATCGGCACGTCTTCATCGGGATCGAAGGCGTGCGGAATCGCAGCCAGCATATCGAGCGCCTCCCGGTCGGAAAGCGTGAGCGGCAAGCTCAACTCCACCAGGCGAACGATATAGCGAAAGAACGACGCGTTGCCGACGGTATACGAACCGGCCGGCGACGCGACGTTGACATGCACCAGGTCGATCTCCGGCTCTCCCCGGCGCGTGCTCATACGTTGGTTATCGGGAAAGTTCGAATGGAATCCCCAGCTCCCCGGCGAGTTTCTCGAGACCCTGCCAGACCTTAGCGTGCACCGGAACGCCGTCGCGCCGGGTTGCAAGGGTCTTTTCGTACTCGATTTCGCCTGCGACGTAGATGCGGTCCGCCCCCGGGACCCGTTGGCTTTCTTTGAAATACCGCAATTCGCGATCCATATCTGCCTTGAACTGCTCCACGTCGCGGAATGCATCGACGCGGAACGCCCCAAACCAGTGCGAGATCGCACCCTCTTTGGCTTCGCTGATATTCGGGAGGGTCGGGCCGAAAGCCCCGCCCGAGAGAACGCCGCACAGAATATCGACCAAGAGTCCGAGCCCGTAGCCCTTGTGCCCCGAATGATCCGTTCCAAATCCGCCCAGTGGGAGCAGCGCGCCGCGCAACGCGGCATCGGGATCCACGGTCATCTCGCCGTGCTCGTCGATCGCCCAGCCGTCTTTGAGCGGAAGACCCTTACGCTTGTACACCTCGAGCTTGCCCTTGGGGACGGTCGTCGTCGCGAAATCGAGTACGAACGCCGGCTCTTTGCCCGCCGGGATCGCAAACGCAAGCGGATTGGTGCCCAGGAGCACGTCTCTGCCGAACGTCGGCGCGCCGTACTTGACCGAGTTCGTCGAGGCCATGCCGATCATATCGTGCTCGAGCGCCATCATCGCGTAGTATCCCGCGATGCCATAGTGGTTGGAGTTACGCACCGCACCGAACGCCGAGCCGTGCTTTTTGGCCTTTTCGAGCACCTTCTGCATGGCGAGCTTGCCGGCCGGGTGCCCGAGCCCGTTGTCGGCATCGTAGAGCACCGTCGTTTCGGTTTCACGCACGATCTCGTAGTTGGGCTTCGCCTTCATCAGACCGTTGCAAAGACGCGCGACGTAATACGAATCCAGGCGCGCGACGCCGTGCGACTCCACGCCGCGCATATCGGCGGCAACTAGAACGTCGCCGACGACCTCAGCTTGATCCCGCGCGACGCCGACCTTTTCAAGGACGGTAGCGACGAAGGCTTTGAGCTTCGGTTCGGTCGAGAGCGCATATTCGCTGGTCACGGTGTCAGCCACGGCAAGAAACCTCCAGATAAGGGTGCGACGCAACATCTTCGCGCGGAAGAAGTTGCGCTCATGCAGGGCGAATGGTCGGTCGCATGATCGAGGCCAGCGAACCCGGCTTCTCCGGCGCCGATATTCCATCGGCGGCAGTCTACGATGCATGCGTCCGATGCGGGCTGTGCCTGCCGACCTGCCCGACGTACCTAGAGACTATGACAGAAACCTCGGGACCTCGCGGCAGAATTAGTCTGATCAAAGCGGTCGCCGAAGGGGAGCTCCCGCTGCTCAGCCCCGGCTTCGTCGAGCAGATGTCCCAGTGCTTGGATTGCCGGGCGTGCGAAGCGGCCTGCCCTTCGGGGGTCCGCTACGGCTCGCTGCTCGAGCGATCGCGTTCCCAAATAGAGACTGCGGTGGCTCCGACGCGCTCCGCCCCTCAAGGCGCGCTGCGCCGTTTTGCCCTGCGCACCCTGTTCTCGAATCTTGCGACCATGCGTTTCGCAGCGAGGCTCCTGCGATGGGCCCAACGCAGCGGCGTGATGTGGATCGCCGAACGCACCGGATTTCGGGACGCGGCCGCACTCGCGCCTCGGATCCCAAATCGATTCTTCGTCGCGAACGACCAGCGCTTTGAAGCGCGGCCGTCACTCGGCGTCGCGTTTCTGCACACCGGCTGCGTCATGCACGTTGCTTTTCCCAACGTCCACGAGGCGAGCGTTCGGATGCTGCGCCGCGCCGGGCTCACGGTCACGGTGCCGCGTTCCCAGGGCTGCTGCGGCGCGATCGCCGTGCACACCGGGCAGATGGAGTTCGGGCGCGAACTCGCAAAGCACAACATCGAGGCCTTCGAACACAGCGGAGCGGATGTTTACGTCGTTAACGCGGCGGGTTGCGGAAGCGCGCTCAAAGAGTACGGCGACCTCTTCGCGGACGATCCGCAGTGGCAAGCGCGCGCCGAACGCTTCTCGTCGCGCGTACGCGATATTACCGAAGTGCTCGATGCGATGCAACTCGATTCGCACATCGGGCGCATCGATGCCGTCGTCACCTATCAAGAGCCGTGCCATCTGGTCCACGCGCAGCGCGTAAGCGCCGCACCCCGCCGGCTGCTCGCGCAGATCCCCGGATTAACGTTGCGCGAGATGGACGAAAGTGCCGTCTGTTGCGGCAGCGCGGGCATTTATAATCTCACGCAACCGGAGATGGCCGGGCGCCTGCAGCGACGCAAGGTCGGCCATATCGTAGAAACGGCCGCGACCATCGTCGCGACCGCTAATCCGGGATGTGCCTTACAGGTTGCAGCCGGGCTCCGCGAACGCGGCGACGACGTACGCGTCGCACACGTCGTCGAGTTGCTCGACGAAGCCTATGCGAACTACAACGCTGCGGCTACGCGCGCGTGATCGCCTAACGCGTCGGCGCGGCTATGGTATACCGGCAAGACGCGGATCAGGCCGGTGATGTTCAACAGGCGCAAGATCGGTCCGTCGCTCACGACCAAGCGTAGCGTGCCGTGGTTTTCGAGCGCGCGGCGGTGCGCGCCGATGAGCGCACCTAGGCCGGTTGAATCGAGAAATTCGAGCTCCGTGAGATCGACGACGATCTCGTGTTTGCCGTTCGCGGCCGCTTCGGTAAGCGCGGCGCGCACCGAAGGCGACGTTGCGATATCCAAGCTTCCGCGCAGCGCGTACACCAAGGCTTCGCCGTGGTTCTCCGATTTGATATCGATGCTCAGTTCATCGTGGGGCATGAGGTCTGTAATCTCCTAACCGTGGTACTCGCGCCAAAGGGATATGAGGCCGTCCTCGCGCCGGACGAGCGCACAACCCGCGCGTTCTCGCCAGTCGCCGGGACGGCCTTTTATGGAGAAGCGATACGCGACGGCCGCGCGATCATCCTCGGCCACGATCTCGTCGATTTCGATTCTCCAGGCCGGACCATCCCGGAAGAATCGCTGAAAATGCTCCAGTATGGCCTCGCGTCCCTCGATCGCGGGCCGGCCCGATTCGGCGTAGACACCCTCGATCGCGAAGAACGCCGACGCGCGCAGGGCGTCGTTCGTCTGCCACGCTCCGACCAGTTCTTCGATCAGTTCGCGCACGGTCACGATCGAAAGATCCCCGCGTCGCCATCGAAGCGCAGGCGCAGATCGGGCGTCAGGTGTACCCCGCCGATCCAACGGTCGGCGCTGCCGCCCTCCGCCAGCCAGTCGGCGTCGCCGCCTAGGACCCGGCGCCCGAGCGCGGTGGTCGCGGTAAGGCCGTCAGCCCCTTCGATCAACGGCGCGGGGCGGCTCCGCAAATCATCCAGCACCGCGTAAAAGTTCGCATCCCCGAAAAACGCGGCCTCTTCTCGCCCTTGGGCGCGCACGAAAAGCTCGTCGGCCTTGAGCGCCGGCCCCTGCGCGACCGCGGCAAGCGCTTGCCGCTGCGAGCGCGAGAGCCCGTCGGCCGGGCCTGGATACTCCTCACACAGACGGCGCAGCGCCGCCCGCATAAACGGTAATCCGTGAAAATCGATGTGCGTATGCGCGAGCAGCGCTTCGGGATCGGTTGCGGTGAACGCATCCCACCCGCGTTTTGCGGCCGAGATGATGCCGTTCGTCACGGTCTTGCGGCGCGGATAGAGTGCCGAAAGTTCGTCTACGGTCAGCGACCCGAGATATGCATCGCTCTGCACCAGAGAGATTTTCCCCGGTTCCAGATCGAGCGCATCGAGAATCACAAGGATTTGAAGAATGTGGAGTTGGTCGAAGAGATCGTGTTCGAACCACAATACCACCTCCTCGTACGTGGGCGCCCGCGCGATGGCCGCATCGCGCGCGGAAAATTCATGGAAGAGTTTAATCGCGTTTCCATATCCGCGCGAAGCCGCATATTGCGCGCGCACGCGGCTCAATTCAGCCAGCGATAGCGCCGCCGGAACGGGGCCTTCGTACAAGGCATCCCGCCACGCAACGTGCGTCCCGACGATACCCGCTTTTTTGAAGAGATGCAGGACGGCATCGCCGTTCGTGACGTGTAGCTTCAACGGGGCGGAAGGTGCGGGTGATGGTTCGGGAACGGCGGCGGCGTATAGTGCGGCAGCGGGTGCTCGCGCAGCATCTGCATCGCGGTGCGGACGGCCGCCTCAAGTTGCGGATCGTGGCCTTCGCGGACGAGTTTGGGGTCTTGCTGCACCTCGACGTTCGGCGATATGCCGTGGCCTTCAACCTCCCAATGTCCGTGGAGGCCGCCGATGGCTACGCGCGGCGCCATGACGCCCCCGCCATCCATCAGCGGCGGGTAACCGCCGATGCCGACCAACCCGCCCCACGTGCGCACGCCGACGAGCGGGCCGAGCCCCGCCTTCTTAAAGAGCCACGGCATCGCATCACCGCCCGAGCCCGCGTACTGGTTGATCACCATGACTTTCGGGCCGAAGATGGCGAGCGGTGGATCCAGGTAGGTGCGTCCGTCGCGGCCCTTGAGGATCGCATCGGCTTTGCGGCTTAGCACGTCGATGACGTAATCGGCGATCTGCCCGCCGTGATTGTAACGCTCGTCGAGGATGACGCCCTCACGATCGACCTGCGCGAAAAAGTAGCGGTTGAAGTTCGTAAACCCGCCGTACTCCGTATCGGGCATGTACACATACGCGAGCTTTCCACCGCTCAAGCGACTGACTAGCCGGCGATTATGTTCGATCCAGGCGAGGTTGCGCAGAGCGAATTCGCTCGCAACTGGAACGACCGTGACGTCGTGCGCTCCGGTTCCGTTCGGATTCGGGCCCACCTCGATCGTGGTCTGCTTGCCGGCGGTCTCTTCAAAGTACGAGTACACTTCTTTATCGGCGTGGACCGGTTTGCCGTTGACGGCGAGCAGGTAGTCACCGACGCGCACGTCGACGCCGGGCTGCGTGAGCGGCGCCCGCAACTGCGGGTTCCAATTTTCACCGTTGTAGATTTTCGCGAAACGGAAGCGATTGTCGGACACCGTGTAGTCGGCGCCGAGCATCCCGGTAGAGACTTGCCGCATCGTCGGAGCGCCGCTGCCGTACACCCAGAGGTGACCGACCGAGAGATAGCTGATCATCTCGTGGGTGAGATAGGTAAAATCGTCGCGCGACGCAAGCCCAGGAAGAAATACCGCAAAACGCTTTTCCGCGGCCGCGATATCGAGCCCGTGATAGTGTGGATCGTAGAAGAAATCACGTTCGATGCGCCAGGTCTCGCGATACATTTGCGCCCACTCTTCGCGCGGTATCGAATAGACTTCCATCGCCGCGGTATTCAGCGCGCCTTGGCCGGGCTTCGCCGCAGCCGCGGTCGGCACGATCGACCAACTCTTCCCGCGACCGACGAGCATCTTCTTCCCATCGAACGTCACGCTGAAATCGGAGACGCCCGACGCGAGCGGAACGACCTTGCGCGAGGCCGTATCGAAGCGTAACACGCTCATGGTCGGAGCGCTGGGATCGACGCTGGCTAGAGGCGCTTCGCCCAGCAGAATCGCGCCGGCGGTTCCCGCTTCGAGTTGCACGTAATTTGCGTCGGGAATCGGCAACGCAACGATGCGTTGCAGGATACCGGCAAAATCGATGGGCGCGGTTGCGTGCGAGGGGGCAGGCTTCGCGGCCGCACCCGAAGCCTTCGGTTTGGGAGCGGGCTCCTCGGAGGCGGCCTCATCGGCCGTCAGCGGAGCCACGGGCGATGCGGTATCCGCGTGGAGTACCGCGACGTAAACGCTGCTCGAGGTCGGCCGCTGATCGCTCTCCATGTCGAGCCCGTAACTTGAGAATCCGGTGTTGGTGCTCGAAAGAAAATAGAGATACTTGCCGGATTTATCGAAGGCCGGATTGGTCGCGTCGCTCATACCGTCGGTGATTTGGTACGAGCGCCCGTCGCGCGTGTCGTAGACGAAGATCGCATGCAGAAAGCTCGGCAACTGTTTCGTATACGCCACGTAGCGGCTGTCGGGCGACCACGAGCCCTGGAACGGGTTGGGCGAGAACGATTCGTAAGGCTGTTCCGCCATCTTCACCGCGTGCGGATGCGCTGCCGCAATATCGATGTAGTACAGGCCGAGATGTTTATCCGCGTAGGCGATCTTGGTGCTGTCCGGCGACCACGTCGGCGAATAATAGAATGAGGGGGTGGGAGCCAGCGTAAACACGCGATCCGGCTTGAGGCCGAGCTGGTCTTTGACGTGGAGCGTGTATTCGCCCGACGCATCGGAGAAATAGGCGATCCACTTGCCGTTGGGCGACCACGCCGGGTCGCGCTCTTCGACGGCGGGCGTC
>Ga0307373_10004619_pt1 | contig 23033 bp, 24 predicted proteins | sample OX2MG_FD_202534 | JGI IMG/M metagenome (GOLD analysis project Ga0307373, IMG submission 202534) | Soil microbial communities from Risofladan, Vaasa, Finland - OX-2 | ecosystem: Environmental > Terrestrial > Soil > Coastal area > Acid sulfate soil | place: Finland: Risofladan, Vaasa | collected... | reverse complement strand
CCTTCCACCAGCGCGCCGTCCTGATCTCTTCGGGGTCGGTGCGCAGGGTGGTGTCCTGGCCCAGGTCGGCCGGGGTGGGCCCGATGCGCTCGGCGATGGGCCGGAGCTGCGCCAGGTCGAAGCCGTAGCAACGGGCGGCGGTCTCCCCCAGGAGCTTGCGGGCGTCCTCCACCGGGATGCCCCCGAAGTCGCCCCGCAGGCGATCCTGCGTGTGGGGCCAGGTGCCCTCCGGGTGCGGGTAGTCGGTCCCCCACATGACCCCGTCGCAGCCCAGTACGTGGCGGCGGCGGATCTCCTCCTTGGACATGGTGGAGGCACCGATGAAGATGTTCTCCCCGAAGTAGTCGGAGGGGAGCTTGGATATCTTCCCCGTCAGAAGGGCCGCCATCTTCTTGGTGGTGTGGCCGCCCCCCATGTACTGGTCCCACTTCCACATCATGTCGGCCGCCCAGTAGGCGGCCGCCTCGGTCACCACGTACTTCAGGCCGGGGAAGCGCTCGAATACCCCCGAGAAGAGCAGGTGCCACATGGGCCGGGCGGCCCACCAGACCACCTCGGCCAGGTAAATCCCGATGTTGTCGTTGTACTCGTCCTGGGGCGCCTCGCCCGAATGAGTGTGCACCGGGAAGCCGGCGGCTTGGCAGGCCGCCCACACCGGGTCATAGTCCGGGTGGTTGTAGGGCAGGTGCTCGTGCCACATGGTCGGCACCATGATCCCCCTGATGCCGGGCTGGTTGGCCAGCCACTCGATCTCGGCCAGCGCGCGCTCCACGCTGTGCGTGATCGGCACCAGGGCGATGCCGCCGTGGCGCTCGGGGCTGCGGCTGCACATTTCAGCCAGGAAGCGGTTGTGGGCCCGGGCCCCGGCGAAGGCCAGCTCCGGGTCGGCGATGGCGCCGGCCGACAGCCCGGCCCCGAAGGGCGGGGACGCCATGCCGGTGATGGCGTCGGCGTCGGCGAACATGACCTCGGCCGTGACCCCGTCGGCATCGAGCTCCTTGTCCCGCTGCTCAATGTCCCAGGCCCCGCGCAGGCCCTCGGCATTGTCGGTCTCCCACCCCATGATGTAGTCGTAGTTCATGGTCAGCGCCTGATCGCGGCTGGCCCGGCGCTCGGCCAGGTACTCATCGAACTGGGGGTGATAGGCCGAGTCGAGGTAGGGCCGGTACAGATCGGCGGGCAGCCCGGCGTGGGCGTCGGCCGAAATGATCGTGTAGCGCTCGCTCATCGCCGTGCCCCCAGGACCGACAGGTCGTCGTAGCGCTGATGGAGGAATGGCGCCAGGTCCGCCCGCGGCACCGGGCCGATGATCCGTCCCACCTGCGTGGAGGCTCGCTCCGTCCAGTTGATGTCGACCACCCGGCGGACCACCAGATCGGCGATGGGGTCGAGCGGCGACTCCTTAATGATCAGCTCACCTTCAATACCCTCATGGACCCGGGTGCGCTCCGTCTTCTCCCCGTAGACCAGGAGCGGGTCCTGGTCGAGCTCCCCGGGTGCCTCGGGCGAGGGCGAGAGCTTGAACCAGAAGTCGGTCTTGACCATTTCGTAGTTATCCCTGACCTCGTTGACCTGGCCGACGATCTCACAGAGCACCGATCCCATGCGGGCGATGCAAGCCTGCACCCGGGCCCCGTCGCGCTCGACCTCCACCTCGGCCAGCTTCTTGGGCTCCCCGTTGGTCTCCCGGCCTCCGATGAGGGATTGCTCGGTGGTCATCGGCATCAGGATGGGGTACTCCCCCACCCGGTCACCGTGCCGCGCCTGCACACCGATCCATCCGGCCCCGAAGACGGGCAGGCCGGGCATGGCCACCCGGGTGATGGTGATGCGCACCAGGGGCTGAGGTCCCGGCTCCAGCGGTGGGGGCAGCACGGCCGCGATGATCTCGGGGTCGGTCTGGTAGACGGCGGTCACCGCCTCGGACCAGATATCCCCTCGCTTGGCTTCGATCTCCCGGTTCACCTGCTGGGGGCGGGCGCCGTATCTCACCGTGTGCATGTGCTCTCCCGTCTCATCTCAGTCATGCCGCGCTACCAGGCCCGGAGGATCTGCGTGCGGTCGAAGGCGTTGCAAGTCGATTGGCTCGGCCAGTCCTCGGGTGCCAGGGGCTGGTTGACCTCCTTGACCGATGGACCGATGCGTTCGCCGATGGGAACCAGGGACTCCAGGTCGAAGCCGTAGAAGGCAGCCGCCGTCGACTCGACCATGGTGCGCACCTCGGCCTCCGCAAAGTCGGCGAAGGCCACCCGCAAGGCCTCGGTGGTGTAGGGGTAGCTACCCTCGGAGTGCGGGTAGTCGGCACCCCACATGATGCGATCGAACCCAAGCTGATGGGTCAGCGGCGCTTCGCTCGGGCGCAGGAAGCTGGCCCCGATCCAGAAGTTGCGGGAGAAGTACTCCGAAGGGGTCATTGACATCTGCGCCGCGGCCGCGCCGAAGAACCTCGCCTCGGCGGCTTCGGCCAGGGTCATGCGCCCGTAGAACCAGTCGAGCGTCTCCAGACCACGGGGCAGCCACGCCACGCCCTGCTCGGTCACGGCGAAGCGCAACGTGGGGTGGCGCTCCAGCACGCCGGAGAAGATGAGATGCCATACGGCGCGGTGGCTGAACCAGGGGATCTCTATGAGCATCATGGCTCGAGCCGCCTCGTGCTCGCCGTAGTCGGGCAATGCGCTGCCACCATGGATGTTGATCGGGACGTCGAGCTCGGCGCACAGTCGCCACAGCGGCTCGTAGTGGTCCTCCCACAGCGGGGGGAGGTGTGAGTTGGGCGGGACGGACGGCAGCAGGATCCCCCCGAAGGGGTGGAACTGCTCTACGGCCCAGCGCACCTCGGCCAGCGCGTCGTCCATGGAGTTGGCGAACACCTGCACCACGCCGGCCCGCCGGCCCGGTGCCCGGGCACAGAAGTCGGCCAGCCATCTGTTGTGCGCCTGCAGGCCGGCCCAGCGCCGGTCGTAATCCTCCGGTGTCGGGGGCAGGGCCACCAGGTTCCCCTCAGTGAAGAAGGGGGGGACGGTGTTGGGGAACAGGACCTCGGCCGCGATGCCGTCGGACTCGGTCTCGGCCAGGCGGCGGTCACTGTCCCAGCTGCGGTAGGCGATGGGCGCCAGCAGATCGGCGAAGGGGTTGACATAGTCGGCCGCCCAGGCATCAAACTCGCCGTGCCAGCGCTGGGCCAGGTAGGGCCGGTAGTCCTGAATGTCCCCCCCGGCATGCCCGTCGGCCGAAATGATGGTGTAGCGCTCCCTCATCAGCTCATGGCGGCCGGAGGCAGCCGCCCCTCCCCGATGGCGTCGGCCCTTCGGTGCAGCATCGCCGCCGCCTCCCCGAGTCCATGGCCGATGATGAAGTCGCCCGCCTTCACGCCCCGTACGGCGAATCGGCCAAGTTCGCGCAGGTCCATCAACTCGGCCGAACGACCGGAGGCCACCAGATGGGCCCTGAATTCCTCGAACGTAGTTCCGGGCGCCGGCGGCCGTGGCTTCGTGCGGGCCAGGGCGGCGGGCCGGTTGCGCTGAGCTGACCAGAGACCGGTGTCGAGCAGACCGCCCGAGGGATAGAAGACCGACGCCCGCACCTCGGTCCCCGCCGCCACCAGTTGGTGGGCCAGCGCCTCGGTCAGACAGGAGATGGCTGCCTTGCTGGAGGCGTACACCGAGGCGTAGGGCACCGGCGCGATGCCGCCGTCCATGCTGGACGTGTTGACCACGACGCCGGGCTGCCCGGATTCGATCATGCGGGGCACGAAGGAAAGCACGCCGTTGGCCACACCGAAGACGTTGACCGCGAAGCACCAGGCCCAGTCGTTGGCCTCCTGCTCCCAGGGCCGCCCCCCTCCCCCCGAGGTGACGCCCGCGTTGTTGAAGAGGAGATGGCAGGCACCCTCACGCCCGAACACGTCATCGGCCAGCGCTTCCATGGACGCCGCCACCGACACATCGGTGACCACGCCGCGCACTTCGCCCGCAGCAGCCAGCTCGCTCACTGCGCTCTGAAGCACCGGCGCCTCAATATCGGCGATCACCACATGGGCGCCCTCTTCAAGAAGTGCTTCGACGATGCCACGACCGATGCCCGCGGCACCACCGGTGACAACAGCCACCTTCCCGGTCAGGTTGTCCAATGTACGGCCCCCAGTCGTTGACGATTGTCAACGGACCACCATAACCCGCCCCCGCAACCCGTTCAGGGGGACGGTGGAGCCGACCAACCGACCATGGCGGCCAGATGTCGGCGGGTGAAGGCGCGCACGGCGTCCTCGTTCTCCAAGGGGATGCACGTCCTGGGGAGCACGGCCATGGACAGGGCGACGCGGGCCAACATCTCGGCCACCGGGTCGGGGTCGAACTCGGGAAGGCCGTCGTCCCGCTGGAGCCGGCGGATGAAATCGGACAGGAAAGCACGGCCGAGCTCGAGTACCGGGCCGGCGTGAATGGTCAGCAACGGCAGTACGACCTCGGGTTCGGTGGTCAGGAGGCGCTGGAGCAACGGGTTCGATCGGATCCCGTCCATGGCGGCGATGAAGGCGGCCACAATCTGATCCTCGGCACCTGACTCGGCGTCGACGCAATGCTCCACCCGGGAGATCAGGCGCCTCGCTTCGCGCCGCCCCACCGCCCAGACGACGTCGTCCTTCCCGGTGAATCGGCGGTAGAGCGTGGCCGGGCTGACGCCGCTTCGCCTGGCGATCTCTCCCATGCTCGTCCGCCGGATGCCATAGTCCAGAAATGCTGCGAGCGCGCCGTTGAGCACGCGTTCGTGGTCGGCGTGTTCGGGGCTGTCCGATCCGACCAGCTCCAACCAGGGCGCGCCGATCGTCACGACACGTTCCGGGACGAGCGGTCACGCCGCGCCTCCCGGCGGGCCTGGGCGGCGAGCGGGTAGTGCAGCAACTGATCCGGCATGGGCGCCGACGCCGCACGCACCAGTACGGCGGTGCCCCGGAGCCGGCGGCGGTCCGCGCCCGTCCAGGGCAGGCCCAGCTGCTGGCGCAGGGAGGTCGGGAGCGTGCCCACGGTGGTGTCGTGCAACACGGACCGGCCCAGCGGGCGCAGGGCGCGCCACAGCGGCTCGGGGAACAGGCGCCACGGGGGCGGCCCGACCTCGTCGAGGCGCAGGCTCAGGAGCAATTGGCGGGCGGTCTGGTTGTCCGACAACACGTGGGCGACCACGTCACTGACGTAGGTGCGGAAGGCTCCCAGGTCGGCGGGCATGTCGGCGTCCCTGATGCCCAGGACGCGGCCGGCCTGCCGCCATTCGCCGTAGAGCCTCTCCTGCTTCCCGCTGCTCAGGGGTGAGGCGAACCAACGGTGGAAGCACAGCAAGGTATCGAAATTCGAGAGGTGGACCCAGGTGTAGGCCGCCGGGTCCAGCGCGCTGTAGGGCTCTCCCGAGAATCCGATGCCGCGCATGGCCCTGTGCATCCGGCGGAGGCGCTGTGCCTCGTCGACCGACTTCGTGCCCCCGAAGAGTTGGAGTTGCAGGGAGACCAGGGTGCGGTCCAGCCGACCCCAGGGATCGGACTTGAAGGTCGAGAAGTCACGCACACCGGCGCCGATCACCGGATGCATGGTCTGAAGGAGCAGACCCCTTCCCGCCAGCAGCAGAGCGGTCCTCGGGAGCCCGAGCCGCCAGGTCAGTGAGTCAGGGCCCAACGGCTGCGCCCGGGGCACCGGGACCGGTGCGCTCCCCACTGGAGTCTGAACCTGACGTTCTGAGAGATTCACTATCTCATTCTCTCACCCAGATGTCTCCTGGTCAAACACCTCCTACCTTGTCCGACCCGAACGTTTCCGTTAGGTTCCACCCTGAGCAGACAAGGATCGGGGAGGTCGACAACGTGACGTTGCGAAGTGCACTGCAGGGCCTGGGCATCGGAATCGTCGGAGTGGCATTCGCCTTGGCACCCGTGACGGCGGCGGCGGCCAGCAACAAGCAATCGAAGAACCACAGCGGACATCACTCGTCCTCGTCCAAGAAGGGCTCACATCCCCGCGGCGCGTTGTGCACCGACCTGAAGGCGGAGGAGGCGAATGCCGGGAAGATCGGCCTCTCCATCAGCAAGGCTCTCGGTAGCGGCAACTTCGCCGCCGCCAAGCAGGCGCTCATCACTGCGTTCAACGCCGACCTGAAGGCATCCCAGCCGGCCGCCGCCCAGCTGAGGAGCGCACCGGCCAATGTGCAGGCCGCTTTCAAGGCCATCCTGAACGAATTGAGCGTGGTGAAGTCGGCCATTGCCAACGCCAGCAACCTGCCCGCCCTGGAGAGCTCGTTCTTGAAGTTGGGCCAGAGCCCCAAGCTCACGGCCGCCAGCGCGACGCTGACGAACTACATCACCGCACAATGCGGCTCCCTCACGACGACCACAACCACCTGATCACGCCCAGACCTGGGAGGGGGGGCTACTCGGGCGTTCTCGCGATGCGATAGCGGGCGCCTCCGGCCCGTTTCGACTGGTACATCGCCTCATCGGCCCTGCGGAGGAGCTCCTCGACCGAGTCCTCGGGCCCTTCCTTGATCGCAATGCCGATGCTGGCGCTCGTCTGCACGGCACATTCGGACAGTACGAATCGACCCGAAAGCGCCGTCAACACCCGTTCGGCCACCGCCTCCACGGCCGGGCGACCCTCCAGATCGTCGAAGAGGATCACGAACTCATCGCCGGAGATGCGCGAGACCGAGTCACTGTTGCGCAGAAGTCCGTTCAACCTCCCGGCCACCGCGACCAGGAGCTCATCGCCGAACCGGTGGCCGTGCTCGTCATTGACGAGCTTGAATTTGTCAAGGTCGATGAAGAAGACGGCCAGGGTGTGGCCGACCAAGCGTGGTCGGCTCACCGACTTGTTGAGGCGCTCAAACATCAGTTTGCGGTTGGGGAGCCGAGTCAGCGGATCATGAAGGGAGTCCTCGGCAGCCTGGGCGAACGACTGCTGCAGATCATGACGGATCTGGGCATTGAGCAGGAATGCCGCCGCCACGTCGGCCAGCGTCTGCGCCGTCTTCATGTCTCTGTCGTCGAGTCGGTCCGGAGCGTCCAGATAGAGATTGAGGGCGCCGAGCTGGTAATCGCGATAGCCCAGCGGGAGGGCGACGACGGCCGCCAACCCCTCGACGATGGACCGTGCCGCGAACTTCGGGAACCGTCGCTCTTCCGCCAGATCGGCCACCACGATCGGTGCACCCCCGAGGTAGGCGGCCAGACTGGGGCCTTCCCCCAACTCGGTCTGCATCTGCTCGAAGAGGAGCGCCGAGGCGTCGGACGCCGCAATGGACCGGGGAGCATCGTCGTCCGTGATCAGGGTCACCCCGGCCGAGGTGATGGGGAGGAGTTGGACGGTGCGCCCCACCAGCTTGTCCAACATCTCCTGTATCGGGAAATCGGTCAGCATCGTGCGGATGAATTCGCTCAACACCTCGGTGAGACTCAGATCATCTGACATTGAGGCCATTCAAGTTGCGTCGACAGGGGGAACCGCATGGTCCGGCGCATCCACTCCATGCTGGGACCGTTCTCACGGGAGCCGGGCTGCATTCTACCGGGGGAACAACCGGCCCGAAAGATCCGCCGTGACGTTACCGGCCCGGATGGTCGCTGGCGCGGAAACCTGCTGGCTCCCCTGCAGGGATGTCAGGCGAGATTCTCACCCGCATGGCGGGGCCCGGTGCCACGCCTTGGACCCTGTACCGCTGCCCACAGAGTGGCAAGGTATGTTCGGGGGGAACAACGGAGGGTCATTCAATGGGGTTCGAGCTGCATCATGTGAAGATCCATGGCCACGATCTCGGGTATCGGATGGCCGGAGAGGGACCGGCCATCGTTCTGATCCATGGAATCGCCGGAAGCTCCAGCGCGTGGCGAGAGGTGATGCCCGCCCTGGCAGGCCAGTACACGGTCATCGCTCCGGACCTCCTCGGACACGGTCAGTCGGCCAAACCCTCCGGCGACTACTCGCTGGGCGCGTACGTCAACGTCCTACGCGATTTGCTGGGCGTCCTCGGGATCCCCCGGGCGACTGTGGTCGGCCAGTCCTTCGGCGGGGGCGTCGCCATGCAGTTCTGCTACCAGAACCCCGAGTGGTGTGAGCGCCTGGTCCTAGTCGACAGTGGCGGACTCGGCCGCGAGGTGAGCTGGTTGCTCCGGTTCATGACCCTCCCCGCCAGCGAGTACCTGATGCCGATCATCTTCCCCTCATTCGTGCGCACCCGCGGGGATCAGCTCAGTCGGATGCTCAATTCCCGAGGCATCCGGATGCCCCGCATAGGAGAGATGTGGCGGGCGTACGCCTCATTGACCGATGGCGCCAACCGCCAGTCGTTCATCCGGACTATCCGCTCGGTAATCGATCCCGGTGGCCAGACCGTCAGCGCGATGGACCGGCTCTACCTCACGGAGCAGGTCCCCACGTTGATCGTGTGGGGCGAGCACGACACGATCATCCCGGTGAGACATGCGCACGAAGCTCATGCCGCCATCCCCAACAGCCGGCTCGAAGTCATTGCGAACGCCGGCCACTTCCCTCATGTGGAGGCCCCCGCAGCGTTCCTGCAGGCGTTGACCGACTTCATCAAATCCACGGCGCCAGCCCGGCTGGAAGTCCAGCAGTTCCAGCACATCCTCCGCGAGCGGGCGCACGCCGCGAGCTGAGAGAGCTCTAAGTCGATTCCAAAACGTTCCTAGCCGCTCACGCAGGACATTGAATGGCCGTCGACATCACGAACACCCGCTGGTCGCCCCGCAGCTCCCGCAGACGTAGCAGGAACCGGCGCGCTGCATGGCGTTGCCGCAGCTGTAGCAGAAGGGGGCATCGCGCTGCTCGGCTCGGGCCAGGGGCTGCGAGCCGGCGCTCGGGGCAGCCGTCTTTGGACTCGTCGATGAACCCGCGGCTGCCGGCCCTGCCGGGGCCAGGAACTCAGGGTGCGGGCTTAGGTCCTCTTCGGTCAGGCTGACCGAAACGGTGGCCATCTCCTCCACCCCGGGCAGCGTCGGCTGTATCCTCTCGAAGGTCGACAGGATGCCCAGCTCGGTGCGCTCCTCCAAGGACAGGTAGTCCAGGGCGATCCGCCGGAAGATGTAGTCGACCAGGCTGGTGGCGATGCGCAGCTCGGCGTCGTCGGTGATCCCGGCCGGCTCAAACTTCATGTTGGTGTACTTGCGTACGTAGGTCGCCAACGGGACCTGGTGCTGCAGGCCGAGGCTGAGGGAGATGGAGAAGGCGTCCATGATCCCGGCCAGGGTCGACCCCTGCTTGGAGACATTGATGAACACCTCACCTGGCCGGCCGTCCTCGTACTCGCCCACGGTGACGTAGCCCTCGCAGTCGGCCACCCGGAAGGCGAACGTCTTGGAGCTGCGCCGCCGGGGCAGGCGCTCCCGCACGGCACCGACGACGACCGACTCCGTCTTGCGCTTGCGCTCGTGGACGAGGGCATCCTCAAGCTCGGCGATCCGCTCGGCGATCTTGCGGTCCCTGGCTTCGGCCTCCGATCCCGGAGGTGCGATGTCGCCCCCCTCGCTCGCCCCTTCCCTCTTCGTCGTGGACAGAGGCTGAGCCACCTTGCAGTTGTCCCGGTAGATGGCCACGGCCTTGATCCCCAGCCGCCAGGCGTCGATGTGCAGCTGCTCGACCTCCTCCACCGTTACATCTTCGGGCATGTTGACCGTCTTGGAGATGGCGCCGCTGATGAAGGGCTGCACGGCGCCCATCATGCGAATGTGGCCCGAGTAGTGGATGGTGTTGTCGCCCATGGAGCAGGCGAACACCGGAAGGTGCTCAGGGGCGACGTGGGGCGCACCGAGGATCGACATGTGCTCGTTCACGTAGGACACGATCTCGTCGACCTGGTCGGGGCCATAGCCCAGCTTGACCAGGGCGCGCGGGATCGTCTGGTTGACGATCGACATGGTGCCACCGCCGACCAGCTTCTTGGTCTTGACCAGACCGAGGTCGGGCTCGACCCCTGTGGTGTCGCAGTCCATAAGCAGGCCGATGGTCCCGGTGGGAGCCAGCACGCTGGCCTGCGAGTTGCGCACACCGAACTCCTCGGCCAGCTCCACGGCCAGGTCCCAGGACTCCTGGGCCGCCGAGAGCAGATCGGGGGGCACGACCTCCTCGTCAATGTGTGAGACCTCGGCCTGGTGCATGCGCAGGACCTTGATCATCGGCTCCCCGTTCTCGTGAAAGCCGGCGAACGGCCCCATGCGCGCCGCCGTGCGGGCCGACGTGGCGTAGGCGTGACCGGTGAGCAGCGCCGTGATGGCGGCCGCCCAGGATCGGCCGGCGTCCGAGTCGTAGGGGAGGCCCTGAGCCATGAGCAGCGCGCCCAGGTTGGCGTAGCCGATGCCCAGCTCCCGGAAGGCCCGGGTCGTCTCGCCGATCTTCTCCGTCGGGTAGTCGGCGTTGCCGACAATGATCTCCTGGCCGGTGAACATGACGGCCACTCCCGCCTTGAAGCCCTCCACATCGAACTCGTCGTTCTCGTCCAGGAACTTCAACAGGTTCATTGAGGCCAGATTGCACGCTGAGTTGTCCAGGTGGACGTACTCACTGCACGGGTTGCTCCCGTTGATCCGGCCGGTGTTCGGCGCGGTGTGCCAGCGGTTGATGGTGCTGTCGTACTGCAGGCCGGGGTCGGCGCATTCCCAGGCCGAGTGGGCGATCTGGCGGAAGAGGTCGCGGGCCGGGACGGTCCGCACAATGGTGCCGTCGGTACGTGCCACGAGCTCCCAGTCGCGCCCGTCTATCACCGCCTCCATGAACTCGTCGGTGACCCGCACCGAGTTGTTGGCGTTCTGGTACTGCGTCGAGTGGCTGTCCACCCCGTCCAGGTCCATGTCGAAGCCGGCGTCGCGCAGCACGCGTGCCTTGCGCTCCTCAATGGCCTTGCACCAGATGAAGTCCTCGACATCGGGGTGGTCGGCGTCGAGGATGACCATTTTGGCGGCCCGGCGCGTCTTGCCGCCGGACTTGATGGTCCCGGCCGAGGCGTCGGCGCCCCGCATGAAGCTGACGGGGCCCGAGGCGGTGCCGCCACCCTTGAGGAGCTCGTGGGAGGAGCGGATTCGGGAGAGGTTCACCCCGGCGCCCGAGCCGCCCTTGAAGATGATCCCCTCCTCGGTGTACCAGTTCAGGATGGAATCCATCTGGTCCTCAACGGCCAGGATGAAGCAGGCGCTGCCCTGCTGGGGCACCCCGGGCACGCCGATGTTGAACCACACCGGGGAGTTGAAGGCCGCCCTCTGGTGGATGATGAGGTACTTGAGCTCGTGGTTGAAGATCTGTGCCTCTTCCTCGTCGACGAAGTAGCCGTCCTTGAGGCCCCATGCGGTGAGGGTGTCGGCCACCCGGTCGGCGACATGCTTGAGCGACCACTCGCGCTCGTCGGTGTTGAGGGTGCCGCGGAAGTACTTCTGCGCCAGGATGTTCGTGGCGTTCAAGCTCCACGTCTCGGGCACCTCGACGCCGAGCTGCTCAAAGGCCACCGAGCCGTCGCGGTAGTTGGTGATGCGGGCGTCCCGTCGGTCCCAGTGCACCTCGTCGTAAGGGTGCACGCCTTCGGTGGTGAAGTGCCTGCGGATGCCGATCACTGATCGCTGGGGGGCGATGGCCATGGTGCCTTGTTCCTCCTCGGTTGCTCGTCGATGCCGACACCGGCACCATCCCCCGTCCTGCGGAAATGGCGTCTCGCGGCGCATGTCCCAATCCGGCGCTCAGCAAGGGTCAGATGTCGCCTCACCACAATATGTTGTGGCTGACCCTCCCCAGAGACACGAGATGCTGTGGTCATTACAGCACTGTAGTTACGTCCTTGTCAACGAAATCCCTTCACCATCGCTCCTGGTCAAGCGCTGCTCGCGATGGTTTGCACGCCAGGGGTCCCCGGAGGGCTCACCGCGGGCACCGCCGGGTCCCGGATCACGCCGGGTAGCGTCGCCCCGTCATGGGCAAGGTGGTGGCGATCGACGCCGGGACGACCGGGGTGCGGGCCCTCGTCGTCGACGAGCGGGCCCGGGTGGTCGACCTCGCCTACCGCGAGTTGACGCAGCACTTCCCCCGTCCGGGCTGGGTGGAGCACGATGCGGCCGAGATCTGGGACGCCGTCTGCGCCACGCTGGCCGAGGTGGGCGCCCGACTGGCCGAGCGCGCCGACACGGTGGCCGCCATCGGCATCACCAACCAGCGCGAGACCCTGGTGACCTTCGACCGCGCCGACGGCCGTCCCCTCCACCGGGCCATCGTGTGGCAGGACCGACGCACCGCCGGCATCTGCGCCGAGCTCCGGGAGTCGGGCCACCTCCCCCTGGTGCGCCGCGACACCGGCCTGGTCCTCGATTCGTACTTCAGCGCCAGCAAGATCACCTATCTCCTCCGCCACGGCGACCTGACCCTGCCCCCGGCATCGCCCACCCTCTCCTTCGGGACGGTGGACAGCTGGGTGCTGTGGAACCTGACCGGGGGGGCCACCGGAGGGGTGTTCGCCACCGACCCTTCGAATGCCAGCCGCACCATGCTGCTCAACACGGCCACCCTCACCTGGTCCCCCGAACTGTGCGCACTCTTCGAGGTTCCCACCCACACCCTGCCCGAGGTGCGCCCGTCGGCGGGCAGCTTCGGGGTGACGGCGCTGCCCGACCTGGGACCGGCGTCGGCCGTCCTCGACGGCGTGCCCGTCGCGGCCATCCTGGGTGACCAGCAGGCCGCACTGTTCGGACAGGCCTGCTTCGACCCCGGCATGGTCAAGGTCACCTACGGCACCGGCAGCTTCGCGCTGGCCAATGCCGGCCCGGCGCGACCCCCCGCACCCGACGGCCTCACCGTCAGCGTGGCCTGGGACCTGGGAGCGCACGCCGGTCCCGCCACCGCTCCGGTCGCCTACGCGCTGGAGGGATCCACTTTCGTGTCCGGCGCGGCCATCCAGTGGCTGCGCGACGGGCTCGGCATCATCGCGTCGGCCGCCGAGGTCGGTCCGCTGGCCGCCTCGGTCCCCGACAGCGGAGGGGTGACCTTCGTGCCGGCGCTGACCGGTCTGGGCAGCCCGTGGTGGGATCCCGACGCCCGGGGCATCATCACGGGCCTCACCCGCGGCGCCGGACGGGCCCAGATGGCCCGGGCCGTGGTTGAGGCCATGGCCTTCCAGGTGCGCGACATGACCGATGCCATGGCCGCCGCCTCCGAGTACCCGCTCTCTGCCCTCCGAGCAGACGGGGGTGCCGCCGCCATGGATCTGCTCCTGGCCCTTCAGGCGGAGCAGAGTCGGATGACCGTGGCCCGACCGGTGTCGCTGGAGTCGACCGCACTGGGCGCCGCCACGCTGGCCGGCCTCTCGGTCGGGATGTGGGGCTCGCTCGGGGAGCTGGCCGCCCTGTGGGAGCCCGCGGCGAGATTCGAGCCCGCCCTCCCGACCGAGTTGACCGACGCCGCCTACGCCGCCTGGCAGCGGGCCGTCGAGCGGTCCCGGGGCTGGGCCACCGGGTTGGAATAGAGCAAGGTATCCCTTGTGATATTCACCGGGTCGTCCCGGGGCCAAGGTCCAGCCGGTGGCGCACCTCATGGACGGCGCCCACGTGTGCGCCTCCGTCGTCAGCCCGCCTGATGCGTCGCGGACACCGGCTGGATATCGAGGACGGCAGCGCCGTCGACCTCGTGGATCTCATGGCGCAGCAGCTCGACCAGGTTCTCCCCGCCGATGTCGATCACGAACTCGTCCACCGCAGTCCCACCGTCGCGCTCGAGGATGTGGATGGCCACGATGTCCCCTCCCACGGCCCCGATCCGGCTGGCCACCAGGCCGAGTGCCCCGGGGCGGTCCGGCAGCGCAATGCGGACGAGGTACCCGACCATGGGGTCAATGCTAGGCGGTCAATGTGAACTGGCTGTTTCGCAGCGACCAGTGGTGCGGCCCGGCTCAGGCCATGGTCGCCTTGGAGCGTGACGGCACGTACTCGTCGATGTAGTCACGCTCGGACAATCGGGCGATCTCCTGCATCAGGCGGTCGGTGAAGTCGCGGCACAGGGTGTGGTCGTGGCCCTCCATGGGGTCTTCGGGGTTGGCCGGCGGGTCCATCTGCATCGGCTTGCCGAAGCGGACGGTGACGGTCTTGAACGGTCGCAGCACGTTGGAGTCGACCGGTTGCACGTCCACCGTGCCCACCACGCCGACCGGGATGATCGGGACGGCACACTCACGCGAGAGGCGCGTCACCCCGGTGCGCCCCTTGTGCACGTACCGGTCGACGCCACGGGTCCCTTCGGGGTACAGGCCCAGGAGCTTGCCCTTCCCGAGCACCTCGTTGCGTGCCGTCTCCAGCGCCCGTTCCGAGGCGCTCCCCCCGCCCCGCCGGATGGGGATCTGGCCGGCGGCCCGGAAGAACCACGCCGTCTTCCACGACTCGAAGTACTCCGCCTTGGCCAGGAAGGTGACCTTGCGGGTGACCACCAGGGGAATGAAGAACGAGTCGCAGAACGACTGGTGGTTGGCGGCCAGCACCGCGGCCCCGCGCTTGGGGATGTTCTCCCGGCCCTCCACCTTCACCCGCCACAGCACGAAGAAGATCGGGGTGAGGATCCCCTTGAGCAGCCAGTACGCCACGGGCCCAACGTAGCGCCGTCACGAGGTGCGGCGCCGGGAAGGACGTCGAGCCGTCTCTGTGCTGGACTGGCGGGCCGGAGAGGCCGAACCATGGGAGGTAGATCGTGTCCAGCCCGTCGCTTACCGCCGAGCCGTTCGTCTCGGACCTCTTCTTCGGGGAGTGCCCACGCTGGCACCAGGGGCGCTTGTGGTACTCGGACTTCTTCGATCATGCCGTCTTCTCGGTCTCGCCCGAGGGTGAGCGACGGACCGAGGTGGCCTTCGGGGGCGAGCCGGCCGGACTGGGCTGGCTGCCCGACGGCCGACTGCTCTTCGCCTCCCGGCTGGACCGGGCGATCATGCGAAGGGAACCCGACGGCACCGTGGTCCGCCACGGTGAGCTGACCCCCTGGGCCACCTGGCACGCCAACGACATGGTGGTGGCGCAGAACGGCCAGGCCTATGCCGGCAACTTCGGCTTCGACCTCGACGGGCTTCTCCTGGGAACCGTGGATGCCAGCGTGGTCGGCCCGACGTCACTGGTGCGGGTCGATCCGGACGGCACCAGTGCCGAGGCGGCCGCCGATCTGGCTTTCCCCAACGGCACCGTGATCACCGACGACGGCGCCACCCTGATCATCGCCGAGAGCATGGGTGCGTGCCTCAGCGCCTTTGCCCGCCGGCCCGACGGCACCCTCGCGGGCCGTCGCGTCTGGGCCGCGCTGCCCGGGATGGCGCCGGACGGGATCTGCCTGTGTGCCGACGGCACCGTGTGGGTGGCCGACGCCTTGGGCGCCGGATGCGTCCGGGTGGCCGAGGGTGGTGACATCGTCGAACGGGTCGCCACCAGTCAGGGCTGTTTCGCCTGCATGCTGGGCGACGAGGACCGCCGGACCCTCTACCTGGTCACCGCCGCCAGCAGCGAAGCCACCAAGGCGAGTGCCGCCCGTAATGGCGCGCTGGAGAGGGTGCGCACCACGGTGCCCGGAGCCGGGCTCCCCTGAGTCCCCTCAGCCGAGCTTGGTCAGGGCCGCGCGCAGGTTGCGCACGGCCTGACCGATGCGCTGCTCGTTCTCAATGAGGGCGAACCGCACATGGCCATCCCCGCCCGGTCCGAAGCCGACCCCCGGGGACGTGGCCACGTCGGCCTCGTTGATCAGGTGCTTGGCGAACTCAAGGGAGCCCATTTCGCGATAGGGCTCCGGAATGGGTGCCCAGACGAACATGGTCCCCTTGGGGGGGACGAGGTTCCAACCGATCCGGTTGAGGCCGTCGCACAGGGTGTCGCGCCGCGACCGGTAGATCTGGTTGATCTCCTTCGGGTAGTCCGGTGCCTCGTTCATAGCCACAATCGCCGCAATCTGGATGGGCTGGAAGGTGCCGTAGTCCAGGTAGGTCTTCAGCTTGGTCAACGCCTGGACGATGTCGGCGTTGCCGACCACGAAGCCGACGCGCCAGCCCGCCATGGAGAAGGACTTGGTCAGGGTGTAGAGCTCGACCGCCACCTCCTTCGCCCCGGGCACCTGCAGGATGGACGGGGGTTCGTAGCCGTCGAACCCGATGTCGGCGTAGGCGAAGTCGTGCACCAGCACGATGTCGTGCTGGCGGGCGAACGCGACCAGCCGCTCCATGAAGGAGAGGTCGACGCAGGCGGTGGTCGGATTGTGGGGGAAGGACAGCACGATGACCCGTGGCTTGGGCCACGACTCCTCCCAGGCGTGGATGAGGCCGTCGAAGAAGGCGTCGCCCGGGTCGGTGGCACCGCTCCCGTCGACGTCGACCGCCGGGCCCTGTAGGGGCACCTGGCGCACATCGGCTCCGGCGAAGAGGGGTCCCCATATGTGGATGGGGTAGGACGGCGAGGGCACCAGGGCAGTGTCCCCCGGCCCGACCAGCACCCACATGAGGTGGGAGAACCCTTCCTTGGCGCCGATGGTGGTGACCACCTCGGTCTCCGGATCGACCTCCACCCCGAACTTGCGGAGGTAGAGGTCGGCGATGGCGCCGCGCAGCTTGGGGATGCCCCGGGAAGCGGAGTAGCGGTGGTTGCGCGGGTTGTGGGCCGCCTCGGCCAACTTCTCCACGGCCACGTCGGGAGACGGCAGGTCGGGATTGCCGAATCCGAGATCGATCACGTCGTTGCCGGCCCGCCGCGATGCCGCCTTGAGGTCGTTGATGGTGGCGAACACATAGGGCGGCAAGCCGTTGATCCGGCGGAATTCCATGGGGAGAGTCTACGGCCCTCGACCAGGGCTCTTCGACGACGGACCGCTCATCTGGGTCGGGCGGCCCCGGCCGCGGCCACCAGTGCGGCGAGGTCGACCGGCCAGCCAAAGATGGCCCAGGTGGCCCCGGCGCGGGCCAGATCCCCCACCGTTCCCGCCAACGCGGCACCGGTCCGGGGAGGTGGCCCACCCCAGGTGACCTCGGGGGCACCCCGCCCGGCCCTCCGGGTGGCGACCAGGTGCGGATCGGCATCCCACAGGTTCAGCGCGGCGCCTGTGGCCGTCGATTCCTCGGTGCGCCCGCCCGGCCCTCCGGCCAGCCACACCGTCATGCCCTCCCCCATGAGGGTGCGCGCCAATTGCACCATGTCGCCCCGCCGCTCGGGCACCGGGGCGAAGGGGATCCCGTAGGCGAGGTTCTCCGCGGCGCTGAGCCGGTCCCCGGTACCGAGCCCGGCGATGACCCGCCCCGGGGCCAGGTGCGCGAGGGCCCGGAATTGCCCGGCCAGGACGGCGTTGGGCACCAGGCCGACCCGGGCCACCAGGGTGCCGAGGAACGGGCCTCCGCCGTCAGGTGCCGTTGCCGCCAGTGTCGACGCCAGCAGGCCGAGAACCGGGAACGGCGCCAGCGCCGGGCGGTCCGGCTCACCCATGGGCCAGATGTGGTCGTAGCAGAACACCCCGTCGACTCCGGCGGAAACGGCCTGGTGGGCAGCGGAGAGCGCCTCCTCCGGCGTGTCGCGGAAGGTGGGAAGGATGATGCCGGTGCGGATCACCGCAGTCCTCCCTGCCGAGCTGCCAACGCAGCGCCCACTGCACCGGCCCGTGCACCGAAGGAGGCGGCAACGACGGCCACCTCCGGTCGCCGGTCCCCTCCCTCCACCAGTTCGGCGAACGCGGCGCGGGCAGACGCCAGGAGGAGGTCCCCGGCGCTCATCAGCCCCCCGCCCAGCACGAAGCATTCCGGATCGAACACGCAGGCCAGGTTGGCCAGCCCGAATCCCACCCACCAGCCGACCTCCTCCACGACCCGCCGGGCGCCCGGATCTCCGTCCTGCGCCGCCGCGGAGACTTCCTCTCCCCGCACGCTCTCGGGATCGCCCCCCGCCGCCTTGACCAGCTGCGGCAACCTCCCGGCCAGAGCGGCTTGGCGCGTCAGCATGCCCAGACCGCCCCCCGATGCATAACGCTCCCAGCAGCCGCGCCGCCCGCAAGGACACGGAGGCCCGGACGGGTCCACCACCATGTGGCCCACCTCGCCGGCGAAGCCGTGACCGCCCACCTGCACCCTGCCGTCGACGATGAGCCCGCCACCGATGCCGGTGCCCAGGGTCACCATCATCACGTGCCGGTAGCCCTGTGCCACGCCGAGGCGGTGCTCGGCCAGGACGGCGAAGTTGGCGTCGTTCTCAATCAGGACGGGGCGGGCCCCGAGGCGATCGCCCATGAGGCGGCGCCAGTCGAGCCCCTGGCCCTGGGGAAGGTTGGGCGCGAACCGCAGGCGGCCCTGGTGGTCCACCATGCCCGGTGCGCCCACGCCGATGGGGGAGGCACTCCGGGGGGAGGCCACGACCGGGCTCAGCGCGGCGTCCAGCTGGGCCACCACGTCGGCCACGGCATCGGCCACGGCGTCGGCGCCACGGCTCCCCGCGTCCTCCTTCCCCCGTCGGTCACCGGGTGTGGGCACCCGGGCCTCGGCGAGAATGCGATCCGAGGTGCCGAGGGCTATGCCGAGGACCTTGGTCCCGCCGATGTCGACACCGAGGGCAACATCGGCGCCAGCCGACAGCCCGGCGTCGAGGCTCACTGGGACGACTCGACCCGCGCCTTCAGCTCACGCATGGCGGTCGACATAATGCGACTCTGGGCCCGCATCTTTATGAATCCCGGAATGGGCACCCGCAGCTCGGCCTCAAGGTGATAGGTCACATCGGTGCCCGTGCCATCAGCCGGCTCGAAGACGTAGCTCCCGTCAAGCTTGGTGGTGATGTCGCCCTTGGTCAGCTTCCACGAGAGTATGTGGGGCGCCTGGGAGAAATCGTAGGCCAGTGTGTAGCTGGTGCTGCGACCGAACGCGGCGGCCCGGAAGGTGACCAGTTTCGGGCGCCCTTCCGCGTCGCGCTCGTGCACCACGATCTCCTTGATGTCGGCGGCCCACTCGACCATCCGCTCAATGTCCGCGACGACCGAGAAGCACCTCTCGGGCGATGCCGAAACCGACATGTGCTCTGTGGCTTGATCGGCCACTCTCAGTGCTTCCTTTCCCTCGTCCCGGATGCCAACCGACGGGCGGTCAGCCTGCCACTTCCGCCAGCGCGCTGGCCAGCTTAGGAGCGAGAACGTCGTAGTCGAAGAATGCCTTCGCCCGGGCCCGCCCCTGCCGCCCCATCCTGCGCCGGCGTGCGGGGTCGGCCAGCAGGGCCCGGAGGGCCTCTGCCAGGGCTCCGGGATCCTCCGGAGCACCCACCACCAGCCCTGTTACCCCATGGACCACGGCCTCGGCCGCCCCGCCACTGTCCCCGGCGACCTGGGGGACGCCGGCGGCGGCGGCCTCGAGGAAGACGATGCCGAACCCCTCCTGCTCCAGCCCGAGCCAGCGATTGCGGCAGTCCATGACGAAGACATCCGCCGCGCCGAGCAGTGCCGCCCGGTCCTCGTCGCTCACGCGTCCCAGCACATGGACGGGCACGAGGCTGGACCTCGCCTGCCGCCGCAGGCGCTCCAGTACGCGACCCTCCCCGCCGATGGCCACCACCAGGTCCGGATAGGACGGTGCCAACCGGTCGGCTGCCTCTATGAGCACGTCCATCCCCTTGCGTGGCACCAACCGGCTCAGGCTGACCACCAACGGTCCGGTTGCCGGAAGGCCGAGCCGGGCCCGCGCCGCGCGTCGCTCGGCTGCCTTCAGCGGCACGATGGATGCGGCATTGACGCCCGGCGGGATCTCAATGACCGGCGCCGCCAGCGGGCCGGCGGCGCGGCGACCCTCCGCGGCCGGATAGCCGCCGGCCGAAATGACCACCGATGCGCCACGCAGCACGTGGGCCAGGGCCGCACGGGCTCCCGGCACGCGCCCGGGCACGGTGACCTCGGCCCCGTGGAGGATGACGCCGTAGGGCACGCCGAGCCGGGGACCGAGGAGACCCAGTGGCAGGGCGGGATCCAAGAGGACCAGGTCGATGGCGTGCTCCCGCACGCATTGGCGCACCCGGGCCAGGGCAGCGGGAGTCGGGAAGAACAGGATGGAGCCGGGCACCCGCTTTATGCACACGCCGCGGGCGGACTGGGCCGCGTCGAACGCCGGGGCACCGGGGTCCGACGAGGCCGTGAGGACGACGAAGGTGGCGGGATCGAGACGCTGCCAGAGTTCCCACAGGTAGTTCTGGATCCCCCCGACCTTGGGGGGGAAGTCGTTGGTGACGAGAAGGTGCCGCCTCACCGGAGCGACCCGGGACGGCTACCCCGTTCCGGTGCTGAAGCGCAGCTTCGGGACGAGGCCGGCCCGCTCCAGCATGCGCATGGCGCGTGCCTCGTCGACGTCGATGACCACGGCGTCATCGGGCTCCCTCCCCAGCAGGAAGGTGACGACGCAGTCCTCGCAGGCGCTGGTCCCCTGCAGCCGGCAGCAGTCACAGTCGATGAGGAGCCCGGCAGCGGGCTCCGGTCGGCACAACGGCGGCATCTCCATGGTGGTGACCCTCTCTTTCTGGGCCCATCATCACCGGGGGTTGTCTCACTGCGCTTCAAGGGCGCCCCGGGCTGCCCGCAGCGTCTCGACAATTCCCCAGGCCACACCCTCTGTCCGGACCTTCTCGGCGTCCACGACGACCAGGAACGGGGGGCCGGCCACCCCGTAGTCGGCAAAGGCCTGCGCGCTCATCACCGTGTCCGTGCCCGGTGGAGCGAGGGCTGCGATGGCGCCGGCATCCTCGGACCCGGGCCCGGGTGTCACCACGGCCAGGCGCACGCGGTCGGGCAGCCCGGCGCGCACCTCCCCGATGCCCTCCCACAGGTCACGGCAGCCGGTGCATACCGCCGAGAGGAAGAGGAGGAGGACCGGCTCGGCGTTCCCCAACACGGCGATGGTGCGCGGGGCGCCCCCAGGTTCGACACCCACCACGTCGCGGGGGCTGGTGGCCGGTTGGTCCCGGTAGGTGGGGACCGGTCGCAGTCGGCGCAGCAGTTCTGCGGGTGGTTGGTCGCTCACGAGGCTCGGGAGGGCGCGCCGGGCTCTTCGCGCTCAGCGTCGGTCAGCGCGACCACACTGCGCCCGTGCCCGCACCAGCGGCACACCACGTCGTCGACGTGGTGGGACAGGACCTGCGCCTCCTCCACCTCGAGCTCTCCGCCCACCGTGTAGTGGTGGAAGGCCCGGGTGGTCTGCGATGTGGTGACGTCGAAGCGGGTGAGGTTCCCGCAGGCGTCGCAGCGGTATCGGGGGTCGCCCACCCGCACCACGGTAGTCGCCATGTTCCCGAAGGTGGCAGGGAGCAGGTGCGGATCAGATGCAGATCAAGTGCGGATCAGATGCGGTTCAGTAGCTCGGCCTTCTTGGCCGCGAACTCCTCTTCTGACACGATCCCCCGCTGGCGCAGGTCGTCGAGTTCAATGAGGCGCACCCGGATCTGGCCCTCGGTGGCGCCCGGCGGGGGCGGGGGCGGGAGCCCGGTCGGTGCGGGCGCAGGCTCTGCGGGGATCGCGGGTGGGACGGCGGCCTGCCCGGACGGGGGCGTGTCCTCGAAGTAGGGCTCCTCCGGTGGCCGTGTCCGGGGGCGCAACTCCTCGGGTGCCTCCTCGCGGGAGCCGCCACCCACAAGCTCGTTGATCTGCGAGTTGATCACGCGCTGGACGATGGCGGGCTTGCGCACGTACTGCAGGACGAGCGAGTCGTCCTCGCCCTGCACATCAATGATCAGGCGTCCGGTGCCGAGGACCCGCTCCCACACCTTCTGGGAGAGGTTGATCTCGGTGATGCGCTGCAGGCGGAGCTGGATCGTGTCGCGCTCGAACACCCCCCGACGGACCACGATCCGGGTCGTCGTCAGGGCCAGGATGTAGTTCCTCCACCGGATCACCCGCCCCGCCAGCCAGAAGGCAGGGAGGATGGCGGCGACCAGCAGTGGGTATGACGTCCAGTGGGGGATCTTCGGCACCAGGATCAGCAGCACGCCGATGGCCACCCACACCCCGACGCAGGTGAGGAGCGGGCCGGAGACGAACACGGGGTGGGGACGCATTTCGGCCAGCACCTCCTCGTCCTCGTTGAGGAACTTCCGAGGGAGCGCCATGGTGGCCAGAGTAGTGGCGGGACCAGGCTCGGAGCGGGCCAGGGTGCCCTAATGTGGCCCCGTGCCCTATGCCGAAGTCGCGCCGGATGACATCAGGGCCCGCATGGCCCGGGGCGAGGATGTGTTCCTGCTTGACGTCCGCGAGCCCGACGAGGTGGCCGCGTGGGCCTACCCCATCGGGGTGAACATCCCTCTGGGCCAGCTGGGCGCGCGGCTGGACGAGCTGCCCCCGGGCACCACCATTGTGGTGGCCTGCCACGCCGGCGGCCGTTCGGCTGCCGCGGCCACGGCCCTGAGCGAGGCCGGATGGACCGCCGAGAACCTCACCGGCGGGGCGATCGCCTGGGCGGCCACCGAGCCCGGGAGCTAAAGGGCGGCTACGACCTCGGCGGCCGACATCAGGGCCACCCCCACGGCGGAGAGTTCCTCGGCGCCCAGCGGGTAGAGGCCCGAGACGCCATCGGTGGCCAGCACCACCCGGAAGTCACGCTCGCTGGCCTCGTAGACGGTGGTCCGCGGGCAGTTGGGGAAGTTGCAGCCGGCCACCACAATCGTCGTCACCTCGTGGGCGCGCAGCAGCTCTTCCAGGGGCGTCCGGTAGAAACCACCCCACCGCGGCTTGTACAGGACCCATTCGCGCCCGCCGATCTCCTGGGCTTGCCCGGCGAGGAGCGTATCGACATGGAGCTCGGAGCCGGGAGGAGCCAGCCCGGGAGCGAGCTGGCTCCCGGGGGAGCCCGGCGGCCCTGAAGGCGTGCACCAGCTCCTCGACCTCGGGCAGCACGGCGCTCGTCCCGGGGATGCAGAATGGCGCGCCACTCAGCAGATCACACTGGCGGTCGATGGTCAGCAGCGCCGCCGACGCGAAGTGAGGCTCCGTGTGCTGGTCCATGGGGTGGGGCATAGGGAGGGCTGGTGGGGATCGAACCCACGACCGAGGGACTATGAG
>Ga0307373_10004617_pt1 | contig 23035 bp, 20 predicted proteins | sample OX2MG_FD_202534 | JGI IMG/M metagenome (GOLD analysis project Ga0307373, IMG submission 202534) | Soil microbial communities from Risofladan, Vaasa, Finland - OX-2 | ecosystem: Environmental > Terrestrial > Soil > Coastal area > Acid sulfate soil | place: Finland: Risofladan, Vaasa | collected... | reverse complement strand
CAGTTCCGGTTATCAATGCCCTGAAATTACGCGGAAGTTATGGCACCCTGGGGAACAGCAATATTACGCCCTATAGTTTTCTGGCCAACTATAGTCAGTTTTCCAGTTTTTATCAGGGTTCGGCCGGAGGACAAAACTTTGCTCCCGGCGCTCCCCTCGTCATCGCCAATACGATAAATTCCATACCTAACCCTAACCTTCACTGGGAAACGGTTTACGAAACCAATGTGGGGTTGGATGGGGAAGCCTTCAAAGGCAGGCTGTACTTCACGGTGGACTGGTACAATAAAACCACCAAGAACATGCTGTATTACCTGCCCCTTCCCCCCAGTTCAGGGATCACCAATGCTTATCTGACTAATATCGGATCAGTCAACAACCGGGGAGTGGATATTGAGCTTGGATACCGGGGACAAGCGGGAAAACTGGGATATGATGTAAGCGTAAATGCAGGGTTCAACAAGAACAAGGTCCTGAACCTCAGCGGCATCACGAATGATGCCCTGTATGATGGCAATAACTTTTATAATAATGGGGATGCGGCCTTCTCCATCATGTCCAATCAGAACATTACTATAACAAAGGCCGGTCTACCATTTGGCTCATTTTACGGCTATAAGGTCCTCGGCATCTTTAAAACCGATGCGCAGGCTGCGGCAAGCGCACAGCCTAACGCACATGCCGGCGACCTGATATTTGCCCATGATCCCAAGAATGGTAAAACCCTAAGTCCGGCTGACAGACAAGTGATTGGTAATCCGAATCCCAAACTGGTGTATGGAGCCACCATACAACTTACCTGGAAAAGGTTTGATGTGGCAATGCTATTCAACGGAGTAGCCGGGGTCCAGCTTTTCAATGGGGTGAAGGCCTATGAAATGTATCCTTTTTCTGATGGAAATACCACCAGTAAGGTATTCGGGGATTCTTATCTGGGTTCAAACCAACTTACCTCACAGCCACGGCTGGGAGTAGTCAACTCGGATGGATCCTTCACCCTGGATCCCAATGGTAACTATACCACGGTAAACAGCTATTTTATAGAAAATGGCAACTATTTGAAGCTTAAAAACCTGCAAATCGGTTATACTTTTTCCAATAAGTGGTTAAAAAGGGTAAAAATCCGGACGGCCAGGTTATTTATAATGACCAATAATTTATTCACCATTACCAAGTATACAGGCATAGATCCAGAAATAGCAGGGGCTTTTTCACAGGCAGGATATAATGGGATTACTACCAGGGGTATTGATGCCGTATCTCAGTATCCCCAGACAAAAATCTATTCTGCAGGACTTGATCTGACGTTTTAATGTTTCACATAAAAAATTCACATAAATGTTGAAAAAATCAGCCCTCCTGTTTCTGGCTTTGTCATTCGCCTGGGGATGCACTAAAAACCCCCTTTCAGTCAGTCCGACTAATTCCTATTCCACGGCCAATTACCCGGCTACCCTAGATGGACTGCAAAGCGTACTGGCATCCTGCTATTCCAACCTGCGCAGTGTCGGATTATATGGGTTTGAACTATTACCGAAGGCCCTGGCCAATTGCACCCATACGGCCAATTCCGCCTATGGCGGGGACCAGGGGTGGAATGAAATGGCAGCCACTAACCTGAGCGTGACCAACCAGTATGCCAGTGACACCTGGCAAGGATTGTATGTAGGGGTAAAAAACTGTAATGTCCTGCTGGCAGCTGCGGACCTTTATACTGCCAAATTTGCCAAATCAGGCGATCAGCCGACCATTGATTACATCCGTGGCCAAGCTTATTTCCTTCGGGCCTTTTATTATTTCGAGCTGGAATGCTTTTATGGGGAGGATAATGTACCCAATCCAAGTGCAGCCGATACCCTGGGAGTTCCCATACTCAGCGCGCTGCCAACTAATCTGGCCGGAACCCAACAACCCCGCAGTTCAATCAGGGCAGTATGGGCTTTAATTGAAAGCGATCTGAAGCAATCCATGTCTTTACTCAAGGGCCAGGTATGGACGGGAAATGATATCGGCAGGGTGACCCAGTGGTCAGCCGAAGGGCTCCTGGGGAAAGCCTATGTATTTACCAAGGACTGGACTGATGCCAAGACTGCCTTGTTGGATGTGATCAATAACAGCGGAAAATCCCTGATGTCTTATGCCCAATACAGGGATGCCTTTATCGGCATCAGTGCCAATGAATTCAATTCAGAATCTCTGTTTGAAATCAATGTGGATCAGCAATCCAACGGGGATTATGGCGTATACGGAGGCACTCCAAATGCGACTACGATTAACGGCCTGATCTGGCCACCCTGGGCATTGGGTTTCGACGGTACTGAAGGCGCCGCCAATCCGCTGGGTTACGGCAATGAAATCCTGCATGATAAAAATGTATTGCGGTTCGGATTTAATATCGGCACGTATAACCTGGTTACTAATCCGGATTTCAACGGGAGTGAACCTCCGTCCTATACCAATCCGAAGATGATCATGGATCCGGCTTATAAACAGCAATCCCTGTTGGTCAGGACTAACCAAACCTGTGATCCGCGGTTGTTTGTCAATGCTTTGCAACCCTGGGTGGATTCTGTTAAATACGATGGGCAAAACTGGTTCCCGGTATCCAAACCGAATTTCTATGCAGGACAGTATGATAAATATGGCTGGAGCATCCGGAAATATTCCCCTATATTCAATAACATCAACAATACAGGGCCTGCCGATGCCTGCAATATTTACCTCTTAAGGCTGGCGGATATTTATTTATTATATGCAGAAGCCTGCATGAATTCCGGTGATAATAACACTGCACTGGAATATATCAACAAGGTGCACCGCAGGGCATATGGGTATCCGGTTGATGTGCCTTCCCCTGTCGATTATCTAAGCCTGACGGATACCACGAGTGCCATTGACGATCCGGTACTCGGCCATAATCCCCTGTATTATGAAAGGTGGGCTGAATTGTTCAATGAGGGTCAATGGTGGTTTGATATTTGCCGCTGGCATCTCGGACCATCTGAAGCTGCCTATTATGGAACGGCTTTAAACGTCAGCGGACCACTGTCGTTTCCAGACAAATCTTATGCATGGCCAATTCCCAATAGTGAGATCAACACCAATCCAAAAATTGTACAGAATCCAGGGTATTGATGAACCGGCTATTCAGCATCAGGTGATCATGGCCCCTTCTTCAGCATCAAATCCTTAATAAAGTCCAAAAAATGGTGAATATTCCGCTATACTGCTGTGCCTTGTTTTTATGGATAAGTTGTAATAAAAAAAACCATGATGTTACCCGGGTAAGTTATCAGACTGATACCCCGGTGATTGCCTTTCATCCTGTTCCCGTACAAAAAACCGTCAATAAAAAAGTTTTTGTACACCTCATGCCGTGGTTTGAGACCAAACAAACCAATCAGCCGGCCGGAACCTGGGGGCAACATTGGACTATGGCGGACAGGAACCCGGATATTACCGATGCCCGGGGGGATAGACAGATTGCTTCCTTTTATTATCCCCTGATCGGACCTTATAGCTCCGGCGACACAGATGTTATAGAATATCAGTTGCTCCTAATGAAATTCAGTGGAATTGATGGGGTATTCATCGATTGGCCGGGAACCCTGAACTTGTATGATTATGCCGAGAATGCAAAAAATACGGAAACCATCATATCCATGCTGCAGGAAGTGGGGTTGAATTTTGCCATTGTATATGAAGATCAGAATATCAATATTGCCTATCATCACCAGGCGATTTCCAATAAGATTGCTGCTGCGGAAACGGACATGCATTTCCTTCAGACCCATTTTTTTAATCAGAAAAATTATGAACATATTGACGGTAAGCCGGTATTGCTGGATTTTGGTCCGCAGACTTTCATGACTGAAAAAGACTGGACCAGTATTTTTTCAGTATTGGACCCCCAGCCGGCATTTTTCACTTTATGGTCTCTGTCGGCGGATGCAGGTAAAAATGCAGTGGGGGAATTTGCCTGGATTAACAAAGACAATCTCAAAAGCCTCCATGAATTTTATGACAATAATTACCGGGGGATGAAAATAGCTTCTGCCTATCCGGGGTTCAATCCGTATTATACTGCCGGGGGATGGAGCGGCCCTACCTTTGTTATACCATCAAACGGAACGGAAAATTTCCAGACTACCCTGGATATGGCGCTAAACAGCAATGCTTCCTATATTCAGCTGCCCACCTGGAACGATTATGGAGAAGGCACCATGCTGGAACCCACTGATAAATTTCAATATAGTTTGTTGACTGCATTACAGCAATCACTCGGTGTTGGGTTAACCCAGTCGGATCTTGAACTTGTCGCCCGATTCTATGATTTGCGGACCAAATATATCCATAATGTATGGGTCCAGGATCAATTAAACCAGGTGTTTTATTTTATGGTTTCTCTTCAACTGTCCAAAGCCAAGGACATCATGGATCATCTGCAATAAAATAACGGGTTCATTTTACCCAACCAGCTGAAAAACGCTTCAATCAGACCGGAAAACCCGGAGAGATCGTTCCAGAATAGGAGGTATGCAATAACCGGCTTGGCAAAACCCATATAATTGGATATTTTTGACTCCCAATATATTATGCCATCCCTGAAAATATATAATTCCCTTACCCGGCAAAAAGAACTGTTTACCCCTATTTTTCCAGGCTATGTGGGCATGTATGTCTGCGGACCTACGGTATCCGGAGAATCTCACCTGGGCCATGCCAAACCCTATATCACCTTCGATGTGATCTACCGGTACCTCATGTACCTGGGATACCGGGTGCGTTATGTCCGCAATATCACCGATGCCGGGCATTTTGAGGAGGAAGGCAGGGAAGCGCAGGACAAGATTGCGGATAAGGCAAATCACGAGAAGCTTGAACCCATGGAGCTGGTCCAGAAATATACCAACCTGTTTCACCAGGCAATGGCCCGGTTCAACTGCCTTCCTCCTGACATTGAACCTACAGCCACCGGACATATCATTGAGCAGATCAGCTTGATTGAAGTTATCCTGGCCAAAGGATATGGGTATGAAGTGAACGGTTCGGTCTACTTCGATGTCCCGAAATATGCTGCCGATCACGATTATGGCATCCTGAGCGGACGATCCCTGGAAGACCTGGTGGAAAATACCCGGAACCTGGAGGGGCAGGATGAAAAAAGAAATAAGGTAGACTTTGCACTTTGGAAACATGCCCCGGAAGGGCATATCATGCGCTGGAAAAGCCCCTGGGGAGAGGGGTTTCCGGGCTGGCATATCGAATGCTCTGCCATGAGTTCCAAATATCTGGGTAGTGAGTTCGATATCCATGGAGGAGGAATGGATCTCCTTTTTCCTCATCATGAAAGCGAGATTGCCCAGAGTCAGATTGCTACTGGCAAAATGCTTGCCCGCTATTGGATCCATAATAACATGATCACGATCAATGGCCGCAAGATGGGTAAAAGCTATAATAATATTATCCGGCTTTCTGACCTGTTCACCGGAACAAATCCCCTGCTGGAAAAACCATACAGTCCAATGGTGGTCCGTTTTTTCATCCTGCAGACACATTACCGCAGTACCCTGGATTTTTCCAATGAAGCACTTCAGGCTGCGGAGAAAGGATGGAACAGGCTATTTGCAGCCTATGAGACCCTGCAAAAACTGAAACCTAATACCAATGAATTTCCCTCAGATCCGGAACTGGAAGAAAAAGTAAAAGGGTTCTGCCTGGGTTGCGAGGAGGCCATGGCTGATGACTTTAACACGGCCATGGTACTGGCCAATCTTTTTGAAATTGCCCCGGTGATCAATGCTTTGAAAGGTGGCCAACTCCAGCCAGATGCCATCACCGGAAGCACCCTGGAAACCATGAAACAGACCTTCCATACTTATCTGGAGGAAATCCTCGGCCTTAAGGATGATCCTGTGACCGATGGAGGAAAGTTGGGAGGCGTGATGGAACTGGTGGCAGATATCCGCAAAAGTGCCCGTAAAAGGAAGGATTATGCCACTTCAGACCGGATCAGGGATGAACTGCAATCCCTGGGCATACTCCTGAAGGACGAAAAGGATGGCGGATCCAGCTGGACGATGATCTGACTACTATTTAATAAACTCATCTGGAATGATCCGGTTAAAATATCTTATGAACCAATCTGCATTATTTATTGCTATTTCCATTCTGCTGGTGATGGCTTCCTGTCACTCCAATAACAGCAGTCAACAAAACAACTCCAATAGTGTGCAGGTTCCTGTGTTTAATCCCGATAGTGCTTATGATTATGTGGCCACCCAGGTAGGCTTTGGCCCCCGGATCCCAAATACCCCCGCCCACCAGCATTGTGAAGCCTGGCTGATTGCCAAGATGCAATCTTTTGCGGATACCGTATATGTACAAAGAACAACGGTAACCGGTTGGGACGGAAGCAAACTGGGTTGTACTAATATTATAGGATCTTTCAATCCTTCGGCCCGTACCCGCATCCTGATTCTTGCACATTGGGATACCCGGCCCTGGGCAGACCAGGACAGCACGACAAAAAACAAGCATTTTGACGGAGCAGATGATGGCGGCAGCGGAGTGGCAGTCATCCTGGAAGCAGCCAGGGAAATGAAAATCATACATCCGGATATTGGAGTGGACCTTTTGCTGGTGGACGTGGAGGATTACGGAAAGGAAGGCAAGGACAACAGTTATTGCCTCGGGACCCAATACTGGGCAGCACATCCGCATATACCCGGCTATACAGCGAATTACGGGATTTGCCTGGATATGGTGGGTGCCAAAGGAGCCGAGTTCTTTATGGAGAATTTATCCATGCAAAATGCACCTGCACAGATGAAAATGTTCTGGAATACGGCTAACCAGATCGGATACTCCGGTTATTTTTCTTTTGTTCCGACACAGGATGGCATAGAAGATGATGATCAGTACGTCAATAGCGGGATCCATATCCCAACTTTTGACGTGATTGATCTGCGCAATAATCCCAATAATCCGTTTGCTCCTTTCTGGCATACCCTGAACGATAATATGAGCATCATATCAAGAAGAACTTTGAAAGCAGTAGGGCAGACCCTTTTACAGGTGTTGTATACGAATCCGGCATACTGACCCGGGGACCCCGCAGGCAACTGGTAAAATCTATGGGAGGCATTCAGTTCCACAGTAAATTCAGGCTTTCTGGGCTTACCCGTTAAACAAAACTTCAGCACAACCAGGGGGTAAAAAAGGATTAGACAGATCTTTCGAAAGGGGCTTATTATTTACCTATTTACGGGTCTCTTCCGAGTGAAAAATTACCTATTTGCCATAACAATAAGAAAAAGTCAACCGGTAAACCAGGTCATAATCCGTATTGACCGCTGTCGTCTGACTCACATACCGGTTATACCAGATATTGGGCATGAAATGCACATGCCGGTTCGGGGTAAAATCCAGGCCTGCCAGGATGAAAAGTTCCCTGTTGTTGGGTTCATAGGTTGAAGTCAGTCCCTTATAGCTGGTAAATACCGTATTGGCATAATGGATATCGGGATTGTAGTTGTCCATCCTGGCGAAGAAGTGCAGACTTTTCTTGATGATGGTCCCACGGAAATAAAGGGAAAGCGCCTCTGCCAAAGCACCGGTGGTATCCAGCACGGGACCGATGATTTCGACAACATCCTGCTGTCCGTTATTGATGAAGGCTTCGACGCCAATAGTGAGTTCATGGGTATGGTATGCGGCAAACCCCTTGATCATGTTGCGGGAATGGTGGAACCCCGGTGTCCAGTTCAGGCGTTCATAGTCTGCATATAAATCAAAAATCAGGCGCCGATCAAAAAACTTGGCATATACATCCCCGTAAAACCATTTGAAATTATTGGTTTCCGGTTTGGCACTGGATCCGTTACCCACCATCAGGTCATACCCGAAAATTTCCTGATCATGATGAAATTTACCTTGAAGGGTTGCCCCGAAATCAAAGGATGGGGTCCTGCGGATGCTGGACAAGGTCCTTTCCACACTGCGGTATCCCCAAATCTTATTGATCAGCAGCGGAAAGGCCGGAGTGGCTGTCTCACCGACCACCAGGTCGGTGCCCTTCCAGATATTGCGCCAGCGGATATCAGCTTTTTTGATGTAAAAGGTAAATTTTCCATTAACCAGTTGATCGCCACCAGGAAAATCATCCTCAGCGGCCAGTAGAAATTCGGCGGCAAACCGCGGTGAAATATTATAATTATACCCCAGGTAGATCCGGCGGAACTGGAAGGCGTTGCGACCGGCGGGTATACCGGAATATTGGTTAGCTCCACCCCGGTTCAGTGAATCGGCATGTGCCTTATAGAAAAAATCCCCGAAGACATATCCCCATAGCTGACCGCCGGGTTTGCAGGTGGAATCCTTATGCCGCCTATGGCTTCGGACCGTGTTGGCAGACAATAGATTTTCCGGCCAGGAAATACAGGTCCCCCAGCTGCATACGCGGTGTTTTGTCCTTTGGATGGTCTTGTTGTTCCCAGCGTAAAGACGGCAATCCGTCCAATCAGATTCCCCGTGAAGCAGGGGAATAGTTTTTTTTCATTATGTGCAGTTGGTTGAAGGCTATCTATTTTGCCAGTTAATTGAGTCTTGTGGTTCAGAAAATACATTTTACAAATATAATATATATATTTATTGTTTTTATAATGATTCGAGGCAGAATGGATCCGTTGAACTGCTGGCTTAAAAAGGGGGATCGTTCTCAGAAAATTCGGGTAATGGTCTTTTCTTTTTCACAGGTTATTTAGTTATCCCAAGACGGGATCATCCATTAGGGGGGCTGTTACCTGAATGGCCCCAGTCCATAAATCAATCTAAACGATCTTTTATACTGAGTCCGGACCATTGAAATAACATGATTTTTTCCCAAGGGGAAATGGAGGTCTCCCCGAAACCCTGGCCGGGCGATGCCGGATCAGGGATAGTAAAGAAGCCCAGGATCTTCCATGCCATTTCTTATCTCTAATGAAGAAATAGGTACACCAATTTCAACTACTCACCGGTCTGGATTTATTGGGGGATCTCCATACATCGGCAATTACTCAGCAGGGTATTTTGGAGCGGGGTGATTTGATTTCACCCGTTTTAGTAACAGCTTTTACTCTACAAGTCTTTGCAAGCCATTCTTCTTGCAGGGGCAAGAAAAGATCCCAGGGAAAGGTAATTTATTCCTACCCTATTCATTCAGCGCTTCCCACAATCTATCCTTCAACTCAACGAGCCCCTGATTCATCAGGGAAGAAATGAAGACATGGGGTATTTCTTCCGGAAGTTCCTTTGAAATGGCCACTTTCAGCTCTTCATCCAGCAGATCGCTTTTGGAAATGGCGATCAGGAATTTCTTATCCAGTAAGGCCGGATTGTATTTTTTAAGCTCGTCGATCAGGATATCAAAATCCTTTTTGTGTCCGGAGCTGTCTGCTGGGATGAGGAACAGCAGTACCGGATTTCGTTCAATATGTCTCAGAAAGCGGTATCCCAGACCCTTACCTTCCGCTGCTCCTTCAATGATACCCGGAAGGTCAGCCATGCAAAAGGAAAGGTTATCGCGGTAGGATACGATGCCCAACTGAGGAACCAGGGTAGTAAATGCATATTCGGCAATCTTGGGCTTTGCCTCACTGAGCACGGACAGCAGGGTGGACTTTCCGGCATTCGGAAATCCCACTAAGCCCACATCGGCCAGCACCTTCAGTTCCAGCACCTTCCAGCCTTCAATTCCTGTTTCTCCCGGCTGTGCATGTTCGGGAGCCTGATTGGTGGGGCTTTTAAAATTGCTGTTTCCCAATCCTCCCCTGCCTCCCTTCAGCCAGGTGATCTCCTCCCCATCAGTCAGGATCTCTACTTCGATCTTTCCGGTGAGCTCATCGCGGGCGATGGTGCCGGGTGGCACTTCAATGGTAATATCCCTGCCATCCCTGCCGGTACAGTTATTGCGACTGCCCGGATCCCCATCTCCGGCCAGCACATTTTTAAAATATCTCAGGTGCAGCAGGGTCCAGAGCTGCTTGTTCCCTTTCAAAATAATATGACCGCCCCTGCCTCCGTCACCGCCGTCTGGGCCTGCCTTGGCATTATACTTTGTCCGCAGAAAATGCCTGATACCGGCACCGCCATGACCGGATCTGCAAAAGATCCGGATATAATCCACAAAATTGCTCATGGTATGCTGTTGAGGCGAAAGTCGGATATTTACCTGGTAGTCCTGTAGTAAAACGGCTGGTAAATATCAGACAAGCAGGCTGATTTCCTGGCAAAGTAACCGGAAAGTTTCTTCCACGCTGCCATCTCCCTGGACAGTCCGGAATTTACCAAGCCTGCTGTAATGGTCGGCAACCGGGGCAGTTTTATCGTGATATTCCCTGATCCTGGCCCGGATAACAGATTCGCTGGCATCATCCGTCCGTTGGGAAACAGTACCCCGGTGCAGGAGGCGACGTATGAGTTCTGATTCCGGGACAGACAGAAAAAGAACTATTGAAATCTCTTCATTTCTGTCCTCCAGCATTCCGTCCAACGCTTCGGCCTGGGCCGCTGTCCTGGGAAAGCCGTCGAAGATAAAACCTCCCGCATCAGGATCACCGTCCAGCCGGAATGCGATCATCGCGATCACCACTTCATCGGGAACCAGGATGCCCTGGTCTATGAAATTCTTTGCCATTCCTCCCAGGGGACTTTTGTCTGCAATCTCCGACCGAAGCAAATCTCCTGTGCTCAGGTGGATCAGCCCAAACTTCCCGATGATCTTTTCGCTTTGTGTTCCTTTTCCACTTCCGGGAGGTCCGAACAGGATGAGATTAAGCATGGCCAAAAGTTAAAAGGGCAAAGGAAACAAAAATAGGGAATTGAAAATAAATTAGCGGACAATTTGAAAAAACATCAAAATTGAAGGATGAATTCCTGTTTTTCACTAAAAAAATCCGGTAAACAGAACAAAATCTTTCTTCAGTGAAAAGTTAAAGCCTTCCGCTACTTCCATCCTCCGCTTCCCGTTCTTTCGTACATTTAGTTATTGTTTTGAACCAGAATTAAAATACATCAGAATCATGAAATGGCAGAACCTGCTTATTTTGGCCTTGCCGCTTTTTTTTAATCAATGTGCGGACTCTCAAACCCAAAAAATGACTCAGATTAAAAACCCCTATTATTCCCGTACGGATACCGCTAAACTCCATGTCGCGCTCAGTGAGTGGAAAAAGATACTCCCTGCAGATGTGTATCATATCGCATTTGAAAAGGGCACGGAAACAGCATTCACCGGCAAATATTGGAATTTTACCGGACTGGGCACCTATTATTGTGCGGTCTGCGGCAACCCCCTGTTCCGTTCAGACGCCAAGTTCGCCAGCACCTGTGGCTGGCCGAGTTTCTTTGAGCCCATTCGCAAGGACGGAGTGATATACCTGCCGGATCATTCCTATGGGATGGACAGGACTGAGGTGGAATGCGGAAGATGCGGTGCACACCTCGGACATGTCTTCAATGACGGGCCAGCGCCTACCGGCCTGCGATATTGCATGAACTCCCTGGTTCTGGATTTTGTACCGGATAATCCCATGCAGTTGAAGAAATAACTAGGGATTGAGCATCAGCGGCATCACGAGCATTGTCAGCTCCTCGTTTGCTTGTTTTTCCACTGGTTTGAGAAGTGCGGCCCTGCTGGGAGTGGATAATTCCATGACCACTTCTTCGCCATCAATGGCTCCCAGCATTTCTATCAGGAACCTGGCATTGAAAGCAAGCTGCATGTCTTCCCCTGTATAATGGCATTTCATGCGTTCATTGCCTTCAAAGGAGAGATCCATATCCTGGGAAGTCAGCTGGAGTTCGCTGCCCACTATGGACATGGCCACCTGATTGGTGCTCTTGTTGGCAAAAACGCTAACCCGCCGGAGGGCATAGAGGAAATCACTCTTGTTCAGGGTCAGCTTATAGGGATTATCCGAAGGCATCACCACCTTGTAATCCGGGAACCGGGCTTCGATCAGCCGGCAACTCATGCTGGACCGGCCATGTGCTATAAACAGGTAGTTGGAACTATAGGATAATTTGACCGGGGAATCATCCGCCGGAAGCAAACTTTTCAGGAGGTTGAGTGGCTTGCGCGGCACAATAAAATTTTCCGGTTTGGGACATACCACATCGGTGCGTATATATTTTACCAGCCGGTGTGCATCGGTGGTTACAAATAATATCTGGTCCGCTGCAAGCTCAAAGTAAATTCCCGTCATGGCAGCCCGGAGCTCATCGGTACTGGCGGCAAAGATGGTCTTGGAAATGCCGGTTAGCAGCGCCAAAGAAGGAATGGTCAGGGAAGTGGTGTGGTCTGCGGTCGGTTCCTTCGGAAAATTTTCGGGATTTTCCCCGGAAATCTTGTATTTGCCATTGTCAGAAGTGATCTCGATGGCAAAGGAATTGGCATCAATGCTGAATGTCAGGGGCTGTTCCGTGATATTTTTCAGGGAATCCACCAATATCCTGGCAGGAATGCATACCCTTCCGGTTTCCCTGGCTTCCACTTCCAGGGTGACCCTCATCACCGTTTCCAGGTCAGTGGCTACCACTGTCAGCTCATTGGTCTCCACCATGAACAGAAAATCCTCCAGGATGGGCAGGACAGTGTTGGAGTTGATGACCCCGCTGATCTGCTGCAGATGCTTGGACAAGGAGGAAGAGGAAACAATGAATTTCATGTGCCGTTAATGTTTAATGGTGATCACAGTGCGGACAAAGATAGAAATTATCCCCGTACCGGGAAGCGGGGTTATGCGGGGAATTCCCGACTTGCGGGACCCCGGTTTTCTATTTTAAGGCAAGAGTGTACATTTGGGCGGCAAATATCCTTGCCATGAAACTTTCCAGACTGGCAGAAACGCTGATAGGTTCCGAGATCATCCGGCTAGGCGGTGTAATCAATGACCGTATCCGGGCCGGGGAAAAGATCTACAATTTCACGATTGGGGATTTCGATCCCAGGATATTTCCTATTCCACCTGAATTTGAGGGGGAGATCATTGCAGCCTACCGGGACAAGCAAACCTATTACCCGCCGGCCGAAGGCTTGATGTCCCTGAGACAATCAGTCAGTGATTTCCTCAGGGAGCGGGAGAACCTGCGGTATGATCCTGCCGGTGAAATCCTCATCTCCTGCGGGGGCAGACCCCTGATCTATGCCATTTACCGGACCCTCGTGGACTCCGGGGACCGGGTAATCTATGCGGTCCCTTCCTGGAACAACAACCACTATACGCATTTCGTGGATGGAGAACATGCCGTAGTGGAAACCAAACCTGAAAATAATTTCATGCCCACTGCAGAGGAGATCCGTCCGCTGCTGAAAGGAGCCACCCTGCTGGCACTCTGCTCTCCACTGAACCCTGCCGGCACGGCTTTTTCCAAAGTACAGTTGGAAGCGATCTGTGACCTGGTCATTGAAGAGAATAATTCCAGGGGTCAGGACAGTAAAAAATTATTTATCCTGTACGACCAGATCTACTGGGTGCTCTGTTACGGAAACACCGTTCATTATAATCCGGTTACCCTGCGTCCAGCCCTGAGGGATTATACCCTATTCGTGGATGGCATGAGTAAAACCTTCGCAGCCACGGGGGTGAGGGTAGGATGGTCGATGGGCCCGGCACCCGTGATCGCCAAAATGAAAGGAATACTGTCCCATATCGGGGCCTGGGGGCCTATGGCCGAACAGACGGCCACTGCGGCTTACCTGCGGCAACAGACAAATATTGACCGCTACCTGCTTCACTTTAAATCAGCTATTCAGTTCAGGCTTAACGAGATTTATGAGGGATTCATGGACCTGAAGCGAAAGGGATATCCGGTAGACTGCGTGGTACCGCAGGCGGCCATTTACCTGGCCGTAAAGATCGACCTGGCGGGCAGAAAAACCCCGGGAGGAAGCATTTTGGAAAATCAACCTGCGGTCACTGCCTATATCCTGCAGGAAGCCAGCCTGGCCCTGGTTCCCTTCTATGCTTTCGGAGCCTCCGCGCAGTCCCCCTGGTACAGGCTCTCCGTGGGTACCTGCCATATCCAGGAGATCGGGGAGATGTTTAGCCGTCTGGAGAAGGCAATCTGCATAACAAGGTAACCGGTATGTATATTCTCAGGTGATGGAAAATTCCAATTCGATTCTCATTTGGCGATAATAGTGCCTTTTATGAAAGTGTGGTACTTACAGTGATAGGGAAAAGTGCCGGCAACGGTGAACGTACGGGTATAGCTTGTCCCGTTTGGGATATCCCCGCTGTCGAAGATGCCGTTATCGGAGGTGACCGTATGGGTTACAGCATCCTTATTGGTCCAGGTTACTGAACTCCCAACCTTAACTGTGTCTGAGGTTACACTTAAGGCATAATTCTGTATGGTAATCGCATTGGGATTACCCCCATTATTACCTCCATTGTTCCCTCCATTGTTGTTGGAAGAGCCACTGGCATTTTTCTTGCAACCGGAAAAAAGACCGGCAACCAGCAGGCATGCCAGCAGCCCGGTCATTAGCCTACGAAATGTCATATATACTGTTTTTAAGATAATCGGATAATGAGGCGGAATAGTTGCTAGCCCGGATCAGCTGAACAGGTAAAGGACATCTTCCCGGGTAAGCTTTTTGATGAACCCTGTCTCGTCGGACACGATATCCTTCACCAGGGATTTCTTCTTTTCCTGCAGCTGGAGTATTTTTTCTTCAATGGAGTCCTTACATATCATGCGGTAGGCAAAGATGCTCTTGGTCTGACCGATCCGGTGGGTGCGGTCAATGGCCTGCTGCTCTACTGCCGGGTTCCACCAGGGATCCACGATATATACATAATCAGCTGCCGTGAGGTTCAGACCCACCCCCCCGGCTTTGAGGGAGATCAGGAAAACCCGGCAAAGCTCCTCCTCCTGGAATTTATTGATGGCTTTTTCCCGGTCCGGGGCAGTCGTGGATCCGTCAAAATAAGCCAGGGGGATGTCCAGTTCTTCGAGCCGGGTACGAATGAGGGCCAGCATACCCAGGAATTGGGAAAATACAAGCACCTTATGGTTGCCGATATTCTCCGTGATTTCCCGGATCAGTTCCTCCAGCTTGATGGAATGGTTGGGATAAGCCTGGTCCTCATTGAGGATTGCCGGAGAATCGCAAATCTGGCGCAGCTTCATCAGCCCCTGTAAGATGGTCAGCTGCGAGCGGTCCATGCCTTTTTCATCAATGGCCCCCAGTATCTTGGACCGGTACGCCCCCCGGAATAATTCATAGATGTTTTTCTGTTCCTGCTCCATCTCGCAGTAAAGGACGATCTCGGTCTTTTCCGGCAGGTCCCTGGCTACCTGTTCCTTGGTCCTTCGCAGGATAAATGGGTAGATCAGCTTGCGCAGGTGGGTCTTGCGTTCCTCATCTTCCAGTTTGTCGATCGGATTGGCAAATTCATTGCGGAAAAAATCGATGGAACCCAGCATGCCCGGGTTGAGGAAATTCATCTGGGCATATATATCGAAGGTATTATTCTGCATGGGGGTGCCGCTCAGGCAGAGCCGGTTGCGGGTATGCAAAAGCTGGGCGGCCCTGGCTACCTTGGAATGAGGGTTCTTGATGGCCTGGGACTCATCGAGGATGACATAATCCAACTGGAGTTCCATCAGCATCTGTACATCGCTGCGCAGGGTGCCGTAGGTGGTGATGAGGACATCCCTGGTGCGCAGTTCCGCTGCATTCCGGGCACGCGCAGCCCCATGATGGATATGATAACTCAGTTCAGGGGTGAATTTGAGGATTTCATTTTCCCAGTTATAGATCAGGGTGGTGGGACATACCACCACGGCAAGGCAGTGTCCGAACTTATTTTTAAAATGCTGCAGAAAGGCGAGGGCCTGCACCGTCTTGCCCAGACCCATATCATCCGCCAGGATTCCGCCCCAGCGGATCTCATCCAGGTAATTCAGCCAATGTAACCCGCTTTCCTGGTATGGGCGCAGGACAGCTTTGATGTTTGCGGGGATATCGGCATGGCCTACCTCCTCGAACTTCAACAGCTTTCTGCGTTTTTCCTCCAGCTCGGCCTGTATGGCCTCGTCGTCGATATACTCGAAAAGTTCATCAATGACCCCGAAATTATATTTGGATAATTTAAGCGCTTTCCCTTTTTCTTCACCGATCCGGAACAGCAGGGAATATTTTTTTAGCCATTCCTCTGGAAGCAGGCCCAGGCTGCCATCCAACAGCTGGATATAATTTTGTTTATTGGATAGGGCCTGCTTGATATCCCCGATACTGACCAACTCTCCACCATAGGTGACCTCGACACGGGCATCGAACCAATCGATCCCGGAGGAGATCTGAAGTTGTGTTTCAGGACGATGCGGACTGAACCTGAAATTCTTCAATGTTTCATATCCGAGCACACGGACCTGTTTTTCTCTCAGGGTATCAAAGAACCGGAAAAACCAGTTGCTGCTGAGCGCATCCCGGCTCCTGAGATAGAAATAGTGATGATTTGTCGGTTGCTGGAACCTGGGATGGAGCGATCGGATGCTCTCGATAAAGGCCTGTTCAGCGTTCAGGTTCCGGTGAATGATCAGCACCCTGCTGTCCTGCTGGATCACGATCCGGGTACCCTCATCCCACTGTACTTCCTGTCCCTGATAATAAAAGGCAGGTCTGATCACAAAGGATTCTCCGAGTTCCTTCAGGTAAACCACCGGCTCAGGCAGGATATCATCAGCTTCATCCACAAGGGCGGGATCAAAATGCACCGTATATTCCTGGCTCAGGGGAAGCAGGGTTCCCCGGAGATAATCCGGCCATTGAGCCGCTGAAAATTTCAGGGGTTCTTTTTCCAGGAAAGGCTCGGTATGCAAGGCATCCTGCGGCCGGCCCAGCAGGTAAAGGTTCTCCTTATGCAAAAACAGCAATGGGCTGCCGCAGGCATTTTCTGAAAATGGAATCTCGGCTTCTTCAATTTCCACAAAGCAACTCACTTCCACATTTTCCTCCCTGGCTGTTGCCCGGAATACCGGCCTGAGCAAGCCGGGTTGAGGATGTATGGGCTCCAGATTGGCCGTTCGGTATCCCTGTCCCTTAGCCAGCGTGAAAACAAGCTGCGGATCCCCTTCCAGCAGCTTCTGCAGTTTGGGGTGCAGGTATTCCAGGATTAGGGTCCGGGTGTCCGCAGGGAGACCGTGATCCATATCCTGGTGAATATTGTCCCAGATGCCTTCGAAAGGAGAATTCTTATTGAGATATTTGTTCAGCTCGGCGGCCATCAGTTTACGGACTGCCGGGATCAGCCCCCGGTCCTTTTCCCGGTACAGGAAATAATCGATGTATTTAGTTAGATCCAGCTTGCCGGCAAAGGAAATGAACTGGGTCATCTCTTCATTGAGTTCCCCGGCGGCCAGGTCTATGGCGAACCAGGGATATGATTTTTCATTGAAATTGATCACCAGCGCCAGCCTGAATGCCGCCTCCACCGCAGGAGCTTCTACAGGAAGTCCGGCCGGGACGGGATCCGGAGCCAATTTACGGATGGATGGATCCAGCACCCGGAGAAATGGTTTGCCGTTGGTATAAGTAAAGGAGAACTTTCCACCAAGGTCATCATCAACGGAATAACCGTAGGTTGCCAGCAGCTGATTTTTTTCCTTATCCCAATTGCGCAGGGTGTCAAAATAATACGGACCGTAGGCATTGAGCAATTGCAGGAAAAGGGCAGTCTTGTGGGTGCACAGGGGGTGATCCGTTTCCCCGCAGTCGCAATGTGTATCAAAATGACGTTCATCGTTCCGGCCGATGATCAGGTGATAAATGACGGGAAGGATCTCCAGGCTGGCTTCCACCCGTTCATCCTTTGCCGAAAGGATCAGGGCCTGCTGGCTGCGCAGGATATCTTCGGCTTCATTGAATATTTCCCGGGAAGTCAGCAGCCTGATGGTCTTCAGATCAATGGATTTCATCCGGATCACTGTATGGTGCTGGTCATACTGCAGGTCCTTTTCATTGAAGTCATTCCTGTCCAGCATCTCCTGAAGACGGAACAAAGCAGCCGCTTCATGGCGGCAGATATCTCCCAGGTTATAAGGACACTGGCACCGTACAGACAGGCTGGCCTGTTCGTGGTATTTGGAAATAGTGACTTTGTAGAAGTTGAAATGGGTGTCGCTTTTCACCCGGAAAGTAACTGTTTTCATAACCTGATCCACAAACACCAGCTCCACTCCCCCGGTGGCATATATCCGCTTTCCCCTGCGGATCACCTCCTCGGTTCCATTATTGTAGATATATTTCAGTAAATGCGGAAGGGACATAATAATCTTCCTCTGCTATGAAAAGGACAATCTGCAAAAATAAGCCAAAAATCCCTGTTCCGCTGAAAGGAGATATCCACAACAGGTAAAAAAAAGAAACATGGGCCGGATACGCCGGACAGTTATTAATTTTAGCTTCAGATGAAAAAACTGTTATTGCCCTCCCTGATCCTCACAATGGCTTCTTGTCATCAGGGAAATACCAGCCGGGTTCCGGTGATCGGTTTCGCAGATGCCTTTCAGGATGAGACGATTGCCCAGGCAAAAAAAGGTTTTTTTGATGCCTTGGCAGACAGCGGATACAGTGCCGCCAAAGGGACAGTGAAGGTCATTTACCGGAATGCCGAGGGGGATATACCTACCCTGACCCAGGCAATCGATTATTTTGTGGCTGATCAGGTGAACCTGATAGCTGCCAATGCCACCCTTCCGGTAATCACCGCGGTGCAGAAGACCAGGACCATTCCGGTCTGCATGATGGTGGCACCAGAACCAGGCCTGGCGGGCCTTACAGACCGCCGTGGCCGGCCACCGGTCAACCTGTTCGGAGTATACGAGACCCTGGCATATATCGATACATCTGTGAAAATCATCCGCGAGGTAATGCCTTCCGCGCACATCATCGGTACAGTGTTCAATCAGGCAGAACCACAGTCCAGGGCAGCCCTTGCGGAAATCACCAAGGAATCCAGGCTCCTGGGCATGCAATTGATCGCGCTGCCGGTAAATAGTTCAGCCGAGACCCAGCTGGTGGTTGAAGCCCTGCTGAACAGGCACATCGATGTGTTTTTTGCCATGCCGGACAATACGATATTCGCTTCTTTTGAGACCATTGCGAAAAGTTGCAGCGATGATCATATTCCGATTTTCACCTCGGAGGCCGGCCTGGTGAAACGGGGAGCCGTAGCTGCCTATGGGGCGGACATTTACCAGTGGGGATTCCAGGCGGGTCAGCAGGCAGCCATATTCCTGAGGCAGGGGAATATGCAGGGGCTTCATCCGGAGATCGTCCGCATCCGCAGGCGGATTTATAATCCGGCGGTAGCGCAGGAATATCACCTGCATTTCAATGATTCTTTCAGCCCGCTGCGTTGAACTGAACCAGCTATGAATTTCTATTTGTCAGCCATCAACCTGGGTTTTGCCTACTGCGGCATGGGACTGGGTATTTATATCACCCTCCGTATTTTCAATATCCCGGATATCACTACGGACGGGAGCTATACCCTCGGTGCAGCGATCAGTGCCACTTTGCTGAGTTCAGGTCATTCTCCGTTCCTGGTCCTGCCTGTGGTGATGGCCGGTGGCGCACTGGCTGGCACAGCCACCGGGCTCATTCACACCCGGATGAAAATTGATCCGCTGCTTTCGGGTATCCTGGTCATGACAGCCCTCTATTCCGTTAACCTGTCAATCATGGGCAGATCAGATATCCCCCTCATCAGCACAGTCCATATTACGCAGGTGGTCCGCTTCATCGGTAATGATGACTGGCGCTGGATGACGGTGATGGTGATGTTCACTGTCGTGCTTTGCCTGCTGACTGGCTGGATGCTGGGCACTGATTATGGGCTGGCCATGCGGGCCACAGGAAACAGTGAGCAGATGGTCAGGGCCATGGGAGTGAACACGGCAAGAATGAAAGTGACCGGTCTGGCCATGGCCAATGCCCTGACCGCGGTGAGCGGGTACCTGGTATGCCAGTACCAGGGATTCACAGATATCAACATGGGTATCGGGATTGTGATCTTCGGACTTGGCGCCGTCATGATGGGTGAATCCCTCCTGGGATTCACCCGCCTTCAGTCCACGGGATTTCATCTGGTTGCCGTAATCCTCGGATGCGTGATCTTCCGGGTGATCATAGCCGCCGCATTGACGGCAGGCATAAATCCCAACTGGCTTAAACTGGTCACTGCAGTCCTGGTGCTGGGCGTGGTGGCGCTCCCCGGAATCAAAAACAAGCTTCGCTGATGGTCGAACTGTCACAGATAGAAAAATATTTTCACCGGGGGCTGCCCGGAGAAGTGAAAGCGCTGGACGGGGTAAGCCTCAGGATCCCTGCCCGGGAATTTGCCGTGATCATTGGGTTCAATGGTTCCGGAAAGACCACTTTACTGAACATGATCGCCGGAACCTTGTTTCCGGATAGCGGGAAAGTCCTCATCCGTGGACATGAAGTGTCCCGCAGGAAGGATTACCAGCGGAGTAAATGGATATCAAGGGTTTTCCAGGATCCGATGGCAGGTACGGCGCCAGACCTGACTATCATGGATAATTTCAGGCTGGCTTCCCTGCGAACCAGGTCTAAATCCCTGAGGACGGGAGTGGAATCCAGGTTCAGGATAAAAGTCAGGGACCAGTTGGCCATTCTCGGGATGGGCCTGGAAAACCATCCGGAGACCCTGGTAGGTAAATTATCCGGTGGACAAAGACAGGCGCTTACCCTGCTCATGGCTGTAATGGATGAAGCCAGCATATTATTGCTTGACGAGCCGACAGCCGCATTGGACCCCCGATCCTCGGAACTGATCATTCGTCTTGCAGGGGACCTGATCGGGAAACTTGGACTGACTGCGGTCATGGTGACCCATGACCTGCGGCATGCAGCAGCGTATGGAACCCGGCTGATTATGATGGAGCAGGGAAAGATCTCTAAAGATCTGGACAGCGGGCAGAAGGCGGACTGCAACCTGGCCAGCCTGGTACAGTGGTTCACCTGATCAGGCGCTCACCAGTTCGCCATTGCGGTAAACGGGAAGGGTGCCGGCAATATCCTGGGTGAGGCAGTAGACGATATCTTTTTCCAGTCCGTAACCGGTAAGCCTTTTGAAATGGGCTGCATTCAGGAAGGATCTAAAATATTGATTGAGAATAAAAACTTTAAAAAGGGAAAGTAAATTATATTATTAATAACTTTTCCACTTCAATTTTTAAAATAGGAAGATTATTAAAAGCGATGTTCCAGATTATCTCGTCGGAGACTGTGTCATAACCATGAATAATCCGGTTTCTGGTGTCCACTATCTTTCTAGAATGGGAAAGTATGATATCATTGTCCGCAGTAAGTATACGATTCATTGCTTCACCAATGATTTTAATATCCATTTCCACAGCACGCTTAGTCCTTAAGTCCTTTTGATAAGTGGGAAAATCTATTTACTGGTTGGCAAAAAAAATTTCAACTTGATTAATCGCTTTTAGTATATCATAAAGGCAGGCCTTAGTTTTAGTTTGCATAAACCAACTGCCTTTTATTGTTTACCACTTCCAGGAAATAAGGATTTTTTATTACTTTTTCCTCCAAAAGATCTATAGGCCTTTTTAATACCTTTTCCAAGGAAAATTTTAAATCGTAATAATTATCAGCATATTGAAAGACGTCCAAAGGTTGAAAATCAACAATAAAATCTATGTCGCAATCTATATTAAATTGATCAGTCAACACTGATCCAAAAGCATATAATGTCTTAACCTGGTGATGGAAGCAAAGCTGCTTAATCTCTTTCAGGTATTTATCCAATTCAAACATAATCCACTTTGTCTAATGCACATCAAAGTTACAAAAAAAGTAGCCTATTGATACAAAGTATACTATGACTCTTTGATTTGAATCAGGGCATTCCGTATAATAGAATAAGTAGAAAAGATCTGGATATCAAACCACAGAAACAATACAACCTGGCCAGCCTGGTACAGTGGTTCACCTGCTCAGGCACTCACCAGTTCGCCATTGCGGTAAACGGGAAGGGTGCCGGCAATATCCTGGGTGAGGCAGTAGACGATATCTTTTTCCAGTCCGTAACCGGTAAGCCTTTTGAAATGGGCTGCATTTTTCAGAAAGTTGAATATATTTCCTTTGGCCTGCAGGTATAAGGATTCTGCAATGATCGCTGAATCACAGGCAATATCCAGCCTGTCCCTGATCCGATTGATCACGGCCCCCGCAAAAAGGACATCCTCCATGTTAACCCTGTTTTTCCAGGCGGCACAAGCGATGACCACATGACGGTTCCCGGATACCAGATAATCGCAGACTGCAGTCAGGTTGGGGAAACTGCCGGTGATGATATCCGCAGCATTCCTGGCCATATGCAGCAGCCGGGTGCCGTTGGTGGTGGTCAGCACCAGGGACTTGCCGGCAATGGCCTCCCGGGAGTATTCAAAAGGGGAATTACCCCGCTGCAATCCCGGTACGATCTTGCCATCCCTTTCCCCGGCTGTAAGGGCATTCAGCTCCAGGCCCAGGGAAATGCATTTTTCCACGGTATCCACCGGGATTACCCGGGCCGCACCATTATACAGGGCGGTACAAATGGTCGATGTGGCCCTGAGCACATCCACGATCACCACCGTGGCTCCGCTCAGGTCGTATAAATGCAGCAGGGCAGGAGAAAGACAGACTTCCAGTTTTGGTTTACGGTTCATTTCGTGTGCCATATGGTCAACCCAGTATGATGCTCCAGCGGCTGCCTTCCGCGTATGATTTTATCAGGAGGTTGCGGCGGATAATCAGTCCGCGGAGGTAACCGGTGAGATAGATGTTGTTCAGCCATTCCCCCAGCCGGCCATATGGAGTTACGAAACGCATGACATCTATCATAATGGTGCCGTTGGATATGGTCTTGAAAAAATGCTCATGCTGCATGCTTTTAAAATCTCCCCTGATCATTTCATCCCGGAAATAAAAAGGCCTGTTCATGGAACTTATCCT
>Ga0307373_10004614_pt1 | contig 23042 bp, 21 predicted proteins | sample OX2MG_FD_202534 | JGI IMG/M metagenome (GOLD analysis project Ga0307373, IMG submission 202534) | Soil microbial communities from Risofladan, Vaasa, Finland - OX-2 | ecosystem: Environmental > Terrestrial > Soil > Coastal area > Acid sulfate soil | place: Finland: Risofladan, Vaasa | collected... | reverse complement strand
TCGCCAATCGGGCGATCGAGGCGGGAGCGCAATTTCTGGTAACGCCATACCTGGTTCCCGCCGTCGCGGAGGTCGCCCGCACGGCAGCCGTGCCGCTGGTGATGGGAGCCCTGACCCCGAGTGAAATCGCCCGGGCGGAGGAGCTGGGGGCACAGTTGGTCAAGGTCTTTCCGGCAGCTCCGGTGGGTGGGCCGGCTTACATCAAAGCGGTCAGAGGACCCATGCCCCACACCCCCCTCTGGGTGAGCGGCGGAGTGCTGGTCGCTGACTGTGAGGAATACCTGCGCGCTGGCGCCGACGTGGTCGGCTTGACCAACGACCTCTTCAGACCTGAGCTGCTGCTCTCCGAGGACTGGGTCGGTTTGACCAGCCTCTGCGAGCGGGCCTTGGCCGGTGCCGGCGTGGCGCCGACTGCCCGCTCATCCGCTGCTGGGTGAAGGCCCCGCTCCGAGTAGTCGTCGTGGGTCTGGGAGCCATGGGCTCAGCGGCGGCGTTCCACCTGGCCCGCCGGGGCGCTCAGGTCACCGGACTGGAAGCCTTCGGTCCTGCGCACGACCGGGGTTCCTCTCACGGGGAGTCGCGGATCATCCGGCAGGCTTACTTCGAGGGTACGGGCTATGTCCCGCTGGTGCTCCGTGCCTACCAGCTCTGGCGAGAGCTGGAGGTGCTAAGCGCGGAGCGGCTGCTGGAGACCACGGCCGGGTTGATGATCGGAGCTCCCGACGGCGAGGTCGTGGCAGGTTCTCTGGAGAGTGCCCGCAAGTGGGGCATCCCCCATCGGCTCCTGACCGCCGGCGAGGTCGGTCGGGAGTTCCCAGCGATCCGTCCACAGCCAGACCAGGTGGGGCTGGTGGAGTTGGAGGCCGGGGTGCTGGCCCCCGAGTCGTCGGTGCTGGCCCATCTGCGCCAAGCGGCGCGCCTGGGCGCCCAGCTTCATTTCGGCGAACGGGTGTTGGGCTGGGACGCATCGGATGCCGGGGTCGAGGTTCGCAGCGAGTCCCGACGGTACCGGGCGGACCGGCTGGTGCTGACCGGAGGCGCTTGGAGCGAGCAACTGCTGAAGTTACCCGAGCTGCAGCTGCGGGTGGAGCGCCAGGTGATGGTCTGGTTCGCGCCGTCCGACATCGGACCCTTCACGCCGCCGCTGTGTCCCGTCTACCTCTTCGAACTACCTGACGGCGCTCAGTACTACGGGGTCCCCACCAGAGACGGACGGACGGCCAAAGCGGCACGTCACTATGGCGGCGAGGAGACGACCGCCGAGACCGTCCGGCGCGAGGTTACAGCCTCCGATATCGAGACCGTCCGAGCAGGACTCGCGGAGACCATTCCGATGCTCTCGAGCGCGCCTCTCGCCCGGAGCGCCACCTGCCTTTATACGAACAGCCTGGACAAACACTTCGTGATCGGGCTCCATCCGAGCTCCGCTCTCGTCTCGCTGGCAACCGGTTTCTCCGGTCATGGCTTCAAATTCTCCCCGGTGGTGGGCGAGGTGATGGCCGATCTGGCCGAAGGTGGCCAGACCGCGCATCCAATTGCGGACTTCGACCCCACCCGGTTTGCACTTCACCAAAGCGGCGGGAAGGGAATCTCCGGATCCGGCGGGATCCCGACCCCAAGGGCCGACATCACCTCGCCGATCACGTAGATCGAGCCCAGCGAGACCACCAGCCCGTCTGGACCGGCCAGCGCTCGGGCTCGAACCAGTGCCTGGGAGACCGGCTCCACCACCTCGAAAGGAGCGGACCAGCAGGCTGCCAGGGTAGATCCCGCTGCGGCGCGGGCGGAACTCGAGCGGGTGAACACCGCCGCCTGGAAGCCGACGGTACGCAACAGCTGGAGCATTCCCTGGTGGTCGTGGTCCTCCATGGACCCGAAGAGCAGAACTCCGCTTCGCCCCGACAGCTGACGGCGAATCTCCGGGAGCACCGCATCGACCGCCGCCGGATTGTGGGCCGCGTCGATCAGGACCTCGGGTACGGAGCCGAGGGTCTCCATCCGCCCCGGCCAGTGGACCCCGGCAAGACCGGACCTGATTGCTAAATCCGAGATGGGGAATCCCAGCTGAACAAGGGAGTCGGCAATACCGACCGCCAGAGCCGCGTTCTCAGCCTGAAAGGAGCCGCTCAGGCCGAGAAGAAGCTCCTCCCGAACTGCCAGGGGGGTGCGGATCATCAACCCGTGGCCTCCGTCGGGGGCAAGCTCCACGTTGATCTCTCGCCCCAACTGCCAGAGTCGCGCGCTGGCCCTAACCGCCGCCGCTTCGACCGCTGGGCGGGCGGCGTCCGGAGCGCCGGAGACCACCAGGTTACCCGGCTTGATGATTGCCGCCTTCTCCCGTGCGATCTCCGGGATGGTGTTGCCGAGCTGGGCCTGATGGTCCAGCGCGACCGAAGTGAGCGCTGCGATCCCTCCGTCCCATACGTTGGTGGCGTCCAGTCGGCCTCCCAGCCCGACTTCACACACGACGAGCTCGGCGGACCAGCGCTGGGCGGCGAGGAACCCCATGGCAGTGAGCAGCTCGTGGTGGGTGGGCCGGCCCTCGGCTGAGGCCATCTGATCCGCGGCGCCGCTCACCGCGTCGGCGATCTCCTGGAAGAGGTTCTTCTCGACGGGTTCCCCGTTGAGACGGATGCGCTCGCGATAAGTGGTGAGGTGGGGTTTGGTGAGCAGAGCCACCCTGATCCCCGCCCTCTCGGCGATCTCGGCGACGATCGCGCACACTGACCCCTTTCCGTTGGTTCCCGCGACTAAAACCCCCCGAAGACTTAGCTGGGGATCACCCAATCGCGCCAGCAGCTGCCGGGTTGACTCCAGACCCAGTCGCATCCCCGGCGAGCTGGCACCGACCAATCGCAGCAGCGCCGCCCGATAGGGGTCAGCAGCCACTTCAGCTTGGCCGGGCAGATCCGCCATGGAGGGCCTTATCGGCCCTTCTGCGGGTGCCTAGGGGCCCTCAGCGACCCCGGGCCCGCCACCCGGCTGGAATGGCGAGGACAGCCGGGCTGCAGGTTTGGCCGCATTCCGCAACCGCGAGTCGTCATGTCCGAGAACAGCCCGTGTATCGCACTCATGGCATTCTGCACTGGTGAAAGTGCCTCGATGGTGTCCCGCAGCCCTGTCCGCTATCACGCTGCTCAGCCTCTCGGTGACCGGCTGCGGCAGTACCCCGACTCATCCTGTCGCGTCACCCTCGGCCAGCCCATCCGCAGCCCTGCCCGGACTGCTGGGGCTAGCTGGGGAAACCGCCCTTCCGCTCGCAATCGCCGGCCCGTACTACGTCGAGGACAATGTCGGCACGGAGCCTAGGGAAGTCGATTCGGCGACCGTTCCGGATACGGCGATGGCGGCCGTGACCGCCCTCGCGCAGGACCTCGGTGTGCCCGGCGCTCCCATCAGCACCGCCAACGGCTTGGGATACAACCTGGGCGCGACCAGTGGCTACCAGCTGACCACTAACCCGACGCTCACCAGCTTCAACTTCCACCCCAACACCCCAACCGACGAGGTAGGGACCACACCGACTGTCGCCGGGGCTGACCAGTTTGCCGAGAGCTTTCTGAGCGGAGATCATGTCCCGACCGATGGTGGCCTGATCCCTCTCCCCCAGCTGAGCTTCACCAATGGATCGGACCGAACCGTCTATTTCCAGTGGTCGTTGAACGGGCTGCCGGTAGTCAACATCCTGGGCCAACCGGAGGAGATCTACGTGGATGTGGCCACCGACCAGCACCAGGTCACCCAGTTGGTCGGGATCACCGGCGCCGTGCCTTACGGAGTAATCGGCAACCCCGTGGCGTATCCGACGATGACGCTCCCCCAGGTGCTCAAGTACCTCAACTCAGGAGTTATCGAACCCGACCGATACCTGCTCTCGCCGAGCGGCCTTCCGTTCCCTGCTGTCTCTCCGGCTCCCTCGGGTCCGTCGACGATCAGCTCCGAGTCGAGGGGTGTGGTGGACAGCTACGGGACCGCGGTGCCGGTCGACATCTTCAGAGTGTCGGGGAATCCCAACGTGACCCAATTCGTGACCTGTGCGGCGCCGCCGGACGGCTGCGTGCCGCTTAGATTCGAGAGCGCTTCTCCTTCACCTAGCCCGTCGCCCAGCGGCTGACCCGCTCCAAGCAAGGTTGTTCACGCTATCTCGGCGGAAGTGAGGCGGCCACGCGTGCGGCAACCCGGCTGAACTGACCGCCGCGCGTCGGATCCCCGACCGGGATCAGCTCCAGATCTTGGCGATCACCATGCGGCCCGACTGGGCGTCCAGGAAGACCATCATGTGGGCCGGAGGCGGCCGCGGAGTGGGGCGACCTGCCGGTCCTCCGAGAAAGGAAATGCTGGGACCCGGTGTCATAGAGATCGCCCAGCAGGTCGTGCTCTGAACAACCTGGCTGGTCGGCACCTCCATCTCGACCAACGTGGCGACCGGGTCGGTGCACCCGGTGAACCGCTTACGAGCCATCTCCTCTGCCTGCTCCGCCGAGATCGCCGGCGGGCCAAGTGGAGGCCCGATGGTCATCCCGCGCTTCGGCCACTGAGCCGGGGTGAGCCCGGCCACTAGGAGCTCGTCTGCATCCGCACTCATCGCTTATTTCGCCGGCACCAACTCCTTGAGAGCGGCGATCAGGTGGACCACCGAATCCCGGGCGTCCCCGAATAGCATCAGGGTCTTGGGGTTGTAATAGAGGTCGTTCTCGATGCCGGCGAACCCCGGGTTCATGCTGCGCTTCAGCACCACCACGTTGGCCGCCTGATCGACGTTGAGAATCGGCATCCCGTAGATCGGGCTCGAGGCGTTGCTGCGGGCGGCGGGATTGGTCACATCGTTGGCCCCGATCACCACCGCCACGTCCGTTCTCGCGAAGTCAGGGTTGATGTCATCCATCTCATACAGCTGGGTGTAAGGGACGTCGGCCTCCGCCAGCAGGACGTTCATGTGTCCCGGCATCCGGCCGGCCACCGGGTGGATCGCGTACTTGACGGTGACCCCCCGCTTCTCCAGCTGGGTCGCCAGCTCCCGGACGTCGTGCTGCGCCTTGGCCACCGCCATGCCGTAGCCGGGCACGAAGATCACCTGGCGGGCGTAGCCAAGCAGGATGGCCACGTCGTCAGCGGTGACACTGTGGACCGCCTGGTCGGAGGTGGACGCGGCAGCGTCCCCGCCGCTCACCTGGCTGCCGAAGGCACTGAAGAGGACGTTGGCCAATGACCGGTTCATGGCCCTGCTCATCAGCTGAGTGAGGATCGTTCCCGAGGCGCCCACCAGAGCGCCGGCAACGATCAGGACCTCGTTGTCGAGCACGAACCCGCTGATCGCTGCCGCCAGTCCAGTGAAGGAGTTGAGCAGGGAGATGATCACCGGCATGTCGGCCCCGCCGATCGGCAGCACGAAGGCCACCCCGAAGCTCAGAGCGAGGACCTCGTACACCAAGAAGAGCCAGGGGGAAGCGTCGGCGGTGACCATCACCACTCCCAGTGCCACGATCACCGCCAGCAGAAGCCCGTTGGCGATGCGCTGGTTGGGGAAGGTGATCGGGGTGCCCCGCATGATCCCCTGCAATTTGCAGAAGGCGATCAGGCTCCCGGAGAAGCTGATCGAGCCGATCAGGCAGCCGAGCATGATGGGGATTGAGTTCCCGGCGGAGATGGTCGAGGTTCCCGCGGCCAGGTGGGCGGTCCGCCGCACGAATTCATCCGCCCCGATCAGGGCGGCAGCGCCACCCCCCATGCCGTTGAACAGCGCGACCATCTGGGGCATGGCCGTCATCCGCACCGCACGTGCGGCCACGGCGCCGATCACGGCGCCAGCCACCAGTGCCGGGAGCACCGCGAACCAAGGCAAGGCTCCCAATCCGACGAAGGTGACGACCAGCGCGACCAGCATGCCGACGGCCGCCAGCCGGTTGCCGTTTCTGGCCGTCGCCGGGGACCCCAGCAGCCGGATACCGAATACGAATAGCACCACCGTGACCAGGTACCCGAGCGCTACCAGCTGGGGGTAGTGGATCACTTGGGCGCCGGCCGCTCCGGCTCAGGACGGCGCTTGAACATCTGGAGCATCCGGTCGGTGACCACGAAACCGCCCACCACGTTGATGGTGCCCAGCAAGACCGCCAAGAAGGCGATCACGGCGCCCAGCGTGCCGTGGGCTCCGGCGGCGATCGCCAGCGCCCCCACCAACACGATGCCATGGATGGCGTTGGTGCCGGACATCAGAGGGGTGTGCAGCGTGGCCGGGACCTTGGAGATCAGGTCGAAGCCGATGAAGATCGCCAACACGAAGATGAACACCCCGATCAGCAGGGCGCCGCCGAAGGCGTTCACGAGCGGGCCCCCGCCATGACCTGGCCGTCGTGGGCGACGCAGGTGGCCGAGATCACTTCATCGTCGAAGTTCAGTTGGAGCTGGCCGTCCCGGATCAGAGAGAGCGCGAAGCGGGTGAGGTTGCGGGAGTAGAGCTGACTCGCGTGATAGGCCATCCGCGAGGGCAGGTCCAGAGGCCCCAGGATCCAGACGCCATTCTTCTGGATCTCCTGACCGGGCTCGGTGAGCTCGCAGTTGCCCCCGGCCTCCGCGGCCAGGTCGACCACCACCGATCCGGGCCGCATCTTGCCGACCGCCGCCTTGGTGACGAGCACCGGTGCCCGTCGGCCCGGAACCAGGGCCGTGGTGATCACCACGTCGGCCTCAGCGACCTCGCGGGCCAGACCCTCCTGTTGACGTTTCTGGGTGGCGGCGGATACCTCGGCCGCGTAACCTCCCTGACCCTCGGCCGCCTCCACCGGCTCGCCGACCTCGACGAACTGGGCTCCCAGGCTCTCCACCTGTTCTTTGACCTGGGGCCGAACATCAAATGCCCGCACCACCCCGCCCAGCCTTCTGGCAGTGGCGATCGCCTGCAGACCGGCAACGCCGGCTCCCAGCACCAGGACCCGAGCCGGGGTCACCGTCCCGGCGGCAGTCATCAGCAGGGGAAAGAAGCGGGGCAGGCGGGCGGCGGCCATCAGCACCGCGTGGTAGCCGGAGACCGTGCTCATCGAGGAGAGCACATCCATGTCCTGGGCGCGGCTGATCCGCGGCAGCCGATCCAGGCTGAAGGCGGTCACCCCCCGCTTGGCCAGCTGCTCGATCAACTCCGGCTGGGTGAGCGGCTGGAGCATCCCCACCAGCACAGAGCCCTTGGGCAGCATGGCGATCTCATCGGTTCCCTGGCCGCGGGTAAGCGGCGGGCGGACCTTGAGGAGCAGGTCGGCGCTGGTCAGAACCTGGCGGTGGGTGGTCAGGATGGTGGTCCCCACCGCCTTGTAGGCGGCGTCCGGGAAGAAGGCGGCCTCGCCTGAGCCCCTTTCCGCCACCACCTCCGCCCCCACGGCGATCAGCCGGGCGGCGGACTCTGGCACCAGCGCCACGCGGTGCTCGACTGAGACGAGTTCCTTCGCGACCCCAATGCGCACCGATCGACTTTATCGGTTCGCGACCCCGCAATAGCGAGAAACCCGCTCCGCCCCGGGGTCCGTCATCCTACCCGGGTGCCGGGGATCGAGCCGTATCTGCGACGAATGCTCCATGGATGGCAGCCCATCGTGGTGGCCAACCGACCCCCGGTCGAAAGTCAACTCGGTCCGGGTGGCGCCGAGCGGATCACCAGAGGTGGCGGCGGGCTGGTGACGGCCATGTCCGCGCTGGCCCAGGCCAGCAACGCTCCGTGGGTGGCGGTTGCCAGGGGGGAATCCGACGTACGGCTGGCCGCCAGAGCGGACCCGGACGGCGTGGTCCGGGTCTCCTCCGACGACGGAAACAAGTTTCGGATCGCCTATATCCACCCAGATCAGGAGGCTTACGACCTCTACTACAACGAGATCAGCAACCCCCTGCTCTGGTTCATCCAGCACTACCTGTGGGACCTGGGCCGGGAGCCGATACTGGACTCGCGGACCGAGACGGCGTGGCGCGACGGGTACGTCAAGGTCAACTCCGAGTTCGCCGACCGGGTGGTCGCGCTGGCCGAGAAGGCGACCGGACGGCCGCTGATCCTGAGTCAGGACTACCACCTTTATCTCCTGCCCGGCATGGTCAGGAAGCGCCTTCCCGAGGCCCATCTCCAGCACTTCATCCACATCCCCTGGCCGACTCCTCAGTACTGGAAAATCCTGCCCCGGCACATGCGAGACGGCATCCTGACCGGCCTCTTGGGCAGCGACCTGGTAGGACTCCAGACCTCCCTGGACGTCCGCAACTTCCTGCTCACCTGCGAGGAGAACCTGGGGCTGGCGGTAGACCACCGTCAGTCGACGGTGTTCTATGAGGGCCGCAGCGTCTGGATTCGGGCCTATCCGATCTCGATCGACGTGCGCGCGATGGCCGAGCTCACCAACCATCAGGAGGTTCTGCGCCAGGAGGAACTGATCGCCGCCTGGCGCCCTGAGTTCCTGATCCTCCGGGTGGACCGCACCGACCTCAGCAAGAACATCGTCCGGGGCTTCCTGGCCTACGAGCGGCTGCTGGAGAGCCATCCGGAACTGCGGGGCCGGGTCGTCTTCTGGGCGCTGCTCCAGCGCAGCCGCCAGAGCGTCGACGCTTATCGCTCCTACCTGGGCGCCCTGGTGAGCACCGCCGCCCATGTCAACCGACGCTTTCAGACCGGCAGCTGGATGCCGATCCGCCTCGAGGTGGAGGAGAACCTCTTCAAGGCGGTCGCCGCCTACAAGTCCTACGACGCCCTCCTGGTCAATCCCATTTACGACGGGATGAACCTGGTAGCCAAAGAGGGTGTGCTCTGCAACACCAAGGACGGGGTACTGGTGCTGAGCGAGAACGCTGGAAGCTATGAGGAGCTCGGTACCGAGGCCCTCACCATCAACCCTTTCGACATCGACCAGACCGCGGAGGCGCTTCACTCGGCTCTCACCATGCCCAAGCGGGACCGCTCGACCAGAGCCCGGCACATGCGCCAGACGGTCCGGAAGCATGACATCGTGCGGTGGATCACCGCTCAGCTCCAGGACCTCAACGAGCTGGCAGGTCGCTGAGCCTCAACCAGACGCTCGGTCAGGCGGCGGTAGCCAGCTCCTCCAGGACTCCAGCCAGCAACTTGGCCCACTCCTCGGGTCCGTCCAGGCAGACGTCCGCCTCCTCGCGGACCTGGTCCGGCGTTTCCGGACTGAGCACCCCAAAGGCGAGCGCCAACTCCAGTACCGGGCGGCGGCGGTGCAGCTGCACCATCGCTGGCAGGTCGCCGAGATCGTCGCCGGCAAACACGCAGCCTCTCGGTGAGATGCGGTCCAGCAACTGCACCAGGGCGGTCCCCTTGTCGCCGGCGTGGCGGTCGCGCAGCTCCAGGACGCGCCTGCCCCGCAGCAGCTCCAGCTGCTCGCGATCGGAGACCACGGAGAGGATTCGGCGCAGCTCGAGGCTGGCGGCATGGCGATCGCGGGCGTTGCGGTAGTGGACGGCGACCCCCAGAGTCTTGGTTTCTACATCGACTCCGGCGAGGTGTCCGACTGAATCCCGCAGCTCGGCAGCGATTCGCCTCAACCGGGGCGAGGGGTTGGAAGGAGGCAGTGGTCGGGGCAGGTTTCCGGCCTCCTGCCAGGGCTCCAGGCCGTAACTGCCCAGGAGCAAGACCCCGGGCAGGGGGCACTGGACGAAAAGGTTGGCCAGGTCTCGCCCGCTGATCACTGCGACGGGAGTTCGGCGGGCCAGGGCGGTGAGCGCCGCGGCGGCCTCGGGCAGGGGTCGGGCCCGACGAGGATCCCGGACAACCGGGGCCAGGGTGCCATCGAAGTCGGTTGCCACCAGCAGGCTGCCGGACCGCGCGAGGCGCACGAGGGGGGCGGCCAGTTCATCGAGGGACTGGATTGCAGGGCCGGGCACGACTTGATCATAGGCGGCGCGGAAGTTCGACCCCCGATCCGGTACGCTGCAGCGATGGTCAGCCCTGAAGTGCCGGAGCAGACCGTCGTGGAGTTGGTCCACAGCCTCACCGACGATGTCCGCCAACTGGTGACGGACGAGCTGGCTCTGGCCAAAGCCGAGTTGAAGGGAGCCGTCCGGCGGGCAATTCGGATCGCCATCGGGGCCGTGGTGGCCCTATTGGGGGTCGGCCTCTTTCTCATATTCGCCTTGGTGACCCTGGTGGAATGGCAACCCAACCACACCCTGGTCGCCGGGGTAGTCGGAGCGGTCGGGCTAGTGCTCCTGCTCCTGGGATCGGCGGTGATTTGGGCCAACCGCCGGCTTTGGCCGTTCAAAGAGACCAGAGCCAGCCTTGAAGGGGATCTCGAGTGGGCACGTCGACTGAGCAAGCGCGCCAGGCCGTAGTCGCTACCCGTGGGCGGGTGGAGGCCAGTGCTGACCGTCTCGAAGCACGCCTTCGCTACGACCTCGATCCCCGGCAGCGGCTACGACGGGATGGTCCCAAGCTGGTTGCGGGTCTGGCGGTGGTGGTCTTGGTCGGAGCGGTCTACGTGACCCGATCCAGGCGGCGCCGCCGCACTGAGGCGCCGGCCGAAGTCGATTGGATCGCCCAGATGCCCAAGCAATGGCGCGAACGGTTGCAAGAACTTTTGGCGGAGGCTGCCGCCGAGGGACCGCTGACCGCGGACCGGGGTCGCTCGAGTAAGGCCCGTCGCAGGTCTCTGGGAGCCACCCTGGCGATGAGGGCAGCTCGGATGGCGGCTCCGGTCGTCATCTCGGCGGCGGCCGATCGGATCGGGCGCCGACAGTCGGTAGCCGGGACCAACGCTAAACCCGAAGCCTAGGGACCCCGAGTTCGGCGACCGGAGCTTCCGGGCGACAGCGATCAGCGTCTCCGCTGGAGGATGGCACTCACGATGAGGAGGATGTAGGCCCCGACCAGCAATCCGATCCAAATTGACGAAGTGGTTCTCGTGAACTGCCCCCGGTCAACAAACGCCAACACGGTCTCACCGGCGATTCCGGCGGCCAGGGCCGCCACCACCAGTCGGCGGCCGGTGCGGCGCTTGAGCAGCATCAACCCCCCTCCGATAACCGCGACCACGGCGGCACCCACGTCCAAGGCGAGTCCGATCAGCCCCAGCACCACCGGCCAGAAGTAGATGTCGCCATGGGTCAACAGTGCGGAAGCCGCACGCAATGCCTGGTAGAGTTCCGACCCCGTTAGCACCCCGGCGGCAGCAGCCAGCCCCAGCGCAGCCAAGCCGAGGGTCCGCGTTCCGAAGAGGAGACGAGTCAGCGAAATTTCGAGAAACGGAATGTTCACAGGGCCTCTGTTCGACTGGACAGCACAAACCACGACTGGGGGCTTCCGACCTCCGGACGGGTCATACACGACTTCTTGGCGGGCGTCAAGGGCCGTCGGGCAAATTGCTACGCCGGACACGGCGTCTATGCCGGTCGGACCTTGCTGATCGACCACGCGGCGGTGACTATCTGCAAATATTAAGATGACAGTGGGTCGCACGGGACGTGGAGTGGCCCAATTGGACCGCGCTCGACGCAGACGACTCGGCTGCACCAGCCGCACTTTCGGTCGCCGCACCCGACGACCACCGCAGCGGTCACCTGATTAGCGGGAGCCCACCGTGGGGGAAGAACGATGTGAGGAGCCAGCCGCTGCGTACGGAGTTCTGCCCGCCAGGGCGCATCGATGAGGCACGCTGCACCCTATTTCTCGCAGTCGAGGCTTGCTTACGACGCGGAGCGATAGTCAGCAGCGGCGGCGGGCACCGTCTTCGATGGTGCTTGATGATCCACATTGACTGCGAAGGTATCGCTGGAGTCTGGGCCACACCGTGAGCATCCGTCCTTAGCAGCCTACCCGTCCTTCCCCGCCGAGTGGGAAAGGGCGATCGCCACATTCAGCGCTAAGGCCTTGGCGCCGCCGTCTCTGCGGCGTATATACGGTCATAGCGAAAGGCGTCCTCGGGGCAAATGGCGGGCGGGTGCGTCCCCAAGCCGCGTCACTCCGTTTCCATCTTCTTGCGGTGTCGGGATCGCTGTAATCCCAACGCAATCCCACTTCAGATTGGGCCGGCTGCTGCTCGCGGTCATCAGTAGACTTCCGCGGCCCTAAGGCAAACAAGAGTCGTGAGTGAATGACTCACATTACCGCCGGGAGGTGAACGTGTGAAATCTGCGCTGCTTACCAACCTAGCTCCGAGCTAGCGATTACGGACCCTGATGGTGGCGGTCGGAAAACTCAGCATCCCGGTCCTCTTTTCCACGACAGCCTTGGCAGCGATGGCACAGGTCGCTGGGCCGGGTGGGGGACAAGGCGGATCGTTTGCTTGTTCCCTGAGCCACAGCATGTACATCTCCAGTGAGACCGTCCATGTAACCGTGTCGGCGTAGTGCGATAGTTCGACCGACAAATTCATCGGCTTGTCGGTAGACAGTTGGCCGGCGTATGTTGGCGGAGAGGCGAGCGGCCGTGCTAACGACTCCAACTCGGACAGTGCATCTTGTTCCGGTTTGTGCGCGCCAGATCACGCCAAATATCAGGCGACCGGCACGCTTTTCGTGAATAACAGTCCGTATGAGTCCTTCCAGTACTTAGCCGGGATGACCTGCAGTCTTAAGATCTAGTTGCTCAGCAATTCGAGTGCGGACCCCGGAGCCGGTAACTCCGGGGTACATTTCACCCAGAGGAGGCTCGGAACGAGCGAGCCGACGCGGGTGCTCCCAATTCCAGGGTTCGGTGTTCCGTCTGCCGCCGGGCGACCGCTAAATCAGTGCCTGGGATCATCCGGACTCGAAGTCCCGGGTTCGGCGTTCCGAGAGGTTCTACTCATAGCGCAGAACTTCCAGCGGGCGGACTCTGACGGGGCGCCACGCTACGAGCGCTGCTGTACCAACCGCGACCAGGATGGCGCCCAGGACTAGGGCCAGGGCCAGCGGTGTCGGGATGCCGAGGGTGACCTTCAGCACCAGCTTGCCCAAGGGCACCAAGACCAGGGCGATGGCCGCCATCCCGAACGTCGCGCCGAGCCAAGCCACGGTCGCGGTCTCCACCAACACCTGCGCGTAGACTGCCCGGTTGCTGAGCCCCACCGCCTTCTGCACCCCGATCTCTCGGCGACGTTCCATCAAGGAGAGCGCCACGGAGTTGGCCACGATGACGATGCCCGCCAAGAGCGCTAGGGAGGCGATGGCCGTTAGGAAGAGGATCGCGTTGTTGAGGAACTGGTCGATGATGAGGGTGAAGTCGGCCAAGTTCACAACTTCAGCGGAGGGGTCAGCCTTGCGCAGCTGCGTGGCGGCGGCGTCGGCGCGATCTGGCGGGAACTTCATCTCCACGACCTGGTCGAACGAGCCGCCACCGACGGTGGCGGCGGTCGCGGTCAACCCAAGAATGGGGGCCACGGTAGTGCTGAACGCGATGCCCTTGCCTTTCGTCACCACCGGTATGTAGAACCCGACGACCTTCAGCGCGACCGTAGTTGGGTGTTCAGCGAAAGGATTGGTAACTTCGATCGTGGCCCCCGGATTAAGCCGGTAGGGGGCCGCGCGGAGGGCCGAGCTCACCAGCACGCCGTTGCTGGCGCCATCGCTCGCCCTCAACTGCCGCCCGCTGGTTATGTCTACCTGCGGGAGGACACCGTCCTGCACCTGGTATCCCTGAATCCCGTCCAGAAGGGAGACCGCGTCCTGGGCCCGCCCGCGGTTGGGGGACGACGTGCCCACCTGGACGAAGGGACGGCCGTTGATGGAGACCGGGGACGCCAGGGCGGCGACCGTCGAGAGCTCCGACTTGGCGTGCAGAGTTGCCACCGCCTTGAGCAAGGGGGCCGCGCTCTTGCTGGGGGCCACCGCGATGATGTTGTAGGTGGTCGCCTTGGTGATGAAGCTGTCGAGGTCGCCGCGAATGTCGGTGCCCAAGACCAGGATCAGACCCACCGCGAAGACGCCCACGAACAACGCGACCGCGGTGGCGGCGGTCCGGGTGCGCTGCCGGGCTGCGTTGCGCAGGGCCAACCGGATCACCGAGCGCACCGGCCGGGGCACATAGACCACGATGAACCCGAGCATTGCGGCCGCGATGAAGAGGGCTCCGACGGCTCGCAGGCTGGGCAGCGCGGCGATTCCGATCGACACCAGAAGCGCCAGCCCCACCAGCATCACGTAGGAAGGGCTGAGCCGTTCGGGCACTGGTAGGTGGCCGACCACTAAGAGCGCCACGCTGAATATCCCGGTTAGGACCGCCAGCGCCACCCCGGTGCCCAACACCAACCAGAAGGCCAGCCACGGAGAACCCAGGATCGCCGCGGCCAAGAGCCAGAAGAGCGCACCCACCAGCGCCAGCAGGGCCAGGCTGGAGCCCACCACCCCCGCGGTGGGGCCACCGGGCATGTCGCGCAGAACCGCGACCGGCCTGACCCGGCTCAGCCGGACGATTGGCAGGATGGCGAAGATGCAGGTCGTGGCGACTCCAATACCAACGCCAGCCAGGATCACTTCGGGACTGAGGACGAAGCTAATCTGCACGCTGGCGAAGTTCTGAACCAGCACACGCACCGCGTCTGAGAGGGCGATCCCGGCGGCGGCACCGGCCACTCCACCCATCAGGCCTAGCAAGGCGGCCTCGAGGCCGAAGAGCAGGTAGAGGTCTTGGCGGCGGTAGCCGGTCGTCTTGAGCATGGCGATTTCGAGCCGGCGCCGGGCCAGGCTCACCTGCATCGCATTGATGATTCCAATCCCTCCAATCAGGAGAGCGGCCAGCCCGGCCACCGAGAGGAACTGGGTCAGACTCTGGCTGGCGGTCTTGTCCGAGTTGAGCGCCTGCTTGACGGTGGAGACGGTTGCGAGTGGCATCTGGTTGCGCACGGTGCTCGCGACCCTGTTCGCGTCGCTAGAGTTCTTGGTGGTCACGTAGACGGCGGCGTAGGCAGTTTTCACTCCCGCACCCAGTACGCCGCTGAGCTGGGCGTTGGAGACCAGCACGTCGTTGCTGAGCCCGGCTGGCGGCGAGCCAGAGAGGGTGCCGCCCACGGTCCACCGGACGGCTGCTCCGGCCCCCGGAACGTTCACTTTCACCAGCTGTCCGACCCGCACTCCGAGGAGGCTCGCGACAGACCCGGAGAGCACCATGGTGTGGGGGCGGGTGATCAGCTGGTGGAAGGCCCCCAGGGCACCAGACTTGAGCGGAAGGTTGCCGACCAGTGGGAAGTGGGCGGGGTCCACTGAGTCGATGGTTATGAAGAGACCTTGACCGTTGGGCCGGATGAGGGTGGCCGAGAGCTCCCTCACCGCGGTGTAGCCGGTGATTCGGCCCTCGTGGCGGAGCTTCTTGAAGAGGTTCAGCTGGCTGGCGGGGAAGGGGACGGCCACCGAGACGACGGAGATATCTCCCCCGTTAGCGGACCGGACGTTGGCGGTGAGCGAGGTGGTGACCATGGCGGCGGCCAGTTGAAGGCCGACGATCGCCATCACTCCGACCCCGACGCAGAAGCCGGCCAGCACCGTTCGGTTTCCGCCACGGCGTAGCGACCGGGTCCCGTAGCGGAAGTAGAACCCTGCCTTCACCCGGAACCGGCTCGAGGGCCGGGGCTGTCGCTGATCAGGGCCCCGTCCGCCAGTTGCAGCCAGCGGGTGGCGTACTCACCCACGGTGCGATCGTGCGTGGCGATCACCAACGTAGTGCCGAGCCGCTCCCGCAGATCCCAGAGCAGGTCCAGAATCTCCTTGCCCTGGGCCGCGGCCAGATTCCCGGTTGGCTCATCGGCCACCAGCAGGGGGGGCTCAGTGGCCAGCGCCCGAGCGATCGCCACCCGTTGCTGCTCACCGCCGGAGAGCTGGCTCGGTCGGTGCTCCAAGCGGTGGCTTAGTCCCACCAGACCCAGCAGCTCCTGGGCCCGATCAGATGGTGAGCCGTGCCAGCTGCCCGCGTAAAGCGGGACCTCGACGTTCTCCCGGGCGGTCAGGGTGGGGATCAGATTGAAGGCCTGGAAGACCATCCCGACAGTTCGATTGCGGATCCCCGCTAATTGGGATTCGCGCATCGTGGAGATGTCGGTGCCGTTGAGCAGCACCTGCCCGGTGGTCGGGCTGTCCAGACCCGTGATGCAGCCAAGGAGTGTGCTCTTACCGCTTCCGGAGGGGCCAGCCAGCGTGACGAACTCGCCCCGATGAATGCTGAAGTTGACGTCGCGCAGGATCTGCAGCAACTCACCACCCAGGGGCAGCGATCGGCCCAGATGCCTGGCCTCGAGCACCGGAATGCCGGAAGCGGAGGGAGCAGGCGAGGCGGCCGCTAAGGCGCCTGCCTCAGCCACGGTTTCCGCCGACCGGATCTACCATGGTCGCCTGGTGATCGCCACTGCGCAGCCGGCGCGCGTAGCTCTCATCTTGTGCACCTCCCATATATTGACGGGATCTTGCTAGCTACCGCTCACCGATCTGCTGAACTCTCGATGCCCAGAGGTGCCAACCTGGTGCTAGTGCAGCGCGCCCTGACCCACCTCAACGGGGCGGTCAATCTGGTGGGCCTCACCGACAACCACATGGGCCGAGCCCGCCTCTCGCCACTGGCGGCGATCCCTGACTGCCTCAGGTTCGGGCTGCGACCGGTGCTGCACCTTTCGTGTCGAGATCGCAATCAACTCGGACTGCAGCAGCAGGTGGCGGGTGCATCAGCCCTGGGCGCTGCCGGGGTGCTGGTCGTACAGGGGGACCGCCGGGGCGGCCAGGCCGTCGACTCTGCGATGCGGGCGACCGAAGTCCTGCGGTTAGTGCCGGAGTGGGCGGCTCCCAACCGGATCCTGCGAGGGGCGGTGGTCAACCCCTTCGCCGATCGGCCTCGAGAGTTGGCTCTTCTGGAGCGCAAGATCGCCGCTGGCGTGGACTTCATTCAGACCCAGATGGTCTTCGATCTGTCGCTCTTCGACGACTTCCTTCGAGAGGCGGCCCCCATCCTCCCACCCCAAGTGGGCATCTTCGCCAGCGTCGGGATTCTCCGAGCCGCCCGGAACCTGGATTTCGTCCTCCGCGCGGTCCCCAACTGCCCGGTGCCGGACTCGTTGGCCGAGCGGATCCGCAAGGGCGAGGGGGTCGCGGTGGCACGGGAACTCGCCGGGGAGATCGGGAGCCGACCAGGGCTGCGCCTCCACGTGATCCCGCTCGGCGCCGAGCGGCATGCTCGGGACGTGGTGGAGTCCTTCGATGGCGCTCGCTCCCGAGCCAGCGCCTGAGCAAAGGACCGTGGCCACCCCACCGGACGACCCGGACCCCGACACTGAGGCAGAGCCCATGCCGGGCGCCGAGGGCTTCCTCGGCGACATGGAGCCGGCTGAGTTCCGAGCCGTGGCCCATGCGACCGTCGATCAGATCGCCGACTACCTGGAACGCCTCCCCAGCCTGCCACCGCTATCCAGGGTCCAGCCGGGAGAGCTGGCCAGTGCCTTGCCCGAGGACGCGCCGGTGCAGGGCGAGCCGATGGACCAGATCCTGCGCGACGTCGACAGCCTGCTTCTGCCGGGGATAACCCATTGGGCGCACCCGCGTTTCTTTGCCTACTTCACCAGCTCCGGATCGGCTGCCGGGATCTTGGGCGAGATGCTGACAGCGGGGATAAACGCAAACGCCATGCTCTGGCGCACATCGCCGGCGGCGACCGAGCTGGAGTTCGTGGTGTGCCGGTGGCTGGCCCGGATGATGGGGCTACCGGACAGTTTCGACGGGCACATCAACGACACCGCCTCAGCCTCGACATTGGTGGCCCTGGCCGCAGCTCGCGAAGGACTCGGCCGGGACATCCGCCAAAGAGGGCTGGCTGGCAGGTCAGACCTGGCCCAGATCCTGGTGTACGCCTCCGAGCAGGCTCATTCCTCGGTGGAGAAGGCGGTCATCACCTTGGGGCTCGGTCGGGACGGCTTTCGACCGGTTCCGGTCGATTCTGACTTTCGAATGGACGTGCCGTCGCTTCGTCGCCTGGTATCAGAGGACCTAGCTCGGGGAGCCTTGCCCATGGCGGTGGTGGCGACGGTGGGCACCACCGCCACCACCAGCATTGACCCGGTTCCTGAGATCGCGGAGCTGTGCAAGGAGTTTGATCTGTGGCTCCACATAGATGCCGCTCATGGCGGCGCGATGGCAGTGGTCCCGGAGTGGCGGGGAGTCTTGGCGGGGGCGGACCTCGCCGAATCGCTGGTGGTCAACCCCCACAAATGGCTGTTCACCCAGCTGGACTGCTCGGTGCTCTACACCAGTCGACCTGAGGTGCTGAAGCAGGCCTTCTCGGTGGTCCCGGAGTACCTCGCCACCCCGGAGGCAGGCCGGGAGAGCGGCCTCGGCTCCCGCAACCTGATGGATTACGGCGTGTCTCTGGGGCGGCGGATGCGAGCTCTCAAGCTCTGGTTCGTGCTCCGCCACTACGGCCAAGAGGGGCTGGCCCAACGAATCCGCCAGCACGTCCAGATGGCCCACTGGTTGCGCGGTCGGATCAGGATCACCCCTGGCTGGGAGCTGAGTGCTCCGGTCCCGATGGCGACGGTGTGCTTTCGCCACCATCCGCCCGGGGTCGTCAGCGAGGCTCGGCTGGCGGAGCACAACCGCGAGATCATGGCCCGCGTGAACCAGGGTGGTGAGGCGTTCATTTCCCACGCGGTGCTGGGCGACCAGCTGGTCCTGCGCGCCGCGGTGGGCAACATCCGGACCCAGCCGCAGGACGTCGCCGCCTTGTGGGATGCGCTCCAGCAGGCTGCGGCCGCCTAGCCGACCGACCTTAGACCGCCTTAGATCGCGAAGAGCCCGTCCAGCCTGCGGTAGCGCTCCCGCCGGCGCGCGGGGTCGACCCCCTGGCTGACGAGTTGCTCCAGCGTCGCCTCCAGGCGGGGACGAAGCAGTGCGCCAGTTGCGTCCCAGTCGGTGTGGGCACCCCCCGGAGGCTCGGGCACGATCTCGTCGGCGATGCCCCACTCCAGGAGGTTCTTAGCTTCGAGGCGAAGTGCGGCGGCGGCGCTCTGTTTGCGGCCAGCGTCGCGGAAGAGGATCGCCGCCGCCGCTTCGGGTGAGGCTACCGACAGGAAGGCGTGCTCCAAGATCAGTACCGAGTCGGCGAGGAGGGTGGCCAGTGCTCCGCCACTGCCGCCCTCCCCGATCACCACCGCCAGGTAGGGAGTGGGGAGGGCCAGCTGCGCCTCGAGAGTCTGGGCGATCGCCCAGGCCTGGCCCCGTTCCTCCGCCGCCACCCCGGGATAGGCCCCGGGGGTGTCGATGAAGCTGATCACCGGCAGCTGGAGCCGGCCGGCCAGGGCGAAGAGCCGCTGGGCCTTGCGGTAACCCTCGGGGTGGGCCATGCCAAAGTTGCGGCGACCTCGCTCTTCCAGAGTGCGCCCCTTCTGATTGGCGACCACCCCGAGGCGCCGTCCGCCGAGCCTGGCGAGCCCGATCACCATCGCGGCGTCGTCGCCACCCTGCCGGTCGCCGTGGAGCTCGATGAAGTCGTCCAGGCAGCGCTGGATCAGATCCAGGGAATACGGGCGGTCAGGGTGACGGGCCCCTTCCACCTGAGCCCATGCCGCGGCCTGCTCCTCGACGGTGGCGCTGCCATCGCCATCAGGGGAGGTCATGCGGCGGTCTGGTCGATGTCTCCCGGCGGAGCGGATAGCACCCGAAGTAGCTGGGACAGCACCTCGCGCAGCTGGCGGCGGTCCACGACCTGATCGATCAGCCCTCTCGCGTGATGGAACTCACTGGTCTGGAAGCCGGCTGGCAGCTGCTCATAGGTTGCCTGGGTGATCACCCTAGCCCCGGTGAACCCGATCATCGCCTTGGGCTCCGCCAGGATGACATCGCCCAGAGCCGCGAAGCTGGCGATACTGCCACCCATGGTGGGGTCGACCAAGATCGAGATGTAAGGGAGATGACGCTCCGCCAGGTCGTGAAGGGCGGAGACGCTCTTGGCCATCTGCATCAGGGAGAAGACTCCCTCCTGCATCCGCGCCCCACCTGATGAGGTGACGCAGAGGAAGGGCATCCGAGCCTCGGCGCTGGCCTCGATGGCCCGGGCCAGGCGCTCGCCCACTGCGGTGGAGAGGCTGCCACCCAAGAATCCGAAGTCGAATGCCGCCAGCCCGACCGGGATCGAGCTGATCTCCGCCGCGCCGCTCAGAATGGCGTCGGGTAGGTGCTGCCTCAGCCGTGCCTCGTCCAGCCGATCCACGTAGGCTCTGGTGTCGAAGAAGCCCAGGCGATCACGGCCCTCCAGCCCCGCATCCCACACCTGGAAGGTGCCCGGGTCAGCGAGTTGGCGAATTCGTTCGTGGGCGCTGATGCGGGCATGGGCACCGCAGGCGGGGCAGACGTATAGATTCGCCGTCGCCTCTTCCGCAGACTGGCTGGAGCTGCAGACGCCGCAGACGACCGGCCCGGTCTCCTGGGCCATGGCGGCCTGAGACGGGGAGTGGATGGGACTCGCCGACATCGCTTCCTCCCTCACGAGCTCAGCACTCGAGGCGCCGTACGACAGCACGGCTCCGACGTCACCACTGACTCAAGCAGAGTCCCGCAGCACCCCGCAAGGTTACGGCTCCGGCAAGAAGGGGAACGCCAGGCCGTAACCAGGAGGGCCGTTCGGGCCTTGAATGCGTGTGGGGTTGCCCTGGTTCGGAGAGGTTGGCGCCAACGGCGCCAACAGGCGCCATCCGGGTCTACCAGGGTGTCGGGTGGTCGGAATCGGCACCGCCGTGCCAGGCTCCCGAGTCGCCAATTCTGAGATCGAGGCCTTCCTCGATACCTCCGATGAATGGATCCAATCCCGGACCGGAATCCGCGAGCGTCGGGTGGCCGAGCCGGATCTGACACTCCTCGAACTCGCCGCCCGGGCAGCCAGGGCGGCCCTGGCGGCGGCCCAGCTGGACCCGGCTTCGGTGGACACGGTCATCTGCTCCAGCAGCTCCCCGGATGCCACGTTCCCCTCCCTGGCCTGCCGACTACAGGCAGAGCTCGGCTGCCCGCATGGTCCGGCGTTCGATCTTCAGGCAGCCTGCTCCGGGGCACTGTATGGGGTCGCGCTGGCCCAGTCGATGATCCAGGGCGGACTCAGCCGCACGGTCCTGGTGGTGGCTGCCGAGATCTTCAGCCGGGTCCTGGACTGGAGCGATCGGTCGACCGCGGTTCTGTTCGGAGACGGCGCCGGGGCATTCCTGATCGGAGGCTCCGACCAGAAGGGGGCTGAGATCGTCGCTCTGGACCTGGGCGCCGATGGCGACGGGGCCTGGGCCCTGGACACCATCCGCTACCGCCCCCCCGAGCAGACGCCTTCTGGACCGCTACCCGAGTACGCGGCGTCGGCGAGGGCATTGGACCGGGTGGTCCACATGGACGGCCGAGAGGTCTTCCGCTTCAGCACCAAGATCCTCGAGCACATCGTGCTCCGGCTCTCCCGTGCGGCGGGGATCGAAACGGATGCGATCTCCCTATTCGTGCCCCACCAGGCCAACTCCCGGATCCTGGCTACCGCCGCCGGTCGACTGGGAGTGCCGTTCGAGCGTTTCGCCTGCAATGTCGACCGGCTGGGCAACACCTCCTCCGCCTCGATTCCGCTGGCGCTCGCCGAGGCGGAGCGCATGGGCCGGTGCCACGACGGCGAACTCGTTTGTTTGGTAGCGTTCGGAGCCGGGCTGACCTGGGGCGGGGCTATTCTGCGCTGGCAGCCGACCGGGGTGGTCATCGACGACCCTGCCGATCTCGAATCCAACCAGGGGACTGGGGTCCGGCAAGCACTTCCCGCCCAGGATCACAAGGAGGTCACCCGGTGAGCGCACCGACGCCAACCGACCGGTGCCGCGTCGTCATCACCGGCATGGGTGCAGTGACCCCGCTGGCGGTGGGCGTGGATCCCACCTGGGAGGGACTTCTCGCCGGTCGCAACGGTATCGCCAGGATCCGGGCCTTCGACCCCGAGCCTTACGCCTCCCAGATGGCCGGCGAGGTCCTGGACTTCGATCCGGTCGATTTCATCGACCGCAAGCAGGCCAACCGAACCGCCCGCTTCACCCAGTTCGCCCTGGCGGCCACCACCGAGGCGATGGAGCAGTCCGGCCTGGTGATCGACGACTCCAACCGGTTCGAGGTGGGGGTGATCGTCGGCTCAGGGATCGGGGGTCTCAAGGTCACCGAGGAGGCCAGCTACACCCTGAGAGATCGCGGACCCCGGAGGCTCAGCCCCTTCACGGTCCCGATGATCCTGGCCGATATCGCCGCAGGTGAGATCGCGATGAAGCTCCAGGCCTGTGGTCCCAACTTTGCATTGATCTCGGCCTGCGCCACCGGAGCCCACGCCATCGGCGAAGCGACTGAGATCATCCGTCGAGGTGACGCCGTCGCCTGCGTGGCCGGAGCCAGCGAGGCATCGGTCACCCCGCTGGCGGTAGGGGCGTTCGCGGCAATGCGGGCGCTCTCCCAGCGCAACGACGATCCCGAGCACGCCAGCCGGCCCTTCGATAAGGGCCGCGACGGGTTCGTGGTCGCCGAGTCGTGCGGAATCGTGATCCTGGAGGAGCTCGACCACGCGCGCCGTCGGGGAGCCCGAATCCTCGCCGAGGTGGTTGGCTACGGCGCCACCGCGGACGCCCATCACCTGACCGCTCCCGATCCGAGCGGCCGGGGGGCTCGATACGCCATGAAGCGGGCGCTCGAGAAGGCCGGCGCGGGTCCCGAGGATGTCGACTACATCAATGCTCATGGCACCTCCACCGAGCTCAACGACGCCGCCGAGACGGCCGCGATCAAGCAGGCCCTGGGGGAGCAGCGAGCCCGGCAGATCCCGATTTCCTCGACCAAGTCGATGACCGGCCACAGCCTGGGTGGGGCAGGCGCCATCGAGTCGATCTTCTCGGTGATGGCCATCGTCGACGGTCGGGTGCCGCCGACCATCAATTACCAGGATCCGGATCCGGAGTGCGACCTGGACTACGTCACCGAGGGGGCGCGCCGCGTGGACCCTCAGCTGGTGCTGAACAACTCATTCGGATTCGGCGGCCACAACGCCTGCCTCGCGTTCCGCCGCTTCTCCGACTGACGAAGCCGCCGACCGGGGGCTGAACGAGCTCCGACCGGGCCCC
>Ga0307373_10004613_pt1 | contig 23045 bp, 21 predicted proteins | sample OX2MG_FD_202534 | JGI IMG/M metagenome (GOLD analysis project Ga0307373, IMG submission 202534) | Soil microbial communities from Risofladan, Vaasa, Finland - OX-2 | ecosystem: Environmental > Terrestrial > Soil > Coastal area > Acid sulfate soil | place: Finland: Risofladan, Vaasa | collected... | reverse complement strand
CGCGCGCTCAAGCGCGGTGTCGACGTCGTCGTAGCCACGCCGGGACGCGCGCTCGACCACATCCGCCGCGGCACGCTCGAACTCGGCGGCGTCACGTTCCTCGTGCTCGACGAAGCGGACGAAATGCTCGACATGGGCTTCGCAGACGAACTCGAAGCCATCGTCGCCGCCGTTCCGACCGACCGGCAGACCGCGCTCTTCTCGGCCACGATGGCCCCGCGCATCCGTTCGATCTCCAAGCGTTATCTGCGCGACCCCGCGCTCGTCACGATTGCGAACGAAACCGCCGCTCCCGGCAAGAAGCCGCGCATTCGCGAGGTTGCGTACGTGGTGCAACGCGCGCACAAAGCCGCCGCGCTCGCACGCGTGATCGATATGGAATCGCCGACCTCCGCGATCGTGTTCTGCCGGACGCGCACCGAGGTGGACGAGCTCACCGAAACGCTCGGCGGCCGCGGCTACCAAGCCGAAGCGATTCACGGCGGCCTATCGCAAGAACAGCGCGATCGCGTTCTGCGGCGCTTTCGCGATGGAACCTCCGAGATTCTCGTCGCCACCGACGTGGCCGCGCGCGGTTTGGATATCGAACACCTTTCGCACGTCGTCAATTTCGACGTACCGTCATCCCCGGACGCCTACGTGCATCGCATCGGGCGCACCGGACGCGCCGGGCGCGAAGGCGTCGCGATCACGCTGGCCGAGGCGCGCGAGCACCGCTTGCTGCGCAATATCGAACAACATACCAAGCGCAAAATCTCGATCGAATCGGTGCCGACCGCGCACGACCTGCGGGCTCGGCGCCTAGAACTCACCCAGAGCGCGCTCGAGGATGCATTGGAAGCCGGCGGCTTTGAGAAATACCGTTCGATCGTCGAAGCGCTCGGTACCGATCACGATATTCTCGACGTCGCCGCCGCTGCCGTCATGCTGGCCGATCAAACTCGCGACGGCGGCGAGAAGGACGACATCGATATTCCGGCCGTCGCCGTGGCGCAGGAGCGCCCGGGCTTCTTGCAGCGCGCCGACCGCAAACCGACGCGCACGCGCATGAGCGGCGACGTGGCAAAAATCTGGATCGGCATCGGACGCCTCGCCGGCATCCGTCCGGCCGACCTCGTCGGCGCGATCGCCAACGAAGCCCGCATGACCTCACGCGATATCGGTGCGATCGATATCGCCGACCGATTCTCGCTGGTCGAGGTTCCCGCCGCGACCGTCGACAACATCATCACCGCACTTCGCGGCACCACCATTCGCGGCCAAAAAGTCTCGATACGACGCGATCGCGGTGCATCGAAGGGATAGGAGAGCGCCTCTTTATGCTGCCGTTCGCGCACATCGTCTTACACGTCGCGCTCTGCCATGCGATCGCTCGCACCGCGCCTCAAACGAGCGTGACGATGTACGTGCGTCTGCTCGACCACGTCGGGGATCCGCTGGTCAAGAAGACCTTCACCTTCGAACGTGGCGAAGACCAGCATCAGCTCGTCGAGCTGGATGCACCGCAAGGAACGCTCAAGCTGCTCGTCAGCGTGCCGAAGTACCATTGCGCGGCGCAGGACTACCTCGGCGTGCTTTCGGGCCACGCCCGCAACGTCAACGAAACGCTGAGCGACGGCCCGGCGCCGCAGACGACGCCCATCCTTATGGAGGGCACCGCTCCGCCCTCCTTCCTCTACGTGCAGCCGACGTTCACGCTCGTCGATAAAAACACCAAGTGCAACGCGCCGATCGGCCCGCAAATGCCGCTCAACATTACGGTAGAGAACGATCAAGATGCCTACTACGCATGGCTCTATCCGGATGCATCGCAGTACCAGCACCCGGTACTCCTCGCGCTGAAAATCGGCACCGCGACCGGCGAGTTCCACTACATCCGCGTTCCGATGCCGTTCCCCGTTCCGTGGGAAGGCTGGCCCGAGAACGTTCAGTTCAGCCTAAAAGAATACGAAATCGACAACCTCGCCGGCAAACCCATCAACACCCTACTCTGCCCGAAACTCTACAAGACCTCAGTCGGGTAGGGCGGTACACCGTCAGGTGCAATACGCGCAGGCGGCGTTACTGCCACAACTCTAGGACGTACGTACCGGCAGGAACGTTCGTATTGCCGCCTCCGGGATATTCGTAGGTCGTGGCCGACGCCGGGACGGTCTGTGCCGCCGCATCGAACGGCGTCGCGCACGACCCAGCCTGATAGATCGCCCCGTAATACGTGCCGGTCGGCGACGCCGGCGCGAACATCGTATCGAGGAATCCCGTGTTGGATCCGTACGATCCGGCCGGAGCAAACTGGAACGCGGTCGGGAACGTGAGCGTGATTGCGTCGGCGACGGTGCCGCTCACCGCGCATCCCTTTGCGGGCACGCCGGACGTCTCCGAATAGGTGACGTTCTCCGAACTCGCGCCCGAGATCGTAACCGCACCGTAAAAGAATAACTGTGCGGCAACCGGTGAGCCGGCCAGTACGAAGCTTTGAAACGACGGCGAGCTCGCGAGCGTAAATGAGTTTCCGCTCGGCGGCGCGGTGGGGCCTGCAGTCGGTGCGGCGCTCGGTGCCGGTGTCGGTGCGGGGCCCGACGAAACGAGTACCGGAATCGAGAACGTCGCCGGCTGACTCGTACCGTTTTCGAAGACATGGATGACCGATGAGCCGACTACCGCGCTCGACGTAATCGTAAACGTCACGACCGGAACACCAATGCTGTTGCTGTCCGTCGAGTTCACACTCGCCGGGACGGCCGCGATCTGCGGGTTGCTCGACACAATGGCAACGCTCGACGGCGACGATCCGAGGTAAGCGGCCGAGTAGGTGACGGTCGAGTTCGGCTGCATCTGCACGCCGACGTTGACCGGAACGTACACGGCACTCACTCCCGCCGCGTACGCCTGAATCATGCAGGCACCCAAGGCGCCGCCCTGGGGAACGACCGAAAAGGTAGTGGAGTCACCTTTTGTCGTCGATCCGTTTATGCCGAAGCACCCGGTTCCCAGATTGCCAGCATCGGTTGCGTCGGGCGACGTGCTGCCGGTGATAACCAATTGCTGAGCGGCCGACTGCGGGTTTGCAAATGTCAGCGAGACCGGATTTGCCACCAATGAACCCGACGGCGGCGGCACGGCACCGCCAGAACATGCGAGCGTCGTGGAACTACCGACGGCAAGAAACGCGGTCTTGAAAACCTCGAAAGCGTTTACGGCACGGCTCCGGCGCACGTTATCCCTCCATGTAATGGCGTGTGTTTGCCCTGCTTAGCGATATTAACGAGGCAGTCCTATCGGGATGAGGGCTGCGGCGATCGTGCAGACCAACAGCGCCGCCAGCAGCAGCGAATCGAGTTGCACGAGAGACGCAAGCACGCGAGCACCGCGCGCGACCCGTGAGTAGACGCGCAGCGCGAGCAGTACGGCGACGATCGCCGCAAAGAGATACATGCGTGCGTCGTGCGCTGCAGCGACGCCCAGTAGGGCAGCCGCGCAGAGCGCAAACGCGCACGCAGCTTCGATTGCGGGCAACGGGGGCGCGGCTGCGCGCACGTCGACGGCACGACAGCAGCCGAGGAACAGACAGCCGCACTTCCCGATCGCATAGAACAACAACGAACTTGCAAAAAAGAGCGCGGTAAGCGTGGATCGATCGGCGTGCCGCGGCGCGAAGGCGAGAAGCACGAAGAAGACGAGCACCGAGCCCAACATGGCGCCTTTGCCGGAGAATTCGTAGCGCGGCCCGTCGCGGCCCGTGGCCGCGTCGAGGACGGGCCGGCTGATAAGTCCGATCCAGCCGGCCGCAATAGGAGCATAGGCAAGCGCGACGGCGTACGACAGATTGGAGCCGGCCATGAGGTACGCGAAGACGAGCAGCGGCGGGCACGCGATCGCGGCAGCGATGCGCAACGTCAGGGCAACGCGTCCGTTTTGCGGAACTTCGAGCACGTCGCCCCTTCCGTTAGCAAAGGTTCCTCGCTTCTCCTCGGCAGAGGCCCTCAATACGAGGCGTCGAACGCGCCACCGTTCGATATGAGCAGAACGACCGCCGTCGCGGCGACCGCAGCGTGTGGCGCAATCTGCGGAGCGCTGTTGGGCTTTCCCTGGAGCGCTCGTTTTGCAGCCCTTGCACCGCTAACACTCTTCCCGCTGTTCGCCGCGTATCGCAGCGGCGACCGCAGAGCGTCGGCATACCTCAGCGCACTCTACATCGCGGCCGCATTCCTCGTCGGTTTGGCTTGGATTTACGACGGAGCCGCCGCACACCAAGGCGCGGGCGATTACTACACGTCGTTCCTCGCGCTGCTCTTCGAATGCATCCCATACGCGCTCGCCGGGTATGCCATTTCATATTTATCGAAACGTCCGGCGCCGGTTTGGTCCGTCGGCGTTGCGAGCCTTTGGACGCTCTGCGACTACTGGCGCGCAACCTCGCCGCTCGGAATTCCGTACCTTCAAATGGGGCATGCCTTGATCGACACGCCCCTCGCGCGCATCGCCCGCTTCGGTGGAACGGAATCGTTGACGTTTCTGTGCGTGTTCGCTGCGGCAACGCTCTTCGAAGCCACGCGTCGCGGAACGCGGCCGCGCGCCGTCGCCTGGAGCATTTTCGCGGCCGCGATCGCGGCGAGCGCGCTGCTGCAGGCTCCCGCCTCCGCGATCGCCGCTCGCGGCTTCACCGTTTCCGTCTATCAGCTCGGGCAAGTCGACGCCGCAAGCATCTGGCGATATATTTCCGCGTTGCACGCGCAGCCCCGCACCGCCGAACTCGCGGTGTGGCCGGAGTCGGCGATCGATCTCTCGCGCAACGAGTTCATGGGAGCGGTCCGGCTGCAGGCGCGAGCACGACACGTCGCCCTGCTCGTGGGCGGAACCGCGAGCGACGCGACCGGCGCCCATGACGCGCTCGAGTTCATCGGCGCCGACGGACGCACGAAGGGGTACTATGCGAAGCGTCATCTTATTCCGTTCGGTGAATTCGTGCCGCTGCAAGCGCTCGCACACGTCATCATCCCGGCGAGGCTCGTCGCGGCGATTCCGCACCTGACGGCGGGAACGAAACCGGTCACGTTCGACGTCGGCGGACGCACGATCGGCGCGCTCATCTGTTACGAATCCGCGTTCCCGGCCTTGGCGCGCGACGACGTGCGCAGAGGCGCAAACCTGCTCGTCGCCGCGACCAACGATGCCTGGTTCGCGCAGGCCTCGGGTACTTGGGAGCTCGAGCAAACGGCGCGCCTGGTCGCGATCGAGACGGGGACGCCGCTCGTCTTAGCCGGAACCGTTGGTCCATCCGGCGTGATCGACGCCGACGGCCGATGGACCGGAACGCTGCCGATCGGCAGCATAGAGCGGCGCACGTTTTCCGTGCCGCCGGCTCACCCGACTGCCTACGACACGATCGGCGATCTTCCATTGATGATCGGTATCATAGCGATGGCGTGCTTCGCGTGCTTGACGATACGACGTGGCGGGAGCGTGTAGGAATCGCCCCTAGCATCCCCGCCTGTACCCCGTGGTCTCCGAAAGTGCCTATTAATACGGCACTTTCTGCGCATTCATGGCCTCGATCCGTTCATAACGCTGGCTCGATTCCGCCCGATTCTGTGTAGTGAACGGTGTACTAAACACCGGTCGATGTTCAAAGGCCCAGGGTGGGAGGGGCGCCGATCGGCAAAGATCGGCCAAACGATCGGCCAAAATCCCTGGTATTTTCGACATATGTGCCGTAGTATAAGGCCAATATGCCCCATGATACTTCGGCCACAGCGGCTCTCCCAATCGCCGATTGATCGGTCACGACGCGACAGGCAAAGTTATAAGCACCCTCTTTGGGCAACGGATGCCATTCTCGCGGACGCCGGCGATGCCTAGCTTATCGCCGACACGCATCGCTGCGGATGTCCGTCGCGGCGCCGCAGCTGGATCTTCAGCTGAGCGAGGTCAGTGTCTCGAGGACCTCATTACTTATGTGCTGAGTCGTGTCCCGGGTTTGCGATTCTCGGACTCGCGTGTTCGCACGACGGACGGGAGCGAAGAGGTCGATGTAGTCTTCTGGAATGACAAAATGCCTGGTGGGTTTCCCTTTGCCGATCACGTGTTGCTTATTGAATGCAAGAATTGGAACAGTCGCGTCGGCTCTGACGAACTTCATCACTTTGACGGTAAGCTCCATCAACGTCACCTAAGAATCGGACTTCTTGTTGCGGCCCTTGGTGTCACCGGCGATGAAACCGGACGCGCTGCGACGGCTTTGATCGAACGGTATTACGTCGTCGATAGCGTGACCATCGTTGTGATAACGCACGACGACCTTCGCTCGCTACGCAGTACTGATGCTCTTGTCCGGCTGGTTCAAGACCGCATATCAAAGATTGTCTTGCAGGCGGCCGGGTAGCGATGCGCGAGGTTACTGATTCTATTCGCGTTGCTGGGCGACCGATGCGAACGTGCTATCTAATTTCGGCCAGCGACGCCCAAGCGAAACTGGATGCAATATTTGCTGAGAGCTACGCGCGCTGGGGAGGCGTGTTCACCCCGATCGTTCCGATGCGTGATGGTGCTATAGACCCGCACTATTTCGCGTGGATTAAATATCTTGATCCTGATATCGTTTACTGTTATGGCGACGTCGCGAAAGATACGTTGCGCGACATCGACGATGCCATAATGCCGGCGCTTGTTATGCGCCACAACGAAACGCATGGGCGGTTCGCGCCCTTCTATCAACCTGACCCTTTGGGGTCGTTGTCGGTGATTCCAAGCCTTTCTCGCCAGCGAAGCTTCTTGGTTCCGCACCTGACCTCGCTAGTAGACGCTGATCCGTCTTCGAAGGCTAATTCGTTTGTTCTAGATAGCTTCGGGATCCGAAGTGCGTCACACGGTCAGTCGATGATGTGGCCGATGGATCCGCAGTTGAGTGGCTTGATAAACACCGTTGAACTCGTTGGCAGTCAGCCTCGCCAAGGGTCGCATCATAGCGCAATCGAGGTGGCGACGTCCTCAGATCTCCTATCGCGCATGAGATCAGATCGAGGCATCGGTACGATGGCGAATCTAGCAAGCGCATTTGTCGACGGGTTGCGTGCGCGCCATCCTTGGGGATTCACTTTTAATATTTTTGTTGGCGATTCCGCGATGGATAGAATCGCCTTTTGGAACTCGCGCTTGCACGCACCTGCGCAGGCATTGAAGCAGACCGCCGCTCTTCGCCTCACGGCGGCGCAAGCCTCGGACGGTGCATTCGTAGATGAGATGACCCATTTCGTGCATACCGCCAATACGTACGTCTCTGGTGGTAGCGGGAGCATCGCGATAAGGTCTTCATCCGTTGACACCGCAGTTCTTGAGCAAATGCGCGACAGGATGCTTGCGATTCGTCACGCGCACATCTCGATCGAAATGATCAAATCTGAGATGGATTGTTTGCCCGCTCAAGATGCGCTACTAGACGAGATTGGGAACCGATCATTTCTATATTCGGCTGAACCTGTCGCGGGTGAGAAGACTCGAGTGACAGCAGAAATTCCACTGCATCTCGTGGATGCTCTATCCATCACCTCCCAGCAATCCGGGTATTGGGCCTCCGACATTAATGTTCCGAGACCGAGAGTCGAGGCTGACTCACCGTTCACTCACCAAGACGTGTGGATGGTACCCCGCAGGCAGTCGGCACTGCACTTGATTTCTCGGGAAGCGGAGTGCCGTGTGAACGGTAGGTTTGGCATTACGGTATTCTCGTCTCACGCGAAGCGAGAACATATCATCAACACTCCGGGAAGAGGCTCGAGCCTCGTCGGCTCCTTGTTCCGCAGCATGCCGTACGGGCTGACGATCGATCTTCGGGCAAAGCAACTTGGCGAATCACCAGCCTACTATGCGATGCGCGTGTCTCACCCCGGGCGACTCCTTTATGGCGCTCTCGATCTGTTTGGCAGTCTGTTCAATGCCTATGAGGCGATCGCGAATCGCTATTGGCGAACAGTTTTCTTGCGGATGGCAGCTCCAAGTGCACTTGCAAGCTCCGAGACGCACGAAGAAATGAAGAGTCTCCTTCGCGCGGATTGGAAGCGCTCTGGAAGGAGTACGCTCTCAAGTGATGCCGACTGGGATGTCATCTCTGCATCTGCTGTCAAGCATGCAAATCACGTTAATGCACCAATTCCAATTGCGACGATGCAAACGCTCCGCGCATGGCGACTCAAGGATGCAGAAGACTCCGAAATCGATATCGATAAGGTTTATGGAAGCCGTGAGGCTTTCGACCGCGACTTCGTAGCCGGTGTCACGAGAATGTGTCAGCGCGGAGTATTGATACAGGGCTATCAGTGGCTTTGTGTTCAATGCGGGCATCGCAATTGGCGCACGATGTCGGCCTTGGAGCCCAGCAGCCAATGCGAGATTTGCCGCTACGAAAAGCATCTGGAAGCTGATTTCGGTTGGTCGTTCTTATTGAATCATTTTCTTGCCGAAGGCTTTAGAGCGTACGATCTGATGAGTCTGATCTGGGGACTAGGAGCCTTAAATATGCACACGCTCAGCAGCTATGGATACAGCCCGTCGCTAGAGTTATTTCTCACCCCGGCAGCGTGGAATGATCGCAAACCAGATGCTGAAGTGGACATAGCGTGTATCATGGACGGAAAATTTGCGGTGGGGGAGATAAAGGCGAGCCAGCGCTTTGTCAAGGAGCAGCAATTTCAGAATGTTGTTGCTGTAGCACAACACGTCAAGGCCGATGTCCTCATATTGGGATGTATGGACGCGACCGCTGAAGTGAAGCTCAAGAGGCAGGAGGAAATCGCGAGGAAGAAGCTGGCGGACGTCGGTTGCGTGGTGAAGACAATTCATCCGTCCAGGGATTTCTATTCATATCAGAACCGCATCGATTAGGTCTATCGAATTTAGTGGATAATGATCATCTCGTTGAGCCAGCGCCACTGCATGAACGCGGCAGCATCACAGTGTTTGTTAGCTATACCCATGAGAGCTCTGAGCACAAGGGACGAGTATTGAACCTCGTGCAGCGATTGCGTAGGGATGGCATTGATTGCACCCTGGATGCATTTCATCCGTTCCCCATTCAAGGTTGGATCGCGTGGATGGAAGAGCAGATTCGGGCGCGCCGATGGACCCTTGTCGTAGCGAGCGAGTCGTACAAGCGGCGAGCTGAAGGACAAGAAGAGCCGGAGGTTGGCCAAGGTGCAAAGTTTGAGTCGGGGGCGATACGCCGCGAGTTGTACGAGAGTGGCGGATTGAACGAGCGCTTTGTTCCAATTGGGTTCGGTGCCGAGTCTAGAAAGTTCGTTCCAGGCTTTCTCAGGGACTATTCATTTTTTGACGTCGATGACGCTGAAGCATACACGAAGTTACTTTGCGTGCTTACCGGGCATCCGTTCGTCGTTCCAGAGAACCTTGGAAAGCCAGTTGTCCCGAGACTCGGGTTAGAGAAGCTGGAGAGCTCGACGACGGAGCTGCTTTCGGAAGAATCGCTGGGTGGATTGTATGCTGAGGAGGATGAGAGCGATGCATCATTCTTCGGTGGGGTGTGCATGGTGCCCAACTATGTTGGGGTACTTTCCATGAAGGTTCGGCCAGTGTTTCGCAAGGAAGATCGACTTCCGCGGCGCACCCTTGCTAGTGCTCTTTCAAGCATTTCGGCGGTATATTGCGTCCGAGCTAATGTTCCTGACAACGTCCCCTTCGAAGCAGGCAGCAGGGGCGATGGTTTTGACAGCGGCGCTGGACGGCAGATTGCGACGATCGAGCCGAAATGGAAGCGCTGCGAAGGCGTTCGGTTGCACAAGAGCGGGCAATACGCCATAATGCGTGTTTTTGAGGAAGACTATTCCGACGATGGGACGTTGACAGTCTATAGCAACTGGGAGCTGTGGCTTGAGCATTTCATTTTTCGCGTGTCGCTGATGTATCTGCTCGCCCGGAATGTAGCCAGGACACTAAATCTGCCCGAATCGGAACACATTGAAATTAAAGTTAGAGTGAGTGGGTTGCGCAATCGATCTGTGGTTGCTTTTGACCGTTACCCTACAGCTGGGGTTGCTTCGTTGCTGAAAGACGGTAGGCCGGGTACAACTGAGCAACATCGCGCGAGAGTGTTGTCTACGGTAGGCCAATTCGAGCGTTCGGTACTATCGAATGCAGCAACTTTTGTTCACGACGTACTTTTCAATTTTGACCTCGATAGTGATGGCATTGAGGATTATGTGAAAAAAGTCCAGCGAGACTTGATAGGCGACACGGAGCCGCTAGCGTTTCCGAATGCTTGAGAAGCCTGCTGAGCGCCCACTGCGCGCCTTTATAAGCAGCGTCATGTCTCCGGACGCTAAGCCAGCGAGAGATGCGGTCATTCGTGCTTTTAACAGAGGCGCGGTTCTTGAGAGCTGGGCGTTTGAGTATACGCCGGCGAGTAACGTGGTGCTGGCGCAGAGTTATCTGAAGCATGTACGCGATTGCGATCTGTTCGTCTATCTGGCAACGCGAACTACAACTGCGCCTGTCGTGGCTGAGGTGCGCGAGGCAATCCGACTCAAGAGGCCCATTCTCGTTTTCCGATTTGCCGACGATGATGGAGACGCACTATCAGCCGAATTGTTGGAGGAACTTCGTCTCCTCGTTAAATGGCAGCGCGTGGCGTCGGTCGGCGCGCTTGAGGAGGCGGTCGGCCGAGCCGTAGATGATTACCTTGTCCGGGCTGTTAGGCATTATGCTTCGCGACCCGTAAGCGTTGCGGACCGACGGCAGGAGGCCGTCGCGATGCTTCGTGCATCCTACGGAAGGATCATCAGCGGACTTCAATCTCTCGAAGTCCCGTACTTGGACGCGCGTGTCATTGCCACAGATCCGAACATCGCATGTGACGCGACACCATCGTTTGATAGATCACCACTCCAAGTATTATCGGGCGTAATTGGTGCTGGAAAGACGCTAGTTGCTGAGAGGCACTTTCAGGAGTCGGCGGCGCGCTGGGGTGAGGATCAACAAGCCCGCATTCCGCTTTTCATTCGGGCAAGGGATATTCCGAGAAACGTTCAGGAACACGTAAGGCAGCATGCCGCTAGTCTTGGAAACCCTGACGAAGTTGGCATTGCCCTAGTAGTGGATGGCCTCGATGAGCCGGGTGAGGTATCTTCCGCTCTACTGATTGAACAGCTTCGAGAACTGACTACTGCGTTCCCCACCAGCACTTGCCTCGTTACTACTAGACCAAATCTAAAAGGGCTCGCGAATAGCGACGAGGTCATAACGCTACAAAAACTTTCGGATGCTCAATCGCTGAGCCTGATAGCGCGCATTTCGGAACGATCTGCCGCCGAGTTGCCGCACCTCCCAGATGAAGTGCGCGATATTGTGGCTTATCCGCTTTACGCTGTCATCTACGGGTCCCTGCTTCGCGACAAAGGTGCTGGGGCGTGGTACAGCTCCACCGAGCTCATGCATCAGTTGGTGGCGCGCTCCGTGCAAAGGATGAGAGAACCAAGCGGTGCGCAGGAGTCGCTGCGGAAGTTGGCGCTGACGATACTTAGACGCGGGGGACGCCCCGTGCCACTCAATGAGTGTCCTGGGTTTGACTCCATAGAAGACGTGCGACTCGTAATTCTCCAAGACCAAGCAGTGTCGTTTGCGTTACCAATGTTTGTAGAGTGGTTTGCTGCTGACGCTATTGTCCGAGGAGAGGTCTCGCTTGACGAGGTGATCGCTGAGCCAAACCCTGACTCCTGGTTCAACACGTTGGCAGCAGTTGTTCGTTTTGGACCCCTCGCGTTAGTTGATAACCTTTGCAGCTTACTTGTGCTCGAACGGCCGTCGATTGCGGCGCGAGTTGTATCTATGGCAATTGGTGGCCACTTGCGAGGCGGTGGCCCAGATTTACCACCGTCAGATGAAGCGTCCAGACGCCTGCGCATTGCAATGGACGTTTGGGCGAAAGGTTTGCTTCCAATATCCGGCGTTTGGCCGATATTGCCAGACGGCTCTTTAGGGCCAATGACAATCACCACGGCCGCTCGCTCAATAGAGGTTCACTATCACACTGAAGAGCTAGTCGATGGTGTATTTGATCCAGATACAGTCTACAGCTCGACATATGTGCAGCAGCTCGATACAAACGTCGGATGGCCGTGGCGATTTGGCTTGGACGCCGTCCGTGGTCGCCTAAAACACGCACTTGATCGAAACGCATTTAGTGTGGGCTCTGATATCCACGAACGGCTTTGGTATGCTTATATCATGGCCGTTGGGCTTGGCTCACTGCACTGCGAACCGATCCCTGTGGGAGAGGTGTTGGCCGCGATCGGTGATGCCCCCGACACGGCCGTAATTGCCTCGCGCCTCTCCTTTTCAGCATCAGACCTTCGCCTCAACCCAACGGTAGGTCAGCTAAAGCATCATCTGGCAAACAAATCGCTGGGCGGACAATGGCTTCCACCGCATCCGGGTCCCGATCGCATTGGAACTGGGAATAAGATTTGGAGTGATTATTCCGATGCAAGGATTGGTGAACGGATCGCTTCGGTCTACAAGCTAGCCCTCGCGATCTATCGCGAAATATGCGAGCAATGGTTCCCAAAGCTTCGACTAAGGTTTAGCATGTTCGAGCTAATGCCACTCGTCGTGGAATGCACATACCTATCGCCGAACGAGCAATCTTTCATGGCGCCCGTGGGCACGCTCGCCTATCGGCCACTACCGCGAAAAGAGCAGTCTTCGGTGTGCGTACGCCTCGTGGCAACCCAGTCCGTTGAGCCGCTGGCGGAAATCATACGGCGTCGAACCGAAATGTTTCGCCTGAGACCTGGACATGAAACATGGCTTTCCATGAGCACGATGGGAGGCCACATCCCAGTGTTTGACGATACACCCGCGCGTGCTATTGCCCATCGCTGGCTTAAGGATGACTTGCGCGACGGCGCATGGCTTTAGTGCGGGTGCAGATTTCACGAAGGTTACGCTTTCAAGGATTTCGTTTTAAAGAAATTTGGTGGGGTCTCAGCTCTATTCGCAGAAATGGGGATTTATGTGCTAAGAAGCACGTACGGCGACATGCTCCAGCGTAGGGATGATACTTGGAGAGAGATTAGGGTTGCTGCATCGTCGCAAAATTATGCCGCACTAACTGCTGCATGCGACGCGCTCACTTCGTGCCTTAAAGAATTTAACGCTTTCGAGCTGAGGTGGACGCTCGATGGTCCCATAGATGAGCCGATCCTCGATCGTGACGGGCGCCCGTTTGAATGCCAGCGTCAACGTGCAGGCGCCGGTGAATAGGTTGACAGAACGCCCGCTTTTCTCTCCGGGGAAAGGCGAGTAGGAGCAGGAATGATCGCCATAACCGATGTGGGCTTAAGCATCGCCACATGGAACCGTTCGCCGTCGTTCTCTACGCATTCCCAGGTCGATCGCGAGTTCCGGCAAAACTGCATTTCCACGATCCGCTTCTCAACGCGGCACCCTAGGACTTTATGTTCGAAGTTATGAGCGCCTTTCCGACCGCGACTGCTTTGATGTCCGCGAGCCCATCGGCTGTCGGTATGGTCGCACTACGCGGCATGGCCCGCTCTACGGCCGTAAACTGGACCAAAAGAAGCTTGATCGACGACATTGTCAACGGCATTGTGAACTCCGTGGGAACCAAGCGCGTGGCCGCCGAGGCCGTGACATGGCTCGAAACGCACGGGCTGCTGAGCGCGCTGTACGACACGCTCGGTAGCCAATTTATCTTTGTGACGCGGCTCGGGCGCCTGATCCTAAGCGCTGGCGAGTCGCAGGCCGGGGGCATCGCGCTTACTTTGCGTGCGGTGGAGCTGATTCCAGAGGCCTTGCGAACAAAGATCATGCAGCCGCTTCAATCCGGCGACTTTGATCTGGCTATCGCGGCGGCGTGCAAGGCGGTAGAAGTGAGAATGCGGGAGCGTGCATCTCTCTCAACGTCAGACTTTGGATCCAGGCTAGCCCGAAAGTTCTTCGCGAAAGTCACGAAAACGGCTCTTCAGCACTCCGAGCGACGTGGCGACCTGAGTGACGAAGAACATTTGTTTGCAGGTTTGTTCGGCCTATATCGCGACCGTGCGGTGCACGATATTCCGCACGTAGACGACCCTCTGATGGCTTTCGAGATCATTACGATCGCGGGACATCTTCTCCGGATAGTTGAGGCATCCGAACTGGAGGAAGCGTCTGCCTCCGGCTAAACCGCCAGAGCCGCGACGCTTCTCCCAAAACGTCACCTTCTTCGCCTCGCAGTTGCGGCGGCGAGTTGGCGGCCAAGCAGATCGGCAAGATGCCGATCAAGTCCGGCGCGACTAACGCACTCAGGGCTGCGCCTCCGCGCGGCCCGTTCACGTCCCGAGGATGCCGCGGCCTGCTGCGAAACTCTACGATTTTAGCTCTGCAGGTATGGTCAAGTTCAACCCATCGTGTTGGCACTCAATGTATACCTATCTCAATTTGCCCGATTCCACGACGCGACCGATTTCAGAGGAATGCAAATTGCCACGAGTTTTAATGCAAAGACCCATGCGCGATTCACCGCAGGCATCACGCTAATCGGAACGATAGTTGGATCTCTTGCTGGAGTGATTCCGCACGCGCTTGACTACAAGGTTCAACAGGATGCCGCAAACGCTCATCAGGTCGAGGTATTCACGGATACAGTGAGGCCCGCATCGGGGGCGGCCAACGGCATGGGTTGGAGGACGCTTCTACCCTCTTCAGCCGCCCAACGATAAAACGGATCGTGGCAGTTCAAGGTAGATTCTTGGCAGTTCATTAAGTCGTGGCAGTAAGGCGACTTCTTGGCGGGAGCGTGTAGGAATCGAACCTACCAGCCGCGGTTAGGCGGCCTCAACGATTTTGAAGACCGTGCGAGCCACCAGACCCGTACGCTCCCATGTGCCGGAAAACCCTTATTCTGCGGGCATTGTGCGTGATGCTAGATTTCTCTGACCTTCTGAAAAGCCTGTCCGTCTAACAGCCGTCTAACGTGCGAGTTTTGGAGAGGCGCTAGCTGCCCCTGCGATCAGGGCCTCGAATGTACCCGCCGCTTCCTCATCCATCCCTGGTAGCACGTGAGCGTAAAGGTCTAATGTGATCCCTACGCTTGCATGGCCCAGCCGACTCGAAGCGACCTTCGAACTGATCCCGCTCTTCAACAAGAGCGTCGCATGGGTATGCCGCAGATCGTGAAGCCGACACTCCATGCCGAGCCTCTTGAACAGAGCTTTCGCTGCCTGCGACATTGTTTGCGGTCTTATCCATGACCCGTCATTACGGGCAAAGACAAAACCATCGGTGCGATACCCTTTCCCTAACGCCAAGCGATTTGCATTCTGCTGGGCTTTGTGAGTTTGGAACACTTGCACAAGGTACTGCGGAATGCTAATGACTCGTGATTTTCCCGTCTTGGTTTCCTTAACGAATACTTCGCCGCGAACTTCCTGGATGGAACGACGAATGACTATGGATTTGTCTTGGAAGTCGATGTCCTCCCATTTTAGCCCAAGCAATTCACCCAGACGGCAGCCCGTGTAAAGCGCGCATTTGATAGCCGCTGGAAATGAACTTTCGGTGCTTAGGCCGCCCTGGGCCATGACATGATCGGTAGGTCTGTCGAGAGCCTGTAGTATCTCTGCAACCTGAGTTTCAGAAAGCGCCCGCATTTCACGATGTTCGGGCTTCGGTGGTCCCACTGCATCAGCGATGTTGCGTGTGGCGAGCCTCCACTTCACAGCTTGCGATAAGACACGATGCAGCAAGCGATGATAGTGGAGAACCGTTCGGTGGCTCAAGCCACCCTTCTCCCGAATCCGACCCTGCTGTAACCATTTCGCATATGCCTGCTCAAGGTGCAGAGGCGAAAGCTGGCTCAAGACAATTTTACCCAATGACGGGTCGATGTGATGTTTTACGATACCAGCATATCGTTGCCGCGTCGTAGCGGCTAGGCTTGATTCGCTGCCTTCCATGAATCGTTGGAATAGATCATGGACAGTGAGCTTTCCCGAGTCGATGTAGTCGCCTCGTTGGATTGCAGTGACTCTATCTGAAAGCGCAGCTTCAGCGGCCTTCTTATTTCCAAAGATGGTCTCCGTTTTTAGCTTGCGTTTTCCGTCAATGCCCTTGGGGGCATCATAGACGATGCGATATTTGTTCTCGCCTATGCGTTTCAAATGTCCCCTCACAGTAGGCCTCCTTTCTTAGACGTGGGACATCCCCGCTTCGCTACGGAGCCCGAGGAAGGCTTCTAGTGCCTGCTTCGGGATGATAATCTTCTTGCCGCATCGCACCGATGCAATCTCGCGCCTTGCGATCAACTCGTACACGCTGTTTCTCCCAATCGGCAGAACGTCGATCAGATCGGCTGGAGTAAGCACGTCGGGAAGCGATTCTATGCTCTTCGGCATTAGCGTTGTCCAGCTTCCATTATCGTTCCGGGTTCAACGGCTGCCAGCCGAGGTGCGTATGCAGTTTCTTTGCAGCGTCCCAGGTACGATCTGCGGCCAACACTCCAGCCGTAACGAACACGGGATACGCAGCTAATGTCGCCCCGAGAGATTGCCCAGAGAGCAGCGACGGAAGGCGTGTGATCTTACCATCCGTTTCCATCTGTTCGAGATTGTCCCTTAGTCCAGAACTGAGGATTCGCATACTGACAAGATGATTGCTGTTACCCAGCGGATGCGTATGCCACGAATGGACTTTATGCGGCGTCCAACAGCCGAACGTCGTGAACACGTCGTCCCCGTGATAGATCAGATATTCTTTTTCCATGATTGCTCCTAAAACGTTACGCCGTTATGGCCGACGACGTGCCCGATGACGTATCGCTGCCGAGTGACTTTGAGTTTACGCATTGTGCCTTCACCGACGACTCGAAGGCCGTGAACCGCATATAGCGCTTTATCCGCGCCTTGTAAGACTGAGCCCAGGTGTAGGGCCATTGTGTCGATCCATCCATCGTCTGGATTAAGCCAGAGGTGCTGACTATCGACTTGCAGTTCTTCGCCTGCTACCGTTACACCGATGATTTGCGCCGGATAGTCCTCTGCAAATACAACCTCGTTCCAATCGCCATCTGGATCGCGAACGGAGTCGCCTGTAATCACTTCGCCAGCTTTTAGAAACCCACGCTGTGTCTCGATGATTTGATCGACAGAGGGACATGATGTGCCACCGCCGCCGCCGCCAGGAGACGTACCGCCGCCACTTGTGTTTACGGCAGGCGTACTGCATGCCATGTTGACCGCGAACGAGATATAGCCATCGGCATTTAGCCATTGATGATCCACACCACTAGCCGTAGCGCCGCCTTGTTGCTGCGCGACTTCGACCGTAAGCGTTGCTGCTGCGATCCTACTCATAAAATAGTGCGTTGTCGAAGCGTTGAAGCCCGTAAGTGCGCCTGAGTTTCCCGAAGCGCACGTTAGCCAATCGCCGTATGGCGTACTGGGAAAATGCACTTGAGGCACTACACTTCCGTTCGTGCCGTCCCAATACAGTTCGATGGTAGAATCGCCCGTGGATGCCGACCCTGTACTGCTGGTGTAGGTAATGCCACTTGACGATATTACCGGGACGGAAACCGCCGTGTTGTTCATGCCTGAAGTTTTAATGAGGTTGCCAGCCGCGTCGAAGGCTGCAACGTAAGCATCCCTGACGGGTTCCGCAGTTTGTACCTGCCCCTCGTTCCCAGAGAGCCATTCAATCCCGTCTTTCGACAGACGTACAACATCGAAGGGCCCTAAGATCGGAGTGGGTGTTTCCGTGCGCCCCGCACGTTCTCGTTCTTCAAACAAGTAGCCAATAAACGTAGCCGACTTCTCACGGTCCATATTGCCGTCTGCCGACTCGATGAATGGGCCCAGTGAATCGTGATTGCCCATTGTATAGATCGCGACTTGCTCGTCGCGGCGCACGCTGCCGTCTTTCTCCTCAACCACAACGCAATGTAACGAATGAACTTCTTGGTCAGGGTACACCGCGCTCCACAGTTGAACGTCGCGTAACCAGTTGGGCTGAAAGCCTGCGATGATGACGGATGCACCAGCCGCTAACAATTCGGGCGTGTGAGGTTGAAGTTTTCCTTCGGGAAGTTTTAGACCGCACTCAGCAAGCCGCGCTTTTGCGCGTGGATCGTGATGGGCAAAGTAGTCTGCTACGAATGACCGTGCGATGTCCGGCAGCAAATAGGCTGCAGGATCGACGGGATGATCCGCTATCCACTTATCAATCCAACCCTTGTACCACGCGCCGACCGTCGCAATGACGACGGGAACGCCGGGAAGCTGGTGTATCTTACTGCGCGACATCACCTCTGGGGCCTGCGAAGGCACACCGTCTGCGGTGGTTGTCCATGTGCCTCGATCTGCTCCGATAGTAACGAAGTCGCTGCCGACATGGGAGATTACAAGGGACACAAGCGAGTCCCCCAATTTTCGTAATGCTCCGGCTGATGATCTTGCGAACTTCTGCAAGGGTATGTATTTTTGATATTCAAAGGCTTCTCCTGATTTCTGATGATGAAATGGAATGTGGTGGTGAAATGGCGATGGTTTGCCCGCCTCATGCAGCCTGAGGCAATTCGTATGGCAACGAGCCCGCCTGCATGAAATGCTTGTAGCTCTCCCAAAATTCAAATGTTGGGATAACTCCGAGCTTGCGCGGATCAGAGCAACCGAAAATTGGGAGTGTCTCATACGCATATTTTAGATGCGCGTCCAACGATGACGCTGCCCAAAGCTCCTCTAGCGTTTGCCCGCACGAAGGAATGGCGTAAAAAGCTGGTTGCCCCGGCATGCCGCGTGAGCGCTTCCAACCCGGGTGAAGCTTCAGGACGATGCGACTTTTCTGCGCCGTATCAACTTGTTTGCATACTGCGCTGCCGTAAATGCCCAACTGCCCGACAAGCTGCTCCGTAGATGCGCTGAAATGTTCTCGAAAGAGTCCGTGTTTCTGGACGAATCTCTCCATTGCGTGCCGCAAGGATGCACCCGGCGTCTTCTCGGGAATTACCTCGAACGCCGTAAGATCGTCACAAGCTCTGGCCCACAGGGATGGAGCTTTGAGTTCACTCTCTACATTGCGTTTTACCTGACCTGTCGCACTTGCAGAACAGTGCGTGAGGAGATTGATGAATCGTTCGTGTCCGTTGCTGGCCCCGTCGTATTTTCTCGCCATATAGTGCGCGAGGTCTGCGACTTTTTTTCGACCTTCTTTAAAACCAATATCTCTGCTGGGCTTTTCGATGAATGCGCTGAGCCGAGACGGTAATTCGTGAAAGTCATCGTAGCCGAGCTTCTTCGCGACGATCAGCGCCTTCTGGGTTCCAATCGGCTTTATGGCAGCCGGGTCAATCGAACTTCCGTCCAGTCCGAACATGCTCTCCACTGGACCGTTACGGAACGCATTGCGTCCGAGGACTCGGAGCAACCCGCCCTGCCCCCCTTTGGGGTAGAGTTCGAGATCGCCGTCTTTCGGTGTTTTTGGAAGAGTATTCTCGGAAATAGCCACCGCTACGCGGTGGATTTCCTCGATTAAAAACCGTGCTACGTCAGCGTCGATGAAGTCCTTGAGGGTGATGAGAACCTTACCGCGCCCTGGGTCTGAGCCAGAGGTTGCGAATGCGGCTCGTGAGAGTTTTAGTCGATCTAATGCTACCGCATAGAAAGGCAATCGCTCTGAGAATTTCTGGTCGATGTCAATGCCAAGAAAACCCGCCTTCTGGCGGGAGTGCTTGAACAAGATGCAGACTGAAAACGCTATTGCCTTGCTGCCGTTGAGATGATCGAGGAGGTCGGCGTCGCTGATGCAGCGTATTGGGATTGAGTACCCTCCAGACGCAGTTTGCAAGCGCCCCTCGCGCAAATGCAATAGCTTCCGAATCAAAGCTATGAAGTCGTCGTCCTGGACGACATTTCTAACGAGTTTCAAAGTACAATATGATCCTTCTCTTTTATTAAGAATGTAGGGTGTATGTTAGTCCCCTATGGGGACCTCGCAGTATTAACAAGCACCCATCGCCTTAAGGTGCGCTGATTGCGGGGTCTGTCCGATGGCTAACAATTCGGAGGCGGTAACGGCAAGCTACCATACTTAACATAATTGCGTCAAGTGCGTTATGAAAGAAAATTGCGAATTTGACACAATACGGTTAATACGGTTATACTAGAATAGCAATGTCTCAGAAACCGCGCTCGTTGAGCCAGCAAATTGCAGAGTTCTGCTTCAGAGAGGAAATCTCGAAGGCCGATTTGGCTGATATGCTTGGAGTGCATCCCTCAAGCTTATCTCGGTCGATGGCACGCGGCGACGCCGAGTTCATTGATCGTGTCGCTGAACAGTTGGAAGTCGAAGTTATGGATTTCGATCAGTATATCGTAGAGCGAGCCGCCGAGATGGCGGCGTCCGATAAGAGAATTGTGAACGTACTTCGCGCACTAATGAGGGTTGATGAAAATACCCGAGAGGCATGGTACAAGGCATCCGAAAAGGTGCTTAGGCGTTAGCTTGCCGCCACGGCCACGCTTGAGTCGCAGCGACATCGCCCCTTAATTTTTATCCCCCCGGAATTTTTCCGGGTTTTTCATGCGTCAAGAGGGTGTCGCCATGTGCGCGCCTGAGCTAGTATCGTCTTTGGGCTGCCGTTGTTTCCGGCCCCCGTCTGCATCGACCTTCGACCGCAATCCCTTGGTACACTTGGTTTTCCGCCCGGATGGTCCGGCCTCTAATCCGCTTTTGGTTCGGAGAACTCGAACTCTGGTTTAGAACGGAATAACCTCTCTAGGAGGCGTTTTAATACGCCTCGGAATGGTAGAGGTCACGAAGTTATCTAGGAGGGCCTTAGCGGCCAAGGAAAGGCCCTTTACGTGCATTCTAGAGGGGCGATTATCCTGTATTCCCGGCTAGCGGGTTTTCCGGCTTTTCCGCAAGAGCCGCGCCACTTGTTTTGCAGATGTATCTTCGATTAGCGCCTCTACAATCGCCAGAGCACTGGCTTCTGAGGGCGCGAAGCCAAGGTCGAACTGTAGCTCTTGCTTCAGCAGGGCGAGCCGCCGTGCGATCTCTGGTCGCAGATCGAAGGTTGCCTTCTTGGTGGGTACGATCTTGGTCATGTCGCCCAGCTTAACATGCCACCGCGTATCAAGTCACCTTTGGGGCCTTGCCGTACTACCTGTATTCCTGTATTATTATGTAAAGCAAGGAACGGAGCTTTACAACTATGTGGAAGAAATCACGGGCCAAAGGGCGCATCGTCGCCCAGCGTAAGATCATTGGTTACGTCCGAGTGTCCACGGAGGACCAAGCTCGCGAGGGCGTATCCTTGGCGGCTCAGGAAGCCCGATTACGGGCCTTCTGCGAGGCCACAGGGCGTGAACTAGACGAGATTGTGACGGACGCAGGGTTGAGCGCGAAAACTACCGACCGAGCGGGCCTGCAGCGCATCCTTAGCGGCGTCAGGTCCGGCGAGATCGGCACCGTGCTCGTTCTCAAGATTGACCGGGCAACACGCAGCGTACGAGACTTAGCCGACCTGATCGACCTCTTCGCAGCGAATGACTGCGCGTTTGTATCGGTATCTGAGTCTATTGACACGGGCAGTGCCGCAGGGCGGATGATTACGAACCTCCTTGGTGTTCTGGCGCAGTTTGAACGAGAACAGATTGGCGAGCGCACCTCGTTCGCTTTGGCTCACAAACGAACTCAGCGCCAAGCTTACAGCCGTGTACCGTTTGGGTGGACGCGCAAAGGCTCAATGCTTGTGCTAGACGTGCCGGAGCAAGAGGCGCTAATTGCTATTCGAGCGATGGAGAAAAACGGGGAAAGCTATCGACGCATCGGGGCTTGGCTTACGGAGAACGGGTTCAGGCCAAAGCAAGGTGCCGCGATATGGCATGCTGCGTCCGTGCGTTCCGTCCTAACCTCAAAAATGAACATCGAATCTGCATTGGAGGTCCAGCTATGAGCGCACCAGAGTTACTCGCCATCGGCGTCAGTCTTATACTCTACGGGGGATGGATTAACCGCGCGAAGGGCAGCGGATCGTCACGCCCTCGCGTTCGGCACTATCGCAGACGGCACTAGACCATGCAGCATCGCATGGGGGTTAGCATGAACGATTCGAGCATTCGCCTCACTGCCCGCGAAGGGGAAGTTGCACAGTTGGTCGCTGACGGATTAAAGGACTCCGAGATCGCCGTTCGGCTAACAATTTCCATAAAAACAGTAGAGACGCACGTTGAACACCTCTACGAGAAAACGGGCATCCACAATAGAGTTCGATTCGCACGCTTTTGGATCGAGCAAAATAGGGACTTTCCCCGATTCACGACGAGCCACAGCGACCGTAAGCTTGTGGCAAGGCGCTCGGTTTCGGGGCCTTCCCATGAAGAGGGGTATCCGTTGCATATTCAGATCGGGGAAAAGGTCAACTATCTAGGCCAGCAATGGTACGTCGCAGAGTTCGAGACAGACGACCACGGCTATCCCGGCGTCATCATCCATCATGTAGACATGCCGGACTTCGATACGCTCGAAGAGGCATTGGCTTACGAAGTCCCATCGTGTTTTATCCGGCTTTCGCTTTTGGAAAACGGAATGACGGCTGCCGCATAGGCAATGAAGCAGTCCCCTTTGCGGTCCTTCGGCTATGCTGCCCCATTATTTTATTAGGTCAACGGCTCCTAGAAAAAACATCGGTTTTACCCGATGGTTGCTCGCGATTCACAGCCTAGAAACGTTCCCAGCGCCAACGAGCACTTGTAGGCGTTCGGCACCCTAATAAGGACGTTCACGGCTCTAGCCGAGCAAATCTCTCCAGCGACCACGGTCGCATCTCCCTCCCAACACAGAAATTGGTGTACGTTTATGAAGCAATTTTCTATCGCAGTATTTCTCCTCGGTATTCTGGTGGCTTGTGGAGGTGGGGGATCAGCCTCGCTGCCTCCGCAGCCATCACCTGGGAACGGCACCCTAGATTTGACCCCTTTCCGGCATCGGGCTTTTGACCCCCCAAGCGAAAAAGCGGAGCCTCCTCTCGAATCGGTAGG
>Ga0307373_10004605_pt1 | contig 23065 bp, 27 predicted proteins | sample OX2MG_FD_202534 | JGI IMG/M metagenome (GOLD analysis project Ga0307373, IMG submission 202534) | Soil microbial communities from Risofladan, Vaasa, Finland - OX-2 | ecosystem: Environmental > Terrestrial > Soil > Coastal area > Acid sulfate soil | place: Finland: Risofladan, Vaasa | collected... | reverse complement strand
ACCGGGATGAGCGAGGCGCGCCAGGTCTGCAGGAACAGGAACACCACGCCGACGACGAGCAGGATCGCGACGAAGATCGTGGTCACGACCTCGTGCACCGATTTCGCGACGAAGATTGTCGGATCGTAGATGACGATGTCGCTGACGCCGGGCGGAAAGTCCTTCTTGAGGTGCTGCATGGTCGCCAGCACCTCGTGCTCCACCGCCAGCGAGTTCGCGCCAGGCTGGGCGAAGATCAGCAAAGGCAGGCCCTCGGTGCGGTCCATGTAGGCGGTGGAGCCGTAATCCGCTGCGCCGATCTCGACGCGACCGACGTCGCGGAGACGGGTCGGGCGTCCCTGCGCGTCGGTCTTCAGGATGATGTTGGCGAATTGTTGCGGCGTGGACAGGCGGCCGAGCGTCTGGACGTTAAGCTGATACGCTGGGTTACCCGACACCGGCGGCTGGTTCAGGATGCCGGCCGAGACCTGCACGTTCTGCGCACGCAGCGCTGCGAGTACGTCGTCGGCATCCAGGTGATAGGCGGTCACCTTGTCCGGATCGAGCCAGATGCGCATCGCGTAGTCGCGGGCGCCGAACAGTTGCACGTCGCCGACGCCGGGAAGCCGTGCCAGCGCATCCTTCACGTGCAGCGTCGCGTAGTTCGAGAGATACAGGTTGTCGCGCGATCCGTCGGGCGAATAGAGATGCACCGCCAGCAGGATGTTGGGCGTCGCCTTGCGCACTTGCACGCCCAGGCGCCGCACATCGTCCGGCAGGCGCGGTAGTGCGTCCTCGACGCGGTTCTGGGTGAGCATCTGGGCAACGTTCAGGTCCGTGCCGATGCGGAACGTAACCGTGATGGTGAGCTTGCCGTCGCCGGTGGACTGGCTGCTCATGTAGATCATGTTTTCGACGCCGTTGATCTCCTGCTCGAGCGGCGTCGCCACGGTCTGGCTGACTACTTGAGCGGACGCGCCCGGGTAGCTCGTCGTCACCTGCACAGTTGGCGGCACGATCTTCGGGTATTGCGCGACCGGCAGGATCGCCAGTGCGCCGAGCCCGATAAGAGTGAGGAAGACGCTGATCACCGTCGCCAGGATGGGGCGGTCGATGAAGCGGTGCGTGAAGCGCATTGCGCTCTCCTACCCAGCGTCGCCGACGGGGTCAGGCGTGATTGCCCCGTTGACCGGTGCGACCTTGATCGCCGGGCGGGCACGCACCAGACCGTCGATGACGACGCGGTCGTGTGCCGTCAGGCCGCTGCGGATGACGCGCAGCCCGCGGTAGAGTTCGCCGGTCTCCACGATCTTCGGAACCACCGTTCCGTCGGCGGCCACGGTCATCACGATATGCTGGGATTGGTCGGCGACGACGGCGGCGGCGGGGACCAGCAGGACACGCGCGGGATGGCCGAGCGCGACGCGAAGGCGCGCGAACTGGCCAGGCGTGAGGGTGAGGTCCGGATTGGGCACCGTCACGCGCGCATGGATGGTGCCGCTGCTGCGGTCGACCACGTTGTCGATGAAGTCGAGCGTACCGTGAAGATCGTAATGTCCGTCGCCGTCCAAGCTGATGGCGACATCATCGTGCGGCGCGCGGCCGTGCAGCGCCTGCTGGTAGGCCAGGTAATCCGACTCGCTCATATCGAAATCAAGATGGATCGGGTCGAGCGAGACGATCGTCGCCAGCAGCGTCGTCGGGCTCGTGCCACCCCGGCTGCCACTGACCAGGCTACCCACGGAGACGAGATGCGCACCAATGCGCCCGGTGAACGGCGCCATGACGTGCGAGAATTCCAGGTCCAGCCGCGCGTCGCTGATCGCCGCCTTGGCGGATTCGACGGCGGCCTGCGCGCTACGCTGGTCGGCGGCGCGCTGGTCCACGGTCTCCGCCGTGCCGAACTCGGTCCGCTTGAGCTGCTGCGCACGCCACAGCTCCGCCGCGCTCAGCGTTTCCTTCGCCCGCGCGGTCTGGAATTGCGCGACGGCCTGATCGAGCTCGATCTGGAACGGCCGCGGGTCGATGACGAAGAGCAGATCGCCCTTGTGCACGATCTGACCGTCCTTGAAGTCAATCGCGGTCAAGGTGCCGCCGACCTGCGCCCGCAACTGCACGCTGTCCACCGCGGAGAACTGGCCAAGGAAGCGATGAGTGGCGCGCACCGTCTGTTGGAGCGGCAGGCTCACGGTGACCTGCGGCGGCGGTGGGGGCGGCGCTGCCACGCGTGCACGCCACCCACGGCGGCCAGCATCGCCATGACGCCGGCGATTGCGAGCGCACGCCACGATCTGCGGCGGCGGACGGGGCGGTAGCTGTCGTCGGCGACGCCCGTGCGTTCAGCAACGTCCTGTTCGGTCAGGGAGGTATTGTCCATGTCCCGACCCTCAGCCCGTAATTTTGTTCATGTTGCGATGGCCTCGGTGAGTGGTGAACTTGGCAAGCGAGGCCGCTTGGCGGCACGCGACTGCGGTGAGGGAGCGATCCGGGTGCGTTGCACATGCGCCCGAACGCCCCCCCCTTGAGACTCGGCCGGCGCACCCTAACTTAGACACCGGTAATCGTAGTGGCTTCTATCCAAGGCGTTAGATGGAGGTCACTATCAATAGATCAAGTGGTTCTGGGGAGCGGGATGTGAAGGTTTCGGGAAGCAAGGTCGCGGAGCATCGCGCCGCGCTGGTGGCGACGGCGCGACGCTTGCTTCAGGAGCGGGGGTTCGACGGGGCCGGCGTCGCCGAGATCAGTCGCGAAGCCGGTCTGACCCAGGGTGCTCTGTATGGCCAGTTCAAGTCGAAGGGTGATCTCGCCAGAGAAGCGGCCTGCAAGGCCTTCGCGGACGGGGCCGCTAGCTGGCGCGAACTTCGCGAGGTGATGCCCGACCCACTCTCGGCCTATCTCGACGCCTATCTCTGCGAATCGCACATAAAGGAAGCGGGATCGGGCTGCCTGATGGCGGCCTGTGTCTCGGACGTGCCGCGACAGGACCCGGCGATCGGCGCGGCATTTGCCGCAGGCTTTCGGGACCTGGTCGCGCTGATCGAGGGTGCCCTGCCGGATGGGACCGCGAAGGAGGTGGCGCGTCGGCGCGCGCTCACCCTGGTCGCGGCGATGGTTGGAAGCGTCGCCATGGCCCGCGCTATGGAGAAAACCGATCCCGACCTGTCCCGAGAGATCATCGCGGCCGCGCGGGAGGAACTGGGCCATCTGGCAATCGGTGATCATCAGGGTGATCGGTGACGTCTGTCCGCTTTCGAGAGCAGCGGTAGCAGCCGGGAATGGCGCGTAGGGGCGCAGAGCCGTCGGCGCCGACCGGCGCTGAACGTCCGCTCCGGAGATCGCGTGTTGGGTCGGGCTATGACTAGCTCGGGTCGCTAGGCGACACGACCGACAATGTCCGATTATCCCCGTTAGCCACATGAGACAGACCGTGATGCCGAGGATCCCGAAGGCCTCGAAGGCCCGAAATAACCCGAGGTAAAAAGTCCAAATGCTCCCGCGACTTTCCATAAATAACATTCTGCGACAACTGTTCGCGTCCTAATCATGCAGCCTCGGCTGGCAGTATAGAGGGCCGCTGCCTATTGGGTTTCCTCAGGTGGCCATTGCTGGGCCGCATGCAGCACGCGCAAGATTCGCACGATAAATGGGCTTTCGTCGTACACGACGACGTAATTCGACCAGACTACCATTTCCCGCGTGCCCTCGACCCGGCCCGTCCGGTAAAGTCGGGGGAATTCGGGTAGCTTCGCGGCTTTGGCCTCGATGTCGTCTTTCAGGCGTTGAGCAGCATCGGGGTTGTCGTCCGAGATGTAGTCGACAATTGCGAGAAGATCGGCCCGAGCGGCTTCGGTCCACTCAAGCTCGGGCACGGCGCTTCCTGTCGATCAAGGCTTGCGCCTCATCCATGACTTGCTGGTGTGGCACGGTCGGCCTGGTGTCGGCCAAGGCTTCGCGCACCTTGGCGCGGAACCAAACATCGTGAGCTTCCGGGTCGACCGTCAGACCGGCCGGCAAGCCGCCTTCCTTGGTGACGCGGGTTAGCAGGATGCGCACGGCATCCGAGACGGTCAGCCCGAAACTGGCGAGCCGTTCGGTTGCCTCTGCTTTCAGTCGATCATCGACGCGGACGTGCAGCATCGAGGTTTGAGCAGCCATGATTGGACCTCCTGTTCAGGCCCTATTATGTATCGCAACTGAGACCTGGGCAAGCCCATCGTTCCGCCGAAGAGGCCGTCGTCGTGCCCCCACCATTGCTGAAATGCTTCGGCATCCGACACAGGCAACGTCGGTGAGCCAGCGCACCGCGAACGGCGAAACAGTCGGCACACGCACGATCCGGGAGGTGGGCCAGAATTCGTCAGCACAAGTGGGCCAGACTCCATTGTCACGGCCAGTTGGCTTGTCCAGGGTCTCAGCGCCCTTGGCCGGACCGGTTGAAGTGCCGCTCGAGCCACCGGACGCCGAGACTGGCGGGGATGCTGATCATCACGTAGATGACAAACACGACTGAGTAGATTCTCATATAGCGGAACGTATCCGAGGCGATGAGCTGGCCCTGGAACATTAGTTCGGCGATCGAGATCGTCGAGACGAGTGCGGTATCCTTGAAGAGCGAGACGAAATAGTTTCCGGTCGGCGGTATGACGATGCGCCAAGCCTGCGGCAGGATAATGTAACGCATCGCCTGCCCGGAAGACATGCCGAGCGACTTTGCCGCTTCGTGCTGGCCGGACCCGACGGCTGCGATGCCAGCGCGAAATACTTCGCTCAAATAGGCGGCGTAGTTGATGCCCAGGCCGAGCAGTCCGGCACTAATGGGTGTCAGGCGGAGCCCGAAAGTCGGTAGCACGTAGTAGATGTAGAAAAGCTGCAGGAGCAGCGGAGACCCACGAATCAACTCCCCAAGGCCAGCAGCAGTCCGAGCACCAGGGCGATCGCCATCCCGCCGATGGTCATCCCGACGGTAAGGCGTATGCCTGCGAGGAGTTCCGGCGTCCAAGCCCTCAGATCGGCAAGCACCGTCCAACATCTCCATTGGCGCTCTGTCGCGTGTTCTGCAAGACGCGCACGACTTATCGGCCGAGGAAGAATGCTGTCGGCCTCAGCCCCCATTTGGAGAAGATGGCGGCCGCAGAGCCATCTGCCAGCATGGCGGAATAGGCTTTGTCAAATGACTTCAGGAAGTCCGGACTGCCCTTTGCCAAACCGAATGCGCAGCCAGAGTCCTTCTTGCTTTCGGGCCTATAGTCCGCAACAAGTTCGAAGTTGAGCGTCGGGTTCTGCTTGAGCGCGTAGGCAGAGAGGCTGCTGTCCACCACAGCGGCATCAAGGCGTCCGGCGGAGAGGTCCGCAAAGACGTTTTGGATGGTCGGATATTGGCGAATGTCGATATGTTTCCCGCTCGGGCATGCAGCGCTCGCCTTGCGGAGGAGATCGATATACGTCGTGCCCTCGTAACTTCCGGCAATGTGGCCACACAGATCGGCCACGCTATGCAGCTTGTCAGGGTTACCCTTCACAACGTCTAGGGATTCTGGATTGTAGAAGGTGATATCGGTGAAGTCGATGATTTTCTCCCGCGCTGGCGTGGCGTACATGGCGTCGCCGATCATATCGATGCGCCCGCTCGTCAACGCCGGGATGAGGCTGCTGAACGGCATGGCAACGACATGGATGTCCGCCTTCACCCCCATGCGCGTTAGGGCTGCCCGCAGGACGTCCGGCAGTACACCGACGGCAGACTTGTCCTTGGGGTCGACATAGGAGAGCGGTGCATCGTTGGACGTGCCGATCGTGATCTCATGCGTACTGCGGATGGAGGAGAGCAGGTCGGATGCTCCCGCGCTGCGCCCCGCGGCGAACAAAAGCACCGCGGAAAGCACGATAGCCGTGGCCGTCTGAAAGTTTCTGGGCATGGCGGTTTTCCTGTTGGCTCAGGTATCTGGCGTGGGAGGTGCGTATCTTGCGCGACAGTAAGCAAGTGTCGTGCCGTGAAGGGGGAGTGAGCGACTGCTGTGCGAAGCGGAAACGCGAACCGCCGGATTGCATCGCAATGGATCATCGTCTCTGCCGCTCAATGGACCGAGGCTCAGAACCCGCTCGTAGACAAGGCCACGGCAACAGCGGTCCTGATTGCCGATCACTCAGCTCTCAATAACGTAGTGAACGTCGCGCGGTGTCTTGTCCGGACCGTTGATCACAGAGATGTCCTGCGGACACGCCGAAATCACGATGATCAGATCCATTTCCGCTTTCAGTCGTATATAATCGCCAGGCTTCGTGGCCGGCGGCCTGCGGCTGATGGTGTAGTCCGGATTGACTGGGGTGTTCATGAAGACGTTAAGCGGGCCCGGCGTCCATGGGAAGGACTCCCCGATCTCCGCCAGGGCTTCATGAAGGTTGTCGGAGCAGTTCCGGTGATACTCCGTACAGCCTGCTTCCTCGTAGATGTAGCGGTTGCATGCGCACAACAGAGTGTCGTGAATGCCGGGGGAAGTATCTTCAGTCACGCACAGCATCGGGCGGCGACGGTCGGATACGTAACTGTCTTCGACGCCGAGGGTAATTTTGCTGTTGCGGGAGCGGGTGTGCTCCATCGACATGTATTCACTGATGTCGCCGGCATTGAAGGCCCAGAGATCGAGCACCTGCGTCCCGTGTTCGCTGACGACCTTGAGCGTCCGCCCCTTGGACAGGCGAAACGCTTTACCATAGCGCGCGGGCACGATACCTGGAGTGGCGGCCGGGGAGGTGTCCATCATCTTCATCCTTTATCGGATGGCTGCACCAGCGCAGCGCGGGTTCCGGGTGCGTGTTGCCATTGCCGACGAGGCCGCTAAGCAGATGTATCCACGACAAATGGACTAAGTCAACATTACGATACGAGATTACATTATAGGCGGCATTGCCTCTGTATTAGTCATTGGACGCGACACCAGGACGGCTCAAGTTTCATTGCCCGCGAGCCCTGACGAACGCGGTCCTTGCCAGGCGCTCCCAGCACCACCATCGCCTGCCGGAAGCCGGGATCATCCTCGAACGAGCCTGACTCCGTGTCGATGTCGTGAGGATCGAGCCCGAACATGCCCCAGCCGGCGGACGTCACCAGGTCGGCGAGCGCCCACCCCGGCGCGAGGACGGGCAGGGAACCGCCGCGCAGCCTGCCCGGCCCGACCGCTTTGAGCCAGTCGTCGGGGCGCAGCATGATCTCGAAGCGGGGCACCTTGTAGACGAGCTGATCGCTCCGCACGGCGATGTCCGGGCGGGCGGGAATCTGGGTCGGCCAGCCTGCGCGGCGCAGGGCCTGCTCCCAGTCGGGGCGCGGTGCCACGAGGCGGTTTACGTGGACGTCGCTATGCCCCCCAAGCGGCTCGACGAACCCGCGCTGCCCCCAGAGGTACAGGTATTGGGAGGCTATCTTCGAGGTCCATCCGAAGCGGAGCGCATTCTTCATCCAGGCCGACGGTCCACCCACCTCGTAGATGCCGAACCGCCGACAGAAACCATCGGGCGACACCGGCCGAGCCAAACCGCCACCGACGACCGGCGAGGCGAAGGTAGGCGCGCGCCCCCAGGGTGAAGACCTTGTCGGCCATGATCTCGACACGCTCGGCAGCCGGCACGAAGGCCTGCATGCCGGCACTCGGGCCGTAAGTCAGGGCCACCGCGGAAATCCGTGTCTCCAGGCCATCCAGCGCACTGGCGCCGGCATTCCAAAGTTTGACCTTGACGACACCTTCGACGGCCTCCCCTCCGGCCGTGAGCATGAAGGAGCCCATGCGGCCATCGTCCTTGACCCGGCTCAGCGTCAACCCAGGTGTCAGCCGGTCGACTCGATACCGCGAGGTAACGCTGCGCATCGATGGCAGGTGGTGTGTGATCACGATCGGCGAGCGTTCGTGATGCTCGGCCAACGCGCCGGCGAGCCACGCGGCTGCACGACGACAGATCGCGATCGTCTCGGCCACCCGGAGCGGCCCGGCTTCGCCGAGAATGCACTGATAGTCGCTCATGCCGTTTTCAACGGTCTGGGCGCCGCGCCCACCGCGTCGCCGAAGATCGCGCCGTCACTCCAGAGGGTCGCGCCGACCAAGCGTAGGCGAATCCTACTTGTCTTGCACCAAAAGTGCATCAGACCCAATTAAGGTGAGATGGGGTAACGGGCCGGTTGGAGATGACGGATTGGGTGGCTGTCCCTCAGAATGATGGTGTGGGTTTGAACGGAGTCAGGATGGTCCTGCTCCAAGCATCATTGAGGGGCAGCCATGGAGCATTATGCAGGAATTGACGTGTTATTGGAAAGCTCGAGCGTATGCGTGATCGACGCGACGGGTCGGGTGGTTTGCGAGGGCAAGGTGGCAACGGAACCAGAGACGCTGATCGACTGGCTGGGACAATCGGATGTTTCTTTCGCCCGGATTGGCCTCGAAGCGGGTCCGCTGTCGCAATGGCTATATGCGGGCATGCGGGAGGCGGGATTTGCCGTCGAGCTTCTGGAGACGCGGCATGTGCGGACGGCGTTCAAGACCATGCCAGTGAAGACTGATCGCAAGGACGCCCGGGGTATCGCGCAGCTGATGCGCCTTGGCTGGTTCCGACCAGTGCACTGCAAATCGATGGCGGCCCAGGAGTTGCGGGCGGTATTGACTGCCCGCAAGCTGGTCCAGGGCAAGCTGCACGACGTGGAGATGAGCCTACGCGGCATTCTCCGTGGTTTCGGGCTGAAGGTTGGTCCGACGACACGGCGGACCTTTGCCGGCCGTGTCCGTGACCTGGTGGCCGGGCATCCGACACTGCAAATGATCGCCGACGCACTTCTGTCGGCCAGCGACGAACTGGGGCGTCAGCTTGGCCAGTTTGAGGCGCAGGTTCGGAGCCTGGCACGACGGAACCCGAAAGCTCGGCTTTTGATGTCCACACCCGGCGTCGGTGCGATCGTGGCGTTGACCTACGTGGCGGCGATCGATGATCCGGCTCGGTTCCGATCGTCACGGATGGTTGGGGCACATTTTGGCCTGACTCCGCGGAAGTATCAGTCGGGCGAGACCGATGTCACCGGACGGATCTCCAAGATCGGCGACGTTGGTGTCCGCACCGCGCTCTACGAGGCGGCGAACGTCATTCTGACCCGGCCGGTGAAAGGATCGAGGCTGAAGAGTTGGGCGATGCGCGTGGCCGCTCGCGCGGGGATGCGCAAGGCCAAGGTGGCCCTGGCCCGCAAGCTCGCCGTTGTGATGCATCGGATGCTGGCCGGCGACACTGCGTTCGACGCCACGATGGCGGCAGCGCCGCGGGCATAAGCATGAGAACGGAATAGGAGCAGGAGGAGATATCGAGTTCGGGCGAGGCTGACACCTCTCGTCCGGAGCAGGTCCCGTCGCCGGGACGATGGATCAGGTCAGGCCGCTATGAGTGCAGCAGCACTCGGTGACTGCGCATCTTGAGATTGGTCGACCGGTCCTCATCAGACCCCATGCAGCAGCGGCTCCGCGCCGACTGCGGACAGAAGCAAGACACCGGCGATGGAACAAGCTCACGAGGGACTTGACACCCGAAGGCCCGTTACAGAAGACTCGTATACGGCTGACAATCTGTGCCATGCACACTCAGTCGCACAACTCAGCCCCGGTGTGAATCCTTTGTTTGGTTCAAAGCACTAGGCCTTCATCGGCTCGCCGAGCGTATGCATCAGGCGGTTCGCCCAGCCGAAGATGGCGGCGGACAGAACAAGGTCGAGACACTCTAGGTCGTCGAGCCCGATGCCGGCCAGCGCCTGCGCGTCGGCGGCGGTCACCGCGGGCGGCGTGGTTGAAAGCCGCGCCGAGAAGTCGAAGATTACCTGGAGGTGGTCGTCGAGTATCGCCTCGAGGCCGTTGGTGAACACGGCTTCGATGACGTCGGTACGTTTCGTTAGGCTGTTGAATCGCGAGCCATGCACGGCGGCGCAGTAGACGCAGCGGTTGACGACGGACGCGGCGACGGCGCCCAGCTCGCGCTCGCTCGCCGCCAGCCCATCGCGCCCGTACATGATCAAGTTGAACAAGGGCGAGCGGACCGCGAGCGACTCGGGGTCGTGCGCCAGCGTGAGCACATAGGCCGAGATGCCCCTGTTGGACGGCGTCACCTGCATCGCCGCTCGCTGCTGCTCGCTCGCAGTCGCGAGATCGACTGGAACGACGTAGGGCCGCCAACGCGGTATTGTGGTCGTGAAGGTGTGGACGACCTCGCTCATCGCATCCCTCCGAGCAGCGCTATACCCGCTATGACGCGCACTTGGTAGTTGACGAATGCCGCGAGCTCCGCGAGCCGGACGATGTCAGGGTCGGCGACACCGGCCTCACGCAACGCGTCCACATGGGCGCGCGTGGCCTCGCGTGGTGCGACCGTGAGCCGGTCGGCATGACGGACGATCTCCGCGGTGCGCCCGTCGGTTGCATTCGTGTCGGGCTCGGCGAGCGGCGCTGTCGTCGGTTCGCCCGCATGGGCGACCAAGGTGTCGTAATGGCGTGCCAGCGCTGGGCAGCGGTTGAGGCGCGCCATGCGGGCGGCGAGCGCAGCCCTGAGGCCGTGTGACAGGCCGCCGGCTTCGCGCGGCACGAGCACGGCATCGTGGGCCGCCTGGCTCAGGCGCAAGATCTCCGCGCGTTTTGCCAGGGCGTCGGCGAGCGCGGAGCCCGGTCTCACAGAGGTAAGTGTTTCGATCAGTGTCAGGACAAGCTCCTCGGGACGTCAGCGGGCGTGCGACTTAGGCAACCACGACAGCCTAATCATGTCAATTACCAATCATTGAGTCAGTTTAATGCGGTATATTTATTAATTATAGACGAATTTGCCACATTTTTATGCTTTACGAATATGAAGCAGGCTATATGATGTTTTTCATGCATTCAAGCTCATTCGATATCCGACAACTCGAAGCATTCGCAGCCGTGATGTCCGCCGGCAGCATGACCGGGGCGGCGCGGCTGCTTGGCCGCTCGCAGCCGGCCGTCACCAGGCTCATCCAGGATCTGGAAGCCGATATTGGCTATGCGCTGCTTCACCGAAGCGGGCCTCGCATCAGTCCAACGTCCCGCGGCGTGCTCTTTCACGCCGAGGTAGAGCGCCATCTCGTCGGTCTGGCGCACATCCGCGCGCGGGCGGACGCTATTGGTCTCGACGAGCCGCCAACGCTGGCGATCGCGGCCACTCCGTCGCTTGCGACCGGCGTGCTGCCGCAGGCGCTGGCGGCCGTCGCACCAGGCCTGCTACCGCGCCATCTCCATGTGCAGGCGCTGGCGGCCGAGGACGTCGTGCAATCCGTGCTCGCCCGCTCGGTGGACTTCGGGATGACAAGCCTGCCGCTGGAACATCCCGGTCTCGATATTCACTGGGTCGCAGATGCGCCATGCGTCGTCGCCATCGGCGCGAATGATCTGCTCGCCGACCGCGACGTGGTGCGCCTCGCCGATCTCGCTGACCGCTGCATCATCACCCTGGCGAACCCCTATCGCTTGCGGCACCGCGTCAACGAGGCCCTGGCGAGGGCAGGCGTCACGCCGCAACGGATCATCGACGTCAACGCCTCGATGACGGCGCTGACGCTAGTCCGGGCCGGGCTCGGGGCCGCCATCGTCGAGCCGGCGACCGTCTGCGGTGTTCCGCTCGATGGTGTCGTGATGCGCGTGCTCGACGACACCATCCCCTTCCTATTCGGCGCCATCTCGGCTGCCGCGCGGCCGCTGGCGCCGACCATCGCGGCCTTGAGCGAGGCGGCGCGCGCGGTCTCGTTGGCGATGCCCGGTTGTCGGCTGTGCGATTCGAGCCGCGCCGAGGCGTTGGCCGACACCCTCTATGGGCCGATCTCGCCGTCCGAGCGGGTGTCGTCGTGAGCGACTGGTCCGCGTCTCCGAACGGCCTCGTCGCGCTCGAGGCGCGCCTGCGGCAGGATCTCGCCTGGCTGGAACTGCCGGCTAAACCCTGGGTGCCGCCCTGCGTCGCCGATGGCCGCTGCGTTGTCGACGTCGTCATCATCGGCGCGGGCATGGCCGGGCTTGTTGCCTCGGCAATGCTGAAGCGGCTCGGCGTCGCCAACCACGTCGTCATCGACAAGGCGCCACCTGGTCGGGAGGGCCCATGGGTCACCTTCGCGCGGATGCGCACCTTGCGCTCCCCCAAGGAGCTCACCGGGCCGGCGATGGGGCTGCCGGCGCTCACCTTCCGCGCCTATTACGAGGCGCTGCATGGCCATGACGCCTGGGTCGCGCTCGACAAGGCGCCTCGCCAAACATGGATGGACTACCTGGTCTGGTATCGGCGCGTGCTCGACCTACCGGTGCGAAACTTGACGAGTGTCGACGCAGTTCTGCCGCGTGCAGACGGCCTGCTCGACGTCGTCTACCACCAGGACGGCCGGAACGAAACGATGGTCGCGCGCCGTGTGGTGCTCGCAACCGGGCGCGACGGCCTCGGCGGCCCCTTCGTACCGTCCATCGCCGACGACATCGATCGGAAGTTCTGGGCCCATTCCGCTGACGCAATCGATTTTGCCGCGCTGCGCGGCAAGCGGGTCGCGGTCGTGGGAGCCGGCGCGTCAGCGATGGACAACGCCGCCACCGCTCTCGAGGCCGGGGCAGCTCGGCTTGATCTTTTCGTGCGCCGGGCGGACTTGCCACGTGTCAACAAGTTCACCGGCATTGGCAGCCAGGGCGTAGTGCACGGGTTCGCCGGCCTGCCCGATGCTTGGAAGTGGCGCTTCCTCAATTACGCAATGCGCGCCCAGACGCCTCCCCCCCGCCACAGCGTTCTGCGCGTGAGCGCGTTCCCGCAGGCTCACGTGCACCTGGCGAGCCCGATCACCGCAGTGACCCAGGACGGCGATCACCTCGCGGTGACGACGCCGAAGGGCCGCTATCCCGTCGATTTCCTAATATTCGGCACCGGCTTCAAGGTCGACGTGACAAGCCGGCCGGAACTCGCCGCCGTCGCGCGCCATATCCGCCTCTGGCGCGACCGCTTTCCCGTGCCGGTGGACATGCGCAATGGTGAGCTCGAAGGCTCGCCCGACCTCGGAAAGGCGTTCGAGTTTCTCGAAGTCGAGCCCGGCGCTTGCCCGGCATTGGCGCGGATACACTGCTTCAATTTTCCGGCCACGCTCAGCCACGGCAAGGTGACGGGTGACATTCCCGCCATCAGTGAAGGCGCCGACCGGCTCGCGCGCGGCATCGTGAGGGCGCTCTTCGTCGCCGACCGAGAGCGCCATTTCGCCGATCTTGAAGCGTTCGAAACGCCCGAGCTCCTGGGCGACGAATGGGCGGACACCGAGACCGCGACGGACGAGGCGAGCGATGCCGCCTGACACTTCCCGAACCATCGACCTCGCCGAAATCCCCTTCCGCAACGCCTCGGCCGAGACGAACGTCGTGCTGCCAGTCACGCGTCAGCGCCGATCAGCGAAGGTGAGGCTCCGATGGCAGGTGATGGCCGCCCGGAAGTCTCGCCTCCACAACCTCCGGGCTGATGTCCATCACCCAGATGGTCAAAAGTACCCGAACGTCTTGCACCCGAAAGGACACCAACCAGTAATGCTTGAAATCAAAGATTTGAAGCTGTCCTACGGAAACGCAGAGATATTGAACGGAGTCGATCTCTCGGTGCGTCGCGGTGACGTGGTGTCAATCATCGGCCCGAGTGGCACCGGCAAGACAACGCTGCTGAAGTGCATCAACTACCTCGTCAAGCCGGCATCCGGAACCATCACGCTCGATCAGATTCGGATGGATTATCAGCGTGTGGACAAGACCGCAGTCCAGGCGATCCGGCGCCGGACAGCCATGGTCTTCCAGCAATTCAACGTGTTCAAGAACATGACGGTCATTCAGAACGTGATGGACCCACTTGTGGTGGTGCAACGCAAGTCCAAGGACGAGGCGCGTGAAATCGCCCTGCAAGAGCTTGAACGAGTCGGCCTCTCCGCAAAACGAGACAACTATCCGTCCCAGCTCTCAGGTGGCCAGCTCCAACGGACTGGCATCGCACGTGCGTTGGCGGTTCGACCGGATGTGATGCTCTTCGACGAACCCACGTCATCGCTGGACCCTGAACTCGTTGGTGAAGTTCTAAAGGTGATCAAAGATGTCGCGTCGTCAGGAATCACGTCGCTCCTTGTGACTCACGAGATGCAATTTGCAAAGAACATCTCAAACCGAATCATCTTCATGGATCGGGGCGTCATCGCTGCCGACGGCAGCCCGACCGAGATCTTCGACTCGCCCTTCAGCCCACGCCTCGCCCAGTTCCTCAATACTGAACGCACACTTCAATAAGAAAGGATTCCGAAGAAATGGCTGCAATCAATTCACCTACGCGCCGTCAGTTCGGCCTAGCCGTCGTGGGTGGCATGGCAATCGCCCTTGGAACTGCGGGGAGAGGCTACGGTCAGACCGCTGGCAGCTCCGTCCGGACGATCAAGATTGCGACGGCGGCAGAATCCAAGCCACTGTCATGGGGCGCGCTCGGCGCTGTGCCGCAAGGATATGAGCCCGACGTCCTTAGAGCGATCAACGCAAAGCTGCCCCAATACAAGTTCGAACTGGAAGGCGCCGCGGATATTGCGCAGGAGACCGGTCTCGTCACCGGCAAGTATGACATGGCGTCCGGCGGCTACTTCAAGTCGCCCGCACGCATGAAGCAGTTCCTCATTCCGGCCAATCCCGTGGGTGCCAGTTTGATGAAGATCTATGTCCGCAAGGACAGCAAGATCACCGGAATGAAGGGTCTGGTCGGCAAGCAGATCGTGCCCGTCACCGCCGGCGGGGGTGTCTACAAGTTTGTCATGCAGTGGCAGCAGGAGAACCCAGGCTACAAGCTCGACATCACGGCATCGAGCGCCGGCGTTCCGTACCCGGATCGCTTGAAGGAAGTTCAGAACGGCAAGTACGACGCGCTGATTCTGCCGTCAAATTTGGGTGAGCAGACCGTAATCGACAATCAGAAACTCAACATTAAAGCGACCGAGCCCGTCTCAATCGACAACACCTACCTCCTGATTCACAGATCGGATAAAAACAAGGTCCTGCTTGCCGACGTGAATAAGGTTCTCAAAGAACTGAAGGACGACGGTACGCTGAGCAAGATCTCAAAGAAGTGGTTCGCCGAGGACGTCACCAGCTACATGAAGTAGCGAAAGCTCACCCTGAACGAGCCGCTGAATGGTCAACGGGCAAGGGTGAAACTGCAAGAAGGAGCGATTCGAAGTGGACCTTTCTACAATGATTCCCGAGCTACTCTCGGCATTGCCGCTGACGCTCGCGATCACGTTTACGGCCCTCATCGTCGGCTTCTGCTTGGCTCTGGTTGCGACAACATTCCGGGTTCGTAGGGTACCTGTGATCAGTCAACTGGCCGACCTCTACGTATCCTATGCCCGGAGTGTCCCCGTCGTCCTGCAGTTGTTCGTTGCGTTCTACGGGCTTCCCTTATTGGTAAGCCTGTTCGGCGTTTCAGATTTCCTCTCGGCTACGGTGGCTGCGATGGTGGGACTCAGCCTGTACCATGGAGGGTATCTGTCAGAGGTCATGCGGCCTGCATACCTGGCCGTTGATCGTGGTCAGCATGACGCGGCGGACAGTCTGGGATATACCTTCCAACAGAAGGTTACGCGCGTCGTCGGCCCACAGGCAGTGCACATCGCATTGCCCGGCTACGGAAACTCGATCATCTACCTGATTCACAATGTTGCGTTGGTCATGTACATCGGGGCAGCCGACGTGATGGCAACTGCGCATTTGATCATGGAGCGCGCTTATAACCAGTACCAATTTGCCACGTATCTCGTGCTTGCGGTCATTTATGGATTACTATGTCTGATTGCGTGGCTGATCGTGCGGTTCTTCGAGCTTCGCGCCTCAAAGTACGAACCGAAAGCGGCGCCGCTTAAGATCACGATCATGGCGAGCGTCTGATCGAAGAGAGGGCAATCAACATATGTTTGATATCGGTATTTTGCTCCCCGATTTGTGGAGCATCTTGGGCGCCGTGCCGGCGACGCTCGCCATGGCGCTCGCCATCTTTGTCTCCTCGACGATTATCGGCAGCCTGTATGCGCTTATTGAACATAGACGGATACCCGTACTGCGGGAACTCGTCGTGGCGTACAAAGTCACGTTCAAAGGCGTTCCAATGGTGGTGGTGATCTTCCTCGCATACTACGGTCTCCCTCCAGCATTCCAGTTCCTGGCCTCTCTGGTCGAGGTGAAGCTCAACGCCCACGCAATGCCTAACTGGGTCATCATCATCGTTGCCTTGACCGCCTGTGTGGCTGCGTTCCAAGCGGAGGTAGTAAAGGGGGCCCTGAACTCCTTTGACACCGGCCAAGCAGACGCGGCCTACTCGTTAGGCTACAAAAGCAGCCAACTGTTCCGACGGATACTGTTTCCCCAGGTGATCGTCGCGGCGATTCCGGACCTCGCTAACTCGTTCATGGTTATCATGAAGGCGCTTTCTCTTGCATTCGCAATTGAGGTTGTCGATATCTTTGCGCAGGCCCAGTTGACTGCCGCGCTGAATTTCTACTACCTCGAAGCCTTTGTGATTGCCGTCGTGATCTACATGGTGATTGCCTACATTGTCACACATCTGGCCGACAGGACGGAGGCAGCCCTTAGGGTACGGAGTTAAGGGTGGCCTCGTCGCAACTCAGTATCCGTCCGGCGAGGGTTTCGATTACGCACAACTGGGTGAGATGCTGGCGCCGATCTCGATGTCTCGGAGACAAGATTGGCCATGCCTCACGACGAAATTGCCCGGTTGCGAATCATCGCGGAGGTTGAAGCTCCAGGAGCGATCTTTGCTGCGGTCGAGAGTCGGCGCGCAGGATGAGCGAGATGGAGCTGTCGCTGTTCCGTCAACGCTCGCTTGAAGCCCTCAAGCAGAAGGCTCGGCGCGGCGAACTCTTCCTCACCGTGGCTGTCGGTTATCTCAAGGTGCGCCACGATCGGATCGAACGGGACTCGGATCGCCGGATCCAGGAAGCGATCTCGCGCGTCTTCAGCAAGTTCGCTGAGTTGCAAACGGTCCGCCAGGTCATTTTATGGATGCGCCAGGAGCGTCTGCCGCTGCAAGCGACGGGGTATGACGCCGATGGCCGCGCGGTGACCTGGAAGCTGCCCGTCTGCAAACACGCTGCACCATATCCTGACTAACCCGATCTACGCCGGCGCCTACGCCGGCGCCTACGCCTTCGGCCGCACGGAGAGCTGCATCAGACTCGCCGACGGCCGCAAAAAGATCGCCCGGGGGTTCCGCAAGAGTAAGCGTCCGGTCTTGGGCGTGTGGCGGCGTGGGCGGCATCCGGCGATCTTGCTGATCTCTGGAGCCTCCTTCTGGACTCCAGAAGGAGGTGGATTTGACCGAAGTGGATATTCTCGGGCCATCGGATCGGCGGCGTATCTGGAGCGCCGAGGAGAAGGCGGCATTGCTGGCTGAGATCGACGCCGAGGGCGGCAAGGTGCGGCTGGTGGCGCGGCGGCACGGGATATCGGAGAGCCTGCTTTACAACTGGCGGTCAGCGCGCAAGGCGGCCGCCGTGGCGATGGGAGCGACGGAGACCGTCCAGTTCATCCCGATCGGCCTGATCGAGCGGCCGTCGGCGCCGGTGACGCCAGATCCGGAGCCGGTGCAGCAGCCCGCGGCTGCGGCATGCAAATCCGGATCGATCGAGATAGTGCTGCCGAACGGCGTCAGGGTCAGCGTCGATGCCTTTGTCAGTGAGAAGGCACTGTCCCGGGTGCTGCGTGCGATGAAGGGCACCACGTGATCAGCATGGCGCCCGGCACCAAGGTCTTTCTCGCGTGTCGCCCGGTCGACCTGCGCAATTATGCGGAGCGCAGGATTATGCGGAGTCCGCGGGGGCTGGTGCTGCACCGCCGCGGTTTTAATCGAACATCACTCCACATAATATCAGGACCGGCGGCTATCCTTCAGCATGGCGAGGAGCTTGTCCGGAGGCCGGAACCGTCCCGGCTTCAGGAATGGCGCGTTCATCGCGCCGAGGGCTTCGAGCTTCTCCGACGGGTCGGCCCGCAGATAGGCTTCTGTGCTCTGTGTGAGCACGGGCAAACTATCTGACGGCAGTTCAGCCATTTCTGACCACGCTATACGATGGACGATGTGTCCGCCCCCTCGCTTATCGTGGTGGCTTTTCTGTCGCGTCGCGTCTGGGGTTTCCCCGGCCGGGCTTGCGCGGCGCGAGCGGACGACACGGCACCATTTGGATTGCCGGGCCGCCGCATCATCGGGCGCGGTCATCGGCGTCCCCGCCTGTCCCACGCAGATAACCTACCGCCGCATCATTGGGCCTTAAATATCCCGGGGGTTTGGGGGCGGAGCACCCATGCTTTCGGCCGGTTCGAGGCGGTCGATCAGGTCCTGGAAGTGACCCACGAATTCCGGGTCGTAGAGATGTGGGTGGTTACGGATGACGTTGATGGCTTTGCGGTAGTAGTCGGCAGCCTGGCGACGGTCGCCGCGGGCTTCGCAGACCATGCCGAGGCGTTCGTAGCCGTCATGGACATCGGGGAAGCGCGCGAGCAACTCGTGGGCGGCCTGTTCGGCGGGATCGAGATTGCCGGCCTGGACCATGTCGACCACTGCGTTGGACGCCTCGGTCAGTTCGTCCAGTTCGTCGTGTTCCTGGACATAGCTGGCCAAAGACGGCCGGCGCGCCGCCGCCGCGGCCGGCCGGCCGGGACGTGCGGCACGGGCGGCGGCCTCGGCACTGGCCATGCAGCACTTCTTGTATTTCTTGCCACTGTTGCAGGGGCAGAGATCATTCCGTCCGATTTTGGCCATCTCGCCAACTTCATTTCAAAGGACCGACCCAGTGTATCAAGCCGTGCTGGCCGACGCCAAGTTCCTTGAGCAGTTGCTCGTCTTCGACCGCGACCTTGCGGCCTCCGCCCGGGCAGCGCGGTGCTGGCTCTGCGGTGGCGCGCTGCATGCGGCATCGTATGATCGCAAGCCGCGTGGCTGCCCGGGTGGGTTAGGCCAAGAGTATGCCGAGCGCTTCAGCTTCTGCTGCGCGGTGGATGGCTGCCGCAAGCGGACGACGCCGCCATCGCTGCGCTTTCTCGGGCGCAAGGTCTACCTTGCCACGGTGGTGACGTTGATCTCGGCGCTGGTGCTCGGGACGACGCCATCCCGCCTGGCGCGTCTGTCGGTCGTGCCCGGACTTGATCGGCGGACGCTGGCGCGCTGGCGCGCCTGGTGGCGTTCGAGCTTTACCGATGGCCCTTTCGCGGCGGTTGCCAGGGCCGCCCTGGTTCCGTCGCTCGACATCGCCGGTCTGCCGGTCTCGCTACTCGACCGCTTTGCCGGCGGCGTCGAACAGAGGCTGACCGCCTTGCTGCGGTTCCTGGGTCCGCTGACCGGCGGCGCATCGGCGATGCACGCTTTCTGACGGGCGCCGCCAACCCGCAGAGGATGCGCGTCGCCGTCCCTGGGTAAGGGCGCTTAGCGTCGGCTCGTTCATGTTTCGGAGGGCGGACGTGGCGGAGCGAGGCGGATCGCGGGTGCATGAGCGCTGGGCGCGGCTGCGCTTTTCGGTGATTGGCCAGTTGCTCGCCTCGCCGCCGGCGAAGGGCGCGCTGCGTGCGGCTCTTGAGGAACTGGCGGCGCGCGAATGGCGCCACCCGAGCACCGGCGCGCCGGTTCGCTTCGGCGTTTCCACGTTGGAACGATGGTTTTATCAAAGTCGCAACGAACCCAATGACCCGGTGAGTGTGCTGCGCCGCAAGCGACGCCAGGACGCCGGCGAGCAGGTGTCGATGACCACGCCGCTGCGCCAGGCCCTGCTGGCGCAGTATAACGCCCACAAAAGCTGGAGCGCGCAGCTGCATCACGACAATCTGGTCGCCTTGGCCGAGACCCGGTCCGAGTTGCGCCCGGTGCCATCCTACCCAACGGTCCGGCGCTTCCTGGCGGCGTATGGCCTGACCAGGTATCGGCCGATGACGACACGTCAGACCGACGGCGCGCTGGCCGCTGTGGCCCGGCTCGAAGCGCGCGAGGTGCGCAGCTACGAGGCCGAGTATGTCAATTCGTTATGGCACTGGGATTGTCATAACGGCTCCAGAAAGGTGCTGACGCCGCGCGGCGAATGGCAAACGCCGATCCTGTTTGGCGTGCTAGACGACCGATCGCGTCTGGCCTGTCATCTGCAGTGGTACCTGTCGGAATCAGCCGAAAACATTGCGCACGGCTTGTCGCAGGCGATGCAGAAGCGCGGGCTGCCGCGCGCCGCGATGAGCGACAACGGAAGCGCAATGACGGCAACCGAGATCACCGAAGGCCTCACCCGGCTTGGCATCCTTCATCAGACCACGCTGCCGTATTCGCCTTATCAGAACGGTAAACAGGAGACCTTTTGGGGTCAGATCGAAGGCCGGCTGATGGCCATGCTCGAGAGCGTCGACGACCTCACCCTGGTCCGCCTCAACGAAGCAACGCAGGCCTGGGTGGAGCAGGACTATAATCGCAAGCGTCACAGCGAGATCGACGACACACCACTCGCACGCTTCCTGGCCGGTCCCGACGTCACACGCTCCTGCCCGGATGCCGCGGCGCTGCGGCTGGCGTTCACCCGTACCGAGCGGCGCACCCTGCGCAAGAGCGATGGCACCGCCGCCATCGAAGGCCGCCGCTTCGAAGTGCCCAATCGCTATAGGCATCTTTCCTTGCTGGAAGTCCGCTTCGCCGCCTGGGATCTGACACAGGTTCACCTCGTCGATCCGCACACCGGCACGGTACTCTGCCGGCTGTTCCCGCAGGACAAAGCGGCCAACGCCTCTGGCCTGCGCCGAAGCCTGCAGCCGGTCACCGCCGAGCCGGTCACGCCACCGCCGCCGGCGCGCGGCATCGGACCGCTGCTGGCGCGAATGATCGACCGCCAGGCCGCGACCGGATTGCCGCCCGCTTACCTCCCCAAAGACGAAGGAGACGACGCGTGAACAACAAGATGCTGGCGCTCTATGGCCTGAAATGGAACCCGTTCACACCCAGCGTGCCAACCGAGGCGTTGCACGTCACCACACGCCTGGAATCGTTTTGCTGGCGGGTACAGCAACTCGCCGGCGAAGGTGGCTTCGCCCTGGTTACCGGCGCGCCCGGCTGCGGCAAATCCGCTGCCTTGCGTATCCTGTCCGCATCGCTGGCGACACAGCGCGACGTGGCGGTCGGCGTGATCAGCCGCCCGCAGGCCAACATCGCCGACTTTTATCGCGAGATGGGCGAACTTTTCGGCGTCGAATTGCGCCCGCATAACCGCTACGGCGGTGCCAAGATCCTGCGTCAGCGTTGGCAGGCGCACATCCAAACGACCCTGAGCAGGCCGGTTCTGGTCGTCGATGAGGCACAGGAGATGCAGCCCGCCGTGCTCGCCGAACTGCGCCTGCTGGCCTCCGCCGATCTCGACTCCCATATCCTGCTGACGATCGTGCTGGCCGGCGACGGACGGTTGGCAGAACGTCTTAGCGCCGATGAGTTCCTCCCCCTTGCCAGCCGCATGCGGGTGCGCCTGGCAATCGAACGCGCGCCGCCACAGGACCTCCAGGCCTGTTTGCGCCATGCCCTGCAGCAGGCCGGCGCGCCCACCCTGATGACCCCAGAGGTGATCACCGCACTGTGTGATCATGCCCAGGGTAACTTGCGGGCGCTGATGATCATGGCGGGCGACTTGCTCGATACCGCCGCCCAGCAGGAGGCCCGTCAAATCGATGAGGCATTGTTCTTCGCGACCTGCGGCGTGCTGATGGCGAACGAGGCTAAAGTGGCGATCCGGCGCCGCCGATGAGCCCGCTTCCGGTGCAGCCGGCCTGGCGCCTCGCCGATTGCCCCGAACAACAGCGTTGGCTCGTCGAGGGGCTGTGGTCGGATGAAGCCGTCGGCATCATCGGCGGCGAGCCCAAGTGCTGCAAATCCTTCCTCGCCCTCGATCTGGCCGTCGCCGTCGCCGCCGGCACCCGCTGTCTACGTCGCTTCACGGTCTGCCGCCCCGGCCGCGTCCTGCTCTATCCCGCCGAAGACGCCCTGCACATCGTCCGTCGCCGCATCGAGGGCATCTGTGCCGCTGCCGGCGTCAGTCTCGCCGCGCTCGACGTGCAGGTGATCACCGCTCCCAGTCTGCGCCTCGATCTCGAGGCTGACCGCATACGTCTGGAAGAGACCGTCGCCAGGCTGAAGCCGCGCCTGCTCGTCCTTGATCCGTTCGTGCGCCTGCATCGCATCGATGAGAATGTCAGTGGCGACGTCGCGCCGCTGCTTGCCTTCCTGCGCGAACTGCAACGGCGCCACGCCATCGCCGTGGTGCTCGTCCATCACGCCAAAAAGGGCGCAGGCGCCATCCGCGCCGGACAGGCCCTGCGCGGATCGTCGGAATTCCACGCCTGGGGTGATTCTAACCTCTATCTCCGGCGGGACAGTAACGACCGTATCGTCCTGACCGTTGAGCATCGTGCCGCTGCCGCCATGCCAGGCATCACGCTTGAACTCACCCAGCGCGACAACGCTCTTGCCCTCGAGCCGGCTCAGTCCGGTCACCCGCCAGAGCATCATGTCGAACCAACTTCCGTCGATCAGCGCATCACCGCAGCCCTCGCCGAGGGCGAGCAACCCCGCCCGTTCGCCGCACTGCGCGCATCCTGCCGCGTCCGCACGACCACTCTATACCAACGCCTCGCCGCCATGATCGCTGCCGGCACCGTCGTCAAATCCACCGACGGTTACAGCCTCGCCGTTCGCTGACCGCGGTTCCCAACCGCCGCGTCCGAACAACGCCGCAATCCGCAACAAACCAAATCCAACCTAAACGGCGAACGCGCCGCGCGACTTCCCGCTTCCCGGAGCCTCTACAGCTGGCGGGAAGTGGAAGCGGGAAGCCCATCAAATTCCGTGATCGCGGGGCCACCAAACAGCGTGATCGTGCTCACGGCGGTGACGACATGCTTGGCGAGGATATATTCGAACCCCGTTCGGGTCATCGTGCGACCGGCGCCATTGAGGAATAGCGCCGGATCGGCACCATGCGGGCGAACCGCGAGCCACGCCCGGAGGG
>Ga0307373_10004602_pt1 | contig 23087 bp, 19 predicted proteins | sample OX2MG_FD_202534 | JGI IMG/M metagenome (GOLD analysis project Ga0307373, IMG submission 202534) | Soil microbial communities from Risofladan, Vaasa, Finland - OX-2 | ecosystem: Environmental > Terrestrial > Soil > Coastal area > Acid sulfate soil | place: Finland: Risofladan, Vaasa | collected... | reverse complement strand
AGGGGCGACCCGGGTGGTCGCCCACGGGCGGGCACAAGTCCCGCCCCTCCAGCGCGTGGGAATCAGGCTCCCATGGGATTGATTGTTGGCTCAGTAAACAGCATTGGGGTTAAGAAGAGGGTTCACCCGTGCTGGCGATAGAAAGAGAAGAGACTGACTTGATCCGGGAATTCCACTTGGACCATCAAAAAAAGGTGGTCAAGACGCTCACTGAATTACGGGCGGCGATCTCAAATCGCGTAATGAAGGCTTTATGGCCGTCCCATTCTTTGGCGCGTGAATGATCGCCGTGGCGTTAACGTCCCACTTGGCGGGGCAAACGCCCACCGCCACTTATCAAGAGCTGCAACATGAGGAGGCGTCTGGTATGTTGAATCGTTCGTGGCAAGGCTTGGGCTTTCTTCTAGGCGTGGCATTGTGTGTCATATGTGATATTCTTTTCCTCCCGACGCAACGCGCATCGGCAATTCCCGCCTTTGCTCGGAAGTACCGGACCGCATGCTCGACTTGCCACAACAACTTCCCCGAACTCAATGACTTCGGGTGGGCCTTCTATAAGAGGGGATTCAAATTTCCTAAAGACGACGCCAGTTTTGTTCAAATACCCCAGCAGATGTTGGGTGCCCCTGCCTACAAGAAGATTTTCCCCAAGGCGATCTATCCCGGTGAGATCCCCGGCAGTGTGCCTCTTGGGTTCCGCTACGAAGGTTACACCCAATACAACAGCAGGCAGCCCCTGGTGTTCGGGTTTCTCCCGCGATTAGACCTCTTCGCGCCCAATACCTTTACCGCCCTTACCGCAGGCAGCTTCGGACCTAATCTTTCATGGTGGGTTGACGACGATATTTCCGTTGGCGGCCAGAATGCTGCGGGCAGCCTGGGGTTCGCCTACCTGAAAGCGAACGACATCGGTCACTACCTCGGCTTGCCCAAAGATGCCTTGAACATCCGCTTTGGTCAATTCGAATTGGATTTGCCATTTAGCCAGGCGTACACCCTCAACCCTACCGATTACGACATCTATGATGAGACCGCCGTGGCGGGACCTTTGGGCACGACGAACAACTCCTTCTGTTTATGCGCGATGCAGCGGGGGGTGGAATTCGGTGGCTATCCGAATGATGGAAATTTCAACTGGTCCGTGGCCATTACCGACGGGAGCAACGACAGCCCCCCGGGAAACAATGGGAAGAATGTTTACGCGAATGTCTTCGAGCAGTTCAATCTGGAGCGCAATTCGCAAATCCGCAAGGCGGTGCAAGCCTCTGGCCCCACCGGCCCGCACGACCACACCTCGCTCCGCCTGGGCGCTTTCTACGACTACGGCCAAAACGCGCTCAATGCCGACCACACCTTATTTCCCACCTTCCCAGCCATTGACGAGCCTTATTACAAATTGGGCAGCTATTTCCGTTTCCGATACCAGAGCAAGTTCGAGCTTTACGGCATGGGAATGTTTTCTCACGATGCCAATCTACTTCCCACGGGAAACGTGCTACTGCGCGGTCCCTCGGTTAACTACAGCGGCGGCTTTGCCCAAGCGGAGTACTGGCTCTACCCGTGGCTCGTCCCCATTATGCGTTTCGACGTGGTGAACGCTCCATTCGACTTTTACAGCGGTCTCTCCACAGGCTTCGCTCGTGATCGTTTGAGCCCCGGGATTCAACTTCTAGTACGAGCGAACATTAAGGTGAATTTTGAATACCAGCATCGGTGGGGGATCCCGGTCCCTGGGAGTGTATTGCCGTCCTTCTACCACCCCAATGGGGCCTTACTGGGAATCGATTTTGCATATTGAATCAGCTTCGAGGCCGCGGACTATGCGCGGCGAACCCCAAAATTTCTCTGGAGGTTAAGTTATGACAAAATTTCTTAAACAGGGCGTTCGGGCGGTGGTGTTAATCTTAGTTGTTCATGTCGCGGCCGTGGCGGTTCAGGCGGGAGAGATTAAAGGCACCGTGACTGCGGCGGGGGGTAGTGCTGCCAAGGACGCTGCCGTATGGGTTGGCAGCATCTCGGGGAAAACCTTCGCCCCACCCGCCAAACAAGCCATCATTGACCAAAACCATCTGAAATTCATTCCCCATGTGCTCGTGATCCTCAAGGGGACGACGGTGGAATTCCTGAACAGCGAACCGACGCTGCATAATGTGTTTTGGCCTTGGGTCGGCGGCAACAAGAAGCTGGCGAATAACCTCGGAACCAGACCAATGGGCAAGAAATTGTCCTTTGCATTCAACAATCTGGGTGTTATCCCGCTCCTTTGCAATGTTCATACGGAGATGTCCGGTTACATCGTGGTTGTTTCCACCCCTTACTTTGCGGTCTCGGGCAGCGATGGCAGTTTCGACATCAAGAACGTTCCTCCTGGACATTACACGCTGAAGTTTTGGAGCGAAGAAGGCAGCAAGGTCAATAGCCAAGCCGTTGATGTAGCCGCGGCCGGGGCTACGACGGTAAACCCGAATTATCGGCGATAGGCGCTTGTCGGCTTTGCCTCCCCTCAATGCCAATGGTGGCTTCGTGGGGATAGCCCGGATTATTCACGAACTTCCGATAGGGGACCGTCAGGGCACGGTTTTAACCGTGCCGACGAACGGTGTTTCGATCGTCTTTTGTCTCGCATCCCGAACGGTCCGTTGTAACGGACCGTTCGGGATGCGAGACAAAATAAAAAAGTTCCGGCGCTGAAACGGCACGGTTAAAACCGTGCCCTGACGGTCTTCCAGTAAGACATCGCGAATAATCCTGGCTAGGGGGCGAGCCGAGGCGGAGGTGTTGTAATGGAGTCACGGACCAAACGGGTGGATCTCGATTGGCTGGAATCGAACTTTCCCTGTATGCAGGCGTGCCCGGTACATACCCAGGCGGGCAGGTATGTCACTCTGCTTGCGGAAGGACGGTATGAGGAAGCCTACCGGTACGCCCGTCAGCCCAATCCTTTTGCTTCAATTTGCGGGCTGGTCTGCAGCCATCCGTGTGAGACGGCCTGCCGGCGCGGCAAATTCGATGCGCCCATCTCGATCCGCGCTCTCAAGCGCTTCCTGACGGAGCGTCACGGACCTGAATCCCGGAATCCGATCGACCTGTTTGCTGAGAAGCCGAAAGTCAGCCGGGAGGAGAAGGTTGCCATTATCGGTTCCGGTCCGGCGGGCTTGGCGGCGGCGCATGATCTGGCGCTGTTGGGTTACTCCGTCACGGTGTTTGAGGCGGCGCCCGTGGCTGGAGGCATGCTCCACCTGGGTATCCCCGAGTATCGCCTGCCGCGCGACGTTCTTCAGGCGCAGATCCGGGAAATCCTTGACCTCGGGCCGCAGTTGGAATTAAACGTCCGGCTGGGCAAAGATTTCTCGTTGGCCGATCTGCGCGCCCAAGGCTTTAAGGCTATCCTTCTGGCCTTGGGACTTCATCGCAGTCGCGACCTGCCCATCCCCGGCCACGATTTGGACGGCGTCATCAAAGGCGTCGATTTCCTGCTGAATGCTAACTTGGGCTACCGGCTTTCGATGGGAAAGCGAGTGGTGGTGATTGGCGGCGGCAATGTGGCGATTGATGTGGCGCGGTCAGCGCTCCGGCATCAACAAGAAATGACTTTGGAAGCCTTGAGCAGTTCACTCTTGCCGGACAGCTTACCTCCAGCAGAGCTCGATCTCGCCATGAAAGAGCTGATGGACGTTTCCCGCGTGGCTTTGCGCATGGGCGCCCGCGAGGTCCAATTGGTCTGCCTGGAGTCGCGCCAGGAAATGCCGGCTTTCGAAGAGGAGATCGAACAGGGGCAGGAAGAAGGGTTGAAAATCCATCCTTCACTCGGGCCGAAGCGGTTCATCGCGAAGAACGGGAAAGTCGCCGGTCTTGAAACGATCCGATGCGCCTCCGTTTTTGACGCCCAGCACCACTTCAATCCGACGTTCGAGCCCGGCACGGAGGCGGTGATTCCTTGTGATACCGCGATTCTGGCGATCGGGCAGACCTCGGACCTTTCGTTTCTCACGCCGGCTGACGGGGTTGAGACCACCCGCCAGGGGACCATCAAAGTTGATCCGGAAACATTCATGACGACCGCCCCCGGAATTTTCTCCGCCGGAGACATCGCCTTTGGGCCCCGCTCGGTGATCGACGTGGTCGCCGACGGGAAGAAGACTGCCGAGCAAATCGACCGGTATCTGCGCGGCGGCGAGTGGAAGCCACGACCAAAGTACGTGCAAATCACCATCCTGGATCATCACCAGATGATTACAGACCAGATGCATACAGCTTTCGATGAATATTCGCGGCTTCCCGTGCCCGTCCTTCCCGTGGACCGCCGGACCGGCTTCACGGAAGTCGAAGTGGGCTACACCGAGGAACAGGCGCGGCGGGAGGCGAGCCGATGCTTGCAATGCTGGATCAATACGATCTTCGACGGCAATGAGGCTGAAGGAACGGAGTGCATCCTTTGCGGCGGCTGTGTTGACGTCTGCCCGGAGAATTGCCTTGATCTTGTCCCCTTGAGCCAACTGCGGGTGAACCCTGAAACCAAGTCCCGCCTCACGGCCGAGGCGCCGTTCCATGCCGGGACGCTCCAACACCTGGAGGCTGTGGACTTACCCGGTACCGAGGGTTCCGTCATGGTAAAAGATGAAACGATTTGTATCCGTTGTGGGCTTTGCGCGGAGCGCTGCCCAGCCCACACGATCACCATGGAAGCCTACGAATTATTTGAACGCGATCCCGAGGAGCAAGCGGTGGAGGTGTGTGTCAAATGAGCGAGCCTGAAAACCAGGAGCCAAAGTCGAAGGCGGAAGACAGTACCGGGATCAACCGCCGTGACTTCTTTAACGAGGTGGCCGGCGGCGCCATGGGAGTTGCTGCGGTCGGAGCCGGCATTGTGACGGTCAAATTTATTTCACCCAATGTCCTCTTCGAGCCGCCCAGCAGTTTCCGGATTGGCCCCCCGGAGGATTACCCGATCAACTCCGTGACCACTTTGCAGGACCAACTAACCTATTTGGTCAGGACCCCAGAGGGTTTTTATGCCGAGACTCAAATTTGCCAGCACTTGGGTTGCATCACCGCGTGGAATCCCGATGCCAACCTGATCGAGTGCCCTTGCCACGGGAGCCGCTACAAGAGGGACGGAGCCATCGTTCGTGGTCCCACCCCACGCCCGCTACCCCACTTCGCGATGCGACTCATGCCGGACGGGACGCTGCTGATTGACAAGTCGGACATCGTTCCCATGGCCCAAATCCTGAAGGTTTAAAGAGAGAAACCGATGGCTTACCCGTCTCGCGAGCAATGGCTGGAGCGTCTCCGCAACACCCGGGTATGGAAATCCGTCTTCCGTCGCGGCCCCGCCCGCACCAATCGAACTCGCAGCCTGGCGATTTTCGGCAACTTGTTCCTGCACATTGTGCCAGTCAAAGTGCGCGAAAAGAGCCTGCGGGTTCGCGCCACCTACTACCTCGGCTCATTCGCATTCTTCCTCTTTATTGTGCTCACCGTCACCGGCATCCTGCTCATGCTCTACTATCACCCGGCGGCGCCCGAGGCCTACTCCGATATGAAGGACCTTTGGTTCGTCGTTTCGAACGGGGTCCTGCTGCGAAACCTCCATCGGCTCGCTGCCCAAACGATGGTGGTGGTCGTCTTCTGGCATATGTTCCACGTGTTTTACCGTGGCGGTTACCGGCCTCCGCGAGAATTCAATTGGGTGGTGGGGGTGGTGCTGCTCCTCCTTACACTGTTTTTAAGTTACACCGGCTACCTCCTTCCCTGGGATCAGTTGGCTTTCTGGGCTATAACCGTGGGCACGAACATCATCGGCTATGTACCTTTCGTTGGCCATCGGGTCCGGTTTTTACTGCTGGGAGGAAACGTTATCAGCGATAACGCCTTGCTCCGTTTTTACGTCCTCCATTGCGTCATTCTGCCTCTGCTGGCAGTGGGATTCATTGGCGTGCATTTTTGGAGAATTCAAAAGGACGGCGGTCTGAGTGTGGGGGACAGCGAGGAGCGAAAAGAAAGCCTGAGCGTCGAGACAACTCAGGTCGAACGAGAGACGGTCACAGTAGGAGAGAGTGATGAGCGAAAAGAACAGCTATGAGGTAGGCTTCGGATCCGATGCCGTTAAGAACCCTCAGCGGATCGTCTTCATCACCAAGAAAACTTCTGCCAAGGTGAAGGGCGCTCAGCCGCGGCAACTGATGTCCTACCCGCACGTGGTGCTGCGAGAGATTATTGCATTCGAAATATTTACCGTGGCGCTCGTCGTCGTGGCGCTTTTCTGGGATGCGCCACTCGAGCAATTGGCCAATTCCTTGCTCACGCCCAACCCTGCCAAGGCCCCCTGGTATTTTCTGGGACTACAAGAGCTGCTCCATTATCTGCCCCCCGTGGTCGCCGGCGTTCTTCTCCCGACTTTGGTCGTCGTGGCCCTCGTGGTGATTCCGTACTTTGATGTGAACATCAAGGGAGAACCGCTTTGGGCGTCAAACCGCCGGAGTCGCCTGACGGCTTTTATGGGGGGGGTGGCCGTGTTGCTCATTGTGTTCGGGATCCACGAGGCCTTTGACGTCGTCGTCCCGACCGTAGTCTTCGCCGCTCTCGCCCTGGCCGCTTATTTTGCCCCGCCGCCAGGAGGGCGGCTGATGCATTACCTCCGCGCTCGGCCGCTTTCCTGGTGGATCATGAGTTGGTTTATCGCCGTATCCCTGACGCTGACACTGGTCGGGACGTTTCTAAGGGGTCCGGGGTGGTCCCTGGTCTGGTCGTGGAGGTAGGATGCCCGCTGAACAGATGGGAAATATTCCAAAGCGCTTGCGCGTGATCTATGCGGTCTCGACCGTCATTTTTGTCGCGGTTCTGGCGATATCCCCCATTCGGGACCACTTTGCCGGGTGGAAACGCTATGAGAAGGGATATGCTAAATTCGCAAGCACCCGAGCCAATTCCCGGCAATTGATGGCCGATTATCACAGTGGTATCGACCAGATCTGGCTACCCAAGCTGAACGTCACTGACCGCTGCACGACTTGCCACCAAGGTATTTCCGAGCCCGGTCTGCTGGACAACTCCGTTCCCCAACCCTTTCGGGCTCATCCTATGATCCCTCACGACGTCCGGGCGTGGGGTTGTGTGGTCTGCCACCGCGGCCAGGGGCTTGCCACCAAGGTGAAAGAGGCCCACGATACGACGCTGGCGTGGGAGAAACCGCTTCTGCCCATCCGTTACATTCAGGCTTCTTGTGGTGTCTGTCATCAGGATAGCCTGCCGGAAACACCCCAGTTGAACCGCGGCCGGGAACTGTTGGTTAAATTCAATTGCGAGGGATGCCATCGCGTGCAGGACGCCGACCGACCCGCCATGCTCGGCCCGGACCTAAGCAATATTGGGGCAGAGGTCAGCCGGGCGTGGGTCTACAAATGGCTCAAGGAGCCGCGAACGATCTCCGACAGTTCGGGCAACGTGGTGGTTGATGGCTACGACACCAACCCCCGCATGCCCCAATTCCGCTTCAAGAAGGGGGAAGTTCGTAACCTTTCTGCCTACCTGAGCTCGCTGAAGAGCCCCCTCGTTGAATCCTCTCAGATCGATCCGAGCGTTGCGGCCGCTTGGCGGAGCCAGTCCGACCTCCTCAGCTACGGCGAACTCCGCTTCCGTCAGATGTTTTGCACAGACTGCCATGCACTGGCCGTGACGCGCCTCGGCCAGACCGAACTGATCGGGGGCGACGTTGGGCCTGAACTTACGAAAGTGGGAAGCAAAGTGAATCCGGACTGGCTGGTCAGTTGGCTGCGAAATCCACAAGCTTACCTGCCGCACTCCCAGATGCCGCGCTACGAATGGTCTGACAAAGACTTATATGCTGTGAGCCGGTATATGCTCAATAAACTGACCGATCCCCAGTTGCTGGGCGACGTCCCCACGCTGGGGCCTGCAACCCCCGCGGAAATTCAACATGGGCGCCAGCTGTTCAATTCAAAAGGTTGCGCCAGTTGCCACGTCATTCGGGGAACACCACCACAGAAGGATTTCGGTCCAGACCTCTCCAACCTGGGGGGAAAAACCGTTTCCGAGCTCTTCTTCGGCAACGCCAAGGTTCCCCATACCCTGGTTGCCTATATCCAGGCTAAAACTTCTGATCCCCTTTCAGTTAATCCGACGGCGCGAATGCCGCAATTTCATTTTGATTCCGCCGACATGGACGCGATCACCACCGCCCTGTTAAGCATGACGGGAACCCCGACCTACCCTGGATTCGCGTTGCTTACGGTCCCGGCCAGCCAGCCAAAGTTTGACCCGGCAGGAGAGTTCGGGAAGCTATACAACCGCTTCAAGTGTTCTGTCTGCCACAGCTTCAATGGCTACGGCGGGACCCTTGCTCCCGACCTCTCTTTTGAAGGCAGCCGGTCGCAGCGCCCCTGGCTGGTCGCCTTTTTGAAGAATCCCCAAACGCTGCGGCCCACCCTGACGGTGCGAATGCCACAATTCAACTTCACCGATCAGGAAGCCAACACCATCGCGGATTACGTCGAAATGGTGCTGCAGAATCCTTTAGTCAACAAGGCTGGCGTGAATCCGAAGGACTTCACGCCCCCAATGGCGAGCTTGGGCAAGCAACTGTATTTTGTAAAGTACGAGTGCCAGTCCTGCCACACGATAGGCTCGACGGGAGGATACGTGGGACCCTCGCTGACGAACGTCGGGAATTGGATGGACGCGGCGTGGATCGAAGCGTGGCTCAGAAACCCACAGGCTCTCATTCCTGGCACGATCGAACCACGCCGGGATTTTTCGGAGCCTGAGATCAATGCGTTGACGGCCTATCTGCTTACGCTTAAGCAAAAAAGCCCGGCAGGATCCGGTGCCACGCCAGGAGGGTCACAATGAGGCGATACGCTCTGCTCCTTGCGCCGCTGTTGCTCGCCGCCCTAACGGCATGCCGCGCCAAGCACTCTGCCCGGAAGCCTGATCCGCTTCGCATTGCTTACGATACCGAGGTGGACTGGAACAACGCGGATCACTTGATCCCGCTTGACTACCAGCAGAGCCAGGGAAAGCGGCTTTTCTATGTGTACTGCGTGTGGTGTCACGCGGACTCCACTCCGGCCGGCCCTTCCAACCGCCCCAACCTGAATCCCGCGCCCCATCTGATTGACGATGGGACCGTTTTGAATTCGATGAGCGACACCTATTTGGACAACATCATCACGCTGGGTGGCAGCGCGATGGGCAAGTCCGCATCGATGCCACCCTACGGCAAGTCGCTAACCCAGGATGAGGTGCGTGCTATCATTGCTTACGCCCGGGCGGTGGCTCAGCCCCCTTATCATAAGCCTGCCCGCCCCCTGCCGCAGTACAAGGCGAGGTAGTTGTTATGAACGCTGTTTCCAGAGCGCCTCGATTATGTGCGCTTCTATTGCTGTTCCTCCTTCAGGGCGGAAGCTTTGCCGTCGCCCAGATCAGCCCAGCCGAAATCTCTAATCCACGCCTCAAGGAGCCTGAGCAGATTTACTTCGCCAAGATGCTTGCTCTGAATCGAGCTGTTGGGCGGATAAGCTTTCCTTTCCCCTTTTCGATGAGACGGTATATCGGCCTGGATCCGAAGAATCAACTTGGCGCTGACACACGCGGGCTGGAGTTTGTTTTGTTCCACAATCGGCTGGTCCTGAAAATCTCGGGTGACTACAATGCTGCGTTTAACTCCGCGCTGCTGACTCAAAACCAACGGGCCCGCCGCGTCTTCAACGGCGTCGTACTCCCTATCTTAGGCCTCCTCCCGCAGTATTTTTCATCTGCAGCGAACTTTGATGGATTCGGCGTCGAAGTCGCTTACCATGTGCGGACGCAATCCCACGCTTACCAGTACGAGGGTGTAGAGATCCTTACGATGGTTCTGAGCAAGGCTGGCGCTTTGGGCTATCCCCGGGCCCAGGATGAAGCGCGCCGGCAGGAGATCCTGGATGAGTCCGAAATTTATCTGGATAACAAACGGTTTGGGCTGGCCTTGGAGGGGAGAGAACCTTACCCGCTGGAGGCGCTGGAAGGGGGGCCGCAGGGTGAACCCTTTCCCACCAGCGAGGACAATAAGCGGCGTCCGGCTGGCGGCGCCGGTTCCACGCCCAGTAATCCACAAGGCGGCTCGGCAGGGAGCGGCGCAAATAACCCCGTTGCATCGGCTTCGGACCCTTCCCGCAGTTCCCGAGCTCTCGGCCAGGATGTACCGATGGGACCCCCAACCCTGCCCGCAACGGTGGCTGCCACCGCGCGCGGGGCAGTAACCCAGGGCACGCCCAATGAGGCTGCGCCCACCCAGGCTGAGGTCGACGCGCTTCAGAACAAGTATCAGCAGCAATTGGAGGCGCTGGCGAAGCAGGGCGCCGAACAATATCATTTAGTCAAATACGCACCGCCCTCACTTATCGCTTTCCGCCACCAGATCTATCTGCAATTGACGTTGCGCAATCCCACTCCTTTCGACCGGAGCGCAACATCCATCTATAAGCGGGCGGCGCAGGACTTTGACCTTTTCCTGGCTCCTTTACTCAAACCGATCCTGCATAAGGCGCCTGGCGATGATCGGATCGCTGGCCTGGACATTACCATCCTTGATCAATTTGGCCCCCAGGATCGAGAGGCGTCTGAGGCCATCGAGTTTCTTTGCCCGCTCCCACTCCTTCGGCAGTTCGCTAATGCCGAAGTGACTGGCCAGGACCTTATCAACCATACGGTCGTTTTGGTTAACGGGGTACGTATTGGCCTGGACTTGCAGCGGGTGGAATAGATCGAGTCGCGAAGCGAACCACTTCCTGCGGCGTCACGCGGCTCTTGGCACGTGAAAATTTGGATCTGGAGCAGAATTTCTGGTTTGACCTCACCAAGAAACCGGGGAAGGCTGACGGGGAGGGCCACGGTGCGGTAGGGTGGTGAGTGACATTGTGGCCGTGGCCTGCGATCTCATCCCAATATTGGCGAGGGAAAGAAGGTGCCCGGTGAGACTCGGTAAACCAATTTTTTTTACGCTGACCACCACCCTCTGCCTCATGGTTCTTTCGAGCTGCCAAGCTCCGGCTGGACACCCAAGCACTGCGGCAGGCAATGGGAAAGCTACTTCACCCAGCCAGGGCGCGACAGGAGAGATCACGGGCAAAGTAAGTTTCAACGGAATCCGGCCTAAGCGCATTCGGATCTCCATGGGGCAAGACCCCGTGTGCGCCAGGCAGAACCCTGCTCCGGTCCATTTGGAGGATTATGAGGTAGAACCGGACGGCAGCCTTCCGAACGCCTTCGTCTATGTGAAGAGCGGCCTGAAGGGGCGCTCCTATCCAGCCCCGAAACAGCCCGTCATCCTGACCCAGGCCGGCTGCATATTCCGGCCGCACGTATTCGGTGTTATGGTGGGGCAGCCGATTGAGGTTACTTCCAAAGATCCGACCACCCACAACGTCCATTTTGTGCCGCGAATAAACCGCGACTGGAATCATTCCTTACCGCCGGGAAGCCCGCCGTTGCGCGTCCGATTTACCAAGCCTGAGATCATGATTCCAGTCACTTGCAACCATCATCGTTGGATGTACGCGTATGTTGGTGTCACGACGAACCCATTCGACGCAGTCACAGGAAGCGACGGCAAATTCACCATCAAGGGACTTCCGCCGGGGGAGTACACGCTGGCTGTTTGGACGGCGACCTTCGGAACCCAAGAGCGGCGAATTACGGTCACAGCAAACCATTCGATCAACATCGATTTTTTGTTCAACTCACACTAAGGACTTAAGCCAACATAAAGTTTACTTTTCAGCTTTCTTCTTCTGGGTCCGCGGGTAGACGGTGTAGTCCCACTGCGGGTTTACATCGCCGCATTTGATATTGCGCTGATCCATCTGTTCATCCGCAATTGTTTTGCCGGTCTCATACTGTTTTTTGCCCAACTTCGCTTTCACACGCAGACTTTTCTTGGTTCGGGTCGATCCGATCGAATTCACAACGGTTTCGTGGCTCGTGAGTTGATGGTCGTCCTCGGCAAGCCTTCCCAGGCCGCCCTCCTCGCGGTAGCGAAAGGGGATGAGCCGGTGGGTATCGTCCTGCCGGATATTTGTGGCCTTCGGCCTCACCATCCTCCTCGCCGTGCGTCGAGCCGATGTCGAACGCGCACGATCGCCGGAACTCCACCTTTAATCATGTAGGAGAGAGGGGGCTCTCCTTCAAACATCGGATTCGGGTTAGGCAAATTAACCCAAGCATCAGCCAACTTGTGGCTGTATAAGGATATTAAGACCCTTGAAGACTCCGAGGCTAGATGTGCACTCAAAAAGGTTTTTCCGCACTCCCGGTGCAACCCGGGGCGCATAACAAGAGTAAGTCGCTTGGATTCTGCGATTTACGGCATCGTCACGGGTAGGGCTTAAAGCTTGCTCTTTCCTTGACAAACCAGAAGATAGCTAAAGTGCATGTTATCTGACAGATCTCAACGCTTTGCGTGGTCCCGCCTGCTCCGAAAGAGTTGATTCTACCGCAAAGCGCTTCGCCTCCTGGTGACGGTTTCTCGGCGGCTCTCCAAGAAAGATGTTGACTGAAGAGTTACTGTATGATAGTATATAAGGCGTATTCTATCTCGTGTCTAGTAATTGCTAGGAAGAGGTGAAATCTGGCAGGTAACTCAACAGGACCTTAGCTCAATCCACCCAGATTCCCCCGTGGGAAGACCTTTCTCTGGCGGTCATCGAGGTAGGGCCGCCGGATAGATCCTGTTTGCATCCCTGCCATCTCCTCAACTGGTGATCTCCGCCCTTCGGTCAGTTCCAAGCTATCTCGCCGGAATGTTGGCGGCATCGCTGTCATGGAATCCCCTTCGTGTCTCGCGGGTCTTCCGCGATGAAGCAAGTTGTCCTTGATTTCACTGGAATTGCCCGGCGTCAACGGACTTCAGCGAATGCTTCATGACGCGCAAAGTAGCGAAAGGAGCCGCCCTCTGTACTCACGGGGGCCTTCGTCTCTGACTTTGTCCGCAAAGCGTGGCTGATGAGAAGGTTGCGTTCCGAAGGGAGCGCGAGGACAAGAATTCCGATGCCGAACCAGCTCGTTGCCTTCACCCTTGATGGACAGCAGTATGCTCTGAGCCTGGCGAGTGTCCAGCGAATTGAGCGAATGGTGGAAGTGACTCCCTTGCCAAAGTCGCCAGAAATTGTGAACGGAGTGGTCAACTGGCAGGGAAAAATTATCCCGGTGTTGGATGTGCGCAAACGGTTCCGCTTACCGGAACGGGAAACCAGCTTGAGCGACCTTTTAATCATCGGGCATACCGGTGTGCGGAGCGTTGCGCTTGTCGTCGATTCGGTAACCGGCGTGGTCGAACGGTCAGCCAACGAGATCACGGAGGCGGAGAAGATCGTTCCCAACACGAAATACCTGGAAGGCGTAGCTCAGCTTGAAGATGGGATGCTGTTCATTCATAACCTTGACCGCTTCTTGTCACTCGAGGAAGAAAGACAGTTGGAGGGCCTGCTGGCCTGAACCTAAAGGGTGCGAAAATGGCCACGACGATAGAGGAGACCCTGCTTTCTCAACTCAGCAAATTTGTCGCCGATCACTTGGGTCTGCATTTTCCGAAAGAACGGTGGCCAGATCTCGAACGCGCCGTACTCGCTGCCAATCATGAACACGGCCATCATGATGTTGACCGGTATATCCAGGGGTTGCTTTCGCCAACCTCGACTCGCCATGACATCGAGATATTAGCGGCCCACTTGACTGTCGGCGAGACCTATTTCTTCCGGGAGAAGCGAAGCCTTGAGATTCTCGAGCAGCAGATCATTCCTGATTTGATTCGCACGAGCCGTCCGGCCGTCCGGCAACTGCGAATTTGGAGCGCGGGTTGTGCCACGGGCGAAGAGGCGTATTCCATTGCCATTCTGTTAAGCAAGATGATCCCTGATTTGAAGGACTGGAGCATTACGATTCTGGCGACAGACGTGAATACTCGCTCGCTTGAAAAAGCTTCCGCTGGAGTCTACGGAGAGTGGTCCTTCCGTGGCATTCCGCAATGGGTAAAGAGTAGATATTTCAAAGTCACCGCGGACGGCCGTTGGGCAATCGTCCCGGCCCTTAAGGAGATGGTGACGTTTGCTTGTCTCAATTTAATGGAGGATGAGTTTCCTTCGCTCTTAAACTCTACGAACAGCATGGACGTCATCTTCTGCCGGAACGTGCTGATGTACTTCACACCGGAGGCCATGAAGAGAGTTGTCCATCACTTCCACCGGTCCCTTGCGAACGACGGCTGGCTCATAGTGAGCCCGACAGAAACCTTGCATCCCCTTTTCTCCGAGTTCACCACGGCCAATTTTACCGGCGCCACGCTTTACAGGAAGACCAGCGGGAGCCTGGGGAGGGCGCCGATTCCCAGCCCGGGTGCATGGAACGAAATGATACCAATCGCTCCGCCGCCCCGCGTGATGATCGAGTGCCAGGAATCGGCGGAGGTTGCGGCCCAGCAGATTGATCTGAAGTCCGGGGATAGTGCTAAGCGACCGGGCGGCCCAGACCGACTGGCCATTTCCCATGCGGAAGCCTTCGCGCTCTACGAACAAGGACGTTATGAGGAAGCGGAGGAAATCATCATTTCACTGCTGTCCCAGAACCAGAATGATGAACTGGCCATGCTGCTGCTGGCCCGTCTTTACGCCAACCAGGGAAGGCTGGCAGAGGCAATCCAGTGGTGTGAAAAGGCAATTGCAATGAATAAAATGGATGCGCGCGCTCACTATCTGCGCGCTGCGATTCTACAGGAACAAGATTCACTCGAAGAAGCCGCCCTTTCGCTCCGGCAGGCACTCTACGCGGATCCACAATTGGTGCTGGGACACTTTGCGCTGGGCAATCTCGCCTTGAAGCAAGGGAAGCTCAAGGAATCCGGCAAGCACTTCGAGAATGCCTTGGCACTCTTGGCGGAGCATCGGCAAGAAGATATTCTGGCGGAATCGGAAGGCCTCACTGCCGGCAGGCTGAGGGACCTCATACAAACGCGGGAAATAAAGTTACAAGCACTGTAGCGGCGGTCTACGACCGCCAGTTCGGACGGCGCTCACAGAGCGCCGCTACAGCCCGATGTAACAAAACTTTTTGCGCTTGTCTTAGTGATTCTGCAAAGGGATGAGGCTAATCAGCCGCGGACCGTCACGAATCTTAGCAAGGCACGAGTTCAATGAAGGAAGAAGACACAAGACCGAAACGGCTGCCCGGCGCGGAACCGAACCAGAAGCGTGAAGGCGGGATCGACTGGGCGCAGACCCATCGACGTCTAGAGGCCTCGCAGGTTGCCCTGGAGCGGAGATTGACTCCCAGTCCCGGCGAGAAACAGACCATCCTCCGGGCAAGAGCCAAATGGCTGGCCGGCGGACGTGAAGGCAAGGAAACGCCCAACGAGTCACTGGAAGTTGTGGAATTCCTCTTAGCGTACGAACACTACGCGATTGAATCGAAATACATTCGTGAAATCCACCCGCTCACGGAGCTTACACCCTTGCCATGTACTCCCCCCTTTCTCGTTGGCCTCATCAATGTCCGGGGTCAAATCGTGTCGATCATCGACGTCAAGAAGTTCTTTGATCTCCCAGAAAAGGGACTGACCGATCTTAATAAAGTCATAATTGTCCAGCGAGATCAAATGGAACTCGGTATTTTGGCCGACGCCGTTCTCGGTGTGCGGTCGATTGCCCTCGAGGACCTCCAACCATCTCTTCCCACGCTGACGGGGATCCGCGCCGAGTATCTGAGGGGGGTCACAAGCGATCCGCTCGTGGTTCTCGATGTCGAAAAGATTCTCTCGGACAGGAGAATTATTGTGGACGAGGATGCGAGCAGAGGTACTTGATCGGCAAGGTTCCAAAAAAAGGTACTGGCGCAGTTTGCTGTAGCGGCGCTCTATGAGCGCCGGAAACCCTTGAGAATCCAAGTTCGGCGCTTATAGAGCGCCGGAAACCCTTGAGAATCCAAGTTCGGCGCTCATAGAGCGCCGGAAACCGTTGAGGACCCAAGTTCGGCGCTCACAGAGCGCCGGAAACCCTTGAGAATCCAAGTTCGGCGCTCATAGAGCATCGGGAACTCTTGAGAATCCAAGTTCGGCGCTCATAGAGCGCCGGAAACCGTTGAGGATCCAAGTTCGGCGCTCATAGAGCGCCGCTACAGCAAACAAACTGAGACACTACCCAAGAAAAGGGAGACTCCATGAGATGGTCAATAGGAAGAAAGATTGGCAGCGGCTTCGCCCTCGCCTTGGCCGCGCTGATTGTGGTGGGTGCAGTGTCTTATGACAGCACGACGAAACTCATCGATTCCGCCGACTGGGTGGCGCACACGCATCAGGTCCTGGATGGACTCAATGCCTTGCTCTCTACGCTGAAAGACGCGGAAACGGGCCAACGGGGTTACGTCATTACCGGCGAAGTGCGTTACCTCCAACCCTATCAAGGCACGCGCGCGGCGGTTGAGCAGGGACTAAAAGGCTTGAGGAAACTTACATCCGACAACCCCGTGCAGCAACAGCGCCTCGACGCCATTGAACCCCTGGTTGCCAGTAAGTTCGCCGAGCTCCAAAGGGTCATTGACCTGCGGAGGGATAAGGGGTTCGCGCCTGCATCACAAGAGGTGTTGACGGATAACGGAAAAAGCGAAATGGATGATATTCGCAAGTTGGTTGCTGAGATGGGGAATGAAGAGAGAGACTTGCTGGCGAAGCGCTCAACAGAGGAGAAGGACCTTGCACGCCGCACGGAGCTGACCATTGTTCTGGGAAGCCTGTTCTCGTTTGCGTTGCTAGGCCTGGTCGGCGTCTTCCTCACCCGGAACATCGCCCGCCCGCTGGGTGAACTTTCCAGCGCGGCGCAAAGGATCGCATCCGGAGACCTGGCTGTCCAGGTCCCTTCCGGCTCCCGCCGTGACGAGGTGGGTGTTCTGGCCGGGACCTTTGCGCAGATGACGCAATCGCTAGGGGAAATGGCGCGAGCCGCTGAACAGATTGCTTCAGGCGACCTGACCACAGAGCTGAAGCCAAAATCCGAGAAAGATGTCTTGGGAAATGCGTTTGCAACCATGAGGGAGAAGCTCCGGCGGGTCATAGGAGAGATCCAGAAGTCCGTCAACATCCTTTCCTCCTCCTCCCAGCAGATTGTCGCGACGACCACCCAGGTGGCTTCCGGAGCGGCAGAGACCGCAACGGCGGTGGCGGAGACCACCACGACGGTGGAAGAAGTGAAGCAGACGGCGCAACTCTCCGCGCAGAAAGCCAAATTAGTATCCGATAGCGCGCAGAAGGCGGTCCAGGTCTCGCAGAGCGGCAAGAAGTCGGTTGAGGAATCGATCGAGGTCATGGAGCGGATTCGGGAGCAGATGGAGTCCATCGCGGAAAGCATCGTCCGGTTGAGCGAGCAGAGCCAGGCTATCGGGGAAATCATGCTAACCGTCAACGATCTCGCCGAGCAATCGAACCTGCTGGCGGTCAACGCCTCCATCGAAGCCGCCCGGGCGGGCGAGCAAGGCAAGGGCTTTGCCGTGGTGGCGCAGGAGGTCAGGAACCTGGCGGAGCAATCGAAGCAAGCAACAACTCAGGTTCGCAGCATTTTGAGCGACATCCAAAAGGCGACGAGCGCCGCGGTGATGGCGACAGAACAAGGAAGCAAAGCGGTGGGGGCGGGAGTCAGGCAGTCCGCGCAAGCGGGAGAGTCCGTGCAGAACCTTGCCGGGAGCATTGCGGAAGCCGCCCAGGCTGCCATCCAGATTGCCGCCTCCAGCCAACAACAGATGGTGGGTATGGACCAGGTGGCCCTGGCGATGGAAAACATTAAGACAGCGAGCGCCCAGAATGTTGCCAGCACGAAACAGACTGAGACGACAGCGAAAGACATGCAGGAACTGGGGCGGAAGCTGAAAGAGTTGGTAGCTCTGTATAAGGTCTGAGAGCCAAGCATGGCAGCCAAAGACGAAGAATTTCTGAAAAAGCTACTCGTGACCTTCAGTGTTGAGGCGGAGGAGCATATCAACGCCATCTCCGCCGGCCTCGTCGAACTGGAGAAGGTCTCCTCGCGTGAAAGGCAGATGGAGATTATCGAAATTGTATTCCGGGAGGCACACAGTTTGAAAGGCGCGGCGCGGGCCGTGAAAATGGCGAAGGTGGAAGCGATCTGCCAAACACTCGAAACTATTTTCTCAGGTCTAAAGGCTCAAGAGGTAGCCCTCTCGCCGGACCTGTTTGACCGTCTCCATCAGATGCTTGCAGCGGCGGGCGCTGAAACCGGCACAGTGAATCAATCCCGGCTTGCAGAGACTCCGGAACCGCCCGAAGCTTCTCTGCGGACTGCCATCCAGCAGTCAAGCCTTCCGTCGCGCGAGGCGACAGACGTGCGACCGGCCGGGAGTGTCACTTCCCTGCGGCCAGTGGCGGAGAAGAGATCAGGACTGCCCGACACCGTAAGAGTCTCGACCCTGAAAATAGACTCGCTTCTACGGCAGGCCGAGGAACTGATTTCAAGCAAAGCGGCAGGAGCCCACCGTTTGGCCGAGTTGCGAGAGGTCAACGCCACGGTTTCCCTATGGGAGAAAGAGTGGAGGAAGATGCGACCCGAGGCGCGCGCCATTCGCCGATCATTCGAGAGAGACGATGGAGCCGTTGGGCAGATCAGCCTGCCGGAGAGGCAGGAGAAAACGCTGCCTCGGATCCCGAGCCTCCTAGCGTTCCTGGAGCGGAATGAGACGGCCCTGCAATCGATCAAGAGTCAACTCACGAGCGTGGCGCAACATCTTCAAAGCGACCATCGAGCACTCGACCGAAGAGCGGAAGAGCTGCTGAACGAAGTGAAAGGCGTGTCGATGCTCCCCTTCTCGACGCTCCTAATGCTCTTTCCAAAACTTGTCCGCGACCTTTGCCGGGACTGTGGGAAGGACGCCGAATTGGCCATCGAAGGTGGTGACATCGAAACCGACCGGCGGATCCTGGAAGAAATGAAAGACCCTTTGATTCATCTAGTAAGGAATTGCGTGGATCACGGTATCGAGCATCCGAAGGAGCGGGAACAAAGACAGAAACCGCTGACGGCGACCCTTCGCGTCGCCATTTCTCCCAAGAGTCGTGACAAGGTTGAAATCGTCGTTTCGGATGACGGGGCAGGCATCGACGTTCAGAAAGTGCAGGCCACGGCAGTTAAGCTGGGTCTTGTCTCTCAGGACGACGCGCAGAAGATGGATGAGCAAGAAGCTCTATCGCTGGTCTTTCAATCGGGAGTCTCTACGAGCCCCATGATTACGGACGTCTCAGGCCGGGGGCTGGGCCTTGCCATCGTACGGGAAAAAGCTGAAAAATTGGGCGGGGCGGTCTCCGTTGAAACGCGGCCGGGCATTGGGACTACCTTTCGAGTCATTCTGCCCCTCAGACTCGCCACGTTTCGAGGGATTCTGGTTCGGGTGGGTGACCATTTCTTTGTGCTCCCAACCATGCACGTGCAGCGCGTGCTGAGGCTTTGCCGGGACGAAATCAAGAGCGCGGAAAACCGGGAGACCCTCCAGATCAGCGGGCAAGCGGTTTCGTTGGTCCGGCTCGGTCAAGTCTTGGGAATTGCGGAGAGAAGTTTGGCGCCTGATCCGAAGCGAAAGATCCCCGTGGTGGTTCTTGCCTGGGCAGGTGAGCAATTGGCTTTTGTGGTCGACGAGATCCTCAGCGACCAAGAGGTCTTGGTAAAGGGCTTGGGGAAACAGCTTCCGCACGTTCGCAATTTTGCCGGCGCCACGATTCTGGGGACTGGTAAGGTGCTGCCGGTCCTAAACGTCGCGGACTTGGTGCGGTCGGCAGTCAGGACCGCTGGGGCCGCGCCGGCCCATGAAGCCGAGGAGAAGCCGAAGTCCGTCTTGGTTGCGGAAGACTCGATCACCGCCAGGACGCTCTTAAAGAACATCCTCGAGTCCGCCGGGTATAGCGTGAAAACTGCCGTTGATGGTGCTGAAGCCCTCGCCGCGCTGGGGCGTGAAGACTTCGATTTGGTTGTCTCGGACGTCGATATGCCCAGGATGAGCGGCTTGGACCTTGCCGCCAAGATCCGCGCCGACAAGAAGCTGTCCAAGCTGCCGGTGGTGCTCGTGACGGCACTCGAATCCCGCGAAGACCGGGAGCGAGGGATTGATGTTGGCGCAAACGCCTACATCGTGAAGAGCAGTTTCGATCAGAGTAATCTGTTAGAGGCCGTCCGAAGGCTCATATGACCACGAGCCCCAATACTGTTCACTTAAGGTCCGTTCGAGAATGATGCACACTGGTGAACCAGAGCCCCTCACCCACCGCTGCGCGGTCCCCCCTCTCCCCGCCTGCGGGGAGAGGGTGCTGACGGCGCGGCCAAGCCCGGAGGCGTGGGCCCCGTCTCCCCGCCTGCGGGGAGAGGGCCGGGGTGAGGGGCCAGGCGACGCCTCTGACATCAACATCATGAGACTCGCCTTTACTGAACAGTATTGAGGCTAACGATGAGGAGCAAGCGCTTTGATTAGAGTCCTGATTGTTGAGGATTCAGCCGTAATACGCGAGTTCCTTGTTCATATTCTCAGCTCCGACCCGGAAGTTGAAGTGATCGGGACCGCAGAGAACGGAGAACAAGCCCTTGCGGCTGTGGCGCAAACCAAACCCGATGTGATCACAATGGACGTCCACATGCCAAGAATGAATGGCTTCGACGCAACCCGGCGGATTATGGAGACCCGTCCCACCCCGATCGTCATTGTGAGTGGGACGCTTGACATTACCGAAGCCACCCATGCGTTCCGTGCCATGGAGGCCGGGGCTCTTGCCGTCCTCCAGAGACCCGCCGGGATCGGTGATCCCGACCATGAGGTTAGCGCGGCGGATTTGATCCGGACGGTGAAGCTGATGGCGGAAGTGAAAGTGGTAAGAAGATGGACACGCTCCCGGCCCCCCGATGTCATCCCTGCCGGTTCACTTCCCGTAGAGGTGCGAGTTCCGGCCGGGGAGATTGCAGTCGTCGCGATGGGAGCCTCGACCGGAGGACCTCCGGCGCTTCAAAGCATTCTGTCCCGGCTTCCCAAGAGATTCCCGGTCCCTGTACTCGTCGTCCAACACACGGCGGCAGGGTTCACCGATGGCTTCGTCGAGTGGCTGGCCCAGTCATCCAATCTGCCGGTTCATGTGCCCACCCAGGGGGAGCATATCCTTCCTGGACACGCCTATGTTGCTCCAGAAGGGTTTCACATGCAAGTACGCATCGATGGACGGATCTGGCTGAGCATGGAAGAGCCTGAGAACGGACTGCGTCCGTCAGTCTCCTCTCTTTTCCGCTCGGTTGCGAAAGTGTACGGGAAGAAGGCAATTGGCGTATTGCTCACGGGGATGGGAAAAGACGGAGCGCGGGAACTGAAGTTGATGAAGGAACAGGGAGCTGTGACGATCGCCCAGGACAGGGAAAGCTCTGTCGTTCACGGCATGCCGGGTGAAGCGATCGCCCTTGGAGCCGCGGCGTATGTCCTGTCACCCGAGGAGATTGCGCTGGCGCTCACCAGTTTGGTGGGTGCGGGGTCCCCGGAGCAATCAATGCGCAGTACCTGAGCAATTAGCCGGGCTATCAACCTCGAAGCCTGTGTCTTCTTCACGAGGGGGCAGGTGCCTGGCCATAAGGAATCGTGAATCATGAACCAACCTAAGACAGACTTTGGCATCGGCGTCGAAATCCTCGTTGCGGAGGACAGCCCGACCCAAGCCGAACAATTGAAGCATTACCTGACGGCGCGGGGCTACACCGTAACGGTAGTAGGAAACGGCAAGCAGGCGCTGGCTGCGGCGCTCGAAAGGAAGCCTCGACTGGTGATCACTGACATCGTGATGCCCGAGATGGATGGTTATGACTTGTGCAAGGAGATCAAATCCCAAGCGGGGCTGGCGGATGTTCCGGTCATCCTGCTGACCTCTCTGTCTACAGCGCATGATGTGCTGAAGGGTTTGGAGTGCGGGGCTGACAATTTCATCCGCAAGCCTTACGACGAGAAATACCTTCTCTCGCGAGTTGAATACATCCTGGCGAACCAGGAGCTGCGGAAGTCGGAACGAATGCGGGTGGGGGTCCACCTCTACTTTGCTGGCCAAACATACTTCATCACGTCAGAAAGGCACCAGATTTTGGACTTGCTCATTTCAACATATGAAGAAGCGGTCCGGATCAATGAGGATCTTGAGACAAAACAACGGGAACTCTCCCGTGAGCACGATCTTTTGCGCGAGCGCACCTCGCAGCTCGCCGAGGCGAACAAACAGCTTGAAGCCTTCTCATACAGTGTGGCTCACGACCTGCGGGCGCCGCTTCGTCAGATTAATGGGTTTGTCAGTGTGCTCATTGATGATTTCGCCTCTCAACTGGGCCCGGCTGCGGAACGTCACCTTCAAACGATCCGGGAGGGGTCTGAGAAGATGGGACGCATGGTGGACGATTTGCTCAATTTGGCCCGTCTTGACCGCAAGGAAATGGAATTGAAAATTACTCCCTTGAATTCAACGGTGAACGTCGTTTTAACAGAGCTTCAGGCGCAGTGCGCCAACCGCAAGATTGAGTGGGACATTGGATCCCTGCCTTCGGTCGCTTGCGACCCTGGGCTGATGAAGCTGGCCTTTACCAATCTCCTGTCGAATGCCGTCAAATACACTCTCCGCAAAGACCTTGCCGTCATCCAAGTCGGCCAGGTGCTGCTGGACGGACACGTGACCTTGTTTGTCCGCGATAACGGCGCCGGCTTCAATCTCCAACACGCCAGTAAGCTTTTCGGGGTGTTTCAGCGATTTCACGCGGCGGACGAATTTGAAGGCAGCGGTGTGGGCCTAGCCACCGTGCAGCGCATTATCCGCAAACACGGCGGCCGCATTTGGGCTGAGGCGGAACCCGGCAAGGGCGCGACATTTTACTTTACACTCGGACGGATTTTCCCCCTCCCTTGACCCTTGGAATCTGACGGATTTTCCCCCTCCCTTGACCCTTGGAATCTGAGGTAAGCGATTTATTTTCATGCTGGAAGGTTCAGGTAGGGGCGCTATGTTGTACCCATGTAAGTACTTGACATTGGCCTTTTCATTG
>Ga0307373_10004593_pt1 | contig 23125 bp, 18 predicted proteins | sample OX2MG_FD_202534 | JGI IMG/M metagenome (GOLD analysis project Ga0307373, IMG submission 202534) | Soil microbial communities from Risofladan, Vaasa, Finland - OX-2 | ecosystem: Environmental > Terrestrial > Soil > Coastal area > Acid sulfate soil | place: Finland: Risofladan, Vaasa | collected... | reverse complement strand
GTCAAAGATGGACAGAACAAGGCGCACAGAATCTTGCCTGCCTAAGAGCCTTTACAAAAGCCATGAGGACAAGTGAAATCCGGGAATTGATAAAAGCTGCTTAAATTGGATATTTGTCTTACACCCCTAAGATGGGAGTACCACCAAATTAAAATACTTTTGGTAGCTTTACTATCGAAAGCATTTTTTTATTATTCTTTTCAAAGTGAAATTTATGAAGACAGCATTGTTTGCAACACTTTTTATAGGTGCTTTATCTTCATGTAAGATGATCACCGGAAATGGTAATGTGCAAAAAGAAACACGTAATCCCGGCATTTTTACCAAAGTGCATTCCTCTGGTTCCGCAGACGTTGAAATAACTCCCGGAAGCAATTGCACTGTAACCGTGGAAGACGATCAAAACTTATTACCCTACCTGGAAACAGATGTTGAAAATGGAACTTTAAATATTCATTACCGCAATGGAGTTTCTGTATCCGATGACCACGCAAAAATTTACGTTACGGCTCCAACATTGAAGTATAAAGCCTGAAAATTGAATGACTGGTATCTCATTGGCTCATAGCGAAGTCTGAGAGTCCGCGGCCCAATAGAGTCTTTCTTCCAAAAGTAAAATAAATCATTCCCTTTCAGCATATTTTGAAGATAATGGCTTAGTCTTTCTATGTTTTTAACGAAACCTCTCCACACGATGATAACAGTAAACAAAGGCCGCCTGACTGCTCCTTTCGGGCAGGAAATAAATTGTTTTTCTTTTTTTATTTTTGTGTAACTGGGAACGATAAACGAAATAGTATTTGATTGAAGCACAAGCATGGTTACCTCACCCAATCCTTGCTACAAAGGTTGCGCCAGGATGGGGAAATTTTTATCCTTTTTAGAGTTTACTGAATTATTTTATCATGCCTGTCCAACTCTTTATTGCCTTAATGGGAACAACTAAAGTTGCAGAACTTTCAATGAAAGAAAGTATAGCAGTCCTTGGTCCGGTTTTCCATTCGTTGCTGTCGTAAAAGGCATCTTCTGAAGTTTGTCTGTCTTCTAAGCTTTTAAAAGAACGAATAACAAAATAGGTATTCTCGTCGTGAGTCGAAGGGCCATGCGCAATAACATTTATTTCCCATTTTCTTAAAAGGGGTAATGACTGAGCCACATAGACTTGATGAAATTTGTCTCTTATCCCAGGTTTTAAATTTAAAATTAAAATTTCAATTGTTGCGTCCATATTAATATGTTCTGATTAGTCGAAAATTGCGGTTTCAAAGCTGACCGTTGTCATACCGAATGGTTTGAGAAAAAAAAGTTAGTGTCAAAATTATTAATGAATATTTCATTTTGCATTTTGTTAGAAAAGATTCACTTTATTATTTTTAATTTCCTTCAATTTGCTATGATGTCGTAAACTTATAGCCGCTAACCTCCGTTCATCTATGAACTTATTTTCCTCTTCAAATATAATTCAATTAGAGGCGATTTTAACTTTTGGGTAAAATATTTTGAGAATGCGTTGTATAAAAATAATCCGGTGCATTTATCATTTTACCATCCTTGTGATTGATTCATGCGCTCCGCAATGGCTTGTACGATGGCACCAGTAAGCAAATAAATAAATCGTTTTTCTATTTTTTATTGTTGTGTAACTATGAATGATAAACGAAAATATAATTGGATTGAAGCACAAGCATGGCTACCTTACAGAATCTTAGCTACAAAGCTTGCGCTAAGATGGGGAATAATAAAATGAACTTTTTAACAGTATCCAATAAAAGTTATCGGCTCCTGCATTTCTCCCCAAAAAAAAGAGGCCGAATCAAATTTTTAGTTTTGAGACAGCCTCTTTAAAATATTCTAAATATATATTTATACTAATTTACACTACTATCAGGACAAGTATAAGATAGAAAACTACGAAAAGCCCAAATCCTATCCAAGCCCATTTAACTCTATTTTTCTTAACGTCTTCATCGCCACCAATTACGTAAGCAAGTAAAACACCTAGAAGCCCAAGAAGGAATCCGAGCGCGAATCCTCCTAAATGAAAACCAACCGAATGGTCACCATCTGACATTGCTTTCAACAACTTTTTATTAGTAATTGTACCATCTGCTGCAAAACTATTTCTCAACTTTTTTTGCCCGGCTTTAAAAGTAAATCTCTGAAAGAAATTCAAATGTTTTCCACTTAGCTTTTCATAATCTTTTACGCTGATTAATGAAAGTTCTTTCAATGAAATTTGCACATTTTTGGCTATCGGTAAATACACTTGGGTAGCTTTATGAAATGGTGAAATAACGGAGGCTGCAAAGGAGGTAGTAATAATTGCAAATGCTGCAAGCAGAATGAAGATTTTTTTACATAATAAATTAATTTTGATTTGATTATAATTGTAAATTTATTAATAAAATCAATATTAACAAATTATTATAACAAATTTTAAAAATTTATTTTTCAGTACAAAACAAAACTGAAGTTGAAGATAACAACTAAAAGCTAAATTATTAACGTCAAGCTGGAACTAAAGCCGATAGCGGACTACAGAAGAAGATTACAACTGTCAGCCCTGCTATTACCAATGTTAGCGGCAGTGCTAGTCATTCGTGTTGTCATTTTTTTAAGGACTTTGCTTTGCCGTTAAAGTCCAAACACAAATGTAACCAATATTCAAAATTCTTTTTTGATTTATAACCTTCTTCACTAACATAGCAATATCCTTTATACTCTCTTCCTTTCATAATCATAGTTTGAAAACCTTTTCTTTTTTCAACTTCGTTTTGTAAACTTGGGTCAAAGCGACACATTAAATTGTCGTTGCTAACAATTACGCACATTTTGCCATTAACCATAAAAGTTAGTCCACGGAACATTTTCTTTTCTTCAATTTTCAAGTGTGTTTGTGTTGCAAGAAAATCTCTGATTCTGTCAGCAAGTCCAATATTGTATGCCATCGATAAATTATGGTTTTAAGTTTGTCATAAAAGTCAAAGTGTCAAAGTAAAGAGTAAGTGATTGAAGTTTACCATTTTTTACTGTCCAATTTTCAGAAACATTGCCATTAATTTTAAATCCGTTCGGGAATTGAAAGTCATAATTGCCAATGACACTTGCTTTGTCGCCTTCGATTATCATTTGCTTCACGCTCATTGCTTCAAATCGTTGTGAAAATCGCTTAATGATTTCAATGTAGGCTTGTTTGCCAACAACACGTTTAGTGTTGTTCATATCACCGCCAACATATTCAAAGTCATCAGCAATTACACTTTCCCAATTAGCTTTTTCTGCAAAGCCTTTATAATAAGTTTCAAGAAGTTGTCTTGTTGTTACTTGATTATCCATTTTATTAAATTTTTGTATTTAAATTTGTTGTTGCAACTTGCAAGAGCAAATATAAAAAGATATTGCAAAACGCAACAACTTTATTTATGGATAAAAAAAGGTCTGATTGCCCAATAAGTTGTTCCCTTGATGTATTCGGGGACAAATGGTCGCTTTTAATAATTCGGGATATAATGTTGAGAGGCAAAGTGTCGTACAGTGAGTTTTTAACTTCCGAAGAAAAGATTGCATCAAATATTCTTGTCAATAGATTAGGCGTCCTTGAAGCTGAAAATATTGTAGTCAAAGAAGTGTCTCCTGCAAACAAGTCAAAGTTTGTTTATAGCCTTACACAAAAAGGTGTTGATTTATTACCCATTGTCATTGAAATAATGGATTGGGGTGCGAAGTATAATGCAAACTGTCCACGCAAAGAACTTGGCAAAAAAATCAAAAAAGATAAAGCCGCTGTGATAAAAGATTTAAGTGAGTCGCTAAAGGCAAAAGTCAAATAGTTTTGTCCACTTATATTTTGTAGGGTGTCACCATAGCATTCTGACTAACGTCAAATTCCGGTATTGTAAATCACGTTGATACGAAGCCGTTCAGCCCGCCTATTGCTAATACGATGTTCAAGCAACACCTACGGTGAGGGCCCCACAAATTAATCATTGCCATCTTCGCCCTTCATTAAAAATATAAATAAAATGAAAGGTGGCAATGAATTTTCAGTAAAAGAACTCAGGCCGGATGCGGTTGAGTGGCTGTTTAAACTTCAATCAAACGATGATAATAAAAGAGTATGGCAAAGGCAGTGTACGTAATTACTGCCGGGAGATGAAACTGCTCTTTAAATACTTCAATCACAAAGCAGTGACAGACATCCGGCAGGCAGATATTGAGCAATACCTGCAGTACATAAAAGAAGTACACAAAGTAGGGCGGGCCAAGTGTCGTAGTGTGGCACAGTCATGCAGCTTTTTCTTTAAACGCATATTGCCTGTAGCCTATATTGTACCCTCTAACCTGTATCCAAAGAAGCAATTTATTTTGCCCAACATTATGTCGGAAGAGGAAGTGTGCCAGCTTTTTGCCGCACCACTTACCCTGAAGGAATATTGTGTCATTGGGTTGCTTTATGGAGGTGGACTTCGGATCAGCGAAGCCTGTAATCTTCGTTTGAAGGATACTCCCTGCAAATGAGGGTTATGATTTCAATTTCTCTTTTGGTAAGCAAAAGGTTAGTACAAGCATTACCGTTAGGTAGTTTATTTTCTTCAGTGGGTATCATAATGGTAAGTTTTTGAATATTATATGTATAACCGAATAAGGGAGGTGATTATTGTTTAGGGGTAGATACAGGGTGGCGTCGCGGGGAAGAAGTAAGCGGTCAGCACCGGAGGTGAGCCCGCTGGTTATAAGAAAAATTTCATTTTTTCATCTAAAGTATTATAAATTTCTTCCAATGTCAGAAGAATAACCGCTACCCGATGCTAAGGCGTACTGCTACCATTCATAAAAATAGCTTTCTCCCTGGGTGAAAGAAAGCTATTTAATTTTTAGAAGATTGAACAGGTTAGCTCAGTCCTATGCATGGAACTCCCGCCGATTTAGCAGCTATTAGCTTGTAACGGCAGCTATTGAAATCATTTAATTTTCGCTTTTAGTATCTGCCTTTATCTGATCGCATGAAAAACTTACCTGCAATATTTGTCCGCCACCGGGAGGCATACCAAATCCCCAGTTGGAAATATATAATTTACCATCAGGGCCAAAGGCCATTGCTGTGGGCAGGTTAAGACCTGATACTACTACCTGCTTTGCTCCTGAAGGGTCAATCCTTACAACGTCACCGGTGCCTGGAGTAGGGAATGGATTGCCTGTAGTATTTTCGAGGACATACAATCCGCCCAGGTCGTCAAAAGCTAAACCCAATATCATGGTGAACCCGGAAGCATAAACACTTAAAGTGCCGTCTGAAGATAGTTTATAAACACTGGAACCCGAAGCAGGAAAAAGGCCAAGATTTCCTATATAAAAGTTACCATTATGATACGCCTGTGCGGTAGGAACAATATGACCCTGGCTTGCAGAAATATCCACCACACGGCTTACTTGCCCATTGGTAGTTATCTTGTCAAGTTCTCCATGGTTGGGTTCTATACCATAAAGATTACCACCAACATTATCCATGCTGTACCATGTTCCGTCGGGCTCAAAATCCGAAGGATTTGGGTTTGCAACAGGATGTGACATTTGAAATTCACTAAGGTTAGCAATCATTTGCCATGATCTGTCATGGTTTACTTTGATAACTCCATTGGGAATAGAAGGAACACCATGAGAACATCCGGCTCCTGAAAGTATGGCGTATAAAGTATTACCTACAAAGGCTACATCAGCAACTCCACTGATCAATGTTCCCTGTGTTGCGGCTGTTTGGCTTGAAGGAAGATTAGTAACCCATGTAGTAACGTTGCCTGAGTGGTCAATCCGGGAAATGCGGGCGCCGTCAGTACTTCCGGTATAGGGACCTACGGGAGGAAGTACTTGTGCACAGGTTGTTGACGAATTGGTTCCGCCGATACCACCTTCGGCCACATAGAGGTAACCATCCGGGCCAAATTTTAAACCTCGTGGATTGTTTAAGCCAGTGGCAAAAACCTTTGTTGTAGTAACAATTGTTTCATTCCCACCACATAAGTGAATGGGATATTTCTTACATGCCGTAAAGAAAAAGATACCCAGCATAGCAGCGCTGAGCAGAAGTAAATTTTTTGTTTTCATTTCAGTTTATTTTTATATTCATTGATAAAGCCATTATCATTTTGATAAATAGCCTCTTTTAGTAAAGCCATTTTTATTTTAGGGGATATTAGGTTTTAACCGGGCACGAAAGAATTTGCTTATTTTGAAGCCTTCAAATAAATGGGCACTACCTTTTGTTTTTATTTTTTTTTTTGAAAAATCCAAATCATGATTGGTTTCCAAAAGATGCCAATTATTATTATTACCAGTAAAATCAGCACACCCAAAAAGAAATCCATAATTAAAATTACGGGTACACCCATCGCTCTTTGAAGCTATTTAGTAAAGAGTGGCAAAAACTAATTGAATGTGCTATTTAGATTTATTAAATGAAGAAGATGAATGACCTGTTTTTCGTTTGATACGCAGGGTAACCTTTGTGCCGCATGGGTTATTGCCATTATCAAAGAGGTCGGTAAACTCTATGGGAGAGGTGAGAGAATCTTCATTAAAATCAATTAATCTTTTCCTGGTAATTTCTATGGCTTTTGATAAATGAATTGCCTGAGATTTTTCTTTGAGTTCCTGCGCTTTTGCCCGGCCAATGCCATTGTCTATGATATCGCAAAGAAGCCATTGATCCCGGATAGAAACGTTGATGGTAATTTCTTTTCTTCCTTGCTTATAGCTAAGGCCATGCCACAAGGCGTTTTCTACAAAAGGTTGTAAGATCAAAGGGGGTATTTTTTCATATTCGGGTACCACGTTATCAGGAATATTTTTGGTGTAATCTAATTCCATATTCAACCGAAGTGTTTCGAGCTGAATATAAAGCCCTACTGTTTCCAGTTCTTTATCAAGGCTGATCACATTATTTTCTGAATTATCAAACACCTGTCTTAGTAACCGGGAGAATGAACCTATATAGTGAATGCCTTCCATCTTTTTATCATTTGCCACCAATGCCTGTATAGAATTGATCGCATTAAAAACAAAGTGGGGATTCATTTGTGCTTTCAATGCCTTCATCTCCATTTCCCTTAGTTGATTTTCTACAAAAGCATCATTTTTTATTCTTCTGATTCTTGCCATGAAAATATTAATGATAATGAATGCCGCAAGTGCAATGATAGTAAGCCTGAACCACCATTGATTCCAAAACGGCGTTCTGATGGTAAAACTGAAAAGAGCAGGGGGACTCCAACCCGATGCCCTGTCTTTGGCCTTTACCATAAATTGGTATTTGCCTGAAGGTAATTCTGCCAGTGATACAAATTTTGATTTGGAAGGAGTGCTCCAGGCAGTATCAATCGGTAATAATCTATACGAATATTCAGGATTAGAAGATGCGATGGAAAGGTCGGTCGCATTAAAAGAAATCCCTAATGAATTTTGATTGTAATGCAATACAGGTTGCCAGGGCAATAGGTAATAACTGTATAAAGAATCGGTTATGGTGCTCCAGTTCGTTTTTTTAAAAGCAAGCATCACTTTTTCTATAATGACGCGGGGAGTTTCTTTTTTAAGCCCGATAGAGTCAACATCAAAACGAAAAATATGGTCAGGTGATGAAAACCATACATTACCCTGCGGGTCTGTAACCAGTTTTTCAATTTCACTTTGTTTAACGCCCAGTTCTTCGGTTTTGGCAAAATTAAAAACTTCCCAAAATTTATTTTTAGTTAACTGTAAAATATCCAAACCCTGGTTAGTGGCAACCCAAATTCTGTTTTGTCCATCGCCCGTTATGCTCATCACATGGTTACTTTGTAAACCATTACTTACATCAAAATGATTTTCCAAAACCGGTATTTTATTTTTTGTAAAGCCATATTCGTTTAGCCCAATACCTGGAAAAGAAATCCAAAAATGTTCGTCACTGCCTTCATAAAAGGAAATGCCCATCAGGCTTTCTTTATTGCCCGCATTTATTTGCATTGATTTATTTAATGAAAAAAGATTATTGGCAGAGTCAATACTATAAGCTCCTTTGCCTTCAATGTATAAAAACAATAAACCATTTTGCAGCAAATGAATTATTAAAGGATTACCGTGTGGCAAAGGAGTATTACGGGGAACAAAAGGCGAAAAACCGGAATAATTACCTGCAAGAAGATTGGAATCGGCACAAATAAAAAACCGGTTTCTTTTTTTTATGTATTCTATATCATATATGCTTTCCGTTTGGGTCAAATGCAATAGTGATGAATAATCCGTTAGTTTCTTTCCGTCGAAAAGTAGCAATTTATTAAATCGTGTTGCGATCCATAGATTATTATCCTGATCATAAGTATAACCGTCCACCGGGTCTTTATAATAGTTATTATCGGGGGAATTGGGCGGGGGTAAGATTTTTGTAAACTTGTTATTTGCGTATATAACCATTCCATCTGTTGTACCGGATGAAACAAGTATTCTGCCATCGTGCATGGCTATAATATTATATATGCCACCCGGCCTCATCGGGTTTCCGGCTCCTATATTAGTACAGGCAACTTCTTTTAATTTTATTAATCCATTGTCGGTTCCAACCCATATATTTTTATCTGAATCTTCATAAATATTGGAATAATTATATTGATTTCCCACTTGTGTAAAATGCTGCCAATCTCCTGGTTTTGATACTTTCAAAAAACCATCCCCGGCAAGCCACAGCCGGTTCTTAGAGTCAAAAAAATAATCAAAAAAATAAGATGTGGAGTCAATAGCTTTTTTATAAAGAGGTTTTAATTGAAGATTTCTGATTCTAAAAATATTCGTTCGGGTGCTTACCCAAATTGTGTTACTATACAAAATCATTTTATTAAACAGAGAACCATAATTATGATTTGTTGCTATTAACTGCCATTGATGATTCATAGTTTTGCAAAAAATAGCATTACCATAATTAACGAATAAATTACCATTTGCTTCGAGGATGTCTCTGCATTTTTTATATTTATTCCCCGGATAAAGTGTTATATTTTTCCATTTGCTGCCGTCAAATTCGTACACGCCTTTATCAGTAAGCGCCCATATTTTTTTTTCTTTTGTCTCTATTATTCTAAAAACATAGAGATTCGTTTGATGATCGCTCGTTGGAAAAGTGAGGAACCGCCCGTTTATGAATTGAGCCATTCCGAAAGATGTGCTCACCCAAAGGCGTCTTTTCGAATCCTGGAAAATTGTATTGGTAGAAAGAGAAGGCAAACCCTCTGTGATACTGTAATTAATAAATTGCTTGCCATCGAACCGGCTAATTCCTTCTTTCTCACAAACCCATAAATAGCCATTTGGGTCTTCGTAGGTATTATATATTTGTGTGCCAGGCAGGCCATCATTCATATTATAAAGCCGGTAGAAAAATTGTTGGGCATATAATTTTCCGGGAAGTACTGAAATGCATAAAAAATAAAAGAGAATATGAAAAAAACTTTTTTTCATTATCCGATATTTAAAAGATGTAGAAACTCGGCTTTATGCGTACGCGAAAGTTCGATTTCGTCTCCATTGCTCATTACGATTTCGCCCCCTTCTCCTTTTTTATAAAATTTTACATGGGCCAGGTTAATGAGATAGGAACGGTGGGCCCGAAAAAAAGATTGGGAAGTTAGCATTTCATCGTACTGTTTTAAAGTATAACTTGATAAGATAGATTTATTGTCAATTAGGTGAAACCGGGTGTAGTTGCTGTTGGCATGGCAATAAATAATTTCATTTACCGGAACAATGATAAAACCATCTAAAGTGGAAATAGCAATTTTATCATGAATTTTTTTGGGATTTTGTATATCGAGATATAATTGATCTACCAATTTCTTGGAATCAGTTTTTGAAGAAGATATTCTTTGCTTTACTTTATTTACGGCCTCTATAAATTCTTCGGTAACAATTGGTTTCATTAAATAATCAATAGCATTAAACCGGAAAGCTTTAATGGCATATTGATCGTAAGCAGTAACGAAAATAAGTGCAAAATCTATTTTAGGCAGCCGACTAAGGAGATCAAAGCCGGTTCCTTCCTGTAATTGAATGTCAAGTAAAACGATATCAGGTTGGTATTCTATTATTCCTTCCAATCCTTCTTTAATTGAAGAAACTTTACCGAGTATCGCTATCTCAGGAAAATATTGTTGTAATAAATTAAACAGAAAATTCCTGCTTTGGAATTCATCGTCTATTATAAAAGTTGTAATAGCCGGCATAATTGCAATTAATTATAACACTGAAAATTTATATAAATATAGACTAATTTAATTTTCAATTTACAGAATATCTAAGGTTTCAACCGGTAGTTACTTCCCATTTTAGAGGATCCCATTCTGCATCCTGCTACATTCAATCTTTTAAAACCTTCTGTCATTTTCTATTGTTTTCGTTTTTAAATATTCTATATCTTTGAAAGCATGAGATAAATTACACTTCCCAACTTCCTATCACTCAAATCTAATCTGCGATGAAATTTTTCTTGTTTTTATTAATGTCATTTTGCACATTGTTTGCATCGGCACAATCCGGCAATACTCCCAGGTGGTTGCGCGACCCTGCCATTTCTCCTGACGGACAATGGATCGCTTTTGAATACAAAGGCGATATTTTCAAAGTGCCTTCTTCCGGTGGTACTGCCACTCCAATGACTATAACTCCGGATTATGAAAGCAATCCTGTTTGGAGCCACGATGGAAAGTATATCGCCTTTGCTTCTGACAGGTATGGAAATTTTGATGTGTATGTAATGCCTTCTGATGGGGGAAGCGCTACAAGACTTACTTATAATTCGGCTCCTGATATTCCTTATGATTTTTCGCCGGATGATCAATCAGTTATTTTTGGGACTGCCCGCAATGATATCTATACATCAGTACGTTTTCCTATTCCCGGACTTTTCATGAAACTTTATACTGTTCCTTTAAAAGGAGGAAGATCTGTGATGATCAATTCTGCAGGTATGGAATATGCAACTTATAATAAGAATGGCAGCATGATCCTCTTCCAGGACAGGAAAGGTTATGAAAGCCCCGAACGCAAACATGAAAGAGCTTCGGTAACGCGCGATATCTGGACTTACGATGTGGCTACAGAAAAATATTCTAAACTGACAGACTTCCAGGGTAATGACCTGGAGCCGGTTTGGGGCGATGGAAATAATTATTATTATCTCAGCGAACGAAATGATAATGATCTGAATGTATATCAGTCATCCATAAGCGATACCAGTGAACAAACAGAATTGACTCATTTTAAAAGAAATCCTGTGAGAGGACTTAGCCGCTCCGCCAACGGAACACTTTGTTTTACTCATGCAGGTGATATCTATACACTTGTTCCCGGCCAGCAACCCGAAAAAGTAAAAATTACTCTTATTGCAGACTTTGCCCAACAGGCTTCCAAAACACTTTCGGTAACTAATAAAGATATAAGCGAAATGGCGCTTTCTCCTGATGGCATGGAAGTAGCCTTTGTTTACCGGGGAGATATTTTTGTATCCTCTTCCGACGGTAATACCACTAAGAGATTAACGAATACTCCTTACCAGGAACGCATGATCAAATTTAGCCCGGATGGCCGTTCCATTATTTATTCGGTAGAAAAAGATAACTCATCATGGGATATAGATCAGTTGCACATTGCCAACAAAGATGAACCCTATTTTTATGCAGCAACTATTATAGACAACACACCGGTAATTGCCACACCAAAAGATGAATTTCAACCGCTCTACTCACCCGATGGTAAAAAAATAGCTTATCTCGAAGAGCGTAACATACTGAAGGTTTATGATGTTGAAACAAAAAAAACGATTACTGTAATTCCTGAGGGCGTTAATTATTCCTATTCCGATGGAGATGAATATTTTGCCTGGTCACCGGATAGTAAATGGATCTTAGCCAATTCTCAGGAAGGCACAACTTATAGAAGCGAAATTGACCTTGTAAAAGCAGACGGAAGTGGAGAAAGAAAGAATCTCACTGAAAGCGGATTTCAGGATGGAACACCAAAATGGGGAATGAATGGAAAGATGATGGCATGGATTTCTGACAGGGAAGGCTTGAGCAATCCCAGCCGTGGGGGTCAGGGAGATGTATATGCTATGTTCTTTGACAAGAAGGCTTATAACATTTTCAATCTTAGCAAGGATGATTTTAATCTTTTAAAGAAGGAAGAAAAGAAAGATACCTCGATGAAGAAAAAAGAATTGCAGGAAAAAACTGGAGGAAAGAAAAATGAGGCAAAAGAGGAGATTAAAAATAAAGAAATAAAACCGCTCGAACTGGATCTTAATAACCTGGACGACCGCACTAAAAGATTAACCATCAATTCATCATTCCTTAGTGATTTTATTCTTTCTAAAGATGGAGAAAAATTGTATTATCTCGCTAAATATGAAAATGAATATGATCTGTGGCAAACTGAAACCCGTACTCATGATACTAAAGTACTGGCTCATTTGGGAGCAAGTGGGGGAGGTTCTCTTGCTATGGATTCTTCCGGTAATACTATTTTTGTTTTGGCAGGTGGTAAAATCAGCTCTATAAATATTAAGAAAAATGGAACTGTAAAGGTGCTTCCTATAAAAGCTAATTTTAACCTGGAACCTTCGGGAGAGCGTAATTATATTTTTGAACATACATGGCGACAGGTTACCAAAAAGCTTTTTGATCCAAAATTCCAGGGAGTTGACTGGGCTTATTATCATGATTTTTATCAACAGTTTCTTCCCTACATAAATAATGATCATGATTTTAGGGATTTGTTGAGTGAAATGTTGGGAGAATTGAATGTGTCACATACAGGAGCCTATTATAGACCTATGCCCGACAATCCAGATGAAACAGCTTCACTTGGTATGTTGTATAATGTAAAGGACGGAGGTGATGGATTAAAAGTAGAGGAAATACTAACTGGTGGCCCGGTAGATAACGGCAAAACCAAAGTGAAGCGGGGTGATATTCTTGAAAAAATTAATGGTACGCAAATTACAAGTGATTTCGATTGGGCTATGTTATTAAATCATGCGGCAGGAGTTTTTACACGGCTTACCTTTTTTGACCCTTCCTCAAAAGATACATGGGACGAAGTTATAAAACCGATATCCCCTGGAACAGAGCAGGCGCTAATGTATAACCGATGGGTGCATACCATGCAGAAGATGACTGATAGCCTTTCTGATGGGCAAATAGGATATGTGCATGTAAAGGCAATGGATGATCCCAGTTTCAGAGTAGTAATTAATAAAGTACTCGGAGAAAACTTTAATAAGAAAGCACTGATTGTGGATACCCGCTTCAATGGCGGCGGCTGGCTACACGATTACCTCATTACATTTCTGAGTGGAAAATTATATATGCAGTTTGCCCCGCAAGGGCATATAGTTCCCGGTGGGGAATCTACTAATAGATGGGACAAACCCAGTTGTGTGCTGATTAGCGAAAGCAACTATTCCGATGCTTTTATGTTTCCTTATATTTATAAAGAGTTAGGTATTGGAAAATTGATTGGTATGCCGGTACCAGGTACGGGGACAGAAGTTTGGTGGGAAAGACAGATTGATTATACGATTATTTTTGGCATGCCAATGTTCGCTTCCAAAGGCGTTAGTGAAAACCATTTTACTGAAAATCATCAGTTGGAACCGGATATAAAAGTTGAAAATCCTTATAATAAAATATTGAAAGGCCAGGATCCTCAGCTTGAAGCAGCCGTAAAAGAAATGTTGAAAGAGGTGAGTAAATAGTAGGAATTGAAAGTTGAAAAGTGAAAGTGTGAAGTTGATTTAGTGGACTGTATCGTCGGTAAGAACACGGTTGTAGCGAGATGGAGATCTAATTGCAACCCGGCTTTTACTGACTACTTAGCAAATATTTTTAAACCAGGTTTAATCATTTATCAAATATATATTTTCATGCAAAATTTCTCAAACAAGTTATTGCTTTTTATCGCATCCTTATTTTTTTTATCATCAGTTTATTCACAGAGTAATGGTTGGATAACAACCAACCAGGAATTACAGGATCATTGGCAAATACAATCTTCCGATAAAGTTGATGCCGGTGATGAAACAATTTCTACTCCCAATTTTAAACCTCAAAACTGGTATGATGCGAAAGTTCCATCAAGTACATTAGGGTCGCTCGTAGATGATGGAGTTTTTAAAAATGTTTTTTTTAATAGAAATCTTGAAAATATTCCCACAAGTATTTTTGATGATCCCTGGTGGTATCGCAAAACTTTTAATGTTGAAAAAATAGATCCCGGAGAGGTGTATCGTTTGCGTTTTAATGGGATTAGCTATCGTGCCGACATTTGGCTGAATGGTAAAAAAATTGCATCTGCAGATACCATTCAAGGAAGTTTTCGTCAATTCATTTTTGATGTAACTCCATTTATAAAAAAAGGTGAAAATGTACTGGCGCTTAAAGTTTCAAAAGCAGAAGGCGGAGATTTGAATATAGGCTTTGTAGATTGGAATCCCGAACCCGCAGATAATAATATGGGAATCTGGCGCGATGTGAAATTAATTTCTTCAGGCCCCGTGGCAATTGAGCAACCTTTCGTAATTACAGATGTGGATACAGCTACACTTGATCATGCAGCTATTACGCTAAAAATAAAACTGCATAATTATTCTGATAAAGAAATGAATGGAACTTTAAATGCCAACATTGAAAATGATATTCATATTTCAAAAGAAGTAAAATTGGCTGCAGGTGAAATCAAAGAAATAATCCTGGATTCGAATGATTATCCGGCATTAAAAATAGAACATCCCCGGCTTTGGTGGACACATGATTTAGGGAAGCCTAATCTTTATTCTCTTGAAATAAATTATGTTACTAATAAACAGGTTTCTGATGTCAGGAAAATAAAGTTTGGTATTCGTTCCATTATAGGAGGCTGGACTGAACAAGGTTTCAGAGTTTACCGGTTGAATGGAAAAAAGATTTTGATAAAGGGCGGGGGATGGACAGATCCTATGTTGTTGAATGCCAGGCCGGATTATGAACGTGCGGGTATTGATTACGCTGTACACATGAATCTCAATGCCATCCGTATGGAGGGTTTCTGGGGGCACGATCAACATATTTTTGATCTTTGTGATGAAAAAGGAATACTCGTGATGGCAGGCTTCAGTTGTCAATGGGAATGGAAAGACATTTTTGGAGGAAAATATGAAGATATGAATGGTGCCATCGTAACCCCCGAACAGATGGATGTTGCAGCAAAATCATTTCACGATCAAATCGTTTGGTTGAGAAACCATCCAAGTATATTCCTTTGGCTTTATGGAAGTGACAAATGGCCAAGGCCGGTATTGGAACAAAAATATCTCGACATTTTAAAAGCGGATGATCCAACACGGCCTTATGTACAATCAGCCAAAGAATGGGTGAGTGAAATCACAGGCCCTACAGGAGTGAAAATGCGTGGGCCCTATGATTATGTACCACCGGACTATTGGTACATAGATAAATTTAATGGTGGCGCTTTTGGTTTTAATACAGAGACCGGCCCTGGCCCGGAAATTCCCGTACTCGAAAGTTTGCAAAAGATGATTCCTAAAGATTCTCTCTGGCCTATTGGCAGTTCATGGTTGTATCATGCGGCAAGAGGACAATTTCACAATCTTACAGCATATAATAATGCGATGAATGAAAGGTTGGGACATGCAACCACGTTAACTGATTATTTGCGCAAAGCGCAATACCTCAACTATGAAGGAATGCGCGCTATGTTTGAAGCTTTTGAAGCGAACCGGTTTAAGGCGACAGGAATTATACAATGGATGTATAATGCTTCGTGGCCAAAGCTTTGGTGGCAGTTGTATGATTTTTATCTGATGCCTACCGGGGCCTTTTATGGAGCGCGTGTGGCAAACGAACCCTTGCATATTTCTTATAATTATGGAGATACCGGAATCAACGTAATGAATAATACTTTAGAAAAGATTAATGAGCTTTCTGCTAAAATTACTGTGTATGATTTTAGTATGAATAAAATATTGCAAAAAATAATTCCTGTTAAAAATCTTAAACCACAGGAAGTGCGCCATATATTTAAATTACCAAATGAAATGGATGTAAGTAGAACATGGTTCCTTGATCTGCGGTTATTTGATGATCAAAATAAAAGAGTAAGTAACAATTTTTATGTGTTATCAACGAAGGGAGATAGCCTTGATGAAAAAAAGAGTACGTGGTTTATTACACCACAGTCGCAGTTTGCTGATCTGACAATGTTAGAAAATCTTCCTACTGTGAAGTTAACAACCAGCGAGACAGAAATGATTAAAGGAGATAGTACGATCTTAAATGTAAAAGTAAAAAACCCGACGTCAAATCTTGCTTTTATGGTTTACCTGGATTTGAAAAAAGAGAAGAGCAATGAATCGGTTTTGCCGGTATTTTGGAAAGAAAATTATTTTACTCTTTTGCCCGGAGAAGAAAGAACTATTTCGGTTTGGTGTCATACCTCTGACATGGACGGTCAAAAAGCAAAAGTGGTTGTAGGAGGATGGAATGTGGAATAAATTGAAAGTTGAAAATGGAGAATTGAAAATGGAAAGTTGAAAATTGAGATTCACTAAAATGAGAACATTAAAAATTTCAGTTGCACAATTTCAGCCGAAAGATGGTGATAAAGATTACAATCTTTCTGTGATTGAAAAGTTAACTGCTAAAGCAAAAGACGTTGGTGCAGAAGTGATCAGCTTTCATGAATTGTCAATTACTGCTTACACATTTTTTAAAGATTTAAGTAGAGAGAAGGTTGTAAGATTAGCTGAAAAAGTTCCTGATGGAATTAGCACTCAAAAACTCATTCAGATTGCTAAAAAATATGACATTATTATTTTAGCAGGCCTGGTTGAAATTAAAAATGAGCAACTTTTTAATACCTATGTCTGTGTAGATAAATCGGGATTAATTGCAAAATATAGTAAGATACATCCCTTCATCAGCCAATATTTTTCTCCCGGGAATGAGTATGTAATTTTTGATATCAAAGAATGGAAATGTGGAATATTGATTTGCTATGATAATAATGTAGTTGAAAATGTAAGAGCCACTTCATTGCTTGGAGCAGAAATTATTTTTGCGCCACACGTTACGATGTGTACGCCTTCTTCCATGCCGGGAAGAGGTTTTGTTGATGATGAGTTGTGGCAAAAAAGAGACCTGGATCCTGTTCCTTTAAGGATGGAATTTGATGGACCGAAAGGAAGGCAATGGTTGATGCGGTGGCTTCCGGCAAGAGCTTATGACAATGGTGTTTATTATGTTTTTACCAATCCTGTTGGGTATGATGGTGATCAATTAAAAAATGGGAATTCTCTTATTCTTGATCCGTATGGAGATCTGCTGGTAGAAATTAAAAGTTTTAATGACGAAATTGCAACGGCAGTAATTACAGAGGATAAATTAAAACTTTCCGGCGGTTATCGTTATAAGAATGCGAGAAAACCTGAATTGTATAAAGATATTCTTGGCGCCGGTCATGAATCAAAGACGAAACCTGTTTGGATGGAGAAGTAGGTAAGGAATTATTTTATATTGGATTGCACGATTAAGATTTACGAAAATAGAAATTTAAAGAATTTATTGGTTTCCTGGTGAAGATTGGAATATTGAATAAAGAATTTATTTTAGCATTTACAATAAATACAAATCATCCTTAAACTTTCATAAAAAATTCATGACTACAACTACTACAAAGAGAAACTATTACATTGTTTTTCTGATTCTGCTTACTTTTTTCGTGATCTCTTTTTTGACCAATATCATCGGGGCATTGATTCCGGATATCAAAACCGGTTTTCACCTTAGCTTGACCAAGGTCGCAATTTTGCCTTTTGCCTTCTTTATTGCCTATGGTGTGATGTCCATTCCTTCAGGTATTCTCAATGAGAAATATAAAGAAAAGAAAATAATGGTTGCCGCATTTGTGGTTTCTTTTGTGGGTTCATTATTGCTTGTATTATTTCCCAATTATTCAAGCTATATCATCTCTTTATTTTTAATTGGGTGTGGAATGGCAATGCTTCAGGTAGTTATCAATCCTTTGCTTCGTACCTCCGGCGGCGAGGAGAATTATGCATTTAATTCTGTATTGGCTCAATTGATCTTTGGAGCAGCTTCTTTCATTAGCCCTCTTGTTTATTCTTACCTGGTGGTTAATCTTGCCAACAAGGGTAATATTGATCCGGTGCAAAGAATTTTCACTTCTATTGTACCCGCAAATCTTCCCTGGATATCATTATATTGGTTATTTACTGTAGTGAGTCTGATCATGTTCATTGTTATTATGGTATCTCGTTTTCCAAAAGTAATTTTGACCAAAGATGAAAAAGCAGGAGCGTTAAAGGTTCATACAGATCTTTTAAAAAAACCAATAGTTATTTTATTTTTCATCGGTATATTTTGTTATGTAGGTACTGAACAAGGCACCGCCAATTGGATATCACAATTTCTATTTGAATATCATCACTATGATCCTCAAACTACCGGAGCCAGCGCTGTAGCCTATTTCTGGGGATTAATGACTGCGGGCGGTGTGTTTGGATTATTTTTATTAAAGATAATGGACAGTGCAAAAGTGCTGATTACTTTTACAGTATTGGCCATTATTACTTTAAGCGTTGGATTGTTTACAGGCAATGACCGCGTGGCTTTATATGCTTTTCCTATAGTTGGGTTTTTTGCATCTGTTATGTATCCCATCATTTTTTCACTGGCATTAAATTCATTGGAAGAGCATCATGGCGCGTTCTCGGGAATTTTATTAACCGGTATTATTGGCGGTGCTATAATTCCATTAATTATTGGTGCAGTTGGGGATCATTTTGGATTGCGTACAGGAATGTTTTTTTTGTATATCACTTTAGGATATATTCTAAGTATTGGTTTTTGGGCTAAACCAATTATCAAAAATAAAACCATACAGGATGCGAGGAAGGAAAAAGCCTCGAATTGAAAATTGAAAATTGAAGATTGAGAATTGAAAATGAAAAATATGAAATTGAAAACTCGTAACAATTCAGCAATCTAACAATAAAACTATATAACACTGCAACCAACTATAATCTACTAAAACTCACAAATGACCAACGATAATATCATAGGAATTGATCTTGGTGGAACACATGTTCGTGCTGGCATCGTGTATGAAGGGAGTTTGAAAAATATTGTTTCGAACAGGATTCCTGCTTCCGGAACAGTAGAGGAAGTTTTACAAGTGATTTATAATCTGATTGATCCTTTGGTAAATGAAAACGTAAAAGCAATAGGCATAGGTGTACCAAGTGTTGTCGATATTGAAAAGGGAATTGTTTATGATGTTCAAAATATTCCTTCGTGGAAAGAAGTGGCATTGAAGCAATTGCTGGATAATCGCTATCACAGTGAGGTGCTCATAAACAATGATGCCAATTGTTTTGCTCTTGGTGAAAAGCATTTTGGCAAAGGACAGCATACACATTCCATGATAGGTTTAACTATTGGAACCGGTATGGGAGCGGGAATTATCATCAATGATAAATTGTATGCAGGAGTAAATTGTGGAGCCGGTGAATTTGGGAATGTAGAATACCTGGACCAATGTTACGAGTATTATGCCAGCGGACAATTTTTTCAAAATTGTTATCAGACTAAAGGAGAAGTTGTTTTTCAAAAAGCGCAATCAGGCGATCCGCTTTCAATAATTATTTTAGAAGAATTAGGAACGCATATTGGTAATGCTATAAGAATGATCCTTTATACTTATAGCCCCGAACTGATCATTCTCGGTGGTTCCATCAGTAAATCATATTCTTTTTTTGAAAAAAAAATGTGGGAGCGTATCCGAACTTATGTTTACTCAAATACATTGAATCAATTTCACCTGGAAGTGTCCGAACTTGAAAACTGTGGGGTGTTGGGTGCGGCAGCTCTTTATTATGATACTCATTTATAATAACTATCAAAAGCTAAACTGTATGAAAAAATATTTTGCGATCTTTCTCATGATTTATTTTGTGTTGGGGCAAAATACTGAAGTAAAGAGTGCTCCTTTACAATCTGTACATATTGTGGATACCCTACCGGTTCGTGGTTTTGAAATTGCTGCTCCACGACACACGGGTGTTGATTCTTTTGTAACTTTTATAAAAAAAGAATTAATACCCCGTCATATAAATACGCTGGTATTGAGGGTAGATTTTGGTTATCAATTCAAAAGCCATCCTGAACTGATTGATAGTTTTGCAATGTCTGAAAAAGATGTGAAGAAAATAGTTCGTGCCTGTAAAAAAGGAGATATTAAGATCATACCCCAAATCAATTTGCTGGGTCATCAATCATGGGCCAATCATACAGATAAATTACTGAGTGTTTATCCACAGTTTGATGAAACGCCCTGGGTGAAAATGCCTGCAAAATATGAATGGCCGAATGCAGACAATTTATATTGCAAAAGTTATTGCCCGCTCGCTCCCGGATTGCACAAAATTATTTTTGATTTAATTGATGAGATATGCGATGTCTTTGAGACAGATACGTTTCATGCCGGGATGGACGAAGTATTCTATATTGGTGAAAGTAAATGTCCGCGTTGCAGTGGGCATGATCCTGCACAATTATTTGCGGATGAAGTAAGAAGAATTGACAATCATCTTGCAGAAAAAGGAAGACATTTATGGATATGGGGTGACCGTCTTTTAGATGGCAAAACAACCGGGCTGGGAGAGTGGGAAGCCAGTATGAATAATACTTACAGAGCTATTGATATGATTCCTAAGGATGTGACCATTTGCGACTGGCATTACGAAAGAGCCGATCAGACACCTGTTTATTTTGCAATGAAAGGCTTCAATGTAATTAGTTGCCCTTTCAGAAATGCAACTGCGGGTGTAGAACAGGTAGAAGATATGTATAAATTTCGTCAACGTTCTACTCCCGAAATGAAAGAACGGTTCCAGGGAATTATGCAAACCATCTGGACCCGAAATGATTTATTTTTGAAAGAATACTACGGAGAAGATTCCAGTAAAATCGGAGATAAGAGTACTTCATCTGATTGTTTCCAAAAAGTTTTTTCTGCTATCAATAAATAAACTAACAATCATGAATACACGAAGGCTAGGATCCATTGATGTTATCCGGGCATTGACCATGTATCTGATGATTTTTGTGAATGATTTGTGGACAGATAAAAGGATTCCTGTGTGGCTGGAACATGCACCGGGGAAAGCTGATGCGATGGGATTTGCTGATATTATCTTTCCTGCGTTTTTATTTATTGTAGGGTTATCTATTCCATATAGTCAGCAAAGCAGAATAGATCGCGGTCAATCGCGAGTACTTATTTTCAGGCATATTGTTCTGCGTTCGGTAGCTCTTATTGTGATGGGATTTTTCCAAATGAACCTGGAGAATTACAGTAATCAGGCGTTGTTACCTCAGGCAATATGGGAAATTTTGATCACGGCTTCTTTCTTTCTCATCTGGCTCGATTATCCTAAAGAAGAACGGAAAGTAAAATTATGGCTACAATCGCTTGGCATTTTTATTTTGATATTGATGGCAATAGTTTATAAAGGAAATTCTCCACATGGTATCATCTGGTTACAACCGCATTGGTGGGGGATATTAGGACTGATAGGATGGGCCTATTTTGCATGTGCAACGATTATATTGTTTGGAGGTGAAAGACTACTTATATTAGCGGTATTTTTTGTATTCTTTGTTTTTTTTAATTCTTGGGTAATGCCCGGCTTGCCGTTATTTACCGGATCATTCAGGCATCTTATCGGCTCTTTGGGCCTGGGTAATGCGTCAAATTCATCCATTACCATGATCGGCGTTATCACCGCGGTTTTGTATCGTAAGTTCCGGGAAAGGCCAATGAAGATTGAAATTATTTTGATTGTTATTGCGATTGCTCTTTTTATTTTTGGCTTTTCCACGCGGCCATTATGGGGTATTTCAAAAATAAAGGCTACACCTTCGTGGACAACTATTTGTTCGGCCATCAGCATTCTTTCTTTTGCTATATTAATATTTTTGGTGGACAGAAAAGGAAAGGAAAATTGGTTTAAGTTAATTAAGCCCGCAGGTACGAGTACGCTTACCTGTTATCTCCTTCCTTATTTTCACGAGGCTATATTTATATCTTTGATAGGAATTCATTTGCCTTTAATAATGAGAACAGGAGTAGCCGGAATTATTAAATCATTGCTATTTGCATTAGTTATTGTTTTGATAACGGGCTGGTTGGGAAAAAAGCGACTGCGATTGAAAATATAAAGCAGCCCTGACTTCTCATTAATTATTTCCGTGGATTGTATCTTTTCAGGATTAGAAATACCGTTGTGAGAAAGAAAGTTAAAAACCGTAATTTATATCTGTTAAATTTTTAAATTCATCCATCCTGGAAGATGGATGAATTTAAAAAACTGAGAATTATGATTTTTTAGTATGAATTTTTCCTTTCATATCCACCCATTCATTCTCTGTTAAAGTTTGTGATTTGCCATCCTTCCAGGTTACTTTCCCATCTGTAGAAATAGTAGTTCCATCGGTTAAAGTAACATCCTGGGTAACAGCTGAGGTAGTTCCATCCTTCATCATCATTAACTTACCATCTTTTAAAAAATAACCTTCATGGTGTTTTTGAGAATATACCTGATTGGTTTTTTGAAGTGAAGTAGTGTTAGAATTTGTTTTTGCAGATACGCCGTAGCTAAATGCAAAAGCCAGAATCAATAAACTTAAGTTTTTCATGTTGTAGTGTTTTTGTGTTAGAAAATAGGTTTAAAATCATTTACACCTTTTAAGATTCAATGATTGTACCAAAAAATATTTTTTGCCTGTTAATATTTTTTAAAATAACAAAATGCGTAAAACGTCTATTTCAAATTATGTGGTTATAAGAATACTAAATGTATTTTTTGGGTAGGGGTTATTTTTCTTAAAAAAAATCGGGAAAGAGTCTATGAATTTCTGCAAACAGAAATAAACCCTTTGGGGAAAGAGCAGGAGTATTCATTAATTTTATAGTATGAAATTTAAAGATAAGTTTTCCGAGCATTATGCGGATTTTTTATCAGGCC